>Ga0193730_1000026_pt1 | contig 57234 bp, 33 predicted proteins | sample U1a1metaG_FD_144919 | JGI IMG/M metagenome (GOLD analysis project Ga0193730, IMG submission 144919) | Soil microbial communities from a riparian zone of the East river system, Colorado, United States - U1a1 | ecosystem: Environmental > Terrestrial > Soil > Riparian zone | place: USA: East River...
TAATTTTAAATAATGAAGTTAATAAAGAAGTTTATGAACTATTAAATGAAATTAAAGATTCTTACTTAAAATTAACTAATTTACAATCAATTATAAGAAATAAAATTATAGGTTTAAATACAGAATTACCGGAAAATAAACAAAATAATTTATTTACTCCTTTACAAATAAATAAAAAATAAATAATTAAAAATAAATAAATTTTTTCTTTTACCTCAAATACTGAATTACCAGAAAATAATCAAGATAATTTATTTAATTAATTAATATAAGATAAAAAATAAGAGATAATTTATCGAAAATAAAAATGTATCTCTTCTTAAAAATATAATAAATAAAATAATGATAAAATATAAAATTATTGCAACATTTAAACAATTAAATAATAATAACTTATTAAGTTCAATTATAAATTATAAACAAATTATCAATTTAGATGAATTAGTAAAAAATGTACAAATTTATAATAATTATACAAATCTAACTAAAAAATATTTAATTATTAATATTAATAATAATTTAACTAATGAAATCATTTATAATATTAAGAATAGTAATATAAAAATAATAAATATAAACATTTATAAATTAATAGAGATAATAATTTTTAATAAATATAAAAAAATAAAAAATTTAAATAATAATTCTTTATTAAATAATATAGAAATTAACTCTATAATTTATAATCTAGTGATTAATTATTATAAAGTAAATAATATTGAAATTATTGAAAATATTAAAGAATATAATGTATTTTTTATATTTAATAATATAACTTGAAAGAATATTAAATTATTATTTAATATTAATGATTTAGAATTAATAATTGAAAAATTAAAAAATAAAATATTAAATGAGAATGAATCTAATTTATTAGAATTTCTACTATTAAATGATAATTTAAATTTAATTATTCAATTAATAAATAAAGATAAAGCATTAAAATATAATTTATTTGGTAAATTATTTTTCTATAAAATACATTTAAATGAAAATTTAGAATTAGTAAATAATATTGAAGATATAGAAACCAATAAAAATTTTAATAGTATAAATTTTAATGTTGAATATTATTTGAAAATATTAGAGAAAATTAAATTAAAATTAATTAATGAAAAAAGAATCACTAAATTAACAAAAGAAATTGAATATAATAATAAATTAATTTTAAGAAATTCTAAAGTTAGATATACTTTAAATAATAGTAAAATCATAAAAATTAATAATTATAATAACAAATTAAAAATATTAATTAATAAAATAAAATATTCTTTAAAAATATTAATTGATAATATTAATAATGAAATTAATATATTATACTATATTGATAATAATCTATTTAATGATAAAGGATATTTTAAATTTGATACTAATTTAAAATTAAATAATTTCAATGCATTAAATGAAAGTATAGAATTAGAAACTTTAAAATATTTAGAAAATAAAAATTATTTCAATAAAATATTAGATAATAAAAATTATTATGATAAATTAAATATTTTAGATAATAAAAATTACTATGATAATTTAAATAAATTAGAATATGAAAAAGATTACTTTAAAAATAATAATAATAAATATTAACCCCTATATTTAATATTAACCCCTATATATAAATAAAAAAGTAAACAATTTGATAAGAGTATAATTGTTTACTTAAAAAAAAAAATGTATCTCTTCTTAAAAATAATAATAATAATAATTAAATATGAATAAAAATAAAAAACAAATTATAGAAATATTGATAAAAGATACTGATTTATTAAATTTTAAACAAATGATTATTGTATTAGTATATAAATTTTGAAATGAAGTAGTAATTAATTATAATTCTGATCAATTTTTTATGGTTCAATTACACGTTTATATTGATAATGTTGGTTATAGAACTATAAGTTATGTACAAACAATCAATAATAAAGATTTAAAACTTTTAATTAAAAAATTTTTAAATTTTTGATATTTAAAATTGAGTAATTATCAATTAAAAGATATCTTAAAATTATCTATTTCTTATAGAATATTACCTTTAGATGGTAATATTACTCAAAGTAAATTAAATGAACATAAAAATATAATGTCAGAAAAAATTAAATCATTTAAAATTGGTAATTTTGATTTACCTAGTACATTAGATTTTACTAAATGAGGAGATACTACATTTTATGATGATTTTACAAAAGCAATAGTTTATAAATTAAATTCTGATATTATTTACGATATAACAATTAATTCTGATCATACATTAATAGATTTAAAAATTAATAATAATATTGTATTAACTTTTAAAGATGTAATGATTGATAATAATGATTTATCAAATTTTAAAAGAATTACTAAAGATCATGAATATATATTTGATAATAGTAAAATAGTATTTAAAAAAATAACTAGAAAAGTTAATTTTATTAAACCTATTAAACCTTCAATTAATTTAAATACTAATTATTTAGTAATGGATTTTGAAACTAGAACTATTAAAATTGATTCTGCTAATGAAAAAGTAGATCGAGAAATGGAAGTATTTTGTTTCTCAATATATGATGGTAATTATACAAGATATTATTACTTAACACAATTTAATAACTCTAAAGAAATGGTAATTGAAGGTTTACTTTCAATATTAAAAAGAAAATATAAAGGATATAGAATATTTTTTCACAATTTTTCAAATTTTGATTTAGTATTTTTAATTAATATTTTAGTTGAATTATGTGGTATAGATAATATTAAACCAACAATAAATAATGATGAATATATACAAATAAAAATTACATATAATAAATATAATTTTATTTTTAGAGATTCTTATTTATTACAACCTATTAGCTTAGAAAAATTAGCTATTAATTATAATACTGAAACAAAAGATATCTATCCTTATGAATTCGTTAATGATCCAAATATTAATTTAGATTACATTGGTAAAGTACCAGACTTTAAATATTTTGTTGATATAACATTAGAACAATATAATGAATATTGTAAAGAATTTAATGATAAAGAATGAAATCTTAAAGATGAAACAATAAAATATTGTAATAGAGATACTAAAGTTTTATATGAAATATTAAATAAATTTATTAATTTTATATTTGATGAAATTAGATTAAATGTATTAAATTATTCTACTTTACCTTCTCTAGCTTTAGCAATATATTGATATAAATTTTTAAATGATCATAAAATACCTATAATTACTGGACAAATGTATCATGATATGAAAAAAGGTTATACAGGTGGAAGTGTAGACGTATTTAATACTTATGGAGAAAATTTATATCATTATGATATAAATTCATTGTATCCATATATAATGAAAACTTATAATATGCCAATAGGTAATCCAATATTATTTGAAGGAAATATATTAAATCATGAAAATAAACCGTTTGGTATATTTGAAGCAGAAATAATAACTCCTAAAGAATTAAATATTCCTATACTTCAAACTAAAATTAAATCTAATAATGAAACTAAAACTGTAACTCCTTTAGATAAATGAACTGGTATATATTTATCGGAAGAATTATATAAAGCTATGGAATTAGGATATAAAATTAATATTCTGAGAGGATATTATTTTGAAACAGAAAATATCTTTGAAGAATTTGTTAATTATTTTTATTTAATTAATTATTAAAAATCATGAATATTTAAATAATTTTTTTAAACAACAACTTAACATCAAGTCTATAAATTAATTAGTAATGCTAAACAATATTTTACAATATTTTACATTCGCATCCTATCTAGAAATGTTCTATTTCTTAATTATACAAATTATATAATTTTCTTTTTATAAATATATTTTTTATTTTTTAAATAAATTCTATTATTGATTTTATTGGAAAATAAAATCTTAGATTATTTTATTATTTTTAATAAAAATTTATATATTAAATAAATAGAAAATAATTTGTGATAGTATCTAAGGGTTAGTTTCTTGCTTTATATTCATTCAGCATTTATCTAATATGTTTGTGGCTACCCAACTATGCTTTATCTTATACCTTAAATTTTTTTATAAATAAAAGGAATTAACTAATAATCTTTATTAAAAATTATTAATATATAATTAAACAATTGGTACACTAGAGAAACACAGCCTATTGATCCTTTCGTACTAGAAGGTCTTCCCTTTTTTACTATTTTTCCCTTTGGAAGATAGGGACCATACTGACTTACGTCGTATTAAACCCAACTCATGTACCCTTTTAATCGGCGAACAGCCGAACCCTTCCAAGCTTCTTCCCCTGGAGGATAGGATAAGTCGACATCGAGGTGTCAATCAGGCGGGACAATGTGTACTCTCTCCGCCTATTAACCTGTTATCCCTAGCGTAACTTTTATCGATTGATCCCCGTCTATCCCATATTATAGCGAAGGGTCACTATGCCCTACTTACGTATCTGACCGACTTCTAAGTCTTTCAGTTAAGCATGTTTAAGCCATTACACTTATTTTACCTTATCACTGGTATATTGTTCCCCATACAATTGTTAACATACCTTCATTTAAAAAAAGATTTATTTTATTACTTTTATTTTGATGGTTAAATATTAAATATTAAATTTAATATTTAATAATTTTCTGTGAATATATCATTTTAATATAAACTTTAATAAATAATTAAAAAATAATTACAAATTAAAAAGTTTAGAAATGATACAAAAAGTTAAAATTTATAAAATTGGATGTACTTTGCTACTCTATTAAAGACGACCGCCCCAGTCAAACTGCCAATTAGTCAATTCTTCCTTCCAATTTGGTCAATTAGAGATCCATTTTTTAATTTCGAGGTAAACATTGACCCAACTTTAATCTCAAGGTATTCCAAATATGTCTATCGACTTCCCTACTCACTAGTAATTAAAGTTGTTCTAGATCAATATGTTAACTAACTACAGTAGAAGTTGCTAGGGTCTTCCCGTCCCACCAAAGGTAACCTGCATCTGCACAGGTAATTCAATTTCACTGAGCAAGTTGTAGAGACAGTGAGACCATCGTTACACTATTGATACTCGACCACATTTAATGGCCAATTTATTTTGCTACCTTAGGATCCTCATGGTTAAGACCGCAATTAACCAAGCTTTCAATTGATAACAATTTATTATTATCGTTTTTATACTGCTGGCATTGAGCAAGTTTCATTCCCAATACTATGATATTAATCATTGCTGAGAATTGTGTTTTTAGTAAACAGTCGGGGCCTCCGATTCTATGCTACCGTAATTAAAAATATATTATTTAATTATAATAATTAAATATAATCTTTAAAACGGTTCCTCTTATCGTCTAACTTATGAGGAGAATTTGCCGAGTTCCTTAACAACTTTTAGCTCTACGCCTTAGTATACTCTACCTACGAACCTGTGTCGGTTTAGGGTACGGTTGTATTAATTTACTTAGTACAAAATGAATATTTAAATAATTAATAATTTCTTAATTTAAATTTTAATTTAAAAATAATATTATTTAGATTATTTAAATATTCAGGATTAAAAAACAAAAATTCTAATTATAAAAAGTTTAATTTTTATAATATATATTTTTCAATTAACTATAATAAGCTATATTTGAATATATAAATTTTATTTTAAATATTCAATAACTATTAATTAGTTTAGACCAATAATTTTACTAATAATAATATTGAAAAACTATTTTAATTTTTTAATTCTTAAGATTTTACTTTAAGAATATAAATCTAAGTAAACAAACTACTAAATTAATTTCCTGGTTATTATTAATTAAAATAACAACTTTATCTTTATAAACTCATCAGCCATAACATTGGTTTATGGGCCTTAGAGACCGCTATCACAAAAGTCAGTTTAACATATACTTTTAACCCTTTCGTATTCGGCGAGAAGTATTATTAACTTCTTTTTACGTTACTCATGTCAGCATTCTCTCTTCAGTAACCTAAAAAATAATGAAACACTATTTTCTATTAAGTTATACTGAATGTTCTACTACCTTAATTTAAAATTAAAAATTTAAATAATTAATTAAAAATCAACACGATATCGGTTGATTACTTAAGACCCGTTAAATTTTCGGCGCTGCAATCTAAGTGCTGATGAGTTGTTACAACATTCATTAAAAGTAGCGACTACCAGGCTCACTTTACAGCTGCATTCGAATTGCTACTTCCTTAATTTCACTTAATAATCATTTGGGACCTTGATCAGTGTTCTCGGCTGTTTCCGTCTTGACTACTCAACTTAGCATTAGTAGTCTGAATATCTACAATTCATTTATGTAATTTCGAGTTTGGATTCCAATGGTAAGATTTTCGAGGTCCCCGCAAGCTAAACATTTCTTAAATTTAAAAAATATTTAATTTTTGTATTTAAGCATTGTTGGGAAATGCAGTGCTGTACCTTCATAAATTTCGTGTAGACATCATACTTAAATATGTTTCGGTAGAAAACCAGCTTTTTAGGTACGATTGGTATTTCGCCACTTTCCAAAACTCTTCGGAGAATTATGCAACATTCACCCGTTCGATCCGTTTATGTAATCTGGTCTTGGAAAGATCTCCTAACTTCGGGTCTAATAGAAATAACTTATCCATCACAATTTTTATTAAATTAATTAATTTTTATTAATTAAATAAATTTATGTCCAGTCGCTTTCGCTAAGGCTTTTAACCTTGCTATTCCTATTAACTTGCTGACCCATTATGCAAAAGGTACGCCGTCATTATTATAAATAATTTCGACTGCTTATAGAGTTACTAATTCATACTATTCGTTATGTTACAAACATTTTGTTTCAATAATTTCCTTTACAGTACTATTCACTATCGCTAAATTTATAATACTTAGCCTTAGAGGATGGTACCCCTATATTCCGACAAGTTAACTCTCATCGTACTTATTTTAATATATTTTTTTAATATATTATTATTTTTTACTTATAATTTACAGGACTTTGTTTTGTAAATATACTCTTTTTTAGAACTTATCTAAAAATAAATTTAGATAGCTAATTAAAATAATTAAAGAAATAGAATTTCCAATTCTATAAATTATAATTATATAATTATTTAATTATATAGTAAAAAATAAGGCTAATCCGATTTCACTCACCATTACTTTCGGAGTCTCGGTTGATTTCCTTTCCTTTCCCTAATGAAATGTTTTACTTCGGGAAGTATAAATAAAAGGTTTCCCATAGGATCGCTAAAATAATATTAAATAATTAATTATTTTTTAGCTTTGACTTTAATAGTCTCCTTTTTTATATAAATTTGCGTATTAATCCTTAATAACCCCTTTAAAATACAAATATTAAATATAATATTTTTTTGATGTTAGAACTATATTGTCATCGATACTTTTATTTTTGTTATTTATATTAATTAAATCTTTTTTAATATAAATTAATTTATTTAATTTATTTAATAATTTAATAATTTAATAATTTAATAATTTAATAATTTAATAAATAATTATTTATTTAGATTTTATTATTAAAAGAGGTAAGATTAGTTTAAAAGGTAAAATGATGTCTTGTGGCGACAATGTTCAGAGTTCAAATCTCCGATTTTACCCTTTTTATTTAATTATATAATTAAAATAATAATATAAAAATAATAAATTTATATTTTAATATTTTTAAATAAATTATTATCTAATATTAAATATAATTTTTATTGGAATAAAATAAATTTGGTATATGATTATATCTTAGTTAATTATTAATAAAAAAAATATGATCTTTATTAGTCTTCTTATTTTAATAGTAGCTATGGCTCTATTTTCAGAACAAAATCTGCGTTATAATCGAATATCCATCATTATATTATTCTATGCTGGGGCTTTAACTTTAAATGCTTTATATATTCAGTCAATTGGATCCGGTATAGGTATATATGGAGGATTATATCAAATTACTGCTATTAGTCAATTTTTTGATTTATTTATTTATTTAATTGGTGCATTAATTTTACTTGCTTGACCTTTAAAAATTAATATAGAAAATGATAAATATAATATAATTAAAAATTATAATTCAGCAAGTAAATATATAACAGAATATTCTTTAATTATATTATTTACTACTTTAGGAGCTTCTTTATTAGTTTCATCAGCAGATTTAGTATCTATGTATTTAAGTATTGAATTACAATCTTTTGGAATATATATTATAGCTTCCTTATATAGAGATTCAGAATCTGCAACTTCTGCAGGATTAAAATATTTCTTATTAGGAGGATTATCTTCATGTATTATATTATTAGGAATAGGATTAATTTATACTTATACAGGTTTAACTAAATTTGAATCTATTTATAGTTTAATATCTGTTTCTTATAATAATAATATTATACAATCTATAACTTTAGGTTTTTTATTAATAATTATTGGTTTTTTATTTAAAATTGCTGCTGCACCTTTACATAATTGAGCTCCAGATGTTTATGATGATAGTCCAACAATAGTTACAATATGATTAACTATTATGCCTAAAATATCTATAATAATTTTATTATTAGAATTAAATACTCAAATAGATTTAGAATTAGTATTAGGGAATAATACTATAAATATAATTAAATATTTATTACTTATAAGTTCATTATTATCATTATTACTTGGAACTATAGTTGGTTTAGCTCAAATAAAAATTAAACGATTATTAGCTTATAGTACAATATCTCATGTAGGATTTATTTTATTAGCTTTAGCTATTTCTACTGAACAATCTATAGAATCTTTAATATTTTATATTATTCAATATACTATTACTAATTTAAATTCTTTTTTAATTATAATAGCTTTATCTTATATATTTTATAATTCTATAATTAATAATATATTAATTAAAGAAAATTTAATTAATAATTCAAATTTTAAAGAAATAAATAATTATAATAATAATAAATTAAATAATTTTTCCGATATTAATTATATATCTGAATTTAAAGGTCAATTTTTATTTAATCCTTTACTTAGTATTAGTTTAAGTATTTGTCTATTTTCTATGGCAGGAATACCACCATTAATAGGATTCTTTTCTAAACAATTTGTTTTATTATCCGCAATTCAAAGTGGATATTATTTTATGGCTATTATAGCTATATTAGTTAGTGTAATAAGTGCTTCTTATTATTTAAAAATTATTAGAGTTCTACATACAGGACTAGATGAATCAATAGAAAAAGATATAAATAATAATATAAATATATCAAATTCTAAAGATTTAAATATAAAATTTGATTCATTATTAACTAATGTTCATAGTTTTTTAATTTCTATTCTAACATTAACAATTTTGTTATTTGTTCTTAAACCATCAATAATTTTAAGTAGTATAAGAATACTTTCTCTTTCAATATTTAATTATTAATGACACATATTTTAATGTTATTTATCTTTGTACCTTTATTATCTTTAATATTATTAAGTTTAAATTTATTATTAGCACCTCATAAACCAGATGAATTAAAAAATTCAGCATATGAATGTGGATTTTCTCCAATATATGGTCAAACTAGATCTATATTTACTATTCATTTTTATATTGTTGCTATGTTATTTTTAATTTTTGATTTAGAAGTAATGCTTATTTATCCTATTTGTTTAGTTTTATATGAAGTAAGTTATTTTGGATTTACAATTGCTTTATTATTTTTTATTATTTTAACAGTAGGTTTTGTATTAGAAATTGGTTCAGGAGCAATATCACTTTCTAATTTTGATGTAGTTAAAACTAATTCAAATTCTACTATTTCCCCATTTAATAATAATTTATATTAATTTTTAATAATTATTAAAATTAATTATTATATTTTAAATTTTATGGTTAATATAAAAGAAGATATAATATTTAAAGGGTATTTGGTCGAGTCTGGTTTATGGCCCTCGTCTTGAAAACGAGTACTTGAATAAAGTCGTCGGTTCAAATCCGACAGTGCCCGTTTTATATTATTATAATAAATTTTTTAATTAATATAAGATATGGTCCTTTCGTATAGTGGTTCGTACAATTACCCTTCACGTATTTGGTACCAGTTCGATTCTGGTAAGGACCCTATAGAATAGTGTTCATTGGTAAGTTAAAACAATTGCTAATTGTTCAGATATAATTCTTTAGGTGTTCGAATCACCTCTATTCTATAATATAATTAAATAATTAAAATTTTAATTATTTAATACCTAATTTTGTCATTTAAAAAAAAAAATATGTTTATACAATAACCCCTATTATATTTTTAATTATTTAAAAACTAAAAAATAATAAAATAAATTAAAAAGAAAAGAGCTGAATTATATCATATAATAATATTATTTTTAAATGACAAAGCAATGGTTATATTCTACAAATGCTAAAGAAATTGGTACTCTATATTTAATATTTGCAATATTTGCAGGAATGATAGGAACAGGATTTTCTGTATTAATTAGATTAGAGTTATCATCTCCAGGTGTTCAATTTTTACAAGGTGATCATCAATTATTTAATGTTATTATATCTGCTCATGCATTTATAATGATTTTTTTTATGGTTATGCCTGGGTTAGTTGGAGGATTTGGTAAAAAAGAAATTTCAATATTATCATTAATAAAAATTAATGATAAAAAAAATAAAATTAATAACAATTTATCAAATTTATTATCAAAGAAATATAGTGATAAAGTAATAGAAGTTTTACCTTTTAATTTAAAATTTAATATTAATTTATATTCTTATTTAGCTGGATTAATTGAAGGTGATGGTACATTTGCTATACATTCAAAAGAATCAACAGCTAAAAAATATTCACCTAAAATAATAATAGTTTTTAAAGAGGCAGATTTACCATTAGCTCAATATTTAAAAAATATTATTAATTGTGGTACTATTCTAAAAAAACCAAATAGAGGATATATTCTATGGCAAATTCAAGATATTGTAGAAGTTTTTACTATTGTAAATATTATAAATGGTTACATGAGAACTCCTAAAATAGAAGCTTTAGAACGTACAATAAATTGGATAAATGAATATATAAAAAATAATAAAAATAGCAAATTAATTAAAACTAAATTAATTATATCTAAAATAGAACCTATAATATTAAAATCTTTAGATACTTCTTCCTTTGATAGTAATGCTTGGTTATCTGGATTTACAGATTCTGATGGAAATTTCTCAATTAATATTCACAAAAGAACTAATAAAAATTCTACTAGAGTTCAATTGTATTACCGAATGGAAATAAAACAAAATTATCACAGATTAGATTTTGAAAATAAAAATATAAGTTTTTTTCCTATTATGTCTAAATTAGCTTTATTTTTAAATGTAAATCTAATAAGTAGAAGTAGAATTATAAATGAAAAACAATATTTTAGTTTTATTGTGATAGCTTATAATAAAGAGAGTCTTTCTATTATTAAAGAATATTTTTTTAAATTTCCACTTTTGTCATCTAAATATTTAGATTTCAAAGATTGGAATAATATTCTTGAATTACAAAAAATTAATTCAAGAACTACTTCATATTTAAATGAAGCAATAATAATTAGAAAAAATTTTAATAGCACTCGAACTATTTATAATTGGGACCATCTTAAAGATTGTTATTTAATTAATTTGAAATAATTGCCGTGGCTAACTGTGAAGTTAACCTTATTACGTTACTATTTGCGGGAAAGCCCTAAAATCTTTTTATAGATCTATATGAAAACTTTATTTTAATAAGTAAAATTTAATTAAAAGCGTACATTAGTCTTAAAAATTAAAAAGAATAAAAAAAAAATGGGTAATCCGCAGGAAACCAAAATAAAAAAATATTAATTTATCGTAGGATCCTCAGAGACTACACGTAACGCGGTTATAATATATTTATTTTTATTATTAATAAATATTATAATAAATTAAATATATAAACCTGAAGATATAGTCCAATCATATTTCGAAAGATTATGTTAAAATGAATTATTTTTTACCAGTACAATGTGGTGCTCCAGATATGGCAAACAATAAAATAAAAAATATTAAATCCTTAATTAATAATTCTTTAATTCAAAATTATTCACAAATTAATAATATATTAAAAAATAATGAACTAAATTTAAGTTATTATTTAGCAGGATTAATAGAAGGTGATGGATATATTTCTATTAATAATAAAAATAAAGTAATAATAGCTATAACATTTAATATTAAAGATAAACCTTTAGCTGATAAACTTTTAATTAATTTAGGTTTAGGAAAAGGATTTATTGTAAAAAGAAAATCTAATTCTATAGAGTTAAGATTTTCTTCAATAATAAGTTTAAAAAAAATTATTAATCTTATAAATGGGAAATTTAGAACACCTAAAATAGAACAATTATATAGATTAATAGATTGAATAAATAAAAATCATAATACTAAATTTAAAAAATTATCTTTAGATAATTCATCTTTAGAAAATAATAGCTGATTAGCTGGATTTATCGATGCTGATGGTTCTTTTTATATAAGATATTCTAAAAAACAAATTATTTGTAAATTTAATTTAGAACAAAGAATGATTTATCCTAAAACTAATGAAAGTTATAAAATTATTCTTGATCAAATATGTTTATTTTTAAATGTTAAATTAGCTATTAGAAATAGATTAAATTATAAAAATTCTTATTATATTATTAAAATAGAAAATCAAAATTCTATTAAAATATTAATAAATTATTTAACAAATAATAAATTATTAAGTAGTAAATATTTAGATTTTTTAGACTGAAATAATGCATTTAAAGAAATTATAAATAAAAATCATTTTACTGATGAAGGTAAAAATAAAATCTATTTAGCTAAAAATAATATGAATAATAAAAGAATATATTTTAATTGAGATCATTTAAATTTTTTATAAATGCCGTTTATCTTAGTAATAAGATTTATTATCACTTAGCTATATGCATGGAATTCCTCAAAGAATTTGTTTTAACGAAAAGAACAGATATAAAATACTAATAATAATAATTAAATTTAATTATTTAATTTTTAATTGTTTTAAACGATTTTTTAATAGTAAAAATTTTTATATACAAAACTTAAATTTTAATTTAAGTAAAGGGGAGAATATGCAGGAAACCAAATAAACTAATTAATTAATTTAAAGTAGGATCCTCAGAGACTTTAATATATATTAATTAGTATAAATATATATTAAGAATATAATAAATTAATTATATAAATAATTAATAATTTAATATATTAATACGCTAAGCTCCAATTATAAATAACAATACTAATAAGTTATTTAATTTAATAATTGGATGAAGACATAGTCCGAATAGGTAAGAAATTACTTATATTATATCGATTTCCACGTTTAAATAACGTTTCATTTTGATTATTACCTCCATCATTAATTTTATTACTTGTAAGTTCTCTAGTAGAAAATGGTGCTGGAACGGGATGGACGGTTTATTTTAAGCTGTCATATTATAGTAATATAATATTAAATAAACTTTACTTGATGCGAAAAAGTTCATCTTTAAATTTTTCAAATAAACCAAATAATAAAAATAGATTTAAACAATTGTTTTTTAATTTTATATCTATAACTTTTTTAGTATTTATTTTTTATAAATTTATTATAGGTTTATCTTTATCTGGTTTTTTAGGATTAATGATATCAGCTATTATTTCTTTTTTAGTATTTAATTTTGTTTTAAATAAATTTAAATTTTCAAATAATAAATTTATTAAAATTTTACAAATAATAATATTAATAAAAATTATTTATATAATAATTTTTATAATTTGTGATTATTATAATATTAGTATAATATATAAAATATGATGTGATCATGATGATAATAATAATGATTCTACTTCTAAAACAGATAATATTATTTTAAAAAGCGATCAAGATGGAGAAGTATATCATTTAAAAATTAAAAAATCGACAGTAGATAAAATTACAGATGCTGTAGTAACAGGAGGAAAAACACTTATGGGAACAATTGCTCCAAATATTGGAGCAGGAGCTGCAGCTGGAGCTAGCGCATCTGCTATGGTAAAAATGACTGCTGGTATACCTCCATTACAGAGAAGTGCAATAGTAGGAGGAACTGCAGCAATAACTGCTGCAGGAACAGTAGTTGGAATAGAAGCTGGGAAAGCTATTAGCAAAAATATAAATATATCAGATGCTCTAAAGAACTCTAGACATAGTGATCCTAATATTGAAAGAATTCCTAGTCCAGATTTAGATATTATTAATTGTTCTTTAGAAGCTAATGAAAATATAACTCCATTAGAAGTATTATTAAATTCTTTATTATCATTGAATTTATTAGAATTATTATTATTTGTCATTTTATTATTATTAGTAATTAATAGATATTTCTTTAAATTTAATATGGAAAATATCTCTAAAATAATTAGTAAAATTATGCCTGTTAAATTTATGATATGATATAAAAAAAGTGTAGATAAAAGTATTCATTACAATACTAAATTTACAAATATTATGTTTATTATAATAATTATTTTATTAATTATAATTAAATTAGGTAATTTATATATTTGTACTGAATTAAGTCTTAATACAGAAAATTATGTTCAGGTATATAATCATCTAAAAAATTCTACTAAAATTTCTATTTTAGTATTAGGATTTTATCCCTCAGATTTTAATTTTAAATATAAATATAATTTAAATTATAATTTAAAATATAATTTAAAATTTTTAAAATTTAAAATTATTTATGTATGTAGCTACCTATTCTATTTTTATAATAGCCAGGTAAAAATGTTACTATTACAAGAACAATTCGCCTGGATAATAAATTTTATTATCCATCAGAGACTAAACGTAGAGCATCCATTTAAATTTAATAATGCCATTCATAAATCTAATAATTTAACTTCCATATCTTTATCTAATAATAAATTATTATTTCAACAATGATTAATAGGATTTACTGATGGAAGTGGTACCTTTTCTATAATTTATAAAAAAGATGAATGATTTTTATCTTTTAATTTATCTCAACATCAATATAATATAAGATTATTATATTTTATTAAAAATCAATTAGGTGTAGGAAGTATTAAAAAAGAAACTAATACTAAAATGGTTAATTTTAAAATTAAAGATAGAAAAATATTAGCAGAGATTATTTTTCCTATATTTGATAAGTATCCATTATTAACATCTAAATATTTTTATTATATTAAATTTAAGGAAGCTTATAGAATATTAGAAAATACTAGTTTAACTAAAATTCAAAAAGATAAATTAATGTTTTCTTTGATAAAAAAAATTCCTTCTGAAGATTATATTTCTCCTGCTTGAAAAATAGTTAATAATTCAATTATTAATACTAATGAAGCAATTAAAGTTTTAAATAAAGCATGATTAATAGGATTTATTGAAACAGAAGGAAATTTTTATTTAGTAAATAAGTCTCAAGATAGATTAGTTCATGGTTTTGAAATTAATCATAATTTAGATTTAATAGTTTTATCTGCTATTGGATATATATTAGGTATTAGAACAAAATCTTTAAAAATATATCATACTCTTGTGACTACAAACTCCAGATCTATTGAAAATATTATTAAATATTTTAATAATACTATGAAAGGAATGAAATCTTTTGAATATCGAGTTTGAGCTAGAAGTTATATAAAATATAAAGGTAATTTAGCTAAACTTAATGAAATTAGAAATAAAATAAAAATTAAAAAATTAGATAAGTATTTTTTAAAGCATGATTAAATTTATTAATGGATGAAGAAATAGTCCGATCTCTATTGAGAAATAGAGAGTGTAATGATAATATTAAAATATTAAAATTTTAATATGAGATTACCAACATATATGTTATCCTCCATTATCAAGTATTCAATCACATTCAGGTGGATCAGTAGATTTAGCTATATTTAGTTTACATCTTGCAGGTATATCATCATTATTAGGAGCTATTAATTTTATAACAACAGTATTAAATATGCGAACGAATGGAATGAGCTTACATAAATTACCTTTATTTGTTTGAGCTATTTTTGTTACTGCTATTTTATTATTATTAGCTTTACCTGTATTAGCTGGTGCAATTTCCATGTTAATTACTGATAGAAATTTTAGTACTTCTTTTTATGATCCTGCAGGAGGTGGTGATCCTGTACTTTATCAACATCTTTTTTCAAGAGATATTTTTACGATAAATTTAAATACTTCAATTTTAATAATAGCAAAAAATAGAGTATTTTTTAAAAAACCTAAAAAATCTTTATTTAATTCTAAAGTAAATTATAGTACTTCAAATGATAATAAATTTAATTTTGACAAATTTTATACTAAATTTGATGCCTATTGTACTAATTCTGAAAGACCTTCAGAAAATTTCTTAACATGGTTTATAGGTTTTACAGAAGGTGAAGGATCTTTTATAATAAATAATAGAGGTGATTTAGCTTTCGTTATTACGCAAAATACAATAGATATAAAAATTTTAGAATATATAAAAGAAACTTTAGGTTTTGGGAAAGTAATTGCTCAAGGAGTAACTACTAGTAGATATGTAACACAAAGTAAAAAAGAAATAGATATAATAATTAGTTTATTTAATGGTAATATCGTTTTACCTGGTAAACAGGAAAGATTTGGTACTTTTATTATTGGATTTAATGAATGAGTAAATAAGGGTAGAATAAAATTAAGTCCTGTTACATTTATAAAAAATTCAATATTACCTAGTTTAAATAATGCATGATTAACAGGCTTTGCTGATGGAGAAGGTTGTTTTACTTGTTCAATCGGTGAAACTAAAGGGTTTAGTTTTAATTTTAGTATTGCACAAAAATTAAATATTAATATAATAGTATTAGAATATTTTTGTATATTATTTAATGGTGGTATAGTTTCAAAACATTCAGTATTTAATGTTAATGAATATAGAATAGGAGGAGTAAAAAATTGTAATAAAATATTTCCTTATTTTGATAAATATACTTTGCGTACTAAAAAATCTATTTCTTATACTTTATGAAAAGATATACATAAAGATTTGTCAAATAAAAATCATCTAGACCCTATAAAAAGAGTAGAGATGATTGAAAAAGCTAGATTGATAAATAAATTTACATCGTAAAATATAAGGAAAAAAAAGTCAAGGTTTAATGTATAAGTTATGAAGCTCTTAAGACAGATGTAAAAAGCTATAAGATCTAAAAGAGCAAATATTCAATTTTGAATATACCTTAGATTTAGTCAATATTTATTTATTACTATTTGCAACTGTTAAATTTAATAATATATATGATAGTTTATATATTTTAAATATGGTTATCTTATTAGAAAATAATATACAAGATTACCATAAGAAAAAATTAGTATAATTATTGGCGATACTAGTGTTAACGGTCAATAAAGTCTCATTTAAAGACCGTCGGTTATTTAAATGACCGCTACAGACTGGTTCACTGGTAGGTAGCTGAAATGCTGCTTAATGTACAGTCGATTTCTTCCATATATTATTATAATATATGCACAAGCCCGGAATTTAAATATTATCGGTACCTGTATTTAATGAGAGAATTTCAATAGTATTGAGGTAAAGTTAAATTTTAAGAAATGGATTCTTTGGTCACCCAGAAGTCGAATATATAGGCTTCTTAACGTTGCTATATGCTGGAACTACTTTGATATTCAGTTTTAAATACTCAATCTTTAATGATAAAGTAAAAAAGTTAAAATGATGAAGTATATCAGCAGGTAACATTTATAATTTTTATAATGGAACCTCAGAGACTTTACGCAACGAAACTGTAGAAAAAATAGAAAAAGAAAATATAAAACCTGTATCTATACATGTACCAAAACATTTAAAACCTGTCAGTGAGGATCAATTCGGTCATTATTTAGCAGGATTGATAGATGGTAATGGTAATTTTAGTAGCAAACAACAATTAGTAATTGTATTTCATTCATTAGACGCTTCTTTAGCTTATTACTTAAAAGAAAGATTAGGTTTCGGAAGCGTTAAAAAGATTAAAGATAAAAATGCTTTTCTTCTAGTAGTAGCTTCTAAAAAAGGTTTAGAAAGAGTAATTGATTTAATCAACGGTAAAATTAGAACAGAAAATAAATTTAATCAGATTACCAATAATATCTTGAATCATAATAACTATATTGAATTTAGAAAAAGTTTGAGTTTAAAGATGAATTCAGATAAGGATTTAAAGAATCATTGATTAGCAGGATTTTCTGATGCTGAATCTAGTTTTCAAATAAAAATAATCGATCGTAATAATAGAGTTGAAATTAGATTGAATTTTCAAATTTATCAAAAAAACAATAATCTTTTATTATTAATTAAAGATTTTTTAGGAGGCAATTTAGGATATAGAGAAAATCAAGATATTTATTACTACGGATCGACTAGTTTTGGTTCTGCTAAAAATGTTATAAATTATTTTGATAATTTTCATTTATTATCTAGCAAGCATATTAATTTTTTGAAATGAAGAAAAGCATATTTAATAATTCAAAAAAAAGATCATTTAAATAAAGATGGAATCGAAAAAATCCTTAAATTAAAAAATACAATGAATAGTTTAAGAGATACTACAGTTTAAGATAAAGTCCTAACAAGGATGTTAAATTCTTGAGTGTTAATTAGAATAGATTATTTTCTTTAACTATTTGATTAATCAAAATTATTGTTATATTTTAATTATTCCAGGATTTGGAATAGTTAGTCATATTGTTTCTACATTTTCAGGAAAACCTATCTTTGGTTATTTAGGTATGGTCAAAATTAGGCCCACATTAATTAATAATTATGTGAATCTTCTTTATATGCTGGAAACCTCTAAAATCTTAAATACTAATAAATATTTGATTTACAGTAAAAAAGTTAAGGATATTACAATGAGTAATCAGCAGGTAGCTAAAATTATTTATTATTTTAGTATCCTCAGAGACTATACAAGAAGAGTCTTTCAATTAGAAAGATTAAGATATAGTCCAACAAATAGTAAAAATATTTACTTATATCTAAATATTTTAAAAATATTTATTAAGAATAAGTGAATAAATGTAAGATTAAATAAATTATGTAATTTATCTATTATAAATAATAATTATTCTACTACTAAGAATAATGATCACTCTAATAATATAAATCCTAACTGATTAACTGGATTTGTTGATGCTGAAGGGTGTTTTTCTGTAATAATTGAAATATTAGATAATACCAAATGAAGAGTAAGAACTTCTTTTGAGATAAATTTACATATTAAAGATATAGGTATTTTATACAAAATTCAATCTTTTTTTGGTTTAGGGGCAGTATATTTAAGAGTAAACAAAAATATAGCTGTTTATAGGGTATCTAATATTGAACATTTGAGAGATATAATAATACCTCATTTTATTAAATATCCATTAATTACCCAAAAATCTATAGATTTTTATCTCTGGTATAAAGTTATACAAATTATTTTAAATAAAGAACATTTAAATAAGTCAGGGTTTTTAACTATTCTTACTTATTATGCTTCTATAAATAGAGGTGTTTCTAAAAAAGTTTTTAAATATTATCCTAATATCAAACCAGTTAAAAGAGTTAGTATAAGTTTACCTAATAATTTAAATCCTTTTTGGGTATCAGGATTTGTTTCTGGCGATGGAGGCTTTTCTATTATTATTAGACCATCTAAAAGTAATATTTTAAAACAACAAATATCCTGTAGATTTCATATAGCACAACATATTAGAGATATGGAACTTATGAATTTATTTACTAAATTTTTTAATTGTGGATCTGTTTACGTAAGATCAAATTCTTCACAAAGATGTGATTTTGTAGTTCAAGATATAAAATTATTATTATCTAAAATAATACCGCATTTTGATCTTTATCCTATTTTAAATCTAAAAAACAAAGATTATATTTGTTTTAAGATGGCTATGGATATAATTAAATCAAAACAACATTTAACTCAAGAGGGTTTAGATAAAATTATAACATTAAACTTAGAAATGAATTCTAATAGATTAAAATAAATATTTATTTTCTTACAGATATTTGTAGCTATGCTATGTTTTCAATTGGTATCTTAGGTTTCCTTGTTTGATCTCATCATATGTTTTCAGTAGGATTAGATGTTGATACAAGAGCTTATTTTACTGCTGCAACAATGGTAATTGCTGTGCCTACTGGAATTAAAATATTTTCATGGTTAGCAACATTATATGGAGGATCATTAAGATATACTACACCTTTAATTTTCACAATAGGATTCTTAGCTTTATTTACAATTGGTGGGTTAACCGGAGTTGTATTATCTAATGCCTCATTAGATATATCTTTACATGATACTTATTATGTAGTTGCACATTTTCATTATGTATCATCAATGGGTGCTGTTTTTGCTTTATTTGCTGGATTTTATTATTGAGAAGCTAAAGTAATAGGTAAAACATATAATGAATTATTAGGTAATATTCATTTTTGAACTTTATTTATTGGAGTAAATCTTACTTTCTTCCCACAACATTTTTTAGGATTAGCAGGAATGCCACGTCGTATACCTGATTATCCCGATGCATTTAGTGGTTGAAATGCTATATCAAGTTTTGGTTCTTTAGTATCTGTAGTAGCTACTTTATTATTTAGTTATATTATTTATGATATTTTTGCTAATCAACCAAAATCAGGAAATAATCCTTGAGCTATACCAGCATATTTTATTAATTCTAAACAATTAAATAATGAAACTCAATCAGGAAATACTTTAGAATGAACATTAGCTAGCCCTATTCCATTCCATGCATTTAAAATGTTACCAATTCAATCTTAAATTTCATTTATAATTTAATTACTTTAACCCTTTATTCTTAAATTAATAAATATTTTATATTTTTATTATATTTATTTATTAATATAATTAACCCCTATATTATTAAATATTTATTAATTTATATTATTAAAAATATTGATAAATAATAATTATAATTATTGAATCTATTTGGTAATCAAATTTATTTTATTATTTATATTTTGATAGAGGTTCAAATCCTCTTAGATTCTTCGCAACTTTAAAAGTTCTAGCGATATATTTTCTATTTATTTATTAATTAATATTAATTCTTATACAAATTAATTAATTATTATTTAAATTAATTAATATTATAATTTATTTAATATTTATAAATTATTAAATTTAAAAAACAATAATATTATATCTAATTTAGTTATATCTTAAATTATATAACTTTAATTTATTTATAAATATAATTATTAATATATTATTAAAAGTTATTATATTATTATTTATAATTTATATTAAATAATATTAATTTTTTATTATTATTTCTTGGTATTATTTCTTGATATTCTTTCTTGGTTAAACCTACTTAGATTAATATTATTAATTCTATGTTTACAGCCTTTTTCAATTACTCATTAAATGATTAAAAAATATTTAGGTTAAAAATATTAAAAAAATTAAAAAATGAAAAATATACTTATTGATATATTAGCTTTTGGAACTCTGTTATCTAGTATTTTAGTTATAACTTCTAAAAATCCAGTTATTGCTGTAATATTTTTAATTGCTGCTTTTTGTAATGCAGCTGGATATTTAATTTTATTAGGTATAGGATTTATAGGAATTTCTTATATTATAGTATATTGTGGTGCAATTACAGTTCTTTTTCTTTTTGTTATAATGATGCTTAATATAAAACTTACAGATATATTAGAAACAGGAAGTCAATATACTAAAAATATTCCATTAGCTTTAGCTATTGGATCATTATTTGTTTATGAATTATTTTCTATTATGCCATTTACTTTCAATAATATATCTGCTTTATCTAATTTATTAGATTTATTAACTAATTTAAATAGATTATTATTAAATTCAGATATTTCTACTATAAATAATATATTTACTACAATTAATCCTAATATTGCTGATATAACTTTTATTAATTTTTTACAAATTGAAGCTATAGGACAAACTTTATATACAACTGAAGGAATATTTTTAATAATATTAAGTATTATTTTATTACTTGCTATGATAGCACCTATACTTATTTCACGTCATTCTAAAAATATTTTAAATTAACCCCTATTTATTTAATTTATATTTACTATTATATTTTATTATTTATTTTATATTTATAAATAATATAAAGATTAATTTAAAAGAAATTATATTATTCTTAAATTTATTTATAATTTAAATTTATAATTATTCAATATTATTCTAATTATTAATATAAATAATTAATTATTGAAATATATTATTTAATAAATAAATTTATTAAATCTTTATTTAAAATAATATTTAAATATAATTTAATCAATAATATTTAAAAGAAGAAATAATAAAATATTAATAAAATAGAATATATATATCTTAATTATAATAGAAATTTATAATTAATATTAAAATTTTTAAATTAATAAATTAATAATATAGTTATAATTAATGATAATTAAATATATATAATTTTATAATATAAATTATTATAATAATTATTATAATAATTTAATTAATAGTTTATTTATTTAATTTTCTTAGTTTAATGGTAGAACTTCATTCTTCTAAAGTGATAATTTTGGTTCAAATCCGAAAGAAAATAAATTAAAAAATAATTTAATATTATAAAATATAATAAAATAAAAGATATAAAATATTTAATTATAATAATTTTATTGTCACAGTGTTAAATATATAGTTTTATTTTATTTTTAATAATAAATATAAACTACTAGATTATTATATATTATTCCTTATTATTTATTATAGATATTTTCTAATAAAAATAATTATATTTTATATTTGATATTATATCAAAACTGTATTAGTTAGTTAAAATTACAGTCTTCATTTAAACTCTTTATAAATTTAAATTAATAAAAAATAAAATGAATTAATTAAAAATATTAAAAAATTAAAAAAAAAAGATGATTAATAATAATTTAATAACTATTATTTTAAATATATTACTTATTTTATTAGATGTAATAGTAGTTTTAGTACCTATATTATTAGCTGTAGCTTTTATAACAATAGTAGAAAGAAAAGTATTAGCTGCAATGCAAAGAAGAGTTGGTCCTAATACTACAGGTTGATATGGTATTCTTCAACCATTTAGTGATGCTTTAAAATTAATTCTTAAAGAAACTGTAATACCATCTCAATCTAATAAAGTATTATTTTATTTAGCACCTATATCAACACTTGTATTTAGTTTATTAGGATGAGGTATTATTCCTTTAGGTCAAGGTTTAACTCTTTTTGATTTTTCAATGGGAATTTTATATACTTTAGCTTTATCTTCGTTAGGTATATATGGAATACTTTTTGCTGGATGATCAGCAAATTCTAAATATGCATTTTTAGGTTCTATGAGATCTTCAGCTGCTGTTATTTCTTATGAATTAATTCTTAGTTCAGCAATACTTATAATTATTTTATTAACAGGTTCTTTAAATTTTTCTACTATTATTGAAAATCAACAAGCTATTTGATTTATTATTCCTTTATTACCTGTATTTATATTTTATTTTATTTCAATATTAGCTGAAACATCTAGAACACCTTTTGATTTACAAGAGGCTGAATCTGAATTAGTTGCTGGTTTCTTTACTGAACATAGTAGTACAGTATTTGTTTTCTTTTTTTTAGGTGAATATTCATCAATAGTATTATTTAGTTCAATTACTGCAATATTATTTTTAGGTGGATATCATATGCCAGAAATATTTATAAATGATTCTTTTATAAATATTCAAAGTATAATTTTAGGTATTAAAACTTGTATAATATGTTTTATATTTGTTTGATTTAGAGCAACATTACCTAGATTAAGATATGATCAATTAATAGATTTATGTTGATTAAATCTTTTACCTGTAGCAGTAGCTTTTATTATACTTGTTCCTAGTATTTTAATTGCATTTGATATAGCACCATATTAATATTTAACTATATTTAATTATTACTTTTTATTTATTTATATATTATTTTGTTTTTTAATTATAAAAAAAATTACCCCTTTTTAATTAATTAACAGAATATATATTATAATTATTTAGTTAAATATTTTAATATATAAATATTTATAGATTTAATTATTTTTTTTAATTTATTTATTAATTAATTAATTTAAATTTAAAATATTAAATTTATTAATATTATTAAAAACAATAGATACTTAATTTAATAAATAAAAATAATTATAATAATAGTTATAAAAATAAATAAAATAATTTGTTGAATAAATATATTTTAGATATAATTATATTACTATTTAATTAATTAAATAATAATATATTATTTATTATAATTTAACTCCTTTAATTATATATTTAATTTTTCAATATTAAACAAAAACTATATAATTTATATATTAAAATATTTAACTAAATAATAAATTAAATTTAAATTAATAAAATATTTAATTTAAAAATTAATTTAAAAGAGATAATAAATATTGCATTAAGCATATATAATACGACAATAAAAATTGTTTAAATTAAAAAGAATTTAATTTTGGTTCTGATTGAACGTTTTTCAGTAGTTTTAAGACATGCAAATCAAATTATAAAATTAATTAAAATAATATATAAATATTATTTAATTAATAAATAAGGTGTAGAGGTGAGGATTGTAAATAAGATACCGTATAGTTTCCTTAAATGGGATGATATTTATTATTTTAAATTATTTATAATATAAATTTATATATAAATAAAAGTAATAAAAAAAATAAATTAGCTAATTTATTAAAAAAAGGAATTTTTCCGCTCTATGATTCTATTTATGTTGTTTAGGTAGTTGGTGGGGTAAAAGCCTACCAAGCCGAAGATCAATAGCCAAGTTTGAAAGAACAAATGGCCACATTGGGAATGAAATCTCCCAAGTAGTATATAACTACCAGCAGTCGAGAATATTAGTCAATGCTCGAAAGAGTGAACTAGCTAACTGAAATCATGAAATGATTAAAAAATTAATTTCATAATAACGTAAGAGAAAATAATGATATTATCTTACTATTAGTGTTGTCAAAAGCTGGTGCCAGAAGACTCGGTAAGGCCAGAAACGCAAACGTTAGTCATCTTAATCAGGCGTAAAGGGTTTGTAGGCAGCTTTAACAATTTAAATTTTTATTAGCTTTAAATTATAATAAAAAATAAATAATTTAGTAAAAATTAAATGAATTAAAGCTAGAATCAAAAAGGAGAGAAGTTAAATAATACTTAGAGTAAGCGTCACTGTAACAGATACTAAGTGGAATACTAAAGGCGAAAGCTTTTTTTCTAATAAATGATTGACGCTGAGAAACGAAGGTGTGGGTAACGAAAAGGATTAGAGACCCTCAGTAGTCCACATTGTCAACTATGAATGGTAGTCTTAAATCAATTTATAATAAATTGGTGGCAAAGCTAACGCGTTAACCATTCCGCCTTGCGAGTACGGTTGCAAAACTGAAACCAAAAAAATTAGTCGGTCTCGAAGCAAACGAAGTGAAGCATGTTATTTAATACGATAATCCGCGTAAAATCTTACCAGTTATTGCATAAAAACTTTTTGTCTTTTATTTATTAAATTACAAAAAGAGTATTTTTTTTTTCAATAAAAAAATAAAATATATTTTTTTTTTACTAATACAGGTGTTGCATGGCTGTCGTCAGCCCGTGCCGTGAGAAGTTAGGTTAACTCCACAAACGGGCGAAATCCCTGTTGTATATATTTAAACAAAACAATTTATGAGGACTAATAGCTTCATTTGGGGCAAAGACAAGCCGTTATGGCCCTCATGAACTGGGCTATAGACGTGCCACAAAAACTTTTACAAAATGATGCAAAATCTTCCCTTGGAAAATCTAAAATAGATTTTTTTAATTAAATTATTAAAAAAATTAGTAGGGAAATAAGAAAGAGCTAATCATTAAAGAAAGTTAAAATATAAAATTATAGCCGGATTGTCCTCTGAAATTCGGGGACATGAAGAAGGAATTTCGAGTAATCGTTGATCACAAGGCGCAACGGTGAAGTAATGCATTCGTGATGAACTAACTGTCTGTCGCTGGGAAGAAATTTAAATAGGAGGAAACTGGTACTAATTGAAGATTTTTTTAAAAATAACTAATAATTATATAAAGTAAATATTTTAATAGTTAACATTATTAATTATTATGTTTTAACAACTATATTTAATTAAATATATTTTTTTATATTTAATTTTAATAGATTGTATCTTCTTATTTATATTAAAATAATATTAAAATAGAAGATATAAAACATTTTTATTAATCGAATTAGTTTTAGTTAATTCATTTCAATAACATCTCAAAAGTCATAGCAAGGTAGCTGTACCGGAAGGTGCTGCTGGATAATAAAGAAAATAGCAATATTAACCCCCTTTATATCAAAGATATTTTAAGATTAATTAATATTTAATAATTAAAGAAAAAGGGAGTTAGCTGAGTGGTTTAGCGGTAAATTTACACTTTACATACAGAGTTTCGATTACTCTACTCCTTAATAATTTTTACTAATTTATTATTTATTTAATTAATTAATCTTTTTTAATCTTTTTTAATCTTTAAAAATCTTTATCAATTTAATTTTTTTATATTTATTTATTTATTTAATTTTAAAAATAAGATCAATTTAAATTAATTAATATATAATTATAAATTTAAATATAAAATTTAAATTATTAAAAAATATTATATTTTTATATTTAAACGAGTATGCCGAAATTGGTAGCCGGGTAAATCTTAGGAATTTATGATTTTTGGATCGTAAGAGTTCAAATCTCTTTACTCGTAAAAATTATAAGAATAATATAATTATTATAAAAATTTTTCAATTTTTAATTATATTTATAAATTATAATTCATATGTTAAATTATTTTATTATTATTAATTAATATATATTAATTAAAATATTAAACTAAAATATAAACATCTTTAGCTCAATTGGTAAAGCGTTTGCCTTCGAAGCAATAGTATATTGGTTCAAATCCAATAAGATGTCTAATTTAAATTTTAAATTTAATATAAAAATATTAAAATTAAAATAATTATTTTAGAGAAAAATATTTAATTATATAAGATAAAAAAAAAAGTACTATCGAGACTTTTTTTAATTTATTAAATTAATACAAATTTTAATATAATTTTAATTAATTTGATTAAAAATGAATAAATTTTTTAATCAAGCTTGGAAATATTTTACTGGCGGAGCTAAAAATTTGGGGTATCAAGCATTTTTTGAACATTTGCAATCTCATGAAAAAATTTTAGAATTAAAAAATAATCTTATTTATCAAATTGATACGGTTATAAATAAAATTGATGAATTAAAACAAAAATAAGAAATTTATTCGACTATAAATTCGGATACAAAACTCCTCTTACCGATAATTTAAATGAATTAACTATTAAATTAAAAATATAGAAAATATATTAAAATTATATTAAAATTTTGAAGATGGTAATATTAGTGCTGAAACTTCAATTAATCTTTATAATAATTATAAAGATTAATTTCATAAAGCTTTTAAAACGCTAATAATAAATCTAGTGAAATATTAAAATATTTTTAATAAAAAAAAAAATAATTTTATGGAAGATAATCATATTATTAAATCAATAAATTATTTTAAAGAGTATCTATTTTCTTTATCTTTTATAGAAATTTTTTAATCATAAATATTTCTAGATGTGTTTTTATTCTTAGTTGTATTATAAATATTTTATTTGCCATTTCAAGAAATTATTTAATAGATAAATTTTCATTAGAACAAAATTACCAAATTTAAAAAAAATCATTCAGTTGAGAGTCAAATTCCAATATTACTATATATTTATAAATTCGGTTATTATTATATTAGCTATATTATCATATATTAGTTAATACAATAACACTAATAATAGCTAATATTATTTAGATCTAAAAATTTTATCTTAATTAATTTTAAGATTAATTTAAAAATATAAATAATATTTATAATAATATTTTTCATTTTATTCTTATTTATTTATAACCCATTTTTTATTATATTCTTAATACTTAAATATTTTTAAATATTAAATTAAAAGAATACATTAATAAAAATTTAATATATTTAAAAAATAAAAAATTAACAATATCCTACATTTTTTAAATATTTATTAATTTTACAATAAAAAAATTTTGTATAGGGGTTATAAAAATTTGTTAAATTTAGTCTAGCATATTTTTTAATTATTTAAAATAATTAAAATTTATGAGATATTATTTATTATTTAATTATTTAATTAGTTAATTATTTACTATGGAAATATATAAATATATTTAATAAATTTTGCAATTAAACTAAATAAATATAAGAAATATAAATAAATATTCCCATAAATGGGGGGAGTCGGGAGTTATTAGTATTAATAACTGTAAATAGTTTATTTATGAATCTTTTTATAATTTATATTTATTTTTTTGTTAATTAATTATTATTAATTAATTTTTTAAATTAATCTTAAAATATTTCAATTAAAAAAGAGATTCATTTTAATATACTTTCTTTTCTTTAAATATCTTTTTATTTAATTAAATTTTGTTGATTATTTTCTGGTAAATCAGTATTTAAACCTAAAATGAAATTTTGTAATTCATTTTGTATATTAGTTAATTTAATATAAATTTCTTTAATATATTTTAATTTTTCTATATTATCATTATATAATTCTTTATTTAGTATTAATTTATTTATATAATTAATATCTAATTTTTTATCTATTAAATCTCTAACTATAAATTCTATATTTTCTTCATTACAAATATTTTTAAATTTATTAAATAATCTTACTTCTTCTAATTTAATAAAATGTCTTAATTTATATACTGAATCACAATGAATAATTTCAAAATTATAAAATTGATTTTCATCTTTAGAAAAATATGCAAAATATCCTAAATCTTTAAAAAAAATTAATCTATTTATTTGATTATTTTTATCATAAATTATATGATAAAATCTATTATTTTTAATAGTTTCAATTGTTAAATCTTGTAAATAATTAGATTCTAAACTTTTTTTAAATTCAAAACCATATAATGATTTAAATAATATTAATATTTCTTCTTCAATTTGTGAAAATAATTCTTTTTTAATTGGATTTCTTTCATTTTGAAGAATTTTACTAATTGAATTTACTAATTTATAATTATTTAATCCTTCAAAATCTTTATATTTAGTTATTATATCATTATTTTTAGTTAATATATAAAGATATGAATAATAACTGTTTAAATATATTAATTTATGTTTATCTTGTAAATGTAAATGTAAATTTAAACATTCATCTAAATCATAATCTAATAAAAATTTATTAGATGAATATTGTTCTATTGAAGTATTAATTAATAACTGTAAATATTTTAAGACATGATTTACATTAATATTATTATCATAATAATTTTTATATATATAAAGATAAATCTTTCAAAAGGAATCTTTTTTTAATTTTATAAATATCTTTTCTCCAAATATTTTATCTGTTTCAGTTATTAAATATGGTTTAATTATATATTTAAATATATAATTTATATAATTATAATGTGAATCATTTCTTAATAATTGAATATTATCTAATTTATCAGATATATATAATAAATCATTATTATTATTTAATATTTCATCTAAATCAATATTTTTTTTAATTTCAAAATAACCTAATGGATTAAATTCTAAAATTTTATCTTCATTTTTTAAATTTAAAAATTTATAAATAATTTCTTGACTAAGAGGAGCAGAAGAGTTATTAAGAATATCAAATATTTTATTTATGTCTTCAATTTTATAATTTTTATTATTTAATTCAGCATTAGTTTTTTGATTAAGTAATTCGTTTTCAAATTGTTGATCAACTGAATTAGTATCAATAATTAATGAAGAAGAAGATATAGTAGAAGAAGTAGATATTTGTAATGAATTATTTTTTAATCCTTTATTAAATATACCTAATGCTTCTTTACCTTTATTTATTAGAGTTAAGGGTAAAGAATTATTATTATTTCTAGGATATACAGGTGGATTAAGTTCAGAAGAAGAATTATTAGTTGGACTAATAATAGCAGTAGTTGTAGATACAGTTCTTGAAGTAGTAATAGATGCTGTATTATTAGAATTAGGATTAATTGAAACATTAGTTAATGTTGTACTATCACCTATATTAATTGAACTATTAATACTAGATCTTGTATTACCAATATTAGATCCATTATTATTACTGATTGTACTAATAGTTCCATCTTCTCCATTTCTTAATCTACTATTTAAATTTGTAGGATTATTACTTTCACAGTGAATTGTTTCTATTAGTTCAAATTTAGATAATCATTCTAATATTATTCCAGTTCTTATACCAATAAATATTCCTGCATAAATTATAATAATTCCAAACAAAGTTATTTTACCAGTAAAAGAAAGAGTTTTATTTAAATCAATATTAACATTAAATTTATAAATAGAATAATATATTCCTATAATTAAACTAATAATTGATAAAATTAAAAAGATTATATCTAAATATTCAATATTTAATGATAAAATAGAGTAATAATTAATATAAAATAATATAATATTTACTACTAAAATATAAGTAAAATATATTAGATATATAATTAATATTCAATTATCTAGTTTAATATTATTTTCTAATTTATAACTATTATAATATTTTATGATTAATTCTTTACAATGTTTAAATATTATCATTAATAAAAATAAAGATAATATACTATATAAAGCAGAAGATAATCTTAAACTTATCATCAATTCATAAGGTAAATTATTTAATAGATTAATTATATAATCTAATCTAACGATTAAAGTAGTAATTATTCCTATCAATAATAATATTCCAAAATATCCACCTTTAAAAGGTGATCTATTAATAGTAATAACTGTAAATAGTTTATTTATAAAATTAAAATTATATTGAAAATTTAATTTATATAAATTTATTAACATTAAAATTGTTGTCATTTATTTATTTAGTTTTTATATGATATAATTCAGCTCTTTTCTTTTTTTTATTTTTTTTTTATACTCTTTTAAATTAAAAATATTAATAATATATAAAAATATTAAAATTGTTGTCATTTATTTATAAAAATTTAATAAATTAGCTCTTTTTAAAATCAAACAAATTATTTTATATATCTAATTATTTATCCGTATAAATATAATATATTTATATAATATTATAATTATATAAATTTTACAGAGATGAATTGAATATCTAAAATCTTATCTTTAAACCGAAAAAAGGAATTGAACCTTTATTTAAATCTTACAAGGAATTTGTTTTAACCAATTAAACTATTCCGGCAATTATATCTATTTTTCTTATTAATTATTATTTAATTTGCCCCGGGAGAGAATTGAACTCCCATATCTATATCTTCAGAATAGCGCTTTGACCACTAAGCAACCGAGGCTATAATTATTTAAAATAAAATAAATTTAAAATATTAATTTATATGGAGAAAGATAGACTCGAACTATCATATTTGTAGTGCAAGTACAACTGATTACCAATTATCAGATTCCCCCATTTATTGAATGAATTAATTAATTATTATTATATTTAATAAATATTTAATATATAGCGAAATTAGGAATTGAACCAAATCTAATAGATCATGAGACTATTGTGCTAACCTTTACACTATCTCGCTTATTTATTTATTATTATTATATTATTGTTTGTTTAATTATTTAATTTTATTTAATTAGTTTAAATATACTTAAATGGGAACACTATCGTTGAAACATGATTACGAATAAAGAGACTTGAACTCTTAAGGGAATAATCCCACTTCTTCTTAAGAGAAGATTGTTTACCAAATTTCAACATATTCGTTAATTAATTATTATTTAGGTTTATAATAATAATTATAAAATGAATTAATTTATTTAATAAATTAAAGGCCTCAAAAGGAATTGAACCTTTGAAAAAAGTATTAACAGTACCTCGCAATAACCACTCTGCCATGAAGCCTTATTTAATTTATTTTTATATAGTAGACGCGATTCGAACACGCTATATATCTCCCACCCAAAGGGAGCGACTAACCAATTTGTCATCTACTATCTTTAAATTATTTATTAATTAATAATATTTTTTTTTTATAATTTTATATTTTTATAATATTTAAATATAATATTTATATTTTTTACTAATACTACTTTTAAATTATTAATTTATTTAAATATTTAAATATTTTTTTATTTAATAAATATTAAAAATTAAATATTATTAATATTTTTAATTATTTATTTAGGAGTAAAAATATATTATATTAATTATGAATAAATATAAATAATATAAATTATATAAAAAGGGGTTAAATTAATAAATATAAAATATTATAAATAAAAAATATTAGATAAATTAAATATTATTAAGAATTAGTATCTAATCAAGATAAATATTCTTGTACAGATACTGCTTCTATAACAATTGGCATAAATCCATGTCATACTCCACAAATTTCTGAACATTGACCATAATAAATTCCTGTTCGTTCTGCTAATATAGAAACTTGATTTAAACGACCTGGACAACAATCTATTTTTATACCTAATGAAGGTACAGCAAATGAATGTAATACATCAGTTCCAGAAGCTATGAAACGTATATGACAATCAACAGGTATTATAATATGATTATCTACATCTAATAATCGATATTGACCTATTTCTAAATCTGATTCAGGGATCATATAAGCATCAAAATCTATTGAAGAACCATTTTCTGTAGTATAATCAGAATATTCTACTGATCAATATCATTGAGATCCAGAAATTTTTATGGTTACAGTAGGAGAAATTACTTCATCTAATAAATAAAGTAATTTAAATGAAGGGAAAGCTATTAAAATTAAAACTAATGCTGGAATAATAGTTCAAATTGTTTCTAATAATGTTCCATGATTCATATATTTATGTGCAAAAGAATTATTTTTAGAATTATAATTATATATTAATGAAAATAATACTCAAAAGACTGCAACACTAATAACTATTAAATAGAAAAAAATAGTATTATGTAATTCTACTATACCAGTAAAACCTGGAGCAGCAGAATCTTGAAAACTTAATTGTCATGGTTGAGGAGCATCATTAAAAATAGTAGTAAATAAGGAAAAATTTTGTAACATTTTTAATTCTAAATTTTACAATCAGTCTTAGATTTACTTTTTATATCTCTTCTTAATAGAATTTATTTAAATTAATAATTATTAATTTATGAATTAAATAATATATTATTAATATATTAGAGAATATAATACCTTGTAATTATTATTACAGATCTAACATTTATTTATTTTAATAATTAACAAAATATAAATAATTTATTTTATTTAAGTTTATTTATTTTATTTAATAAATTTTGTTTTAATGTTGAATAGGTATCCTAAGATTTAGCTTAAATAATTCTTTTATTTATATAAATATTTATATAAATTATAATAATAATTAAATAATATAAATTATAATTATTTATATTATATGAAATATATATTATATATATCTTCTTTAATAAATAAAATCAAAGGAGTAAAGGATTCGAACCTATTTATTATAATAATATTTTTATTTATTATATTATTTGTTTATTTAACTTTACTTTACCTATCAGTCAACTCCTTTATCTAATTTTAATTATTAATTTATAAATTACATATATAATTTAGATATACTCTTTTAATATTTATTATTTTTTATTTAAAATTATATTACTTAAAATTTATTTAAGTATTACATAAAAATTAAATTTATTAAATTCTAATTAAAATTTAAATTAATAAAATTAATAGTTAAAGATACGAGCTCTACCAGACTCGAACTGGTATACACCTAATTGACAATCAGGTACTTTACCTATTAAGCTAAGAGCCCTTTAATTTATATAAATTAAAATTATTTATTTTTGAAATTTTACAATTAACAAATAAAATTTATATTTTAAAATATTTAAAGATTTAATAAAATCAAGAGTGAGGTGATTCGAACACCTACCAATAATTTTGGAGATCATTATACTAACCATTGATACTACACTCTTTTAACTTTAGTTTTATTTTAATTTATATAAATTATAATATTAACCTTAAAAAACTGTTAATTAATATATATATTTAAAAATTTACAAGAGTGAGGTGATTCGAACACCTACCAGTGATTTTGAAGATCATTATACTAACCATTGATACTACACTCTTTTAACTTTAGTTTTATTTTAATTTAAAAAGGGGATAAATTAAAACATAATTACAAAATATTTTATTAAGTTAAAATAAATTATTAAAAGAAATTTAATTTCTAAATTTTAATATGTCCAGTAGTTACTGTTATACTAAATGCTCCTCTTTTATTTTTATTAGTAAATCTACCTTTTTCTAAGTAAATTAATTTACCTCTAGCTAAACTACCTTTACTTATAGTTTTAACTGTTTTACGAGGAATAACTCTTTGTGTTAATAATCGTCCAGCTATTTTAATTTTTACACCAGAAATAAATGAAGGTATTTTAGAAATTTTATTAGTAATCATTTTAGTAGGATTAAAAATTTTAGCATTATTAAAAAATCGTCTTAAAATTCTTCTAAGGTTAATTTTATTAACCATTTTTCCTAATAGATTAACAAATATATTAGTATTATGATAAGGATAATGTAATCGTACAATTTCTAATTCTACAGATTTTTTAAAAAATTTTCTTAATATTTTAGAAATAATATATAATTTAATTCTATTAATTTTTTTAGTTAAAATTGAAATATTATCTTTAAAATATATAATTTTTTTAACTAATTGATTAGTATTATCTTTATAAAAAATAATTTTCTTTTTAGGTTTAATTTGGAAATAAAATAAATGTATAACAACTTTTTCAGATGTTATTTCAAAAAAAGGTTTACTTATTAAATAAGATAAAGATAAAAAAGAATATTCTAAAAATGTATAAATATTTTTAGGTATTTTATTATTATTTACAAAAAATTTATAATTATAATTATTAGAATAAGAATAAGCATTATTTGAATCAAATTTAGTTATTGAATTTATATATTCTCTAGTACTTTTTTTATTTATTGAATCTTTTGATATTGAATCTAGTAAAGGTTGACCTTTAAATAATAAATTAAAATTATTTAAATTATTAGAAGATTGAGATAAATCTAATTTTTCTCTTTCAATTTTATTTTCAATTAATAAATTATAAGGAGATAATTTATAAGGTAATTCTTTTAATATATTTAATAAATTAATATATTTATTTTTATCTGAATATCATTCAAATATTGATTTTAATATATTAGAATTAATTATTTCTAATGTATTTTTATTAATTAATTTATCTTTTATAATAAAATTTTTATTTAATATATTTATATTATTAGTTTTAATTAATTTATTATTATCTAAAATATTTTTATTATTTAAATTATTTTCATTTTTAATTTCTTCTATTTTTTTTATTAAAATATTTTTATCAAAAGCAAATTTTATTTCTTGATTCTTTTTTTCTAATAATAAATATTTTATAAATAAATTTGGATATTTTATTAAATTATCTTTAAAATTATTATTATTATTATTTTTAATTTGTATTTTATCTTGCATTTTGTCTAATAATAATATTTTTTTATTATTTACTTTTTTAATAATTTGTTCATTTTTAGGTAAAATTATATTAAATATATTTTTTGATATATTTTTTCAATTTGAAATAAATTGTAAATTTAAATTATAAAAAATTTTTAAACCTTTTACATAAATAAATAATTTATTTTTTTGTGATTTATTAAATATTTTTTCTTCTTTAATACTTAAATTTAATTTTTGTATTTGTTTAGAAAAATCTAAAATTTTAAGAGTATTTTTCATTCTTTTTATTTATTATTTATATTTTATTATTTTTAATTTTACGAATAATTGATGGGAGATATAATCTCTCTAATTATGCCATCTTTTATTTACTTAATTATTTATTATTTTTATGATATACATAAGTTTCATTTTAGTTCAAAATAATATATAATATAAATTTTATATTATTTATAAAATTTTATATTATAATAATTAAATAGATTGTAGGATAAATATATAGATTATTAAATTTTATTTTATTAATTAATCTATTTAATATATATTTTTTTTTTTAAATATAAAATTTTTTCCTTATCTTTTAATAATTATTAAATATTAATTATTATTTATTTATTATTTAAAAGATTATATAGCTGAAAAAAGGAATTGAACCTTTATTCTACCGTCATGAATGGTAAGTTTTAACCAATTAAACTATTTCAGCTTAATTAAATAATTATAAATATTTTTTAAATTTATTATTTAATAAATTTAAAATAAATTATTAATATAAATATTAAACTATAATTTATGATATATAAAATAATATATTTATTAATTATAAAATTTTATATTTTAATTAATATATATTAAATTTTAATACTATATAATATATATTTAAAAATTAATAAATATTTAAATCTTTATTAGATATTATTTTACTATAATTATAATAATAATTAAAAAATATTTTATAAAAATATATATTTAATTAATTATAATATATTAAATTTAAATATTTTATTTTGAGTTAGAATTATTATCTATAGGATTAATTTAGTATTCGAATTATTTATAAATAATTTATAAATATTAATTATAAATATATTAATAATAATTTACTGAATTTTCTCTTTAAATTAATAGATTATACATAGGGAATATTAAATTTCAGATTTATTATTTAATAATAAATAATAAACAAACTTAAGTGTTAAATATATTTTATTTTTATTATAATATTAAAAAATTTTCTCTTCTTTTTATACCACAATTTATATTGTTCAAAAGATATGCATAAAATAAACCTAAAACCTTACCTTAAATTACAAATTTTCTTACCTAATATTGAAAATTTAAATTAAATTCCAGCTGTAGATATCTTAACTCTCTTTTATATTAATTATTATTTATTTATTATTTAATAAATTAATAATTTAATTATTATTTATAATTAAATAAATTAGGTAAAGGGGGGTTAAATTATATTTATTTTTATTAATTAAAAAATTAATTATAATTAATGTAAATCTATAGCATCTTTAAGATAAGATGATACTAAAATACTAAAAACAATACTTTGAATAAAACACACTGCAAGTTCTAAACCAATTAATGCAATAAATATAGCAAAAGGTACTAATGTTAATATAGCAACAATTAAACTACTACTAAACATTTGATATAAGAAAGTTGATAATATTTTTAATAATGAATGACCAGCACACATATTAGCAAATAATCGGATACCTAAACTAAATGATCTTGCACCATAACTTAGAACTTCAATAAGACTTAATAATGGAACTAATGCTAATGGTGTTCCTGATGGTACAAAATAAGAGAAAAAATGTAAACCATGAATACTTAAAGATAAGATTGTTACTCCTAAAAATATAGTTACAGAAAATCCGATACATAATATTATTGAACTTGTTATAGTAAAATTATATGGTACTAAACCTATTAAATTAGCTATTAAAATGAAAGAAAATAAAGAATAAATAAATGGTAAATAACTTTCATTTTTAGTTCCTAATTGATCTCTAACCATAGAATTAATTGTAGCAAATAAAGCTTCTAAAGAAATAGATCATTTAGATGGTAATAATTTATTTTCATTATTAGCATAAAAATGTAAACTTAAAATTATAATTAATGTAATTATAGAATATAAAGCAAAATTAGTTAAAGTTATATTTAAATAACCTAATATAGGTGCATTAAAACTTATTAAATTTATAACATCGAATTGTTCTAAAGGAGAATTAATAAATAAATTTGATTGATTAAAATTTGAATTTGTTAACATGTTTATATAATTTATTAAATTATGTAAATATTAAAATTTGTATTAATTTTTTTTTATTTAAAATTAATCACGATAGTACTTTTTTATCTTAGATAATTAAATATTTTTCTAAAGTAACTACTTTTATTTTAATATTTAATTAATAATTATTTATTTTAACTTATAAAACTTATATATTTTTTTTTTTATTATTTTTTATTATTTATTTATTATTTTCATTTTTTTCGTTATTAGATTCAATAGTTATAGATTTTTTTTTTGAAATTGAATCTTTAATTAATGATGATTCTTCAATTTCTTCATATTCTTTATTAATATTATTCATAGCATCTATTAATTCTTGAGAATCTCAATCATCCATATCTTTTTTCATTGGCATATAAACAGGAAAAGCATGAGGACTAGGATCTATTCTAGTTATAGGATACGGTCTAGTTCTTTCAAATGCATGACTCATTAATTGTGATTCTCTTTCATTTTTTTGTATTTTATTTAAATTAATTTCAATATAATTATCAATTTCTAATTTATTTCCATTAGTGTTATTAAGTGTAGAATTTATTAATCATTCAATTAAATATTTATTAGGATCTATAGCTTTATTATACATTTTTTGATAAATATAATTAAATTTTTCTTTTTGAGATAAATTTTTAAAATTTTCAAAATAAATAGGTTTCATTGATTCTTTATGTTCTTCAGTTTCTATTTCTATTATATCTGAATCTGTATCAGAATTTGAAGATAATAATGAATCAGATTTATTTTTTAATTCTTTATTAAATATACCTATAGCTTCTTTACCTTTTTCTGGAAAAGTTAATGGTAAAGAATTATTATTATTATTATTTCTTGAATATACTGGAAGAGTAGAATCAGAAGAAAGTTCAGAAGAATTTCCAATATTAGCAGGACTAATAATAGTTTCAGTTCTTATAGTAGTTCTTGTAGCAGTTACATTTGGTATATTGTTATTAGATGTAGTAGAAGGATTTACTGTAATATTACTTGCAGTTGAATTATCTCCAACATTAACTGAATTATTATTACCGACTATTCCACCACTATTATTACTATTAGAATTATTATTATTATTTGATATTGTACCAATTGTTCCATCTTCATTATTTCTTAATCTACTATTTAGATTAGAACTTCCACTACTTTCACAGTGAATTGTTTCTATTAATTCAAATTTATTAATTCAATCTAATATTATTCCACTTCTTAATCCAATAAATAAACTTAAGTATATTAGTATAAAACTAATAAAAGTAATTCTACCAGTAATAGAAAGAGTTCTATTTAAATTAAATTCTGAATTAAATCTATAGATTGAATAATATATTCCACTTAGTAAACTAATAATTGAGAAACTTAAAAAGATTATATTTAAATATTCAATATTTAATGAAAGTACAGATTGATAATTAATAATTAAAATAATTAAACTTACTATAGAAATATAAATAAAATATATATTATATAATATTAAGATTGAAATTTTTTTAATTTCTAAATTAATAAAATATTTATAAAAATCTTTAAATTGTTTAATATTTATCATTAATAAAAATAATATTAATATACTATATAAAGCAGAAGATAATCTTATACTTACATTCAATTCATATGGTAAAATTTGTAATAAATTATATATATAATCTAGTCTAATAATTAAAGAAGTAATTATTCCTATTATTAATAATATATTAAAATAACTACCTTTAAAAGGAGATTTATTTATAGTAAAAACTGTAAATAATTTATTAATAAAATTAAAATTAAAATTATATCTGTAAGAATTTAATAATATTAAAATTGTTGTCAATTTATTTAGTTTTTTTATAATGGGCTCTAAAATTAAAGAGCTATCTCTGCATTAATATTATTAAATATTAAATTAATAAATAATATTAATAAAATGAGATATTTAGAATATTTTATACTTTAATATAAAATTTATTGTGTAAATATTTATAATAATTTGTGTATAAAAATTTGATAATTAGGTAAATTAATTATTTCTCTAATTTGTTTTTAATAAAATTTAGCATCAATAGTTAAATCTAAATTATTTCCTAAAATTACTATCTCTTTACACTCTTTATTATAATTATCTTTTTATTTATCAAAATTAGACTAGAAATTATAAAATTATCAATTTCATAATTATTAGAAAAGGGGTTAATTTGTTATATTATATAATAATTCAGTTACAGATGTATGTAAACAATCTAAAATTAAATTAGGAAATATACCTAAAGCTAATGTAGGAATTAATAAAGAAATTAATAAAAAAAATTCTCTTCTATTTATATCTTTAGTAATATTTAAATATGGACTATATGAACCGTAAGAAATACGATTATAAATAAATATTGAATAACAAGCAGATAATACTATACCTGATGCTCCAATTATTGCAATAAAAGGATTTCTTTCTCATATTCCTATTAAACTCATTTGTTCTCCTAAAAAATTTAATGTTAAAGGTATACCTGTATTAGCTAAAGTAAAAATAAAAAATAAAATTGTAAAAATAGGCATTGTTAATGCTAATCCTCTTATATAATCAATAATTCTTGTATTAAATCTATCATAGCAAATTCCTCCTACACAAATAAATAATGCTGGTGATACAAATCCATGAGCTAAAGCTAATAAAATAGCTCCTTCTATTCCTATAATTGAATTAGAAAATATACCTAAAACAACTACGGATACATGAGCTATACTACTATAAGCTATTAATCTTTTTGTATCTTGTTGTACAATAGTACTTAAACTAGCATAAATTATCGCAATAATTGCTAAACATTGAACTATAGGACTAAAAAAATGAGTAGCATCAGGTAAGAAATTAATTAATACTCGTAACATACCATAACTAGCTAATTTTAAAATTGTAGCAGCTAAAATAATAGATCCAGCTAATGGAGAATCAGCATGGGCCTTAGGTAATCAAATAGTAAATGGATAAAGTGGAGTTTTAACAGCAAAAGCTATAAAAAATCCTCAGGGTTAAGAATTTAACCATTTCAGGTACAGCTATCTTATTTTCTCAGTATAAATTTGAATTAAATTAAAACAAATATTTTTTATACTTTATTTAGGTGTTAATCTAAAATCCGTCACCGGTGAACTGGACCATTCCTTGTAATCTCATATATAATATATCATATTTATACTTAGATGATCATGTGGCGTCTGGCCTCTACGCTTTTACAATGAAAGTTTCCCATTCATTGATTTAGTTCGACGATAGTCTTATAATAATTACTTATTCTTATTATAAGATTTCCCTCGAGTTTGCCACTTCAGAATTATTAACTATTATTTATTAAATTTTTAAATAAAAGGTTAAATATTTTTTAAATTATAAAATAATAATACCTAAAATTATTAAACTAAGAATAATTAAAAAAATTAATGAAGCTAATACAAAAAATATTTCTATACCGATTATAAATAAAGATGATTTTTCGAAATATTGTAAAATTTTTATTATTCGTGTATATTTTGAATTTTTATTTTTAAAATTATTATTATTTAATAAATATATTGCAAAAAAATAACCTAAAATATTTATGAAACTAACTAAAGCTATTAAAAGTAAAATAAAAACACTAAAAGCAAAACCTAATATTGGTTCATTACTATTTGGAATTTCAATATTAAAAAGATTTAATAAAAATAACAAATTAAAATTTTTTAAATATTTATCTTTATTTAATAAATAATTAAATTTATGCTTTAATATATTTATATTATAAATATTTTCTTTAATAGTAAAAGATTGTGTTTGTAAAGTGAAATCTTTTCCATGTTTAGTACCATCACACATGAATCAATTAGCTAATGCTTCATAACTTAACAAATTATATAAATCTAATGGTACTACTTTAATTTTGTTTATATAAAATAATTTATAAAATTTAGTTAAACAAGAATAAACTCTAGTAATAATAATAATTCCCCAAAAATTTTTATTATTAATTTTTGTATAATCTAATTTAGGATATCCTTGACAATAATGAGATAATTTTAAAAAGATAATTCTAAAAAATTCAAAATATTTAATTGATTGATTAAAAGCTAAAGAAATATACCCGGATTTATTTATAAAACAATGAGCATCTGAAATAATAATACCTACTATAGTACTTTCTAAATAAAAAGGTATTTTTACCATATGTCTTATAATTGAAGTATAACGAGGATAATTTATAATAGATGAAAGATTTGAACCATAAATAACCACTTCTTTATTTTTGTTGTTAGAATATAAATAATTTTTATTTGATCTAAGTAATCTATTTAAAAGATTTAAAGTAGTTAAATTTTTGTTAATAATTCTGCTGGTCATATCTTTCTTGCTGAAGGAAAGTGACAACCATAATAATTTTTGATTATCTAAATTTATTTCATATAAAGATAATAAAGAAAAATCTGTTGAACCTAAATAATTATATATTACTAATATTGATAATAACATTGGTAAACTTCCTGCTAATGTATATAAAAATAATAAATAAGCTGATCTAAATCTATCTTTTCCATGACCAAATAATACTATTACAATAAATATTATAGGTAATACACTTTCAAAATAAATATAAAAAAGTAATAAATCTAAAACAATAAAAGCTAATATTTGTAAAGTTTCTAATAATAAAAAAGATATTAAAAAATATTTAATATTATTTTTAATATTTGTATAATTAGAAAGTAAAGCTATTGGTGTTATAAAAGTTGTTAATAATACAAAATATAAAGATATACCATCTATTCCTATATTAAAATGACAAAAATTTAATTGATTAAATTCATATACAAATTGGTAATGTGTAGTACTAGAATCAAATTGAATTCAAAAATAAATAGATATTAAAAAATTTATTAGAGATGTTATAAGAGCAATATTTTTCATTTTAAATTCACTATTTTCTGAATCTTCATCTATTAGAATTAATAATAAACATCCAATTATAGGAGTAAGTAATAATAAAGTAATCATATTTTTAATTTAAAGTTTTAAAGTTAATTTTATTTTTAATAATTCAACTTAAGTTAACCTACATTTCTTTATTTATTAAATTATAAAAAATATTTAAAATATGGGGGATTATAGAATGAGTAGAGATTAAAATAATAATATTAGAATTAAATTGTTAATAGGTTGATTATTTCCTATTTTTTTTTTTTAATTTCATTATCAGATATTAAAATATTAGATAAAAAGGTTAAAAATATAGGCTCTAATCCTTTAATTTTTCGAAGATCATCTATAGCTGCCATAGTACATAAGTAACACTATTGGAGCTGCAACATCACAAAAACATTTATTACATCATAATAATATAGCTGAAAAGGTAGCAAATCGATCGAAAGGAGAATTTCGTATTTATATCTCATTATTAATTAACACTTTATACATATGCTTAATTCGATAATAATTAATATATAATAAATAGATAGAAAACATCAAACTAATTACAATACAAATAATTAAACATATTTTATAAAGTATACCGTTTCCTAAAAATTCTAATCTATGTGTGATTAGCAAAATAATACTAATATCTCCTAAAACTCTAAGGAATCTTATAAAGATATTATTCTGTAAAGTAATTATATGATTAGGTAAAGTTGGAGTAATTCATCCTTTTTTTAACCCTATAATTAATCTTTGAAATATTGTTTTTTTATTTAATTTCATTTTTTTTTTATTATTTTAAAGTTAATTTTATTTTTAATAATTCAACTTAAGTTAATCTATATTTATTTAATAATTTATATAAAAAATATTTAAAATATGGGGGATTATAAATTGAGTAGAGATTAAAATAATAATATTAGAATTAAATTGTTAATAGGTTGATTATTCCTTTAATTATATTATTTATTAAAGGATGGTGCTAATACTACTAATAATGCTGATACATAAATAATTATTAATCTTATTTCATTTAATAAAGATGTTTCTATTAATAGAGGAGCAAATACTAAAAATAATAAAGATAATAAACTTAAAGTTATATAAATTGAATAAGTTGTTATAACACCTGTATCTAATTTTGATATATTTATTCCAGTATTTGTTAAAGAAGATGATATTCCATAAGGTCCTAATAATTCAATAACTCCTCTATCTAATAATTTAGATATATTATATCCTAATTGTAAACCAAACCCGATAATATATTGATTATATATTATATCTAATAAATATTTAGCATTTAAAAAGGTATAAATTTTTCGTCCTATTGAAGATTCTGTTAAATTTATAATAAATTCTATATTTTTATTATATAAAAATAAACTTAAAGATCCTCCTAATATTGATAATATTAAAGGAGCAAGTTTAATATAAATAGGTAAAGAAAATTCTGCTTCAATTAAATGAAGATTATTAGGATGAGTAAATAAAGAATTACCAAAGAAATCTGAACCTACACCTACAAATAAATCTGAAAATATATAACCAAAAAATATACTAAATAAAGCTAATATTAATAATGGTATAATAACAGATAAACTTGATTCATGTATATTTAAATATGTATTACGATTAGCATTAGGTACAGTTAAAAATACTAAACTTATTAATCTAAAACTATAAAATGCTGTTAAAGCTGCACTTATAGTTCCTAATATATAAGCATATATTCCTGAAAAACTATATTGACCAAATGCTAATTCAAGTATTAAATCTTTAGAATAAAATCCTGATAAAAATGGAACAGCCATTAATGATAAAGAACCAACAATCATTACTGAATATACAAAAGGAAGGAAATTTTTAAGTCCACCCATTCTTCTTATATCCTGTTGATCTAATACTGAATGTATTGCTTGTCCTGCACTTAAAAAAAGTAAAGCTTTAAAGAAAGCATGATTTACAGTATGAAATAAACTAACTGAATATTGTGAAAGTCCTATACTTAATACCATATATCCTAATTGAGATATTGTACTAAAAGCAATTATTCGTTTTAAATCATTTTGTAATACACCAATAGTAGCAGCAAAAAAAGCTGTTGTTGATCCTACTAAAGTAATTATTAATAATGCTGTAGAACTAAATTCTAATATTGGACTTGATCGAAGTAAAATAAATATTCCTGCAGTTACTAGAGTAGCAGCATGTAATAAAGCTGAAACAGGAGTAGGCAAATTTAATGTTAACAGTTAATTTCTTAAACTGATCGGACTATATCATATCAAAATATTATCAATAATATTTTAATCTTCACGGATAGTCTCTGAGGATCCTACTTTCACATAAAGATTAATATTTTTATTATTTTATTTAAGGAATTTAAATAGCTTTATAATTTATGAAAAGAAATTAAGAAAAATCATCAAATCTAATTTATATTTTTCTTCGAAAAAAAATAAGGAAATAAAAATAAAAGAATTTCAATAAAATAAATAGTTATAAATATAATTCAATATTAAATCTTTTGTATATAGCTATAATTTTATAGCTTTAAATAAAGAATTTTAGATTAAAAAAAATCATATACCAAATATAGCTAATATTATTCCAACAGAAATTATATAAAATATATTTAACAATAAGTAATATCTTTGAAATTTACGTCTTAATTGAATAAATTTAGCTAATTTTGGATATTTATTTTCTAAATTATATCGTTGTATTAAATATTCTCCAAAAAAAACAAAGATAATAGATATTGCTGAACCTATTAATACTTGAGAAAACATTAAAAGTCCAATACCACCTAGTTGATCATTGGTTAAATTTTTATATAAATCAGAAAAATTGAAATTTTCAGGTAAAAAATTTTTTTTATTCATTTCATTTTCAAATTCTTTCAGATAATTTACTGTCTTTTTTCAATTTATATCAGCTTGAGATAAATAATATTGTAAATCAGAATTTGAATTTAAATCTTCTTTTGTAATGATATCTGTATCATTTTTTTTATTTAGTTTTTCTTTAACTTTATCGACTTGTTTTTTCATTTCTGTCATTTCTTCTTTTAAAGAGCTAATCTTAGCTACTACCGAAGTTTTAGTTTCTGATTGAGATTTTTCTAATTCAAAAATTTCTTCTTTTAATTTATTTGTTTCCTTATTAAGATTATCACTTAATTCTATAATATCCTTTTTATTTATAATAAAATTAGCAAAACTAGCTCCTTCTATTATACCCATAATTCTTAATATAGTTTTATTGATAGAAAAGCCAGAATCCAAATATTTATTTTTATGAGGAGAATATTTATTTAAAATTTCCATAAAAATTAAATAAATAAAAATTAATATCATAATTAAAATATAATATAATTTAAATTGAGAAAAGATATCAAATGTATTAAAATTTAAAAAGTTAAAGTTTTTCATGTTTTTGTTTGTTATTTTTAATTAGAATATAAAATAGAAAATTTGATGGAATTATAAAATGGTTTTAATTTTATTAAATTAAAAAGAAAATTATAAATTATTATATATTATTTTATCTTAAATTAAAAACTATAAATTATTATAGTTTTCTTAGATTAGTAGATAAATTATAAATTGTTTATATTTTTTTTTTTATCTTAGATTAGTAGATAAATTAAATAAATTATAAATAATTTTTTTTTCAATTGATCTAATATTTGATTGATTTCTTGAAAATTAAACACTGTGACGATAAATATTTTTTAATACTCGATTTTTCATTTTGACTATTATTTTTAATTTTATTAAAAATTATAATTTATCTACTTTTATATTTTAATATTTTAATTATTTGAAAATCCATGTGATTTGGTTTCCTGCTGATTGTCCATTATTACATATTTAAGATTTTTACTTTAATTTATAATTTTAATTATTAAAGTACTTAAAGCTTTAGGAGGTTCCAGCATATCGTGAAGTTTATTGAGGGCCCTACTTTTATTAAATTTATTTAAAAATTTTTATTATAAATTATTTTTTTTATTATTTAATTTCCTAATTTATATATATAATATTTTTATAAGGAGTATTAATTATCGTAATAATGGCATACTAGTTTTAAATATTATAATTCTATAAGTATCTTTATCATTATTTCTTATTTTTAAAGTATATTTAATATTAATTTAATATTATTTAATAAAGATTGAAGTAAAATATATTCTGATTTTGTAATAGATTCAGTACAAAGTAATATAGATTTAGTTATTTCTTGATAATAAAAATAACCATCATCCATTATTCAATATGCTAAAGATATATTTGCAAAATATTTCATTTATATTTTCAGGTATTACTTTAATAAATTTATTTTGTTCATTATTTCAAGAATATCATATTTTTTGAAGTTAAGAAATAATGGAAGAGATTTAATACTAAAGTGATATTATGATATAGCTTTACTAGAATGTTGAGGAAGCATAATATTTGGATATGAATATAAGCTTGAGGAGCTAAATTGTTCATATATTTATTATATAAATGAGTTAAATAATTTAAAGAATAAATATCCATAGTCATTGTATATTTAGCTTCCCCAATAAATTTACCAATTTTATTTATAGAATATTGAATAGAACCATATCCTAATATATTACCCGTTATAATATATAAAATATCTTTAGGAATATTATATAGATGGTAAAATTGAATTATAAATATTAATAATAATAATTTATTATTATTTTATTATATAAAAATAATAACTTAATAAAATAAATAAATTTAAAATTTAAACCCTCCATACTATTACTTAATCAAGTAACTAATGGTAATTGAGCACTTTTTGCCATTGTTCCAACAAAAATTAATAATACAATTATTGTTATAGCAGTTTCATTTACAAATGGTGTTAGACTAAATAATGTGGAATAATTTACTGATCCGAATAAAGCAATCATTGCAAAAAAACCAATTGATACTCCCATATCCCCTAATCTATTCATTACTAATGCTAAAAATCCAGATTTAACTGCTTGTATTCTTGTAAAATAATATGATATTAATAAATAAGAAAATATACCTATAGCTTCTCATCCTATAAATAATACAAAATAATTACCAGAACATACTATCAATAACATACCAGCAGTAAAACCAGATAAATATGAAAAAAATCTGGGTATGTGAGGGTCTTCACTCATATAACTAATTGAATAAATATGAATTAAAGTACTAATATAAAGTACAGGAATTAACATAGCTACAGTTATTTGATCAAAAGTAAATTCTCAATTAATTGATAAAAATTCAGAATCTATTCAATTTCCTAAATTTATATAAACAGGTGAACCTGCTAATCCTACTTCATAAAATGCTATACTAGATAAAATTGAAGCTATAATTAAACAAAAAATTGTAATTAATTGAGCTCCTGTTACTCCAACTTTTCTACCCATAAATCCGCTTACAAATGATCCTAATAAAGGTAAAATTAAAATTGATAAATACATTTATGTTCTAAGTGAAATATTTCCTCTTAATCTGTAATAAGCTACAAGAATACTTAAACCAATTACTGATTCTGCTCCAGCAATAGAAATAATATATATACTAAAAGTTTGTCCTACATTATCATCAAAACCAAATGAACTTATTAAAATTAATAAAGTAACAGCTAATAACATTATTTCTATAGCAATAATCATTAAGATAATATTTTTTCTATTTAAAATAAATCCTAAAACACCTATTAAAAATAAGAATAAAGACAGATTCATAGTTTATATTTTGTTTTATTCCTTTGGGAACCAGTAATAATTGAAATTATAATTTATTAATTATAATTTTATATAATTTATTAATTTGTTTATGAAATAAAATATTATTAATATTTATTTATTATTATTTAATTGTTATTATTATTAAGATTATTTTTTAATATAAATTTAATAATTAAATAATTAATTATTATAATTATGTTAAATTTAAACCTAATCCACCTCAACAATAAACAACTGCAAATAAAAATAATCAAACTACATCAACAAAATGTCAATAAATTATACCACCTTCAAACCCTTGATGATGATTTGTTGTTAAATGATAATTAATAATTCTTGAAAAACCAAATAAAATAAATATTGTTCCAACAATAACATGTAATCCATGAAGACCTGTTGAAACAAAAAAAGCTGATCCAAATGCTCCATCAGCAATAGTAAATGGTGCTTGCATATATTCAAATCCTTGTAATGCTGTAAAAATAATAGCAAAAATAATAGTTATAAGTGTACCTTCTATAGCAGCACTTCTATTACCTCCTATTAAAGCATGATGTCCATAAGTAACTGTAGCACCTGATGATAAAAGTAAAAAAGTATTAAGTAAAGGTATAGCAAAAGGATTTAATGGAGTTATTCCCATTGGTGGTCAATAACCTCCAATTTCTATAGCTGGTGATAAACTAGCATGTCCATAAGCTCAAAATACACTTAAAAAAGCAAATATTTCACTAATAATAAATAAAATTATTCCATAAAATAATCCTAATACTACTTCTTTTGTATGATCACCTAATTTTGTTCCTTCTGTTATTACATCTCTAAATCAAAACATCATTCCTGATAAAGTTAATACAAATCCAGTACTTAATATTGTTTCACCTTTATAAAATCCGTGCATATACATAACTGCACCAATAGTTAAAGTTAAAAGTGAAAAACTTACTAATATTGGCCAAGGTGAAGTTGTTACTAAATGATATGGAAAATATTGAAATTTTGTTCTATTTTCTTTAATTGTTAAATTTGTCATTATTTTAAATTTTATATTATTTTTTAATTATATTAAATGATACCAAGGTATTGAACTTTTTTAACTAATTTAATTAAATTTCGATCATAAGGATAGTTATATAATTTATAATTATTATAATATTAATAAATTTATTTATTTACAAAATAAAAATATTAATTAATAACTTAAATTTAAAATAACTGAAATTAGTAATAGTTCTTATATAAATATATACACATTTATGGTTGGTTGCTTAATTATTCAATAAAGTTTAAATCTTTTTAATTTTTATTTATTTTAATTTTTAATTAAATTAAACTATATCTCTTTTAATTATATATTATATAATTAATATATATTTATTATTATATATTATTATAAATTAAATACATAATTATTTAAGTTTATAATTTAAAATTAATATAATTTATTATTAAAATATTTTTAATAATAATTTAATTTTTATTAATAATAAAGGGGTTAAATAATATTTTTTTATAGTTAATAATTATATTTTTTTATAATATAATTATGAAAAAAGTATTAAGAATCCAACCATTAATGAAAATAATCCTGTTGCTTCTGCTAAAGCAAATCCTAAGATAGCGAAAGTAAATAATTGTGGTCTAACTTGAGGATTTCTAGCTGTTGATGCGATTAATGCTGCGAAGATTGTACCAATTCCGATACCGGCTCCAATTAATCCAGAGCAAGCTAATCCTGCTCCAATGTATTTTGCTGCTGCTAACATTATTTATTTGTTATTTTTTATTTGATAGCGTCTAACATAAATAATGATTAAAATTATATACTCTTTTAAAATTTATTATTTTATTTTATTTTGGTTATTTAAATGATTAAATTTTAATAAGGGGTAATAAATTATATATAAAAATTAATAGTTAATTTATAAATACAATTAAATTAACATATATAATTAATAATAAAGATAAAATAATTATAGAAATATTAAATATAAAATAATATTGTTGAAATTGTCTTCTTAATTGAATAAACTTAGCTAATTTTGGATATTTATTTTCTAAATTAAAATATTTAATTAGTGAATCACCATAAAAAATAAATATAATTGATATTATTGAAAATAATATAGCTACAGATATTAAAATATGACCTAAAGCACCAATTTTTTCAAGTGGTAATGAAGATAAATAATTTTGAAAATTTTCAAATATATTATCACCAAAAAATTTAGATTTAGGTCTAAAAATATCTTCAAGCATTTTATTAAGTTCTTCTAATTTTTTATTACTTAAAGAAAGAAAATTTTCTAAGTTATGATTATGATGTGAAAGATCTGTTTTAAATGATTCAATTTGAGATTTATCTAAATTTGCATCATTTAATTTTTGTGATATTTCTGTTAATTTTTCATTTTCTCTTACAGCTTTTTCTGTTTCTTCATTAATATCAGTAATTTTACTTGTTAATTTAGTATAATCAATATCTTTTTTAATTTCATCATTATATTTAGATATTATACTATCTTGTATTTCAACTCGCTTATTTAATTTTGCTATAATGGTTTTATTTTGATTATTACTTTGTATTCCTTGAGCAAAAGTTAATAATGTTAAACCTCCACCTAAGTAACCAATAGCTTTACCAGCATTTTTAATTAAATTTGTCATTATTGTAAATAAATAATAATTTTTTTATTTGATAGCGTCTAACAAATAGAATGATTTAAATTCTATTCTCTTTTATATTTTCTTAGTATTTTAAAATAATTAAAAATATAATAGGGGTTAATTATAAAAATAATAATTTTTAAATGACAGAATTAGGTATTAAATAATTAAAATTTTAATTAAATTTAATATATTCTGAATAATAAAATATTTTTATATCTAAATTAAGAATTAGTTAATATATTTAGTACGGAGCTAATAGAGAAGATAGATACCATTTCAAATATCATAATGCTAATTAATATAAAATATATTCATAAAATATTGCTTTTTTGTCAAATAGTTATATATTTCTTTATCAAGTTTGATAATAAATCAATATATACAAATCTCTTAATTGTTTTCGATTCTATATTATCTCCAATTATGAATTTACAACTGATTATAATCAATAACATAAATAATAGATACAATACAATATAATCGAGCAATATAATATCAGATAAAGTATTTAATATATAATTATTAGATTCTAATGGAGATGATATGAAAGAATCTTTTCAATTGGGATTGATTTCTTCTAAAGCTCTTAACACTTTATTATTGTTTATAACATTATCATCAGACAAAAAGGTTTCATATTTATTTGTTCAAAAATTGAAAACTTTATCATTTTTGAATTTAAATCCAGTAGAGTAATCTCCAAAAATAGATCTATCTGGTTTAAAGGCAGTAGATAACAAATCCTTAAGAGTATTATTTATATCGATATGATCTATTTTTTCTAAATTAATTTTTACAGGAGCAGAAATAGTAATATCCCCTTGACCTGAACTTTGATTTAATGCTTCCAATATTCTTCGATAAGTTATAGTAAATCCAGCTCCTGTTCCACCTATGGTACCTATTTTAGGTATTATTCCCATAGGATGTTTAGCTAATAAAGCAGCAGCGACTCTAGTACCAGCTACAAAAACAGCAGTACTACCTAAATTTTGATAGATCTGTGTCAACGCTTCTCCCGATATCTTAAAATTCACATCATTAATAGTAGTAGATACGATAAATTCATTACCATCTAAAAATATAATATTCGAATGAGATATAATTGAGATAAATATATATATATAAAAGCTAAATATAAGAATTAAATATATTCTTTTTTCTAACAAATCATTTAATGTTATCTTTAAATGTGAACCTAATGCTCCTGATTTAATAACGGTAAATAAAGAACTATGTAAAAATATAGAAAAGATTAATAATAATAGATTATCTAATAAAATTGTAATTAAATTTGTCATTGTTGTTTTTTTTTTCGTTTTTTTTTTTTTAAGAAGGATGTTTCAAATATAAAGCTATATTTAAATTAGCATCGTTCTTTGTTATTTAATCGATATAAAATCGATTGAATTATAATAAAAATAAATATAAATTAAATTATATTTATTTTTAAAGTAAGATTATTAAAATACACATTATAGAATAATATTATTCTATAAAATTATAATATAAATTCATATTATATTTAACACTGTGACAATAAATATATTTTAATATTTAATTTTATAAAAATGTAAAATAATTTAATTTTTAACCAAAATAAATTATTCTATCAAATGATCATAGGTTTATCTATGAATTATTTTATGAATTGAATATTTTTAATTATTTAATTTTTTTTCCTTCTTTTATATAAATATTTTGTTTATTAATTATAATATAAATAATAAATTAATTAAAATAAATTAATTACTAGTTTTATTTTATAACTCATTTATTATTTTATTTATAAACTTAGCAAATAATAGCTATATTTTTTTAATATTTAATTTTATATTAAATTTGTTAAATATTAGGATGAATAATTAAATAATCATACATAAATATTTCATTTTTATATAATTTTATTATAAATACAAAATTAAATATAAAATTATTTTTAATTAATATTTTTCTATCTTTAATTAAATAATGTTAAATATAATTTATATTTTATTACTTAAAGAATGTTAAATTTAATTTTTATTAATTAAAGAATAGGGGGTTAAATTGTTTTATTAGTATAATAAGATTTATTATTAATTTTTATTAGAATATAATGAATTATTTGAATCTGTAGCGATATCTATTAATGTATTTTCTAATAAACCAACAATTGGAATTATTAAAATAAATCAAGCAAAATAAAATGCAGTTGCTAATTGACCTATTTCAACAAAAGGTGTTTCAGGATGTTGAGAACCTATTCAAGCTAAAATTATAAAATCTACAACAAAGAATCAAAAGAAAAATTTCATTGCTGGTCTAAATTGATTTCCTCTAATACGAGATAAATCTGTAAAAGGAAGAATTAATAATATTAATAATGATCCAAACATAGCAATTACTCCTAATAATTTATTGGGTATTGATCTTAAAATAGCATAATAAGGTAAAAGATATCACTCAGGTACAATTGATGGAGGAGTACTCATAGGATTTGCAGGTATATAATTATCTGAATGACCAAGAGCATTAGGAGCATAAAATACAATAATTGAAAGAGCTAATAAGAATAAATAAATTGTAACTAAATCTTTAAAAATAAAATAAGGATGAAATGGGAATCGATCACCATTAGAATTAGTTCCATTTGGATTATTAGATCCATGAAGATGAAGAGCTATAAGATGAGCTACTACTAAAGCAGCTAATAAAAATGGTAAAAGAAAGTGTAATGAAAAGAATCTATTTAATGTTGCATTAGATACAGAAAAACCTCCTCATATTAATTCAACTAAATCAGGACCAAAAATTGGAATTGCTGATAATAAATTAGTAATAACTGTAGCTCCTCATAAACTCATTTGACCATATGGTAATACATAACCTAAGAAAGCAGTTCCTATCATAAGTACTAAAATAATAACTCCAATAGATCAAAGTAATATTCTTGGTGATTTATATGAACCATAATAAAGTCCTCTCCCAATATGAGCATATACACATATAAAAAAGAATGAAGCTACATTTGCATGAATATATCTAATTAATCAACCATTATTTACATCCCGCATTATATGTTCTACACTTGAAAATGCAAAATCTATATTTGGTATATAATGCATTGCAAGGAACACTCCAGTTAATATTTGAATAACAAGACATAATCCTAATAAAGATCCAAAATTTCATAAATATGAGATATTAGCTGGTTCAGGAGAATCTATTAAATATGAATTCATTAATCTAAGTAAAACATTTTTTTTTAATATTCTCATTGTTTATTTATTTGTTTATTTATTTGTTTATTTGTTTATTAATTTAATTATTAATGGTAAAATATATAATCTTTTTAATAATAATTAATGCATAGTAAATGCTTTGATAAAAAATCAAATTATTTTGATTAAATAATAAAATATAATTATTATCTTAAATATAAAAAATAATAATTTTAAATATATTAAAAATAATTTATTATTTTTTATTATTATATAAGTTAATTTAAATTGAATGATTAATATTTAAAAAATATTATTTAAATATTAATTATAAAATTAAATATTTTTATCTATTTAATTTAATTAACACTGTGACGATATAATATAAAATTAAAATTTAATTTAATATTAAAAATATTTATTCTAAATAATATAAGCCCAAGAAGATTTGAACTTCTACATATTCCTCATCAAGAAATTATTCTACCATTAAATTATGAGCTTTATTTTTATTTATAAAATTTAATATTTAGTTATTTAATATATTTTTTATAATTATTTATAAAATAAATTTATATTATCTTATTTATTTTGTTTATTAACATTAAAATTTAAATATAAATATTTTAATATTTATAAAAATATAGGTAATAATTATACTACTTTTAAATTTAATAAAATATATAATTTTTATATTAAATATGATAAATTATAAGATTAATAAAATATTAAATAACTAATTTAATATTTCTATTTTTTAATATTTTTATATTTTAATATTTTAATATTTTAGAAAATCAATTAAAATAATTTTAAATATGATAGAGTTAAGAAGGAATTGAACCTTATTATGAAAGACTTTGCAGGTCTTCTACAGAACCATCTGTAAACTTAACCCAATTATTAATTATTATTTAAAATTAACTAAATGAGTATTATATAATAATTTTAATTATATAATTATATAATATATATATTAATATAAAAGGAGAATAAAAAATATTAAATTTTATATCTAATAGCTATTCTTTTAATTTAAACAATAAATTTTAAAAATTTTCAAAAAGAAAATAATATTAAAATACTCTAAATATCTCATTTTATTAATATTATTTATTAATTTAATATTTAATATTAATGCGGAGATAGCTCTTTAATTTTAGAGCCTTAATAATAAATTATAAAGTAAAAAATGCCTCAATTAATACCATTTTATTTTTTAAATCAACTATCATTTTCATTTTTTACTTTTTTAATAGTATTATATATTTTATCTAAATATATTTTACCATTATTTACATTTCAACAAGTAATAAGAATGTATATTACAAAATTAAGTAATAAAAATTAATAACTATATTAAATTAATCCCCTATTTTAAAATTTAATTTAACGAGTATAGTTAAGTGGTTATAACTTCTATCTTCCAAATAGAAATCATCAGTTCGAATCTGATTACTCGTAAATAATTATAATTGTAAATTAAATAATATAAAAAGATATATTATTTAAAAATAATATATTTAATATCAATCTTAATTTAATAAAAAATATATATATGAGTTGTAGTTTAATTTGGAAAAACACCATTTTTTGGTAATGGTTAATATCAGTTCGACTCTGATCAACTCAGTTAATAAAAATTAATAATAAACTTTATATCTTTAAAAGAATAGGAAACAGAACTCGATTGGTAGAGTGTCCCTCTTTTAAAGGGAAAGTTCTTGGTTCGATCCCAGGTGTTTTCATTAATATTTAATATTAAATTTATAACTATAAAAATATTTAATGGGCAGGTGATCCGATTGGTAATGGTGATTCTCTGTAAAAGAATTGGTTAATAACCGTAAAAGGTTCGATTCCTTTACTGCTCAAATTAGCATAATAAAAAATAAATTTTTTTAAATAAAAAATAATAAGTATATATTATAAAAAATATTTAATAAATTAGATAATTAATTATTAAATTAATTAATATTTTCTTATTAAAAATAAAGACTGTAGCATAATTGGTTAATGCAATTCGCTCATAATGGATATTATAAGGGTTCAATTCCCTTCGGTCTTATTAAATTATTTATTAAATAATATTTAATAATAATAAAACAAAATAATTTATTAAAAATAAAATTGTTTAAAATATTAATATATCTTTAATATAAAAATTTTAGAGAGGTAGAGAGGCATAATCTAGGTAGTATAGAGACACACTTTTTTATTTTATAAAAAATATTTTATTTTCTCTTATATTTATTAAATATTATGTGTTTTATATAATTCTATTATTTATTATCATTAATTAAAATTTATAAATATTTTTTTTGAAAAAATTTAAAAAAATCTTTTATTTTATATCGCGACCCTTTGTTTTAAGAAAAATTTAATAAATTTCAAAATAAATCACAAATTATTTTTTAAAATTTTAGACACGCCCTTATAGGAAGGAAGATATTTTTTTTTAATTCTTAACTAATATAAGAGGTTGTTAGTTTTTATTCTTCCATGTTCTCTTTTTTATAAAATTAAAAAATTAAATTAAAAAATAAATGAAAATAATTAAAAATATTAAATTTAATAGTAGTAGGTTTTTTATTAATACTATTAATAATTTATTTATAGTTTTTACTATTAATAAATCACCTTTTAAAGGTGGATATTTCGGGATATTATTATTATTGGGAATAATTACTAGTTTAATCGTAAGGTTAGATTATATAGTTAGT
>Ga0193730_1000027_pt1 | contig 56241 bp, 46 predicted proteins | sample U1a1metaG_FD_144919 | JGI IMG/M metagenome (GOLD analysis project Ga0193730, IMG submission 144919) | Soil microbial communities from a riparian zone of the East river system, Colorado, United States - U1a1 | ecosystem: Environmental > Terrestrial > Soil > Riparian zone | place: USA: East River...
AGCGACTTGAATTTTGCGCCTCGTCTCGGCATCGCGTGGGCGCCGGGACCTCAACCTCAACACACGACGATTCGGGCCGGCTTCGGAGTTTTCTATGATCGAATCAGCGAGGGCCTTACGCTCAACAGCATCCGTTTCAACGGAACGAACCAGCAACAATTTCTGGTTACGAACCCGACAATCCTGAATAGCTATCCAATTGTGCCGAGCATTGACCTGTTGAAGAGCATCACTGTAACGAATCCGTTTGCGACTCCGATATCGATCTATTCGCTCGCGCCCGACATTCGCGCTCCGTATTCAATGCAGGGAATTGTGAGTGTCGAGCATGCGCTGCCGCATAATCTAAGGACCAGCGTGACGTTCAGCCACACGAGAACGCTTCACGTGCTGCGCGCGCGCGCACTTAACGCGCCGCTGCCGGGCACTTTCAATCCGCTCATTCCCGGAAGCGGGACCCGGCCGTTGGGCACTAACAATTTCATCGAGTACGACTCGACCGGCAGATACAATCAGAATCTACTAATCGTCACTCTCGGCGGACTCGTTAATCGCAAGATTAGCTTTAACGCAAATTACTCGCTGGGCCACGCGATGAGCGACACCGATGGCTCAGGCACATTTGCCGCGAATCCGTATGACTTCAGCGATGAATATGGCCGCAGTTCGCAAGACGTGCGACACCGGTTCACACTTAACGGAACTTACAGAGGACCATGGGGACTGAGCTTCAATCCATTCCTCGTGCTAACTTCAGGTACGCCCTTCAACATTACGATTGGCCGTGACATCAACGGCGATCTGCTTTTCACTGATCGACCGGCGATAGCCACTGACCTTACACGACCGAGCGTCGTGTTCACGAAGTACGGAAACTTCGACACGAATCCTTTGCCCGGCGCGACCATCATCCCGCGCAACTTCGCGGAAGGCCCCGGCTCAGTAATCGCGAACCTTCGGATCAGCAAGACCATTGGTTTTGGTGGCGAGCGTCGCAGCACTGCACAAAACGGTCGGGGCCAACAGAACGGTCAAGGCGGTCGGACCGGCGGTGGTGGCGGCGGAGCCGGTGGCCGTGGCGGTGGTTTCCCGCGCGGCGGCGGCGGCGGTGGTGGGCGCGGCGGTGGAGGCGGCGGCGGCGCCGCCGGCGGTTTCGGCAGCGGCGAAACGCCAAAACGCTACAACCTGACGTTCGGCGTCAATTTTCAGAACATTCTGAACCACGTGAATTTCAATCGGCCGGTCGGGAACCTCAGCTCGACGAATTTCGGCATTTCCACCAGCAGCGCTGGCGGTTTCGGCGGCTTCGGTGGCCGCGGCGGTGGTGGCGCCGCTCCCTTCAATCGTTTGATTGAGGCCCAAATTCGCTTCAGTTTCTAGACTGACAAAAAGTCGGTTGACCTGAAACCTTCTTTTTTGCGAGAATCGAAAGGGTTCGGATGCGCCACATCCGGCCTTGACGAATTTATCGTCACCCTCGCCACCACGACACTCAACGTCGTAGAATTTACCCTGACTAGTTCTGGTGCTCGGGAAACACGGAGCTGAACCGTCTCAGCAAACACCTCAGGTAACTCATCCTCCAGGCTCTCGAACGACTGGAGGTGGAGAATCAAAATGGAGCAATCCTCTTCCGGATCCACAAATTCAGAAAACAAACAAATCAAGGACTCCGCCGCTGGACGTAACGGTGACGCTGGCCGCAATGATTCAAACGATCCAGCGAAGCAGCGGATGGTTACAGATCGACTGCTCGCGGCCCTGGCGAGCGGCAATCTCGAACACCTGGCCCAGGCTCGCCAGGCTTTTATCAAACAGTCGCCGGGCGAAAAGAAAATTGAGAGTCAGCGGCAGCCGTTGCCGCCAACTCCACCTGTGGCCACGCGCGTGCCGCACCAACGTTCGGCTGAAGAGACTGCAGATCTCGCGGCCGCACTCGAGCGTCGTATCGCCCCACGAACTGTTGAGCATGCTTTTGTCGCAGTGGACGAGTTGCGAAAGGAAGAGGAAGAGCTAAGAAAAGCTGAAGAGGAACTAGAGCGCCGTCGCGCCGAAGTTCAGGCAGCAAAAAAGAAAGCCGAAGAAGACGCCAAGCGCCGGGCGTTCGAGGAATCGCGTCGTCAACTGGAAGCCGAGACGCAAAAGAAAGCTGAAGAAGAAACGCAGCGACTTGCCACGCTTCAAGCCGTGCGCGATCAGGCCGAAGCCGCAACCCAAGCGCGCGCCCGCACGCAACGCGAACTTAGCGCGGCGATCGATGCTCTGAGAATCGCCGAACAAGAAGAGCTCAAACGGATCGCCGATGCCGAAGGACGAATTGCGCAACATGAGGATGAATGCCGGCGCCTGCACACCGAGGCGCAGCAACGAGCTGAGCGCGTTCAGTGGTTAACGGAGGAAATAGAAGGACTTCGGCAAGCGGAACAAGCGCAACTCAAACTCGTCGAAGCGACCGAAGCTCGGCTTCTCTCGCAACTGGAGGCGAGACACTTCGCTGAGGCTCAAGCGCAACGGCACGCTGAGCAGGAACAGCAACTAAATAATGAGATCGATCAGCTAAAACAAGACGAACAAATCCAGCTGGCCCGCGTTGCCGGAGCCCAGGCCCGGGCTGAGGGATTACGAGAATCACAACAAGCCGCGCAGGCAAAACTTCAGGAGCACGCCGAACAGACAGCAGCTTTGGAAGCAAGCATCGCGGCGCTGGAAACCGAAGGCCAGGCCGAAGTCGAAAGACTCAAATTAGCGCAAGCGCGGCTGGTAGATCTGAACGCAGCACGCGAGAAGGTTGAAAAGGAACGCGCGCGCCTGTCTAGTGAAGAGCGACGTCTCAATGACGAACTTGAAGCGCTTCGTGCGGACGAGATCAAACAACATGAACGGCTGGCTGCTGTAGAGGCGCAGCTTGCCGCAGAGAAAGAGACCCACAGCGGCTTCGCCGCCAGCGTGGCCGAATTAACGAGCAACGAGCAGCAACTCAATTCCGCCATTGAAGAGCTGCGCGCGAACGAACAAAACATCCGGACGCGCATATCTGAGGCTGAGGAACGGTTACGCGCGGCTGAGCACGCTCATCTGACCGCCAGGATTGAGGCGGAACTACGCGCTGAACACGAGGAGCAGCGCCTCTCCGAACTCACTGCTCTCCAAAGTGATCTGGATGCCGCAGCCGACCGTCGTGCCGAAAAGATCCAAACCCTTAACACTGAAATCGAGAAGCTGCGCCTGTCTGAGCACGACCAACTCAGTGTCATCGCGACCGTTGAAGCTGCCCTGAGCACGCAAGAAGAGGCAAAAGCTGCGGCCGTGACGACCCTGCAGTCTCTTACGGAAAAGCAACAGCTGCTCGCGGCCGAACTCGAACAACTAAACGTAGCCCAATCGGCCGCGACCACACAAATCGCGGAGACCGAAAGCAATATTCTCGCGCAGGAACAAACGCGTCAGCAGGCAGAAACGCGCATTCAGGAACTGATCCAGAAGCAGGAATCGTTGGTCGCGCAGGTTGGCTCACTGCACGAGCAGGAAACTGAGCAGGCAAAACGACTTGCGGAAGCCGAAAGCCGACTGCGCGAACAGCAGGACATAAACCAAAAAACTGAAGCCGAGTTACAGGCGCGCATTCAGACAGAGATACAACGAATCAATGAATTCGAAGCCGTTCGCGCTCAGGCCGAGAGCGAACTACATCAGCACACGGAAGCGCTGACCCTGGTCACTACTCAGATTGAAAACCTTCGTATCGCGGAACAGCAAATACTGAAGCAGATCGAAGAGGCCCGCACCACGCTTCAGGATCATCAAAATGCACATCAGCGCGCCCAGTCTGACGCCGAGCAAGTTGCCCGCGCTCAGGAACAGCGGATTGCTGAGCTGAAAGCGATTGGCAAGCAAATCGAAGCTGAGTCTCAACAACGTGCGGACGACGAAGCGCGATTGCAGCTCGAGGTGGAGGAAGCACGCAAAGCCAACGCGCTCGAGGTCGAGGCTGCGGCGCGCAAGCGCGAAGAAGCGCAAGCTCAACTTAATTCCGAGATTGAGCAATCGCGCAAACTAGAAGCGGAACAGCTCGCGCGGCTCGAAGACGTCCGCACCCAATTGGCGGCGGCCGAAAGATCACGCAGCGAGCAGCAAGTAAAAGTTGATGAAGCAATCGCGAAGGAACAATCGCTAAGGACCGAAACGGAAACGCTTCGACAGGATGAGAAAAGCTTACTGAAGCGCATCGTCGAAGTCGAAACACTGTTTGTCGAACAACGAAAGACCCATCAACTTACGCTGGCCCAGGCAAAGCAGCAAGACGAGAAAGAGCAGAAGCTCGTCCAGGAACTTGAGGCGTTGAATCGGGCCGAGCAGGAAACTCTCGCCCGCATAGAAGCGATTACCCAACGCATCCCGCAACTTGAAACCTCAAAACAACTAATCGAAGAAGAAGCCGAATTGCGGAATGAGCAGGAACAACAGCTCCACCTCACGATCGGTGTCCTGCGTGAGCAGGAAGAAGAACAGATTAGGCGGATTGAAGAAGTTCAAGCGCACCTCGCCGCCCAGGTTAAGGCGTGCTATTTCGCCGAGGCGGAAGCTCAGCAGCATGCTGAGAAGGCCGAGGAACTCAATCTCGAATACGAGACGGTCCTGAAGAGCAAGGAAGATCGCGCCAAGTTCGTCGAAGAGGCGGAGACACGTCTTCGCTCGATGGAAGAGACTCGTAAGGGAATTCAGGTAAGCACGCTGCGTCGAAGCGAGAAGGAACAACAACTCGCCTCAGAGATTGAAGCGCTCAGGCGCGCGGAAGAGGCACAGATCAAGCGTGTACAAGTCGCCGAAGCTCGCCTGCGCGAGCAGGATGAGGCACGCCAATCTGCCAAGGCACGCGTCAAGGAATTGAGCGAGCACGAGCAGCAGTTGATTGCCGAGATCGAAGAGATGCGCCGCCTGGAAGCCGAGCACCTGAACAAGATTAAAGAGACTGAAGCCCGGCTGCCCGGCCACGAGGAAGCCGTGCGACAGGCAGAAGCTCAAGCTCAACGGAAGGCCGACGAAGAAATTCAGCGGCTCAAACAACTAGAGGCAATTTGCGAAAAAGCGCAAGCGGACGCGGCGGACCGCGCCAACCGCGAAAGACAACTGAATGGTGAACTTGAATCGCTGCGGAATCAGCCGGCTGAGAACGATGTATTCGAGCTTGACGATTCAAAATCGATAATGCTGTCGGATCAATTTGTGGTTGAAGACCCTCGGGCCAATGAAGATCCGTGGCTGACGATCGATCTACAAAACAACCAGCCTCTTAATAACCAAATCGACACGAACATCGTGAACGCAGATACCACGGCGGATCTCGTCAGGTTTGAACCGCCTTCTGAGACAAGGATTGTAGTGTCCACTGTCGCTCATGAAGCGGAGGCTACGATTCCCGCTGAGATCGTCCAGCGACTGCAAAGCGCCGATTCCTCTGAACGCGCGGCTGCCCTCGTTGATTTGGCAGACGCGGGTGACGATAACGCGTTCGCCTTAATTACAAAATCGTTTGACGATCCAAGCGTCGAAGTTCGAAACGCCGCGGCGCGCGCGCTGCATAGCCTGCAACCGGATTTGGCCGCTTCCTTCACTCGCGCGTTGCGGGAAGCCTCGCCCGAACGACGACGCAAGATCGGAGCTGCGATCGCGGGATCGGGCTTGGCCGCAAATGCCATCAACAGTCTTGCAGGTGAAGGCCGTGATCGAACCTATGATGCTTTTTCGATTTTGTTCCTAATGGCCAAAGCCGGCGAGGTGCAACCGCTGATGAACGCAATTGCGAAACATAGCAATCTCGAAGTTCGCTTGACCGCAGCCAAGTTAATCGGCCTCAGTAATCAGCAACATGTACTGGCGGGCCTGCGCAGCATGGCGTCGCGCGATCAATTGCCTGCCGAAGTTCACACCGCCGTGATGGAAGCAATCTATCTATTGAGCAACCAAAGTCGCGAAGTCGCGTGAAGTTGCGGGTCACAGATTACACAGATAAAAAGGTTTACGACTTCCCGATCGGTGTAAATCCGTGTATCTGTGGCGGGATTATCTGGCCAGAGACTACGAACTCAATTCATAAGCCGCCTTCAGCCAACGCGTTAGTTCAGCATCGACATCCGTCGGCGAAGTTAACCTGATTTCATGATGAAATCTGCTCGCCGAGGTCTGCTCAGATTTGTGAATGCGCGGACTTGCCAGCTTGCGATCGCTTTTGATTGTGAGGATGATTGCGCTCTTGCGCGTGGCGATTCCGGCGAACGCTGTCTTGTTGTTCAAATGAATCGAAGTTTTCTTCGGGTCCTCGATCACCGTTCCAAACTTGCGACTTGTCTTCAGCAAACTCTCATAAATTTTTCGTGTCACCGCCTCTTTTTCTGCGAAATGAGATTCAACAGTGAAACCATTTGAGCTCATGGCAAACCGCCTTTGTGAAATGTGACTAATCGCGATACGAAGAATCGAGTCGATCCAATTTGCGAAGCAGTCCCGGCCAGGTCAAAGCCGCGCCCTGTCCGACGGTGACTGCGCTCAACTGCGAAGCGACGCGATCGATTATCGGTTCAGGGACCATCGACAACTCGCCACTCCCCGACTGCGCCAGAATCTGAATCTCACAGGCACGCTCCAGCAGAAACATCCCCAGGAATGCTTCCGCGGCCGTCCTTCCGATCGTAAGCAATCCATGATTGCGCAAGATCATGAATTTCTTTTCGCCCAGATCGGAAACCAAACGCGGCTTCTCATCTTCATCAAGCGCTAAACCCTCATAGCCATGATAAGCAAGCGAAGAGAGCGCGAACATCGCCTGTTGTGAAAGCGGCAGCAGTCCTTTTTCCTGCGCCGACACGGCGATGCCATGACGCGTGTGCAGGTGCATCACACACAACGCATCGGCGCGCGCCTCGTGCACGGCGCTGTGAATCGTGAAACCGGCGGGATTGACGAAGTAGGGCGACTCCATGACCTTGTTGCCTGCAAGATCGATCTTCACGAGACTCGAAGCAGTAACCTCTTCGAACATCATGCCATACGGATTCAGCAGAAAATGATGATCGGCCCCGGGCACCCGCGCTGAGATGTGAGTGAAGATAAGATCGTCCCAACCATAAAGCGCAACCAGACGATAAGCAGCGGCGAGATCGACTCGGGCTTGCCACTCGGCATCGGAAACTTGATCGCGGATTGACGATGCTTTGGGGGAAGGCGTCATTGGGCTCCACGTGTCAGAACCGGGAGCGGTAGCGACCGGATCGACACTCCACTTGATTTTTGATCCGGTCGCTAACGCTCCCGGTTCTGACACAACTACTTAAACTCAAACGACTTTAGATAATCATTGTAAGACCGATCCCAACGCGCGATTGTCTTCGCCGGTCCCGCAAGTTTCACGAAGTAATTCCCTTTGGGCGTTTCCACCACCGCCGCGCGCAGACGATAGTTATCGTCATGATGAAAAGTATTACTGCCGGGCGCCATCTCTGCGATATATGTTCCCGCCACGTCAACCGTCGTCAGTTTCAACCCGTTAACAGTCATCGTTTCGGTTTTCGCTTTGTCCTTCGACGAAGTGCCGTCAGCTTGCTGCATCTGCGAGATCCAGCGATCGATGTTTGCCTGGGGAGTGCCACCCTGGGTCGCGCCGAAGTAATAAACCACCAGAGACGCGTCTTCCTTGTCGCCTTCCACCTTTGGCAGTTTGTACTGCGCCACCCGCATCGAGGAGGAAGCCTGCTCGGTGGTCCAACCATCAGGGGCTTTGAAATGCAGATTCCCCGATGCGTTCTGCGTCGCGTTTGATTGTGTATAGGAAACCGCAGTCGCGCCCGTGTTGCCGCACGTCCAGCATGCACAGAGCGCTGCGGCCAATGCGCCGGCGCCGATGACTTTTGCTCTCATGAAGTGTGCCTCGCGCGAGAAACTCTACACCGGCGAAAGCTGCAGACGCAACGTTGTCACTCGCCGGCGGAAGCGCTCGCTGTGTGGTCCTTCATGCGTTCCTGCATCTGTTCGATCGAGACGTCTTCTTTGTGAGTGGCCAGATGCCAGACATGTCCGAACGGATCGACCACCGTGCCGATTCGATCGCCATAGAATTTGTCCTGCAAAGCTTCCTTCACCGTGGCGCCGCCTGCGACAGCTTGATTGAAAACTGAATCGACGTCTTCTACATAGATCATCAGACTGACGGGCGAACCGCCGATCGACTGCGGCCCTTTGTAGCCCATGTCAGGGTGCTCATCAGCCAACATGATCGGCGAATCGCCAATCTTTATTTCGGCGTGACCGATCTTTCCGTCAGGCGACGGCATCCGAAAAAGCTCGACCGCGCCGAAGGCTTTCGTATAAAACTCGATAGCATCGGCCGCCCCGCGGACAATCAGGTAAGGTGTGACTGAGTGATATCCTTCTGGAATTGGTTTGGTCATTGATTTCATCTCCGTTGATTATTTTCGATTCTACTTTGCCGGAATGAGAACTCTATTACGCTTGCCGTTGAACTCGAACTTCATAACGCTTTCATCAGGCAATCTGATTTCGGAGGTCTTGTCGATGGCATCTGATTCCGGAAAACGCCACCTAAGCGTTTCGGTAATCGGCTGTCCGTTGAATCCGGCGCGCAGCGGCTCGAATTCGATCGTCCGGTCATCGATCCATCTGCCTTTATGATCGTGCACCTCTCCCATCGACGTGACGCACATGTAATGGATGGCCTTGCCTTCAGGGTCGAACGCCAGCAGACATGATTCAGACATCGATCCGATGGAAGCTTTGCCCGTGTTCGTGCACGAGAGCCCGGCGCCCTGCGCGACGACCTGGCATTTCATTTTCCAATCAAAAGTCTCGGCCGGGAAACCTGGCACGTTCGCAGTCATTTTGCCGATCCAGGTTCCACTCATCGCTTCGACGATCCGGCCAACTTCGAGGGTAGTGATCGGTTTCGGCGGGGTAACTTGCGCTATCAGGCTGTTCCCAATACCGTATGCGAGGATCAAAGTTAGAATCAGGACCAGCTTAATTATCATCAACTACCTCCGGTAAATAGCGTCGTCTCATCAACGAAGCATAAACCATTCCCCCACGGATCTTCGCAGTAGAAAGAGACTTCACCCCAGGGCCGCTTCAAAATCTCGCCGGCGTTCTGATCGTGATAACGATCGTTCGCCAGGCAGTTAAGCGCCTGCGCCCTTTCAAAAATCTCCTGGAGGTTGTTCACTGCGAAATAAATGTAGTCCGGCGTTGGCTGCGGTTTCGCACCCGCGCCTTTGGCCACGTCGACCAGCGCCAGAATCACCGGCCCGCAATTGAAGTAATGGCGCGAGCCGCGTGGAATGTGAATTCCCGGATCGTCAAGCAGTTGCGCATAAAATGTCACGGCTTGATCTAAATCCGCCACTTGTAAAGCCACCCTGAAAAGTTTTGATGTGGCCATCGATGTCCTCCTGCTTTCTGAGTCGTCTTTCTTTTGTACTTGAGAAGAGAGATACCACGTGTTGCCAAACGGATCTTGAATTGTTCCGCTTCGGCCGCCGTAGGACGCGTTCGCGGGTGTGCCCACAGAGATTGCGCCTTCCACCTTCATCGCGCGCGCGTACCATTCGTCAGCATCATCGACGTAGACCATGAAGTGCATAGGCTTTGGTTGCCATGGACCGTGTGCCTCGCCCATCTCTACGATCGAAGCTCCAATCCGAATTTTCGCGTGTTGTACGATGCCATCAGGTGATCGATGGACCGCGACTTCCTCTGCTCCCAATGCTTGTTTGAGAAATTCGATCATCTTCGGCGCGCCGACCGGATGAAAGTAAGGCATGAGATTAGGCACACCTTCCGGAACGTGAGTAGGTCCGGTCGCCGTGGCGAGGTACCAATGGTTGCCGCCGACGTCTTGGATCCCGGCGCCGCGCTCACCGTACTCCATGTCCGCCGGCGGCATCAGAGAAATTGCGCCCGCCTGCATCGCTTGCTGATATACGCCATCAACGTTTTCGACGTAGAGATGGAACACCGCCGGCACCGGCGTTCCCTTCCACTTCGAACCTTTGCCTCCACCACCGATCATTAACATCGAGTCGCCAATTCTGTACTCAGAGTGAAAACCGCCTTGCGAGCCCAATCCATACACTTTGCCCTCTGCGCCAAATACTTTCTTGATAAAGTCGATCTCCCGATGTACGTCTGAGACGACAACATAAGGTGTGACTGCGCTGACGCCTGCTCGAGTTTTGGCGCGTGTTACCTCTTTATCACTTCTGATTGATTCTGCGGTTGCGCTCACGGTTATTTCCCTTTCAAGCTCATTTCGCAATCCACTCTTAAAGCCCGCGCCGGGCAGATCGCGGAGCTCCGCGGCGATGCTTAACAATTCCGCGACTTGCTCATCGACCGAAGAAGGCGAGGCCTGCGAATTGCTCAGCATCGCTTCAATCGCCTGATCGAGGTGCTCTGTTAATTCAACTTCACTCATTTCTTAGCTCTTGCGTTCCTCAATGAACTTCTTCCGCAGATTTTCCAGGGCCCGAAACTGCAACTGCTTCACTGCCCCTTCGCTCCGTCCGAGTTCCGCCGCAATTTGCTTGATCGATTTTTCGTCAGCGAAACGTAAAGCGACGACGAGCTTCTGATCCTCCGCCAACCCGTCAACCAATCGAAATAGTTGCGCCTGTCTTTCCACGTCTTCCAAATCCGACTGGCTATCTTTGCGCGAATCCTGAGGCATCAGTTCGATTTCTTCGGGTGTAGCTGAGGTTGTAGCTCTGCGCTTGGCCCGATCAGCAATCAAGTTCGACGCGATCCGAAACAACCATGATGCGAACGGTGCGCCTGTCCATTTGAACTTCGGAAGATAAGCAAGAGCTTTATGAAAGACGTCACTCGTTAAGTCCTCAGCCGTCGGACGATCGCGAACCCGCCGCGCGACATACGTGTAAACCAGTTCGAAATACTCTTCGTAAATGTCAGCAAACCGCGCGCGGTCACGCTGGGCCGCTTCAATCAGAAGCCGCTCATCCGTCCCCGTCGGACGAACTCTCTGTGCCGGTTCGCTGCGCGCCATTGGTTCTCTAATCTATATAAACTGCGAACTGTGAAAAAGGTTATGGGTCACGATAAAGGCGCTGTTTCACTTTGCGCAAGAAGGATCCACGAAATCAGGAAAAAACTTTATTTCGCCAAGGTCTCTGGCAAACAGGTCTCGGGACAGGGCACCGACGAATACCGAGCCAAGGATTCGATATTGGTGGTCCAGAGGCTTAGGCCTGAAGCATCGGACGTGCGGTAAAGAGAGTCGTGATAGGTGAGGGCGTTTATTAGCTCAGCTGAATATCGTAATCGCTTCGGTCCGTGAATCTCTTTCCGTGTTTCTTCGTGTGCGTTCGTGGTCGAGTAAGACCTTTCCACTAAGACACACGAACGAGCACGAAAATCTCTTTCTTCATGTTAGTTCGTCTCGGTCATGGTCTCGGCGTCGGACCAGCAGTCCTCGGATTTTTGCTGTTGAACTCGTTGATAAAGGCCTGCGTTAGATCGATTGCAGGAATCGCAGTCAGAATCGCGGGTAACAGCTTGCTTGAGTCCAGGGTCATGGTTATGCCGCGTTGCGCCGCGAACTGATCCATCGCCGCGCCAATCTGCGCAGAAATAGGAGCCACCGACTGTTCATATCGTTTGCCGACGTCCTCATCCAGTTTGGCCTTCTTGGTATTGTATTCGGCCTGCAAGCTCTGGCCCTGCTGCTGCTTTGCTTGAACCACTGTCTGATTCACGGGCGTGACCTTCATCAATGCCTCGACTTCGTTGCTCAGCGCCGTCAGGCGATTTTCAAGATTTTGGATTTCATCCGTACGTGTTTTGAATTCATTCTGTATGGCTCTGGCGGCATCTACATAGCGATAGATTCCGGTCTTCTCATCACCAAACGCCGTCGTATCAATTAAAGCAATCCTGCTTTGCGGAACGGGCGTATTCGCGACAACCGGAGTAGGCGTGGGTCTGGGTCCGGGCGGCGGAGTCGACGCAGGTCTGGCCGCGGGCGTTGGTGTGGGTCGCGGAGTTTGAGCGATTGCGGAAATTGCGATGGCTCCAGTCAATGCGGCCAATGCGCAGATCGAAAAAATCTTTTTCATAAGTTCTCCTGAATGGTTTCTGGTTACTCTCTCACAGATTGAGCCGGGAAGGTAAAATGGGGGATGATCTGTAGTGTCCGAAGTTCGATTTTCTCTGCGCCCTCTGTGGACCCCTCGGTATTGCCTCTGCGGTTACTTCCCACCATTGCGAACTGAAACCGCAGAGGTCAAACCGAGGTCTTCGCAGAAGAACGCAGAGTGAACTAAAGACCAGGACATTTTAATCAACTCTTCTTTCGCTTTGCCGAAGCCTTGATCAGTTTCCCGAGCGTCGGGAGATCGACATCGGACAAGCGTTTGATGTACAAGCAGCCTTTGCCCAAACTGTGTTTTCCCAACTTCGACAACAGATCCGACTCTCCGCTCTTGCCCAATCCGATGTACAAGGTCAGGTTCTGCTTGCGCGGCGAAAATCCCATTAGTGGCCAATCGGCTTCCTTACCACCGGCATATTGAATTTTGCGCGTGCCAAAGCCCGCGATACTACTACCCCACATGACGCCTTTGTTTTTGGTCGCTGCCTCCATCAGTTTCGCAATCACGGCACAATCAGCGCGCATCTGTGCATCCGGAAGACTTTTGATAAAGTCCGCCACGCTCTGCTTCGTGGGTTTCGTTTTTGCTTCGGCCATTTAATCCTCTCTTAACCAAGTTTGTTGGATCACTCCCGTGATACGGGGCATTAGCCCGACCGTCAGGGAGGGCTCGCTCACCAATCAAGATTACCCGAAGCCCTTGCTTACTCGCGGGCTAGTGCCCCGCCCCTTCACCTGACGCGGATACTCATCTGCCTGTGACAATCGGCAACTCAACAAAACTCGCTTTGCCGGGCAAGTGATAAATCCGCTGCGTTGCCGGTCTGTAATCTGCCGGCTTGGCCCAAAAAATGTTGGGCACGAACGTCTGCGGGTTGCGATCGTAAAGCGGAAACCAGCTCGATTGCACCTGAATCATGATTCGATGCCCGGGCAGAAAAACATGATTTGCTGTGGGCAGCGACCAGCGATAAAGCAACGGTTCATTCGCCGCAATCGCTTTTGGGGTCTCGAGACTTTCGCGATAACGTCCACGAAAGATATCCATGGAAACCGCGAGTTGATAACCACCCATCTTTGCGTCACCCCCGACTTCATCGGGATAGACATCGATCACTTTCACCACCCAATCGGAATCAGTCCCACTGGTCGAGGCGATCAGATTAACGATGGGCTGGCCGCTGATTTTCAACGGTTCAGTCAGCACATCAGATTTGAAAGCGAGCACGTCCGGTCTACCCGAAGCTTCGCGCTGATCGTCGACCAGCCAGCACGGCCATTGATCACAAGTGTCGTAACCCGTCGGCTTGATCGGACGCGAGCGGAATGGAACGGGCTTCGCCGGATCAGAAACATATTCTTCGGAAGCGGAAGCGCCGCCGTTGTAGATGCCCGCGGTGGATTGAAAACTCAGTTTCAAACCCGGGTTTAGATAAAGCGGCGTGGCTTTGACTGTGCATCCGCGTTCACAACCGCTCGGCCACGAATTCAAACGCCGCCATTCGTTCGTCCCCGTTTCAAATGCAGTGACTGGCGCGACTTCTGACTTCGGCGCATCGTCCTTCAAGTAATGATCAAGAAAGGGCCGCAGAATGTGCTGACGAAAATAGAGCGCAGTATCGCTGTGGAACTTCAAAGCGCCCAAACTGCTGCCATCTCCTATCTCCTGACCATGATGCCAGGGGCCCATCACCAGAAAGACCTTGTCGTTGTTCGTGTCCTTCGGTTCGATCGCTTTGTAAACTGCAATCGCACCGTAGATGTCTTCCTGGTCCCAGAGGCTTTGGACCAGCATCACCGGAACTTTCAGCGGCTCTTTGCCGAGAATCTTATCGACTGCCTGTTCGCGCCAGAATGAATCGTAGCTCGGATGCTCCAAAATCTTGCGCCAGAATCCGGTCTGCTCCAAGCCACGTCGCCTGCCCAGCTCGCCCGCTGAACCCGCTTCCATGAACATGTCGTAATCGTCGTAATTGCTGGTCCACCAGTGATAGTCATTCGTGCGCGAGCCGTCCTGCTCGTAAATGTAAGGCATGTTCTGCTGCCGAAAGGCGCCGTTGTGAAACCAATCGTCGCCCATCCAGCCGTCAACCATTGGATTCATCGGCACCGAAACTTTCAGTGCAGGGTGCGGATTTACCAGCGCCATCAAGGGCAGAAATCCGTCATAAGAAATCCCCAGGATGCCAACCTTACCGTTGCTCTCGGGAATATTTTTGACCAGCCAATCAATCGTGTCGTAAGTGTCCGTCGCATGATCGACGTTCGTTGGATTCAGTGGTCCATGCAGCGGACGATTCATCACATAGTCGCCTTCCGAACCGTACTTGCCACGCACGTCCTGGACGACGCGGATGTAACCGCCTTCGACAATCACTTCCAGCGCGTTGTCATAGCCGTTCAGAATCGGCCCGAGGTGCGAACTCGCAGCGTGACTCGTTAACTCAGTCGCGTTATAAGGTGTGCGCGTTAACAGAATCGGCGCGTGACGCGCACCCTGCGGCACGATGATCACGGTATGCAGCTTCACGCCGTCGCGCATCGGAATCATCACCTCGCGACGCACGTATTCGAAGCCATCGTTCGTTGGTTTGAATTCCTGTGGCGTCTCGGGGGGCAGAGTTTGGGCCAGCGAAAGCGAATACGATGACGCCAGGCTAAACACGATCATCACGAGACCAGCAAATTTATGAATACGTTTACGAGTCATTGGTTGAGTCATCAGTCATACCTTCAAGGTCAGAATCGGATTGAAGTGCCGTCAGACGCGCAATGTTTATAGATCAACAGGGATTGGAAGTGAAATTCGCCCGGGTTGAAGTAGCGTCTTACTTTGCCGTTTTTCTTCGCGGCTTAGTGGATGGTTTAGCCTGCGGAGCAGGTGAAAGCGTAAAGCCTGGGGTGGAGCAAAGCGGAACCCCAGGTTGCGAACCGAACAGAATACTAAGCCCGCGGAGCGGGCGACAGACTTTGTGCAAACATCTGCCGCTCGCTCCCCGAGCTCGATATTTCTCTTACCTTGCAACCCGGGGCTTACGCCCCGGTCTTTATGCTTTCACCTGCTCCGCAGGTTCCTCTCAAAAGCTCAGCCGGCCAATCGCCCCGCGCGCGCCGGCGGCCCATCCGAACCTTTGTCCGCGAACAAAACTGAAAGTATCAAAGCCCGGACCGGAAATCGCGGTCCAGGTGCGACCATCGTCGGTCGAATAATCGCCGCCGGCTGGTCCAATCGCCAGCAGGGTAGTCGTCCCCGGGACATAAGCGACCACCGAACGAAAACCGCTGAGGCCTTTGACGAGAGTCCACGTCGCGCCGCCGTCGTGCGTAATCGCGAGATTGTCGATCGCTTCTTTTTCTTTCTGATAATCGCCGCCCGCGACGATACCGTGCTTCTCATCACGAAACGCCACCGAAAAGATCCCCGACGAAGGGCCTGATCGGAGCGGCGTCTCAAAAACCTTCCACGTGCGGCCGGCATCAGTTGTGCGCAAGACCCGCGCTGGCGCAGCCGAGCCCAGGCCGATCCATGCGTACTTCTTGCCATATACGGCTATGTTGGTACCACTGGCGGCGAACGCGCCTTCGTTCGGAAGGGCCGGTGTCTGTCCATCCATCGCCACGCGCGTCCACTCTCGCCCGCCATTCGATGTCGTCAGGATATAGAACTTCAGATCGACTGAGTCGCCGATGACGATGCCGTGATCAGCGTCCCAAAAAGTCATCGCATCAAGAAAAGCTTTCGGATCATCGTTGCGAAACTGCAGCGTCCAGCTCGTTCCGCCGTTCGTCGTCTTGTAAATGCGCGAGGCCGCTCCGTTGCCAATGCTCAGGACATAAGCAGTCTGCTCATCAATCGCATCGATATCCCGGAAATCCAACTGGTCGGGGGTGACGATTATTTTCTTCCAGGTCGCGCCGCCATCATCGGTACGCAAGACGGTGCTGCCGGAACCGCTGGCCCAGGCGACGCGTGCGCTGACCGCACTCACGCCACGAAGTCGCGCGTTCACGCCGCTGGTTTGCAACGTCCACTGCGGAGCGGCAGTCGTCAGCAACAAAGCAATGATAAATGTGATCATTGATGACCCCCGGAGACTGTTAGGGTTAATTCGTGGTTAAGTTCTCACTCGTTATGCGAACCACGACTCGACTTGTCAAGTAACTGGAGTGGCCTGAAGTTAAGAAGTTATTGAGTCATTGATTTGAACGGCAAGCGGTAATCGCTCACGTTCTGGCATGGCTTGAATTCGATTTGAAGTTTTCCAGTCTCGCCGTCGCGCCTCAGTTTTGCGCGTAGTTCCGTTTCATCGGGCAACCGCAACCTCGACATCATATTTGAGTCGCTGCCGCTGGCTGTCGCAGCAGTCACCCAATAATGTCCGGGCGGCAAGTTAGTCAACGTGAAAGTTCCATCTTCCGCTGCCAGCGAGGCGAAGTAGCGCACTATGTCTTCAGCCTTGTCCGGCTCTGCGGGCGAAAGATAAACAAACACGCGCCCTGCCAATTTCTTCGCTTCGCCCGCGTCGATTTGTCCGCGTACTGAGGCCGCGCCTTCGGCAAACGTGACTGTCAAACCCGTCAAGCGCTCGCCCATGTGGATGTTCGTCCAGTTGCGCGCCGCATCGCGCGGCCGATCAGGCGCGGGACTCTTCGGCGACGCCGCGGTCGTACCGTTGGGCCATGTGATGGACTTCAAATACCAGTACTTCGCCAACGGTCGCACGTTGAATCGATATTGAGCGGGCGCCAGATTACGTAACACGAAACTTCCGTTCTTGTCGGGCAAGACCGGCCCACCAAGATTGTAAAGAAACGCCGCCTGATCTTTCGGCTCTGTCTTCTCGTTGTGCCAGGGACCGATAACAGTTTCGCTCAACAGCGGCCGTCGCTTGCCGGTGCATTCGGGAAGTTTTGATTCTTCCAGCACGATGTTTCCTGCAACTGACCCGAGCGGTTTCACGATCAACTCCAGTCCCGTCACGTCCGCGCCTTTGACTTGAATGTGGCGCGGCTCTGAAATGATCCAGCCGCCGGCATCCGAATACTGTTGGGCCATGACGTTGTACTCGCCATCCGCCACACCGGAAAATGCGAAGCCACGCGCCCCCGGCTGTTGAAAGAATGAATAGCTGATCTGTGAGGCCCCGTTGACGATCGAAGTGAGCGCGAGATTGAAGCCGCTCGGCTGATCCATCGGGACTGCCGAGCTCGCAACTCCGCTCACGTTGTGACCCGGTTCTTCACGATAGCGAATGTCTACGTTCGCCTGCTCTTCACCGCTGTTCACCGACACTTCTGTCGCCGCGTCGCGCGGCGAAGACGGCGCGTAGATTGGCACGTCACCGCCGTACTGATCGACCGAATAGCCGTTGGCGTTACTCCCACCCCCGGCCGCCACGAGATAGGTGCCGGGCGCCAGTCCATAAATTCTGTAGACGCCGCGATCGTCCGTCTGACGCGTCCGCACCGGGATGCCGTAACGCGGCGGGTGCCCTTTGTTGTCACGGATCATGTACGCGCGCACGATCACTGACACGACCGGATCGCCATTAGCTCTCTTAACACTGCCGGTGATCACGCCACCCTTCATCATTTCGATTCTGGGTGAATCACCGACCCGAAAGAATCCAATCGGAGTCGCGTCCGGATCGCGTGGCGCCGCGATGTAAGTCGGCAAGGAGGCCGTCACGATATAAGCAAGGGGAGCGAGTCCGTCTACCTTAAAATTTCCTTCGCGATCCGTCGTCGCTGTGGCGCCGGGCGAAGTACTGCCATAGCCGCGCACGCTGACTGTCGCATTCCGGAGCGGCTGACCGTTCTGATCGACAACGCGGCCATTGATCGATCCCTTCGAGCTGTCGTTGTTTGGTTCATCCGCCTGCTGAGCCGCCGCGCTGGAAGCGAGAAAGCTCAGCGCGATCGCGAAACAACTAATTGGAAGGAGCAGTCGTTTCATCGTCGTCATGGATTCGGTTGAGGAGTTAGATCCAGTGTCAGCGTCACGTCTGTGGCGCCGCCGTCGTTGACTGTCACAATCTGCTTTGCGGATATCGGCGGAGCACGTCGCTGTTGTTGCCATTCCGGGGCATAGACCATCACATGCAACTCATAACTTCCGGCGGCTAAGCCTTCAACCAGGAAATGGCCGCGCGCGTCGACCTCAGTCAGGCTCGGGACCGGAGTCTGATCACCCGCTTTCATAATCTGGATAAACATCCGCGCGGTCGGCGGCAAAGTTCCGTTTTCGATCCGCACGATGCCGCGAATGCTTCCGCTGCTGAAGGTCATCACGAGCCGCACACCGCTCACGTGTTCGCCGTTCTGAATCTGAATTCCGTTCGGTTGCACGACACCGTCGCGTTCGATTCGCGTCAGCGAATACCCCTGGTTGGTGGTGCTTATGTTGACGTTGAGACTCACTATGCCCGCTGCGAGTCCACCGGCAAAGAAGGTCCCATCCGGTTTGACGCTAACTGATCTGCCTGAACTGGTAGTACTTCCATTATTGTTTTCGCTGCGCGTGTCTACCATGACCCACATTCGCGAGGGCGGTTGCGCGGGATTGTTCTTACCTCCTTCAAAGACGACCATGCCCGCGATCGTCGCGCCTTTGGTCGTCTTGACGACCAGTCCGCTGACGTCCTGATCGATTACGTCGAACTTGACCGGCGCTTCGGCGCGCAGGTCCGAATCTTCAGGTGGATAGAGCGTCAGTTCATATTTCCCGGGACGCGTGTTCGGCAGCCGGAACTGCCCTTGCGCGTCCGTCTGCGCGCTGGAATATTGGCTGGAATTGCGTGTGTTGGCGTCGATAATTTGAATCGTCGTCAAATTTATGAAGACGTTCGCGACGGGCGCGCCGCTTTCTTCATCGACGACTCGACCCGTTACGTAATAACCCTGCGGTGCTTCGCCGACCGTGATGTCTATCTTGTTTGCTTCCGATCCTTCTTCGACATTGACGATGCCCGCTTTCGCAACGTCAGTGACGTCAGGATAGAAAGTTTGCGGCGCGACCTGCCGCCGGTTACTTCCGCCAAAGCGCGGGTCTCCGACAGAAACTTTATAGCGGCCGGCCGGCACTCCGAAGATGCGATACACCCCGCGATCGTCAGTCGTCATTGCGTTAATGAAAAGTGGCCGGCGCTGATCGCGTTCATCCGCCGGCGTGAGCGAGACATGCTCTTCAATCAGAGCATGGCCCTCGCTGTCGATTACTTTTCCAGTGATCACTCCGCCGGGCGTCAGATCGAAATTGATCCCTTCGGCGTTTTCACTTTCGTTGACGATCACCGCTTGCCCTTGTGGATTGTTCACCGAATCTGTCATCACCCACGCAGGCGCGACCGGCGCCACCAGGTAACTGCCGCTCGCCACTTTGGTGATGTGATAGACACCGTCCTGGTCCGTTTTTGCTTTATAGGTTGACGAGTACTGGTCCGGGCGGCTCAGCCGCATGCCGACGACGATGCCGGCGGCGGGTTTGCCTTTGATTGTTACTTTGCCTGAGACGGTCGCGTTGTCAGTTTTGCTTTCCGTCCTGGTTTGCGAGTTTGCGCGCTGCCATAGAAAAGCGACGCTGAGAACGAGCGCTGGAAGGATTAGTGCGTGAGACGAGACCTTCATAACTTTCCGAGGGACGAAGGCGGCCACATCATACTCAAGTCGAAGCGATTTGTCTTGGTTTCTTAGGAAGGTCGGCGCGCTGGCGCCTGGACTTCATTTGAGGTTCCTCTTAAAGGAAATCGCGAGTTTTCGAAAGCAGTCCGACGAATTTGTTTGGCGACATCGGCAATGAGTAACTTGACTACGGCTCAGCAGGTGTTTGTACCTCCCACCTTCGACTTTCAAAGTTACGCAGCAGAGCACTCATCCGCTTCTGTACAGCATCGAACTCTGCACTAGCTTTTACTATCTGCACGTCATGCTTGAGACTGGCCTCGTCCGGAAAATCGCACTCCCAAACTACGTCAGGATCGTCTGTCGTGGTTATATCAAACCTATTCTTCAGTCGATGCAGAACTCGTCCGCTTCGTACGCCCAGTTTTTTCAGGATATCGCTGGCATGTAACCGCAGGTTTAGCACTTCAGCTTCCTTGCCAGGCTGCGCGTAATAATAGTTCTGAAGAACGATCCCTCGACTCTGTTCGCGGCGCTCTTCAATCGACTCTCTTTCAGGACCAACCAAGCCACTATGAACGCACTCATGAGAAATAGATGCCAATATAGCGACTAGTATCGCGCTTACACATATTCGTCTCATATGTTCGTCTCCTTGATACCTTACTTATGAAGTGGCGCCCAACGATTTGTTCGACATCGCCTCGTCGGAGTTGCGCAGGCGGCGCGAATTATTCAACCTTCGAATTGATCAATCAAGTTAAGAGAGAGCCTATTCGCGCTCCGATCCAACGATTTGTTCGGCGGACGCCACCATCTGCCATCTTCGGTTGCGGCGAAGGAAAACGTGTGTAACACACGTCGTAATGCTGAAGGGTTTGCCGTCATGGGACCCGCGGTCAGTAATACGTCCAGTGTAAACGGCCGCGTCGCCGTATACTTTGACCTTGGCGTCTTCGACTTTGGTGTCAGTCTCTTCGGTGTTGGTTACCGACCTCAAAAGGTCGGCCTTGCCACGTCGTTGGCCTTTAAAGGACCAGGATTGGAAATCATCGGCGATAAGTGGGTCGATGGTTGCAGTGTCATGCTTAAGCCATGCTTTGACGATTGTGTCCTCGATTCGGAGGATTGCGTTTTCGTCCGGAGTTAGAGATGCGTTACTACGCTGGCTTGCGTGAACAGCTGTTACCGATGATGAGGACAAAATCAGCAGAGCAATCAAGATCAATCTCATCGTTTCATTCCTCTACATGAAGCGCGCTATCGTTGCCTAAGCCTAAATCTTTGGAAAGTAATTTAATGAGTTCTTGATACTTACGGTCGTGAGCCTGATCGCGCTCGCCAGTGAATCGCCGATCCCAATTCGGATCCCATTCTTTCCCTTTCCATTTCTCTTTAAATGCGGCCCGCTTCTCTTCCAACTGAGCGCGAATCCTGGCATCCTTTCCTGCGCCTCCTCCGTAGGGTTCGAAAGCTGAATCCATATATTCTTTGAAACACTTGAAAGTCTGTTCGGGCCAAATAGCTTGATAGACAAACATGGTTCTATCTACGCTCCTCTTTGCCGCTATGATTGAATCTGGAGTTTCATCTTTGAAGCCTCCAATATCTTCCACGTAACAGTAAATTGTGTTTAAGTCTAAGCCTATCTTCCCGTATGTTTCCATACGCTTATCGGCGAGACGATCTCCAATCTTCCAAATTCGGTTCCGTTCGGCAAGCGCACGTTGAACGAAGAAACCGACAACAACAATTGTTACTGGCGTGAAAACTGAGACGATCAGCTTTGCGAGTTCCACTTTCGGCCTCCTTATCGCTTTTCAGGTAAATTCAGCAGCTACAGTTAGCCGCGCGCGGCGATCATATTGAACTCTTGCTCTCAGATCGCTCGTGATTAATACCCGTCGCCAGCGTAATTAACTGCTTTGCGAGATCATTTGCAGATGCAAAGCCGGCCGTCGCGTCCATGGGGCGCTCCTTTCATGAGCAGATCGGAAACAGTGGACATAACCCTTTAGTGCGCCGTCGAGTAGGATCCGAAGCGAACGGGTTGAACTTGCCGTTTAGCACTTCATCATTCGCCTTTCATATCCAAATCTCCTTTCTTGGCGGGCTGAAAGCCGCGATGGAAAATAAATCATTCTGGCTCCGGGTGGCGTCCCGATATGTCGGGACTTACCCACCGCTAACGTCTTGCAGCCTTTCAGGCTGTGAATAATCATCACTTTTTTGGCGGGCGCGCTTCATCAGCGAGGTGCTAGGCGCTGAGGCTGCCCGACCAGATGTGACCTCCTTGCCGGTTCTCTTCGCAGTGCCGATGAAACGCGCCCGCCGTTCATGAGGCAAGTGCCTCATGAATCTGTTCTTCCCTCTCCCTTTGGGAGAGGGATAAAGGGTGAGGGTTTAGCGCGCCCGTAGACCCTCACCAGCCCGGAGAGGAGAATACATCCTCCGATTCAATGTGGCGGGCGCGTCTCGCCCCAATCATCGAGCCAGGCGGCCACTCACTAACCGCCGGCTCTAACCACCAAGACGCGCCCGCCGTTCATGAGCGTGGCGATCCACTCATGAATCTCTCTCGCCGGCTAAAGCCGGCGATGGAAAGAGTCAGTCTAAATCGGTGCAGTTGTTACATCTGTCGTGACCGCAGGCAGGGTCACTGCATACCCATTTGTCGTGGTGGTTTTCATGACGACATTTGCAACATCTCCAACTCTTATTCGGGTTCACTTCAAGGGTTACGCTTGGAGTTGTATCTGTCTGCATTCTTGTTTCTCCTCGTTTGTGCTGGCTGAAGCCAACGGCAGAAATAAATCAAATAACTCATTCCGGGGTCCAACCCGGTCGCTGCCGCTCCCGGTACTGACCTCGTAACACTGATCCGTGCTCACTGATCACTGACCTCTGATCTCTGATCTCTGACCTCCGATCAAGCTGCTGGTTGCTGCGGTGTCGGCGCTGTTGGCTTTGCGCGCTTCGGAGCCCGCTCGGTATGACTGGCGCTGGTCCATTCGGCCAGCACTGCCGGATTGTTCGCGTACTTATTTCTGAAAATCGCGTCGAGCTTCTGCACCAACTCAAGTCCAAGGCTGATTGCATCATCAAGCGCGGCTCCGGCGGCGACGTGATTTACCAACGCCACTCGACTGGCTGTTTATCGCCGCTTGCATCGCGTCGATGTCTGCCTGCAAGTCGTCTAGGAAATCAGCCGGCATTTCGTGCGCGATGAATTGCGTTTTCAGCGGCGTTGCGTCGGCGAGAAATGCACGGGCAGCATTCAATAATTCCTGGTCGTTGTTGTTCCGAGGTACCCGAAACTTCTCTTCCAGGCTGGGCACCTCATTGGCCATCACGCGCGCAGTGCGACTAATCGCTTCGAGGTCATCACGCAGGGCTGCGCGCGCCTGGGCGCGGCTCCTTAAGTGAAGAACGGGTTAAAGGTTTTCACCTCTCGATCCGCGGGCGATCGGAGAGTGAGTTGTTAAGCCCTGCTTGAAAAGAGGTTCTTGCCACTTGCTGGAACGGGTTTTCGGGCGAGAACCTGAGAACGGCGCGGATTCTAGCATGAATTCTTGCAATCAGCGCAAGAATCTTTCGTTGTAGGCCTATTTTTGCTGAGGAACCCTCCCTGGCGGTTGGGTTGGCACCGCGCGCGTGGGACTGGATCAGCTGCGCATGCGGTTGGATCAGCTGCGCATGGGGTTGGATCATCCGCGCACGGCACTGGGTCAGACGTGCCTGGGGTCAGATGACCTGCGCATCGCGTCAAATCATGGGTGCGTTGGGTCTGAGCGCGTGCGCAGAGATGTTCCTTTCGTGTTGTCTTTTGCTTTGATCTCAAGCATGAACGATCCACGAAATCGCACGAAATCAGCACTAACCTTTGGTGTGGCTTCGTGGATTGTCTTGTTGACGGCTTGGGAATCTACGCGCACCCCAGGGACCCCACAGTGTGCGATCACGAAATGAGTGTTACGATAGAGTCATCAATTCAACGAGGTGAAATATTATGGGATGGGATGGCGACGCTCTGGCCGGGCAAATGGAAGAGGTATTCGAACGTCAACAAGCGGTAGCAGATGCTCGGGCGCTGCGGGGGACCTCCACTCTCGAGGAGCGCATGCGCAGTTCGCAGTTTGAATCGCTGCGAGTTTCACGCTCGCGCATCATGACGCAGCTGAATGGGGCCACGAACCCGTCGCATCGTGCGGTACTCGAGCGCGCGTTAAAATCGCTAAACGATCAGATGGCCACCGATGAAGCGAATTCTTAGGCAGTCTTCTTTGGAGTGCGCTGACTTGTCAGCGCTTTAAAAAGCCACAAGTCGCCGCACTCCAAATGTCACCCGCGAGTCAACTGCCGATACTTAATCCGATGCGGGATCTCGGCTTCCGCTCCCAGACGCGCTTTGCGATCTTCTTCATAGTCCGAATAATTTCCTTCGAACCAGACGACCTTGCTGTCGCCTTCGAACGCCAGCATGTGCGTCGCGATCCGATCCAGAAACCAACGGTCGTGTGAAATCACTACCGCGCATCCGGCAAAGTTTTCCAAAGCCTCTTCCAAAGCCCGCAGCGTATTTACATCAAGATCGTTTGTCGGCTCATCAAGCAACAAAACGTTGGCCCCTTCTTTCAGCATCTTGGCGAGATGAACTCGATTGCGTTCGCCGCCGGAGAGCATGCTGACTTTCTTTTGCTGATCAGAGCCGGAGAAATTAAAGCGGCCCACGTAAGCGCGCGAGTTCACTTCCCGGTTGCCGAGCTTCAGCACATCCGCGCCTCCGGAAATTTCTTCCCAGATTGATTTGTCTCCGTCGAGCGTCCGGCTTTGATCGACATACGCCAACTGCACTGTCTCGCCGATGCGGATGTTGCCGCTGTCTGGCTTCTCCTGTTTCGTGATCATCCGGAACAGCGTCGTCTTGCCCGCGCCGTTCGGACCAATCACACCGACAATACCGCCCGGCGGCAGTGCGAACGTCATATCTTCAACCAACAGATTGTCTCCATAGGCCTTGTTTACTTTGTCGGCCTCGATCACCACCTCGCCCAGGCGCGGACCCGGCGGAATATGAATCTCCAAATCCTCGCGGCGCTTCTCTGATTCCTGACGCAGAAGATTTTCATAAGCAGTGACGCGCGCCTGGCCTTTAGCGTGGCGCGCTTTCGGCGACATGCGAATCCATTCCAACTCGCGTTGCAGAGTTTTCTGCCGATCGCTTTCCGATTTTTCTTCGCGACGGAGGCGTTCCTGCTTCTGCTCCAGCCAGCTGGTGTAATTCCCTTTCCACGGAATACCGGCGCCGCGATCCAGCTCCAGAATCCAACCCGCGACGTTATCCAAAAAATACCTGTCATGCGTTACCGCGATGATAGTCCCGGCATAACTCTGTAAATGATGTTCGAGCCACGCGACTGATTCAGCATCGAGGTGATTAGTAGGTTCGTCGAGCAGAAGAATGTCCGGCTTTTGCAGAAGCAAACGACAGAGCGCAACCCGTCGGCGCTCGCCGCCGGAAAGAACTTTCACCGGTGACTCCGGCGGCGGACAGCGCAACGCATCCATGGCCATCTCAAGTCGCGAGTCCAGGTCCCACGCATCGAGATGATCCAACTTCTCCTGCACTTCTCCCTGCCGCGCTAACAACTTGTCCATGTCCTCTTCGGACATTTCTTCGCCGAACCTCGCGTTGATCTCGTCAAATTCTTTTAGCAGCTCAACAGTTTCTTTGACAGCTTCCTGCACAACTTCAAGCACGGTGCGCGAATCATCGATCAACGGTTCCTGTTCGAGATAGCCGACGGTGAAGCCCGGCGAGATTACAGTCTCGCCATTGAACTCTTTGTCGACGCCCGCGAGGATTCGCAGCAGAGAAGATTTGCCCGAGCCGTTGAGGCCGATGACGCCAATCTTTGCGCCATAGAAATAGGAAAGATAGATATCTTTGAGGACGGCTTTCTTGTCATAGAACTTACTGACGCCGACCATGGAATAGATGACTTTGTTTTCAATAGACATGATTTTCTGTAGCGCAAGTTGTTAACTTGCGGACGCAAACTAACAGTTTGCGTTACTTCTAGCCTCTCTTCTTATCGGGCCGCGGAAGAAAACCGGATTGTTGTTTGGAGTCCCTGGTGTTAGTGGGGGTTGGGTTTTGACTGGGTTTGGCTCGTTCCAACTTGTCTTTCCTGATCGCTTCCTGCATACGCTTTTTTGCACGCTTATTCATGGGAAGGATTATAGCGTAGAAGAGTCCGCGGAGCGGACGCCAGCATAAAGCCGGGGGCGTCAGCCCCAGGATCGCCGACAGGAAAAGTTGCACCAAGGCTGCGGAGCGGGCGGTAGCGGTATCATATGAACTACCGTCGAACGCGCCAGCTATCGCCCGCTTCGCGGGCTCTACTTAAATTATGCTGCGTGACCCTGGGGCTGACACCCCAGGCTTTACGCTGACGCTTGCTACGCAAGCTCACTTGCAACCCGGCAATCTGAAGGCCCCGATTCTGCTCGTATAGCTCGTCTCGCCCTTCTTCAAATAGTCGCCAACGTACCAGATTGTGCAATCATCGCTCGGATCGATCGCGGTCTGCGTATAGTCTTCCCAACGCAGAGTTGTTGTCTGCGCGGCCTCGCCCTCGATCATCACCGTCTCTTTCAACGTCAATTGCCCGAGTGGATCATTCGCGAGGCGGGCGCTAAAGCGCTGACCGGCAAAATTCTGCGGACCGCCAAACGAATAGCCGATTCCGATATTGCCTTTCCGGTCCATCGCCGGGCTGGCCATCCAGCGATACAAGTTGTCGGGAGCAAATGTTCCCTGCTGATAAAGTGCCAGGTTGCGATCGCCGCCAACTCGAAACTCGTACCAGCGCACGCCGCCGCCGCCAACTGAAGTATTGATTGAGTGCACGGCCACGATGGATTCGCGTCTGCCGATTCGGCGATAGACCAGGCGCGCCATGATTTTGTCGCCCTGCGCATCCAGCCGGGTGTTCGCGCCCGGCTGCGGAACACAGTTCGTCAGTTGTCCGCCGCACAAATAATGATACGGCGCGACTTTGATCCTTTCCGGGCCGATCAATTTAGTGTTCGCCGGATTCTCCCAATCGATATAAAACTTCCATGCGAGAACGACGTCGTCCTGTACGACGTTCTTAAGCTGGGTTCCGCCGGCCGCCATCACGATATTCGGCGCACCTTTCGGAGGAAGCTTCTTCCCATCCAGATCCGCGTTGTTTAGAAAGTTCACGCCATCGACGATCACGCATAGCTCACGCGCCGGCTCGCCCTTTAACATTTTTTCGCGCTCGGCGACGCAGTCATGCTTTTGAATCACCTCATCGCCGGTGCTGGTTGGTATGTAGTAGCCATCAGGCCAGACTGCGGGCCGCGGATAATCCGGAAATAGCGCGCGCAGAAATTCATATCGATAATAAGAACCCAGCGGGTCGCTGCTGCTGCTCACTGCGTAACACATTGAATAGGGGCCTTGCGGACCGGGCGGTGTTGGCTGGCCGCGCGGCTGCGGCGGTTGCGCGAACTCGGGCGCGGGCTTGAACAAAGGCGCCGGTGGTCCAGGTTGATCGGTCTTCCCGGGAACACTTGATTGCGCCGGTTCACCATCGCGGCCCGGCTTTGGTTGATCGGCCCTCACCTGTCCGCGGCGGAACGTCGGCATTACGACCAGCCAGCGATCGGCGAGTTGATCATAGCGAACCACCGCATCGCCGTTGTTCGTGTTTTCGCATGCGCCGCCAAAGCCTTTGAAGATCGTATTGGTCCGCACTGGGCCATACAAAACTTCCCCCGTCGTTTTGAACTGCTTACCTTTCTTAGTGTAAATCGCCATACGCGTGTTGACGATCTGAAAAATGTGATTCGGCCCCACGGCCAGACTGTTATCGGAAGGATTGCGCAGAATCGCAGTGCCTTGCGGCCCTTTGAAACCGGCGCCGAGACCGTCGAAACCCGCGACCATCGCAGCGCTTGGCCGGCTGCCCTGAGATCTTTGTTCGACGAGTGTGGCGCCCGGCGGACTAGTCATTACTGGAGGTGTGGGTACGAGCGATGAACTCTGCGTCGCTAACGGCGTCTGGGCAGTTAGCGAAAAAGATAAACAAAACACCAGTGCAGGCGCTCTTACCGTTCGAACCTGTCGGGTCATCGATCTTAATCTCTGCGCCCGCTGCTTACATTAGTCGCCGATGATCGACCATTAGACAGCGATCCTCAACAACTTTGATTCCGGCCTTTGCTAGTTGTTCAGCGACTTCGTCGTGACTGATTCCCATCTGCATCCAGACGGACTTAGGTTTTTTCGCGAGGATGTCGTCGAGGTGCGGCCGTATATCCTGTGACCGTCGGAAGACATTCACCATATCGATTTCGTCCGGCACATCTATTAACTTTCGATAAACCTTTTCGCCGAGAATTTCTGTGACGTCTGGATAATAGACAGGAACCGGAATGATTCTAAATCCAGCGCTGTGCATGTAGTTGGGAACATAGAACGCCGGTTGATTGCTTTGCGCTTCAGTCTTGATGCCGAGCACCGCGATCGTTTTCGTTTGTGAAAGAAGTTCGCGCAGCTGTTCACTGTTAGTAAGAATATTGTCGCGCCAGTTCATGTTAGTCAGAGATTTACACAGATAGACACAGATTCAAAACGGTGTCAGAGGCCGACGGTAAGCAAGGGCAGTCCGCGAGGGTACAGAACCGCTTGCGCTAGCAAGCGGGTAGCGACTGTCGATGAAAAGAGAGAGTCTTGAAATTACGGCGATTACCCACTCGCTAGCGCGAGCGGTTCTGTAACTGAGCCGTCCCTCACGCGCGGGCCTCTGACGCTCTTCAAAAATTCACGCCTACCGCCGCCATTATCGCCAGCACGACGGCGATGATCGCTTCGCCGCAGATCAAACCGGAGGCCAGCGGAATGCGATAAGTCTTCTCTGTGTCAGGCGAAACTTTGGCCCAGATGAGTTGCGCCACACCGCCGAGAATAAAGGTCAACAAGACTGCCGCGGTGATCAGCATTCCGATGCCCATCGCCGATGGCGAAGGCACATAGTCCCATTTTTCCGCCATCAGAGTCAGCAAAACCCCAACCGCAATTCCAATGATTAATCCGACGAGGCATCCGGGTGGCAGTGCGCTGAATCCTTTGGTTAGCAATTCAGCAAAGCTCGCCCACTTCACGCTGATCGGCGAAGACAAGCCGGTCGCGCCGATGCCGAACTTATTTCGCAATACCGGATAAACAATGGCCGTCGCGATCGATCCGACGGGCGCGGCGATCAGTTGGGCGATCGTCAGGTTGCGCGGATTTGATTTTAATAGTTGACCGGCTTTGAAATCCTGCATCAACGCTTCTGAAGTTACCGCAATCGTCCCGGTCAATCCGCTCGACGACATGTTGACCGGCACGTTGCCGGGAGAGATGAAAGCAAATACTGCCTGCATCATGTTGGACATCGCGCTAATTGGTCCCCAATTTGTTTCTCCCAGAACGCGCAGGCCGACCAGCATCAACGGCAGCGAGAGTAGGATCGCGATGAACGAGAGATAGACGGGGATGCCCATGCTGAAGTATTGGACCAGGCAAATCACGACCGCCATGAAGATCGACCCGATCACGACCCAGCTCATGGGAAAGTCATTGCTCGCGGCTTTGCTTGTCCTCAATCCGCGAAACGTTTTGACGATCAAATTCCATTTCAGGACTAACGAAGTCAATCCTCCGGCAACCATCAATCCGGTGGCCGGCCACATCACCCAGCGCAATGTCGCCGGATAGGTAAGCGCGGTAATCATGCCGTGCGACAGCAGATATCGCGGAAGAATGAACCAACTGATCGCCGTGCCAATCGCCATCGACAGACAGATGCGAAAGCCAACCAGCAATCCGGAACCGAAACTAAGCAGGCTGATGTTGAAGCCGATGTTCATCGCCTGTTGACCGGGAATAAACCAGGTGTCTCGTACCCACTTCCAAAATGTCGTCGCCATCATTAGCGCGCCTGACAGGAACGTGCCGATTCCGAGCGCTGCGAGTGGAGCACGCGAAAGGCCGGACTCGCGGCCTTCGTGCAAGACCTTGATCGTTTCTCCGGCTGCCAAACCATCAGCGTAGGTCAGGTTTTCTTCGTCGATATAGTGACGGCGCATCGGCACGGCCAAAAGAATTCCTAACAGGCTGGCGCTACATAGCCAACAGAAAATCTGCAACGTGTTGAGATAAATCGGCGGGTTGAGCACACCCTTCGCGTTTAGCATGTCGAAGGCCGCCAGCAGCACCGCCATAAAAGCAGTCTGTCCGGCGCTGGTGCCCATCGTCTGCACGATATTGTTTTCGCGCGCGTTGGTGTCAGTCAGCCGCAATGCAAACACCAGCGGCACCAGCGCCATGAATCCAAAAAACGCCGACACTACTGACAGGTTTGGACCAAATCCCAATTTCAAAACGCAGTACGGATAAGCGCTGCCTATGACGAGCGCGACGATCAAGCCGATGATGATCGCGCGAGGAGTTAACTCGGGTCCTGTTGACGCTGTCTTCGCTTCTGCCATTGTTCGCTCCTGTTTTGACTATGCGGTTTTCAGATCTGCCGCGGTTGGATGCTTTGGCTGGTACAGGCCTAACTTTCCACCTCCGGGCAAGATAATTCTTGTTAGTCGTCCCCACGGTGGCTCTTGCACTTCAGAACAGGCAATTCCCTTCGCGTCGAGCGCGGACATCACCACAGCCAGGTCTTCGCACATCAGATAGAGCTCGTGGTGATCGTTTGCCTCACCAGGATGACAAGCCACTTCCGCCGGGGGGAGCGCGAAAATCAGCCAGCCGTGCCCCGCATCAACATGAGGAAAGCCGAGGACATCCTTGAAGAAAGAACGATCCGCTTCTGCATCTTTGCTGTAAATAATTACATGTGCGCCATTGATCATGAGATTGTTTGCCTCGCTCCAACTCGAACTTTTTATGGCTGTTTGTATGCCTCTTTGATCTTTCCGTCAATGGAGAATCCTGCTTACGATTTTTCCGCGATGAAATTTCGCCAGAACACGAAAGGTCTTCACAAGTTCATTGCAATATTTCTGCAACCCTCAACATTCGAAATGACTTTAGTATCTCTTCATTCATTGATTCTCCTTGTGAGAACTGAGACTGAAGGGTTGAGGCGCCGACTTTGGGGGAGGTCGGCGCCTTTACTTTTCCAGTGGCAGCCATCACTTTGAACTTTCCAGTTTTCTGGCGATAATCGCCTGCTCTGCATTCAAAACAATTCGCGAAGAAAGCCGGTCGCCTGTGACGATTGCACCATACGGCTCCTGGAAATCGCCGATAACTTCCGATCTGATCGTCAAAGAGATGATTGGATTAAGCCAGCCGCGTCTGGATGGCGAGGACATATATTGGATTGAGATGCGTCCGTCCGAGCGAGGCCGCCAGGTAATCGTGCGACGCTCGGCCGACGAGGCCACCACTGATATCAATCCGGCGGAATTCAATGCCCGCACCCGCGTCCACGAATACGGCGGCGGTGATTACGTCGTGCACGACGGGGCGGTCTACTTTTCAAACTTCTCGGACCAGCAGCTCTATCGCCAGAATGCCGGTCCAGCACCAGAGCGAATAACCACAGAATGCAGTGACGATCGCTTGCGTTACGCGGATACTGTTTTTGATTTAGCGCGCGATCGCTTGATTTGCGTGCGCGAAGATCATCGTCAAGCTGATCGCGAAGCCGAAAACACCATCGCAGCGGTCTCACTTAAAGGCGAGGCAGAGTCTGTTCTGGTTTCCGGAAATGATTTTTATTCCTCGCCGCGAGTTAGTCTTGACGGTTCGCGCCTGGCCTGGCTCTGCTGGAACCATCCGAACATGCCATGGGACGGTTGCGAGCTCTGGGTGGGCGAATTCAGCGCTAACGGTTCGATTCAGAATCACCAACTAATCGCGGGCGGGCCGCGCGAGTCGATCTTCCAGCCAGAATGGTCGCCTGATGGCGTCTTGTATTTTGTGTCGGACCGTACGGGTTGGTGGAATATCCATCGAGCTGCGACAGGCGTGGTGGAATGCCTGCATGAAATGAACGCTGAGTTCGCGCTGCCGCAGTGGGTGTTTGGTCTTTCAACGTACGCGTTCGCATCAGCCGAAATAATCGTCTGCGCGTTTGTTGAGAAAGGGATCTGGAAGCTTGGGACGATCGATACTCGAACCAGACAGTTCGATCGTGTTGAGATGCCGTTCACTGAGATTTCTTCTGTGCAAGCCGCGTCGGGACGCGCAGTGTTTCGCGCCGGCTCTCCGAGCGAACCACTGTCGATCGTCGAAATGGACCTGACTTCGCATGAAACGAAAGTCCTGCGCCGCGCAACGAAGATCGACATTGACTCAAGCTACATCTCCGAGCCGCAGCCCGTTGAATTTCCGACTGAAAACGGATTGACCGCGCACGGATTTTATTACGCCCCCAGGAACCGCGATTTCGCCGGACCCTCGAACGAAAAGCCTCTGCTGCTCGTGAAGAGTCACGGTGGACCAACTTCGGCGACGATCGCCGCGTTGATGCTGACGATTCAGTATTGGACCAGTCGTGGGGTTGCAGTGCTCGATGTAAACTACGGCGGCAGCACTGGTTATGGCCGCGAATATCGCGAGCGCTTGAATGGCAATTGGGGGATAGTCGATGTTGATGACTGCGTGAATGGCGCGAAGTTCCTTGCGGCGCGCGGCGACGCGGACGCAAATCGATCGATGATCGACGGTGGCAGCGCGGGCGGATACACCACACTCTGTGCGCTGACGTTGCGCGATTATTTCAAAGCCGGAGCCAGCTATTTCGGCGTCAGCGATCTGGAAGCGCTCGAGAAAGACACACACAAATTTGAATCGCGTTACTCGGACGGTTTGGTTGGGCCGTATCCCGAGCGAAAGGACCTTTACTTCGATCGTTCGCCGATCAACTTTACCGATCGATTGTCGTGTCCGCTGATCTTCTTTCAGGGCCTGGAAGACAAGGTCGTACCCCCGAACCAGGCGGAGATGATGGTTGACGCCCTGCGCAAGAAAGGATTGCCCGTGGCCTACGTCGCCTTCGAAGGAGAGCAGCACGGTTTCCGGCGCGCAGAAAATATCAAGCGTTCGCTTGACGGCGAACTTTATTTTTACTCGCGAGTGTTTGGGTTTGAATTAGCAGAACCGGTCGAGCCGGTTGAGATAGAGAATCTGTAGTTGAGATTGTCAGAAGCCCGACCGTCAGGGAGGGCTCGCCAACGACACTGGTCCTCCCTGACGGTCGGGCTTCTGACACTAAGCACGATGCGAATTCCCCGCTTCCGCACACCTTCAACTTGAATGGCGAAACTTGACCGCCTGGGTTGGGCGGACGGCATCTCATTCAGCGCATTTGGAGTTCGCTTTGGACTGCGCGTGAACGACAAAGCGATTCTGAAGCATCTGCTCACTCGTCTGCCGCCGGGTTCCAGGCCGTCTGATGTGCGCGTGGTGAATCATCTTTATTCCCTGACCGGGTTCGCCGACAATTCGAACGGAAGAGTCCGTCGCTTCAATTTGGGTTATTGGAATCTCGCCCGGTTCGCGCGTACGCGCAGCTTCAACGATCTTCTCGACCAGTTCGAATCGCACCTGCAATTGACGGTTGCTGAGTACGCACCGCGCCGCCTTTTTGTGCACGCCGGCGTAGTCGAATGGAAAGGACGGGCAATCATAATTCCGGGACTGAGTTTCAGCGGCAAATCGACGCTCGTCGCAGAATTATTGCGGGCGGGTGCGACCTATTACTCGGACGAGTACGCGGTGATTGATGAGCGCGGCCGCGTCTATCCATACCCGCGCGATCTGAAAATTCGAATTGCAGAATCAGGGCGAGTTGAGCGACTACGGCCGGAACAACTCGGCGCGGAAGTCGGATCGAAACCGCTACGTGCTGGTCTTATCGTTTCGACAAGCTTCAAAGAGGGCGCGCACTGGCGGCCGCGAGAGTTGACCCGAGGAAAAGCCGTGCTCGAGTTGCTGGCGAACACCGTCTCAGCCCGTTCGCAACCTGAGATGGCGTTGAGTTTTCTGCCTAAGGCTTTGGAGTCAGCGCAAATATTGAAAGGCGTGCGCGGCGAGGCGAGCGAAATTGTCGAGTCGATTCTGAGGAGATGAGGTCAGTACCATCCGCGTGAGCGGATGGATCAGAAACTCGATGCCGCCGGAACTTGAATCATTATCCCACCCGCTCACGCGGGTGGTACCGACCTACTGCTGCACCGGCTTATCCGCAAGCGTCGCCGGAGCCCCACCGTGATCGTCGCCGCGGACGACGCCGCTCTTATCGACGAAGAACGAACGCTTGCCTGTTTTCCCGTATTCCTTTGGCGTTGCCACTGCTTCGAATTGATCGCCCGCGGCCGTGATGTCAAATTTGTATCCATATTTATCAAACTGCTCGAGCGAAACCATTTTCGCATCTACCAGTTGCTGCAATGAACCATAACTGCCCTTACCAGGACCAGCCTTATATTGATTTTCACTTGAGGCCAGATATTGGAGCAAACCGGCGGCAATCGCCTCATTGGCCTCTGGCGGCGGGTTCTTTGTCGCCGAAGAGACTCCGGCGACCGTCATTAGGATCAGATTCTTGGGCAGGTGCAATTCATGTTGTGTTCCCAGCCCGTCGTTCGAAAGCGAATACGTGATCGCCTCGGCAGTGGGATTTAGACCAAGCAGAAAATCGCGCAGCGCCGCGTCCATTGTCGCCGACGTCTTGCGAACTTCATCCTGATAACCTTCCATCAATGCCGGTGAAACGTATATCTGGCCCACGCTGCGGTTCGATTCCCACCGCCGCGAGTTTCGAAAAACAGTATTCGAAGAGAGTGTCTGATGATTGATGTATGCATCAACGACGCGACGCACGCCCGACGCTTCCGAGATCACCAGGAAGTTTCCGACGAAGCCGTAAGCAAAGACACCGGCATAGTCAACCATCTCGGTATCGTCACGCTTTTCTGTCTGAGCGATCAGGTTTGCTTCTCCGATTCCCAGGCCGTTCAGCATCTTAGGCATTAGCGCGCGCGCCGCGTCGCGATCCTTCACCTCGATCAAGAGTATCGGCAGCACTTCGGCTTGCTTCTTCGGATCGTCTTTATTCGAGTCGGACGGCGAAGGAGACGGAGCTTTTATTCCCAGATTCATGCCTCCGGCGCTTTGCAAGGTTTTCAGCGAACCAGCGAGTGCGACTTCATTTCCCAGCGCCGGCAACAAATCATCTTTGATGTTGAAAGCGGCTTTCTTCTCGAATTGGCTGAAAACGTCGGGTTCAGGTTCCTTCGGTACCGGATGGGTAATTAAGCTTCCATCCTGAGCAACACTCCCACGAAGAGCGGTCCCTGATTTCGCTTTCTGTTCCGCTGCTTTTCGCATCCCTTCGTAGGTCTGCTTCAGATCAATTGACGCGCTGACGAAAATCTCAGTGTCATCCGGCAGCACCGAAGCCGCGTCTGAATTGAAAGGCGCGCCCGAAACCAGTTGCGGAACAAATGGAAGTGGAAGTTTTTTCGCCTCAGGCTTATCAATCATCATCGCGCGGATCACATATTGATTCCCATCGAGCGCCAGGGCCAACCCAACTGCTTCCGGCCACTGCGGCTCGCCATATCCAATGGCGTCCAGCATGCTGCCGATTTGTGACGAGGCAATCCGCTGGGCTTGTTCTTCTTTCGTCGGCGTTGGCGTCGGCGAAGGAGAGGGTCCGCCGGTAAGTATGCCAATCCGAGTGGGCGGCGGTTCTTCCGGCGTCGCGTCCGGTGTGGCGTTTGGCGTTGGCTCAGGTGTCTGTGCCGGGCGGGCTTCTTCTTCCAGACGCGCGCGCTCGGCTTCGGCCTGCGCCTCGGCTTTCCGATCCGCGGCAATTTGTTTTGGCTTGTTCTGTTCCTCGAGCGCTACGTTGAAGAAAAAGAAGACCGGCTCAGATGAAAACTGATCGCGTGCAATACGAAAGTTTTGATCCTGAAAGAGAGGCTTGCTATCCGGCGGACGAAGCTTTGAAAACTTGAAGCTCTTGTCAGTGATACAGACCAAATTGCCCGCGTGCGTAATCACAAAGGGCAACCGCTCCTCGACCGGCGGCGAAGCGCCGGTGATCGGAGACGGACGGACACTCGGTTTCGCTACCGTGCTGCTCGGCTTCGGCGCCGGCTTCGCTGCTTCACCTGTTTTCATTTCACTCTCAGGTGTGGGCTCCGGCGTCACGGGCACGGGCGGCAGCACTGTCGGCAGGAACGTTTCCAGCTTGGGGGCGAACTTCGCGGCGTCTTCATCATTTTGAAACTCGATCGCTACAAAAATCGTCGGCACGTCCGTGCGGACGGCCCAGCCCGCAAACATCAATCGCGACGAAGCCAAGGCTTCGGAGTTCTTTTTCAGGAAACTGACAATCGCTTTGAATTGAGGCCCGGGATCGGCGAGCTTCACAATCGGATCGACAATTTCGCCGGCGCCACCGTTACTCAACAGTTGACCGACATTTCTGACCTCGCCGTAAAGTTTGTAAGTGTCCGTCGAAAGTAAATTATCGAATGTTGGAGCTTCGGCGCGGGCAGCAGTCTGCGCGGGCGACCTCGGTTGTGTGGGCTGTTGTGCCGTCAGCGGAGCAACAAACAGCGCAAGCATCAACCCCGTCGAGACGAAGCGTAAGAGGCGCAGAGCGCCGCGGGGGGAATTGAATTTCATGTTTGAACCTCCGGCGAAGGAACCGTTACCCGGTGAGCATACCAGAATGCCCAGTTGGCAAGAAAAAATTCGCAGCAACAGTTACGGAAACTGCCTGCGCCTGCAAGCGAATAAAACTTCGGCATGGCACTAGCGGTCAGCACCTACTAAAAACTTCCAATCCACCACAGTCATACAATTCACCAGAACCAGGGACTAATAATCTGAATACGAACCGTAATCAGTGCCGGTTCGATCCCGAAGGCCTCAAAAGTTGTTGACCACATGGTTTCCCGATACTTCCTCGGATAAGGAAGGACAAACTATGCGAACGACGATCAAGCTTTCAATCATTGGGCTGCTCTTACTCGTATCAATACTTGTTTTCGCCAACCGTTTGCTTACCGGCTCCAGTACTCAAGGCCAAACCACATCGTTGTCGGCGCCGGCCGAAGTCAATGCGTCCGACAATGCCTACTCAACTAAAGTGGGCATTAGCTGGGACGCCGTGCGCGGGGCAACGCTCTATCGCATCTTTCGCAACACGACCGGCGATCCTACGACGGCGACAGCGGTCGGCACGACATCGGAAGGGACCTTCTTTGATACCACCGCCGCTGCCGGCCAAACTCTTTTCTACTGGGTCCGGGCCGAAAACGGATCGATCGTCGGCCCCCTGAGCACCGCCGATTCAGGTGCGCGCGCAAACGGTGCGATCAATGGGCCCGTCCTTCCGCTTAATCCTCCGCCGCAGCCGGGCGGTAATTTAGTGACGGCCACCAAAGCTTACCTTGGTAAGACGCTTTTCTGGGACGAACAGTTATCGTCGACGCGAACTGTTGCTTGTGGAACCTGTCACTTCGCTGCGAACGGCGGATCAGACGCGCGGGCAATCGTGAGCAATGCACGATCGTCAAATCCGGGCGCTGATGGAATATTTGGAACTGCCGATGACGTGTTTGCTTCGCCCGGTGTGATCAGCAACAACAGCGATGGGACCTATTCGTTATCGCCAGTCTATGGCTTTCATGAGCAGGTAACCGGGCGCAAGTCGCGCTCGTACATCGATGCCGGATTCCCACCCGTGTTGTTTTGGGATGGCAGAGCCAGCGGGACTTTCACCGATCCGATCGGAGGCGCGGTGGTGTTGCCTATCGGTGGCGCGCTTGAAAGCCAGGTGCTTGGCCCACCGGTGAGCTCAACCGAAATGGCGAATGCGAATCGCACCTGGGTCGACGTCGCTTCGCGGGTTGCCAATTCAAGTCCGTTGGCGCTTTCGCCTTCAGTGCCTGCCGGCTTGCGAGATTGGATCGGCGGCCGCAGCTATTCTGAATTGTTTCAGGAAGCGTTTGGAACTTCCGACGTAACTCCGGTGCGCATCGCGGAAGCGATTGCGACCTTCGAACGAACTCTCTACTCAGACCGCACCGCGTTTGATTTGAGCGTGCAGCAAATTGCCCCGCTCGGCGCGGCCGAGAACCGCGGCCAGGGCATCTTCAATACGCGCGGTTGCAACGTTTGTCACGCCGGCAGTCTTTTCAGTGACAATGGCTTTCATAACATCGGCGTACGCCCGCAAACCGAAGACACCGGCCGCTTCCAGGTCACCGGTAACGCGAATAACATCGGCGAGTTTCGCACCCCGATCCTGCGCAACGTTGGCTTGCGTGGTCCATATTTTCATGACGGCCATTTTCAAACGCTGGAAGAAGTCGTGGCCTTCTATAATCGGGGCGGCGATTTCAATGCACCCAACATCGACCACAATCTGATCCGGCCGCTGGGCTTGAGCGCACAACAGCAATCTGACCTGGTGGCGTTCCTGCGCAACGCTCTAACTGACCCGCGGGTTGTTGCCGGCACCGCGCCATTCGATCGGCCGACGCTTTACAGCGAATCGAATCGCGTTCCCCAAATCACCGGCACGGGGACGCAGGGAGCCGGCGGAAACATTCCGCAGGCGACTGCGATCGAACCCCCACTCGTGGGAAACCCGAGTTTTACCGTCGGTGTTTCCAACGCATTGGGTGGCGCCCAGGCCGTGCTTGTCATCGACACAAACGATCCTGGAACTGGTCCAGCCATTCTGGCGACGGCATCATTCGCGCGCATCAGTTTAACGTTATCGGGCAGCGGCGCGGGTCAGGGCTTTGGATCGGCCAGTTTGCTGGTGCCCGCAAATTCAGCCCTGGTTGGTCAGACATTTTTCGGCAGATGGTTTGTGAAAGATGCGAACGCTGCGGGCGGAATGGCGGTTAGTCCGGCTTTCACGTTCACGGTGTTCGGCGATACCAGTTCGATCACGACTAACGCGATCGATGACGCGAACACATTCGTCGTCCAGCATTATCGGGACTTTCTCAATCGTGAAGCTGACTCGGCGGGTCTGTCATTTTGGGACAGCCAGATCACCCGGTGCGGCACTGACGTGACATGCATCGACGCCAATCGAGTTAACACCTCCGGTGCGTTCTTCTTATCGACTGAATTCCAGGAAAGCGGCTATCTCGTCTATCGGTTCTACAAATCGGCGTTCGGGAATTTAGCCGGGGCTCCCGTACCGGTGCGGTTTAGCGACTTCCTGCCAGACGCGCAACAGATCGGACAAGGAGTCATCGTTGGTCAAACCGGTTGGCAGACGGTCATGGAAAATAATAAGCAAGCGTACGCGAATGCCTTCGTGCAACGAGCGCAATTCACTTCCGCTTTTCCAACCTCAACGGCGCCTGCCTCTTTTGTCGATGCGTTGTTTGGCAACGCAGGCGTCACCCCATCGAGCAGTGACCGCGCGGCAGCGATCGCGGAATTTGGCGCCGCCACAAACACATTAGACACAGCCGCACGCGCTCGCGCGCTGCGACGCGTGGCCGAGAATGCGACCCTGGCCCAACTGGAATTCAACCGCGCGTTTGTGTTGATGCAGTACTTCGGTTATTTGCGAAGAAACCCGAACGATGCTCCGGAAGCGACGCTTGATTTCGGAGGGTACAACTTCTGGCTGAACAAGCTCAACGGCTTCAACGGCAACTTCATTCAGGCCGAGATGGTGAAAGCATTTCTGTCGTCGAGTGAGTATCGAAGGCGGTTTGGTCCGTAATGAAGTCAGTACCACCCGCGTCAGCGGGTGGGGTCACGAACTCACTCTGCTTCTCGACTATTGAAACCCACCCGCTGACGCGGGTGGTACTGACCTTATAGCGAGCATCATCTCAATCGCTCCCGTATCTAACTTCCATTCGCCTAATCCGCGTGCCCGCGAGAAACAGCACCAACGCTGTAACGATCAGGAGCCCCGGAATCGAAATCCAGGCGGGCGTTGGTTCCGCGACGACTGCGAATGGACCTTCGGAAATCGGAACAGGGACCAGTGAATTCAAATAATGAATGACGCTGATCTTTTTCAAAAGCGGCGGCAGCAGAAAGTTGATCCACTCCCAACCGTAAAGCACCAGCGCGGGGATGATTGGATTGCGGAAGAACAGCCCCACCACCAAAAAGAAAGCGCCATATCCGATACAGGCCAGAATCGTGATCGTGACGTACCAAAAGAGTTGGCTCATGCCTGGCCCATCAAGGAACAGACGCGAACTCTCTGCATAGTAACGCGAGAAGAACACCAGCAGCATGCAAACAACAGTTACGGTCGTAAACAAGACAATCGATGTCAGCAACCCTGACAGATATTTTCCGGCGACCAGGACTTCACGCCGCACCGCGGATAAAAAATAATAATGCAGGCTGCGATCGACTATCTCGCCGCGGAACAAGTTCATGAAGATCCAGGCGCAGCCAAAAAAGACGACCGTGCGCAAGATCATCGAGTTGTAAAAAATCGAATAGATGCTGAAAAGCTGATTCGAGGTGCGACCCAGCGGATTTACTATCTCGACCAGGGTCAGTAGGCCGATCGGCATTGCTGCCAGGAGGTAAACCAGCAGCGAACGCTTGCCGAAGAAATTCTTCTTCAGATCGAGCCGCATAATGGCGCCGATTTGCCTCAGCCACAGCGACAAACTGGAGCCGGCAGTTATCGAGCCATTCGTTTGAATTGATTCAGCCGTTGAACTCATAAAACCAATTTCCCAATCGTTTAGAGGGCGGGACTTGTCACGCCTGCGCGGACAAGTCCGCGCGCTAAACATCTTCTTACTGAGCTCCGATCAGATACTCATAAACCGCGCTCAGATCATCATCGACCGGCACGATTGACTCGACTTCTACGTGGCCTTCAGCCACCACGTCGTTCAGCGCCAGATAAAACTGATCCGGGTTTCGGATCTTTACGAACAAGCCCTGACGATCATCGTGAACGCGCGCTTCGATGACGTCAGTGCCTTGAAAGATTCGTGACGCCAGCACCGACGGATGATTGCAGCGAATCAAAACCTGGACCGGATGTTCGACATCCATCTCATCGCGCACGCCTTGAATCTCGCCTTCCGCGACCACGTAACCGTTGTTGAGCAACACCACGCGGTCCGACATCATGTCTACTTCGTGCAGGATGTGAATGGAGATGATCAAGTGCAGCCCGTCGGCGGCGAGCTGTCTGAAGAGCGCGATCGTTTCCGCCCGCACCATCGGATCAAGGCCGTTGAGCGGCTCATCCAAAATCAAAACTGACGGTTGATGCGCAATGGCTTGCGCGAGTCGAGCGCGTTGCCGCATACCTTTGCTGTAGGCACCAAGCTTCCGGTCGGCGGCCGGCAAAAGGTCGACTCGCTCGAGCGCTTTCTCTGTCAGTTCATCGGCTTGTTTTTTGGTAAAGCCTGAGACCAGCAGGAATGAGCGAATGAACTCACGACCGGTTAGCCCTCGCGGAAAAGAATCGAATTGCGAACAGTAACCGAGTCTACGAAACAATCTGTCAGGCTGGTCTGTCGGAATGCCCAGCACGCTGACACTTCCGCGGGTCGGGCGCAGCAATCCTGCCATCAAATTCATCAACGTCGTCTTCCCTGCCCCGTTTGGACCAACGAGGCTCGTAATGCCGGCAGGAATTTCGAGGCTTATTCGATTCACGCCGAGTATCTCGCCGTAGAACTTCGAGACGTTGTCGAAGACGATCAGTTGTTCAGACGAGATGCTCATAGAACATTACTTCCGTTTAGAGGCGGGCTACTGCCCGCCATCTCACAGTACGAGGCGGCGGGCAGTGGCCCGCCTCTAAACGATCATTTCACTACCTCATACGCTTTTACTTTTCGCGACAGCAGCCACAGGCAGAGCGCACAGATCAGAAACAAGACGAGCCACGATGCCCAGAGCGGCGGCTGGCTCAAGATCACTTCGCGGACTATTCGGCCGTTGCGAATATCCTGAAACGCCCCCGTTTGGCGAACGAACGTCCCGAACAGTCCCGCCCAAACGCTCTGGATCAACGAGCCCAGGCTCAAGAGGTTTCCCCAGCGCGTCTGCAACATCTCATTCAAAATCGCCGCGAAGACCGACGGAATAAAAAAGAGACCGATGAGCCCGGCGCTGGCCGCCAGCCGCCACTTGACCCAGGCTGAGATCGTCTGCGTCAGCAGCGCCAGCAAGAGTATCCAGATCAGACTGCCAAGGAAGATCGCACTCGCGATCGGAATATTTTGCGAGAACCACGACCAGCCTTCGAGATAACTTTGCAGCAAAAACAAAATCAAACCCGGCACCCAGGTAATCGACGAAAGCAGCAAAATCACAATCGACATTTTGCCGAGGACATACTCGCTGCGAGTGAATGGGCGGCAGAGATATAGTGGTAATCCGTTGTTGGTAAGATCGCGAGCGACCTGCTGTGGTCCGACCAGCAGCGCCAGGAAAAAACCAACCCATCCCTGTATTTCAACGAAAGTAAGAAAGAAGGTCGCATCAATCGGCAGCACGTTGACAACGCTGAGCTTCATGATCGCGAGGGCTTCGGTGTTGTGACGCAGATAAATAAGAATTGCAAAGACGAGCGGCGCCATGAACGACAGCGCATATAAACCGGTAAAAATCTTCGCGCGAAACACGTCACGAAAGGCGTGCCGCGGAATGATTAGGAAACGACTCCATTCCGGCGACAGCGCGCCGGCGTATCGTTTGTATGATCGTTCAAGTACGGCCATAGGAATTTATCCATTGAACCATTTTTTCATTGATTCGATGGATCAATGAGTCAATGAATCAATTAGTTCCGGTCTCCATTGCCTTCAAAAAAATGTCTTCAAGTGAATCGCGCTTATAAGTTAATCGCCGAATCTGCACTTGCGAACCGGCGGCGAGTTTATAGAGATCGCGAATCTCGGTTCCGTCTTGCAGGATAATCTTCAGCCGGTGATCGCTCGTCATGGCGCACTCACAACCCAGCGAGCCGATGCCTGCGACAAAGCTTTTGAGATCGCCGCGCGTCTCAAGCATCAGAAACTTCTTGTTCGCCTTCCGCTCTTCTTCCAGGTTGCAATAAACTACGAGACGTCCGTCTTTCAGAATCAAGATCTCTTCACAGCACTCTTCGACATCGCGTAACAGGTGCGACGACAAAACAATGTTCGCCTGCCCACTGTCGCGAATCTCTCGAATCATTTTAATCATTCGCGCGCGCGCCGGCGGATCCAGGCCGTTGGTCGGCTCATCAAGAAAAATCAATCGTGGCCCATGCACGATCGCCTGCGCCAGCTTGGCCAGTTGCTTCATTCCGAGCGAAAACGTATCGACGTTGCGATAGCGTGCTTCTCCCAGACCAACGAAGAAAAGCGCTTCATGCGCCCGTTCCAGCGCCGTTCCCGGCGGCAGTCCGGAAAGCTCCGCCATAAAGCGCACGAAGTGAATGCACGACATTTTCGAGATGAAAGAATCGCGTTCCGGCATGTAGCCGATCAACGACTTGATTTGATTTGCGTCATCGCGAATGTCGCTGCCCAGAATTCGCGCGGTGCCGGCGGATGGCTGGTGAAAGCCCAACAGGGTATGAATCAGGGTTGTCTTGCCCGCGCCGTTTGGTCCCAGCAAACCAATCGCGCGTCCCCGCAGATCGCCGTTGAGACTTTTCAGGATTGGCCGGCCGCCGAAAGTTACCGACAGATTGTCGAGAGTGATGACCCCAGGGCTATCGTTGAGGTGAGAACTTGTGGCTGGCGCGTCGAGTGTCATTCTTTTTCGCGAGACTTCTGAACGTCTTTACTGCAGCGGGACCATTCAGAATCAGGAGGAACGTTGCCCAGAATAACGCGATCGATGTTCTTACGAAAAGATTGTCCCACGAGTTCAGAAATAAGATCGAGACTCCGAGCGCGATGAGGGTGAGACCGCTAATTAGCACGGTCCTGTCGGTATTTGACGCCGCCGTGACACAAGTTTTGTCAGGAATGGGGTTCATGATGACTCTCCTCTCTTCTTCGCGCTGAGAACAATCATTGCCTTTGCAGCACAATAAGATCGTCGGTTTCACCATCTGGATTGGAATCGTGAACGTTGATAGTCATCGTGCGGCGATCGTTTGATAAGTTGAGCGTTCGGGTAAAACTGCCACCCTCATCGATCCATTCCAGAACAACCGCGTTGCCGTTGCGCACGACTTTCGATTTGATCCGATCATCGCCGGAACCGTTAACCACTTCGCTGCCGTCGAGAGCGTAGCTAACCGTTCGCGTAGTTTCACCACTTGAATTCGTGACTTGAAGTGTTTCGCGCAGCAAATTACCTTCACGCTCGAAACGAATTACGACATTCCTGGGCGCGCCGCGAAAGCTCAAGAACTTGCTCCGCGACGCGTCCATCTTCCAGGTGCCTAAGACATCCCTATCCGGTTGCGCAAGCGTGGTGAAAGCAACAACCAGGATTACGGACATTGCCAGCAAATGGCGTTTCATTTCGTTGCTCCCGGCTTCATCCCCTGTTCCAGAATGTGATGCAGCTCAAAAGCGTTCGGCATTCCCAGCAGCGTGGCCGGACTCAAACCGAACGGTCCGCCTTCAGTGTTAGCCGCGAATTCGATTCGATCACCGAACGCGTAGGCATAGGCCAGCGTTGGCTCCATCGTGGCGGCCATCGTAAGCGCTCGCTGCGGACCTGACGGCATGTTGGCCGCCTGGTTCGCGAAGGGCTTGGCCAGCTGTGCCAGGTTCTGATAAATGAGCGCAGAGAAATTCACATTTCCGTCCGCCGGCAGGCCGGCCGTGAACTGTGGCGAGTGCAACAGCGTGCTGCCTGAATCGTGAAAGCGCAGCGCTTGATCGACCAGCGCCCGCGTCGGGCCGGCAATCAAATAGCCGTTCGCCATGACGTAATTCACTTCCACACCACCAAAGTCTTTCGATCGCAGCGTGTAGAAAGTGCGCCCACCGGAATCAGCCTTGTCCCACTCAAGACCCTGCTTGCCTTCTTTTACCAGTTGCTTGTTCACTTCGGTGACGACCTGCTCAAACGTCTGCTGCAAATGCGCGGGGTCGTTCACCTGGATCACCAACTTCCATGAAGGAGTCGGCAGGATTGGCCCATCAATAGCGAACGCATAGTCGCCACCCAGAGGCGCGGCAAAATCGTTGCGCAGGTTCAGGCCATGGTCCTTCTCTAATTCGTCGAGATGCTTGTTCAGATCCGGACAAACATTACTGATCACCGCCAGCAGGTCATCGACGACGGCGGTTGGATTCTTGATTACAAATCCGGCGACCAGATTTGCGTCCGGCGAAATGTATTCGAGCGATTTCATTGGCGCCGGCTGCGCAAGCCATGAAGTAATTCCGTGGTCCGACTGATTGTAGGAAAGCACCGCGCGGGTGTGCGTCTTGCCGTCGGTATCTTTCTGATCGAGTACGAATGACTTCATGTTAAAGACGCCAAGCTGGTTGAGTGCCTGCTCATGGTTGTCGCCAACCGCGATCCGGCGGACGCCACGAGTGTGCGCGATGATCTTTTCCAGATCAGCGCCCAAAACGATCCCGGCGCCTTCGTGATAAACCTGGGCGATACGCGAATAGAAAGGCGTGGAAGAAAACCCACTGCCACCCTTGGCAATGGTCTGCAATTGTTCGAGTTTCGGAGACCCGACGAGCACGTCGCCGTCAATCCACACGTACAATTGCTTGTCGCCACCCGTTGAATTCGTGGCGGGCTGAGCATTGCGCGGATCATCAACCCAGATGACCTGCGGCGCCTTGCCATTCGTACTTAGCTTTTGCACTTCGGCATCAAAGAAGGCACGAAAGCCCGCGGGATTCTTTAGTTCAGCCAGAACGATCGGCTCAGTTGGCTGTCCTTGATCGCTCATGCCGGCGCCGACCGCGATTTCTTCACCCAATTGATCGCCAAAGTCTTTGATGGTCGCGATGGCCTGATTCATTCCCGGGCCACGCGGCGTATGCTGATTGGCAAACCAGTCGCGCAGCGCTGGATTCTGTTGAATGCGCTCTTCGATGATGCGGTTTGATTCAGCAATTGACGCCGCCAGGTTCGGCAGCGCCGCATACATCACCGTACTCTCGGGCATCATGTCGAGCAGCCGCGTCGAAGTGCGCACGCCGGGTTTCGGAACAGCGTTCAGCTCTTTATTCAGCGAGGCGAGTGCGTCAAGCGTTTGGGTATAACGCGCAGCGTTGCGACTCCATGAAACTTCATCCTTGACCGGAACTGTTTCGATCGAAGCATTGGTGGTGGCCTGGTCGCCCGCGCGCAGCACCTTATCAGTGCCGTTACGATCGAGATGAACTTCGCCTTCGATGACACTAACGCGCGAGCCCTTGGTGCCGGCATTCACCGAGAACGTCGTCCCGGTGACCGAAACGAGTGCGTCGCCCGTGTCGACAAACATGTGGCCCTTCTGTTTGGCCGCTTCGACAATCACGCTTCCGCTGTCGAGGTGCACGGTCGTGCCGCGCATCGTTTGACTCATCGAGAACTCCGAACGATCCTTCATCTCGATCGTCGAACCGTCGCCGAGCCGCACCACCGCGTGTGCGTCCTTGGCGGTGCGAATCACATCGCCGCGTCCAATCTTTTCGCCCACACCTAACGGGCGCATCTTCGAGTCAGCGACGACATATAGTGGACCATCAGCAGCTTGCACCGTCGCTTCCAACGATCCAAACGGCACGTAACGTTGAATCAAAGGCAGCGCGATCAACCCCAGCCCGACCAGCAGTGCCGCCGCGATCCCCCAACGCAAAACGACGGGACGCAAACTGTACACCTGCTTCTGCTGTTTGCGCCTGGATGGCACCACCGGCGCGACGCGCGCTTCCCGCGCCTGCTTCAGGGCTTTGCGACAGGGAATGCACTCGTGTGTGTGATCGACGAGCAGCAGTGAGCGCGCTTCAGAAAGACGGCCGCCCAAAAAAGCCGGAATCAGCGATTGAAAATCCGCGCACCCTTCGATGCGATCACCGAGTCGTTCAACGCTTAGAGCCGGGCTTTCCGCCATACGCGACGAAGCATCCAACCGCGACCAAACACGGTCAGTTGCTTCGTTCACTGCTTTGTCGTCAACCTGCTCAGAACGAATTCCGGCAGCGATTTTGTCCAACATGTTGTCGAGTTCTTTCTTCTTCATGACTTCACTCCAATGATTGCTAACAAATAATCCGTTTCGTTTAGAGGCGGCACTCGTGCCGCCATCGCGCGGACAAATCCGCGCTCTAAACATCAAGCACGCAAATACTTTCCAATCTCTTTCCGTAGGCGCGCGCGGGCGCGATGCAGCGTGACGCCGACGACCAAGGCCGAGGTATTCATGATCTTGGCAATCTCGCCGTTACCGTAACCTTCGAAGTAACGAAGCGCGAACATCTGCCCGGCTGTGTCGCCAAGTTTCGTCACTGCCTCGCGAATCAGCTTTCGCAACTCCTTGTCTTCGTGATGTGTTTCCGGATTCTGCCGGGACTGCCCCGGTGCCACACTCGCTTCGTTTTCGAGATCGTCAATCGCAACTGCCCTTGATCTCTTTCGGCTCCGAAGCAAATCGAGCGAAGCATTGATCGCGGCGCGAGAGAAGTAGGCCTCGCCATTCTCCGCCGCCACGGCGGTTTCCTGTTCACGGGTGATGCGCAAGAAGACTGTCTGCAATACATCTTCAGCATCAGCAGCGCTTCCCGTAACGCGATACGCCGTGCGAAACACGCGCTGGTTGTGTTTGTGGAAAAGGATCTCGATGCCGTCTGCGGGGGATGTTAATGAGTTCGCGCTGGCCGTGCTCAACGGCGCTCCGGAATCGGTCGATCCGAGGTAACCAACAGATGATTTGAGCGGTTTTACGGCGGCCAGCACAGCTTCCTCCTGAATATCTTCTCCGCTCATAAAACGCCCCGGCGGAGAGATTATTAACAGAGGGTCCGAAAAACAAGGACGCCGGTCTGCTTCCGCTACAGCTTCACAATCACCGACTCGAGTGCTTCGCGCCCGGTCGCGGTGAGATCTCTCTTGAGATTTCCTTCAGCCTTGATTGCCTGTTCGGTTGACATAATGCCGGAAACCCTCATCTTGAACTCGTCAGGATTGGTGGCGTTGTGGATTGCCTCTTCGAGCGTGATTCTTTTCAATTGCAGCAAGGTGAAAAGAGACTGATCGAAGGTCTGCATGCCGTATTGCGACGCGCCGTTGGCAATCGCTTCGCGAATTAGATAAGTCTTTTCTTCGTTGATGATGTAGTCGCGAATCAGGCCCGTGGAAATCAGCACTTCGACCGCCGGCACCCGCCCCGATCCTTTGGCCGCGCGCACGAGGCGCATTGAGATCACGGCCTTCAAGATTCCCGCCAGTTGAATGCGCACCGACTTTTGTTGATGAGAGGGGAACGATGAAACTATGCGGGTGACCGTTTCAGTGGCGTCGAGCGTGTGCAAGGTCGAGAGCACCAGGTGTCCCGTTTCAGCCGCGGTTAAAGCAGTTTCGATCGTTTCCAGATCGCGCATCTCGCCGACCAGAATCACGTCGGGGTCCTGACGCAGCGCGCCGCGCAGCGCTTCAGCAAACGATCGAGTATCCACTTCAACCTCGCGCTGCGAGACGAAAGCCTTCTTGTCGCGATGCAGGAATTCGATCGGGTCCTCGATCGTGACGATATGTCCTGAGCGCGTTGAGTTGATCCGATCGATCATCGCGGCCAGCGTCGTCGATTTTCCGGAGCCGGTCGCGCCGGTAACCAGAATCAATCCTCTTCGCTCTTCGCAAATCCGCTCGATCGCCGGCGGCAGGCCCAGCGCTGCCGCGTTCTTTGTCTGCTCGGGAATCACGCGCAACACGATGCTTACTGATCCGCGCTGCTGAAAAATGTTCGCGCGAAATCTGCCGAGACCGCTGACGCTGTAAGCAATATCGACTTCGGAAAATTCTTTCAGTTTTTGCTTTTGCCGGTTCGACATGATCGAAAACGCCATGTCGAGCGTATCGTCCGGCGATAATCGCGGGGCATCGGCAATGGGATACAACTCGCCGCCGATGCGCATCACCGGAAATGAACCGACCTTTAAATGCAGGTCCGAAGCAAAGTGGGCCGTGGCCGTAACCAGGAGATCATCAATTTTTACAGGCATGGTTGACGCAGAAGTCCTTCAGTTTCTTGAAACGTGGCACGGGCGTCACGCCCGTGAAGCCTCACGCGCAAGATGCGCGTGCTATGAAGTCTTTAGAGGGTTAAGGGCAAGAAACCGAGTGGTTAAAAGCAATTGGGCAAGAGGCCGGGACCAAAATCATCTTAGCGATTCGAGTGAAGATGCGTCAACGCTTTTGTAGGGCCAGTTGTTAACTTGCCTGCAAATTAACAATTTGCGCTACCTGATTTTTCCAAATCCGCGCCAACTATTGCTGTTGTGCCAATTGAGGTCTGCGTCGGAGACTCCGATTTCGCGCCACCATTCGGCAAATTCGTCTCCGGAAATGTAGAAGGCCGTCGGCGCAATCAAATGATCGAACACGATTGTGTGCTGCTCTCGCCAACCAAATCCGGCGATCGCTTTCAGATAGTCGTTATAAAAAAGATGGCGCGCGATCGATGCCCCACGCGGTGAACGATTGAGCGGGCCATAGACGGTTTTAGTGGCGGTAAACATGATGGCCGCCGGTACCTTCGAAATTTGCAACAGCAAACGCGGATCGATTCGCGACGTCAATCGTTCGCGCAACGGATTAACCCAGCGGGTAATCCATTCGTTGTTTTCAGCGCCGTAAACCCAGGCAGACATGTACCCGCCCGGTTTCACTTTTGCAGTAAGAGACTTGAAGCCGCCCCGCGGATCCGGCAAATGATGCAGCACCCCGACCGAAAATGCGTAATCAAAGACTCGCGCGAACGGCAAGTTATAGATATCAGCCTGGACGATATGCGCGTTCAGCAATTCGCGCGTCGCCGCAAACGCAGTCTCAACCGCGGCGCTAAGATCGATGCCGATGACATCTCGCGCGCCAAACTGCGCGGCCAGTTGCGTATGTCTTCCCTTCCCGCATCCGCCTTCCAGCACGACTTTGTCTTTGAAGAACTCACGCGTGACCGGAGCAATCCACGCGAGAAACTGTTGCTCGTATTTCTCGTCGGCCTGGGTGAAGTGTTGCCATTGCCAGCCAAAATTCTCCGCCGTGGCAGCCTTGTCCCCTTCAACTTCTGAAAGCGAAGCAAAGCGCGGAACGCCCCGCAGAATGGGCCAGGTCTTATCGCACGACTCACAGTCGAGCGTGCCTTCGATGATTTCCGTTTGCTCGTGCAGAACTGTGGAGCCAAGGTGGACTGCAGCGCCGCACGATGGACAGACGAGATATTGAATTAGCGTTTCCTTCAAGCAACCTATCGAACGTTTTCAGATTCTCCGCGAGCGCTTAACTATCTTATAGACGAACGGCTGGATTTAGAAAATAGGGTCGCGCCCTTTCGTTGTGCGGCTCACATCGGGGCAGTAGCCCGACCGTCAGGAAGGGCGTGCCACCGCCGTACAAATAAACGCCCTCCCGACGGTAGGGCTACCGCCCCGCTCTCGCGAAGTTTTCTCGATCACAAACTTGAATAGATTTTAGGAGAGTGATATAAGCCGCATCCTTAATCATCTCGTTCAGGATTCAGCGGGTGTTGGCGATTGTGGTGGGAAAACTGGAGCAAGGGTTTCGATCATTATGAATAAGGAAAGTATCGTTGAGGGTTCCGAGACAGTTCCTCCACTAATCGGAAAGTGCTCGAAATGCCAGACAGAGATTCGGGCAAGTCACCCGTATTCCTGGTGCATCAGATGCAACGAGCCGCTCGCTTACAGAATTAATATGCAGCGACGGCCAATCATCTACGGAACTACCAGGGATTGGTTTGCCAGCGTTGGCATACCGGAAAAACCAATCTCAAAGGCCCGCTAAATTTCGAGCGCGTCTCTATCGATCACTCGCGTGGGGCGAGCGCGACAATTGTCGTTGCGCGCGCAGGAACTCAGACATCATGACGTCGTAACAGGATTTGCACATAGCCAGAGCCGGATCCTTGCCGTCTCTGTGAATAACCTCCCCGCACCAACTGCACCGCACATTTAATCCCGCTTGCGAAACTGCGAGATTGTCCGTTTCGATTTCGTCGAGCAATATCGTCATTGGATTACCTCTCCCTTGACCAGAATAGGCGGTGTCTCGGATTATGCCGGCGTCGTGTTAAGACCTGATTAAGGAGAGCTTAACGGGAAGTGAATTTTTGGTAGTGGCTTAGTTTGATTGTGGCACGCGCATCTGGCGCGTGATTCACGGGCGAGACGCCCGTGCTACTGTCGAGGATCGATTCCAACTGTTCAAGAAAATTGTTCGATTGCCACTCTTGCCACCGTGTCAATGCCTCACGATAGTGTTCCGTTCGTTCCTTCACGAAGTATTTGACGAGCCATGCAGCCCCTGCTCTCAACTGAAAGGTGGTTTCATCGGATTTGTCTTTTTGCGCAGTCTGCTTCAACCGCTTGCCAAGATTGTCGATCCAGACGTCGCAGTCGTGCAGCTCGCCGAGCGATGTTTGCAGCATCGAAATTTCTTTCGCTATCTCGTCGGAGTGACGTTCCCAGCAACCTGCGAATAGTTCCACGGCGTAGCGCAATCTCTTCGCGAGGATACGCAGCTCGTGAAGCTCTTTGATCTGAAAAGGAAAATACAGATGATGACTCGCATCGCGCAGCTCCTTAATCCGGGTATGGACTATTTCGTGAGCTATGTCACGAAACGGAATCGGTTCATCGATCGGTCTTGCGGTAGACTTTTTCGCTGAAACTGTCTTCAGCGTCTTGAGCTTCGTCTGAAATTCCTTTCGAAAGTCATCGATAACGGAAGGCTTGATCGCCGCCTTGAGCTTTTCGCGCACATCTTTTCGTCGCTTGCGATGCTCGTCAGCGATGAACTGAATTCCTTCGGCTGCTCGTCCTTTCGCCTGCGCCTTTAGATCGTCGAGCGCAACGAGCGCGACGTCTTCGTCACGTACCGCACCCAGCGCATCGGCGATCGTCCTCAACTTTAGACGCGGTAACGCGGCGCCGCGCAGGTAAGGCCTGAAATCGCTCATCGCACTGCGCAACCGCCGCGAACAGACACGCATGTCATGTACACCTTCGTGATCTTTCCAGTTAAGCGCTTTGACCCGCAGTTTGCACATCGCTTTGAGCTGACTGCGGAGCACCAGTCGGACCATTTGCTCTGCCGAGGCCGAGTAATCAAGTCCAGGTAATGGCTCACGCTTTGCCATAATGCGAGAGGTATCTCAGTTAACGATGTAGGTGCGCAAAAATTGGTTACGAATTTGCTCGCACCATATAGGTAGAGTTTTCAGCAAAACTGCTACGCGCGCTTCAAAGCGGCGCGGCGGCTGAATTCCAGGCGACAATCAAAGACCTGCTCGAACAAACTTCGCTTTTGCTCGGCCGCAAAGATTTCGCGATCGCAATTTGTCGAGGCAATCAGCTCAATATGGACCACCCGCCCGCTGCGGACGCATCTGACATCGTTGACGCGGCTGTCGTGACGTCGATCGAGCGCGTCAGCGATGCGCACAATGGCCGACAAGGAATTCACTGTGTCGCGGTCGGCTTCATTCAAGGCCGCAAAATTATCGTGACGTTCTTTGGGCTCCGGGCCGCGATGGTATCGCGCGACATTGGCGATTACGTCCCGCTCAGCTTCAGAAAAACCCGTAAGCTCCGAGTTCTTGATCAGATAGAGAGAATGTTTGTGATGAGACTCGTGCGCAATGTGATAGCCCACATCGTGGAGCAGCGCCGCCGCCGATAACATCGTGCGGCGATGTCGATCAAGATTGGTCGGCAGATTGGACCGGGACAAGTAGTCGAAAATCCGCTCCGCCAGGCGAGCAACCTGATGCGCGTGCGCTTCTTCGTATCCAAAACGGAGACCGACGGCCTGCACGCCGCGCAATCGATAATCTGCAACATCGGGACGCGGCGGCAGAGACTCGGCCTCGATCTCCCGCAGTCGATCGATTAGGACTCCTTCGCGTAGCGCCCACCCACACGTTTGCAAAGCATTAATTCCGAGCGCACGCATTACTCCTTCAAGTATTTGCCCGCCCGCAACGATGATCTCCGATCGCCGGCTGCTGATACCCGGCAACATCCGCCGCTCGCTCGCATTAAGCTCGGCGGTGCGCGAGTTGAACGCAGCCAGTTTCGTCAACTCGATTTCATCTCCCGCCGGACGCGCGCCGGCCGGTTCTGCTTCGTTTTCACCTAACGCGCGCAATCGCAACGCGGTGCCGATTGCCAGAATAGTGCCAGATGTACCAGTGGAATTCTGCCAATGCTCGCCTTTGAGTTCGCGCGCGGGCCGCTCCAGGGCGCCGCGTATCTCATCCTTCAAAGCCCGCAGCTCTTTCGATTTCGGCGGATCGGCGCTGATGAATTGTTCGGAAAGGCCGATTGCGCCGAGCCTCACAGACAACAAAGTTGCCGGCGCTCCGTCGCGCATCAGCGAAATCTCGGTCGAGCCGCCCCCGATATCTATATTGAGGAGCGATTTTCCGGTGCCGGAACACGCCCGCGCGGCGGCGAGGCCTATCAGTCGTCCTTCCTCTATCGGCGACAGAATTTCAATAGCCACGCCGGCTTTGCGTTGGACGTCTTTGATGAACTGGGCCGAGTTGTTCGCCTCGCGCACGGAAGCAGTAGCCACGGCCACGATCCGTTCGGCGCCCCGAGCTTCGGCAATCGAGCGAAACCGTTTAATGCATTCAACAGCCAGATCGATCGCCGCCGGTGAGAGCCGGCCCTGCCGCAAAGTATCATGGCCCAAACGGACCATGTCTTTTTCACGCGCGAGCACGGCAAAAGAATCGCTCGCCGCCGCTTCAACGACCACGAGTTTTATGGAATTTGATCCTATGTCGATGGCGGCGATCTTCATGGCACGGTGGACTTTTAATCCGGTTTAGGAGCAGCGGGGCGATCCGGACTCTTTTCTCTTGCGTCGTTCTTCACAGTCTCTTTCGCAGCAGACTCGGTCGCCAAAGGCTCACGTTCGATTAGTCGCTTGATGGAACCTCGCAGCGTGGTGGCGACGCGTTTGACGGGTCTCGAGGCATCGACCACTTGAAAGTTGTACTCTCCTTTCATTCGATCGAATTCCTTGAGCAGCAATTTTTGATAGACGACGAAACTGTCGTAGTAATCATCGCCCAGGCCCAAATCCATTCCCGATTCCCAGTAATCAAAGCCGCGCCCTGAAGCCAGCACCCGGCTCGCGAGTTCTTCCGCCGATTGAACTCGCAAATACAAAATGGCATCCGGCACCAGCGCAATCCCATAGATCGATCGAATCCAATTCGGATCGGCGCCGCGCACAACAGCGCGCGCGATCGCTGAATAAATGTAACGGTCCGTGAGCACGATGAAGCCGGCGTGCAACGCCGGGAGGATCTGACTCTCAAGGCGATCTGCAAAGTCGGTTGCGTAATAAAGCTGCATCGTCAGCCGTCCGAGGGTGTGACCGCTGCGCGCGTCCTTGATGCCCCGGCCGGCGAGCACCGATCTGGTCATACCGGTATCCAGCACGGCATATCCGATTGATTCCAACCAGGTCCGGAGGAGCGCGACGTGCGTTGAGCGCCCCACACCATCGGTGCCTTCGATCACGATTAGTTTGCCGGGGTACGGCTCAATATCAATACTCGGCAGCGCGGTGCCATAGAACTTCATTTCCTTCATTTGGCTAGCACCGTCTTTTCCTTGAGTTTCTCTTTCAAGAACCGGCTAACGATTTCGCGCATCTGCCGTTGCTGAGTGCGAATCGGCTGGGTCGCATCGACGACTGTCAGGCCAAACTCATTAACCATGTGATCGTACTCATCAAGAATCTTTCCCTGAAAGATGGTGAAGCTCTCTTCCTCGTCGTCCGCCCATTCCATGTCCATGCCCGCTTCGTAATACTTCAGTTGCGGCCGCGGCGATTCGATCGATCGCCACGTCCAGCGGCGCCCGAAAGAAAAACGCGGCCGTGGGTTTGACGGCAAACTTATAGATTTCACGGACCCAGGCGCGGTCGCAGCCGCGCGCGACGTCACGCGCAAACGCCGTGTAGATATAGCGATCGGCAAGCACGATCGCCCCGGCCTTCAGCGGTGGAATGATGTTGCGCTCAGTACGATCGGCGAAGTCTGTGGCATGCAAAAGAGAGAAGGTCGTGGGTGTGAATAAGCGCCGTTTCTTGGCTCGTCGCGTTGTGTCTTTGACCAACGGCGAAGAGTTCCACTCCGAGAAGAAGACTGAATACCCTTCGGATTTCAACCACTGATACAGTAGTAAGAGTTGAGTAGACTTGCCGCTACCGTCGGTCCCCTCAACCACAAACAACCGGCCCGGGTACCGGTGATGCCCATATGAAATCATTTGTCGCGCATTCTCGCACTGTTCATGTTACAAGCATGTAAAATCTTTGCGAGTTCCTATATAACAGAACTGATCGGATGTCACGCTGTGATCTAGTCTGAGACGACTGGGTTAGATTCAAAATCAGGCGTCCGTCCTTCTGGTAAGATAAAAAGTATGATCCACGAAACAGCACGAAAAGGCTCGTCTTTCGTGACGCTTCGTGTGGTTTCGTGGACCGTGCACTGCGATTCACAGCAACCACTTCAAAATAGCCCACCACTAACATGAAACGGTGACCATCGGAACTAATAGTCATGAAGACTCTCTTGCTTTTGCGACATGCCAAATCCAGCAAAGACGACACGGCCCTCCGCGATTTTGATCGTCCGCTCAACGACAGAGGCAAAGACGACACCAAGTTGATCGGCAGATTCATGCGCGAAAGCGACATTAGTCCGGACGCCGTGATTAGCTCGCCGGCAAAGCGGGCGCGAACAACCACGGAACTGGTGTTGAAATCGGCAGGCCTGAATATCGACGTTTCATTGGACGAACGAATCTATGAAGCGGATGTACATCGGCTGCTGGCAGTGGTTTCTCAAATTGAACCTACCGGGAACGTCGTGATGCTGGTGGGGCACAACCCCGGTTTCGAAGATCTGGTCGAAGCGTTAACCGGCCGAACAACACGAATGCCAACTGCCTCGCTGGCGCAAATCGATCTGGTCGTCGAGGAATGGAACAAAGTTCGCGCGGGATCAGGAAAACTGAAATGGCTGGTGACGCCGAAGGATCTCAAAAAACCAGATTAATTAATGCGAATTTAAACTTCATTTAACTGTTTTGTAGCATCCGTCCGTTAGAATCCTCAATCAGAAGGTAAACACTGCGACTTACCTGAACAAGGGGTGGGGGCTATGCCGGCAGCTATACACCGGCATTGCCCTTTT
>Ga0193730_1000028_pt1 | contig 53353 bp, 47 predicted proteins | sample U1a1metaG_FD_144919 | JGI IMG/M metagenome (GOLD analysis project Ga0193730, IMG submission 144919) | Soil microbial communities from a riparian zone of the East river system, Colorado, United States - U1a1 | ecosystem: Environmental > Terrestrial > Soil > Riparian zone | place: USA: East River...
GCGGCTGCAGGGGTTAGCGTCATCGCCGACGCCTGACACCCATGTTCGCGTTGCCTGCGCCTGGGCCATTGACGCAAAAGCGAGGACGAAGATCGCTATTGCCAAGACATTAATTGTGGGCCGAATCTTGTTCATCTGGAGTCTCCTTATTTCTTTCCTTTTGAATTCCAAGTAAAACCCGCCATGTTCTCTTTTTTGGATGGGGGTCAATCCTAAGTGTCGCACCTCAGTGCGTCAGGACACCGCCGCAACCCGAGCACACAGTTCCATCGGCGTTACCTGCAAACCTGTTGTTACCATAGGTCTCAACAGTGCCGCCAGCGCCGACGAAAACGCCGTTGCCCGTGTTCTGCACGATGTCGTTATTGTTGATGCGGGCTACTGAGCTGCCCGTGTTGGACTGAATCCCGGCGCCGCCGTTGTTGGCTACCAAGGAGTTCGAGACATTCAACGTGGCCACTCCGATATTGGCCCCATCAGCTTGGGCCCCGGTGGCGCCGTTATTCGAGAAGCTGGAATTATTGGCCGAGACATTCGAGTTACCCTTGGCACGCAGGCCAGTGCCGTTCTCAACGAAAGAACTATCATTAATCGCCACCTTGACGATACCCGACGAGGTCGTGGCAGATAGTCCATCTCCCGCACAATTCTTGACCACGGTGTTCTTCACCCAGACAAAGCTGCCGGTGACACCGAGGGCGATATCAATGCCATTCACCGACTGGTTCAGAATGATGCAGTTGATTACGTTCAGACCCTTACCCGAATTGAATTTTATTCCGGTAATTCCCGGGCTGCTCGGGCTCTGGCGTATGCCCTGAATCGAAAGCCCACGCAGGGTAACAATGTCGTTCGCTCCGGCGTTGACGTTAAAGCCATTGACGCCAGAGTTCAAAACCGAGGCGAAGGTCCCGGACCCGTCAATGGTGATGGCTTTGGTGATTGTCAGGGTTCCAAACCCGCCTGGATCCAAAGCATCAATCTCGCCGCCGGCGGCAGTTTTTGAGATCGCGCCCGCGAAAGTCTTGCACGGCGCCGTGCGGCTGCAGGGGTTAGCGTCATCGCCGACGCCTGACACCCATGTTCGCGTTGCCTGCGCCTGGGCCATTGACGCAAAAGCGAGGACGAAGATCGCTATCGCCAAGACATTAATAGTGAGCCGAAACTTGTTCATTTGGAGTCTCCTTTTTCTTTATACTTTAGGTGGCCGCCAGTAGAACCCGGATCCGTTCCGGTCACTGCTGCGCCGAGTCTTCCCATCATTACCAGAAATAACTTTCAACAAGCAATCGAAACTAATGGCTGCAAATACTGCCGATACTCTTCATCACTGCCCACAATCAGGTGTCTCCGAATTGCTGATCGTGCGGGTCGCAGCTCCTCCGCACGCTATCACCTGATAAAGAAAGCATCCGTTCTGATCTTCCGACACCACCTTGATGTCGGCTTGACTACACGCGACATCACTAATGGTAAACGCTCCGCCCGGAGGAATCGCGGAGTCGCCCAGTTGGTTCGGACCCCAGTCGTCGTGATCGCTGGGCGACAGATAAACATGGCGGATCTCCCAGTTCGAAGAATTTGCTATCGTGATCGAATTCGTCTGTGAGCGCGCCCGCGACAGAAGCGGTAGAGACGCCAGCGCAAAGACGGCGACGCCAATAACGATGAGGCTCCGACGATTGAGTTTGCGAGTTGAGTGTTTCATCCGTTACTCCTCCCAAAAAATCTTTGATTCGGCGGGCACCGAAGCGCTCCGCCCTATTCGCCATCAGGTCCCATTCAGCGTCACGGACAGTTGCTCGTAACAATATAGTGAGGCCCACTATCCACCGCTGTCTCGCCTGGATTATGAGGAACTACAACCTTTGTTGTTCCCGTCCCTACATTGCCCGCCGCGTCTCGGACGCTGAAGAAGACAGTATAGACGCGGCCATTGCCATCACCCTCGCGTTCAGCGCGTAGTTGAACAGACTTGCAATCGGACGCAATCACAATATCGTTCAGCGTGTTGCCCGACCCAGATCCATTCTCGGCCTCATCGCTTGTCACCTTAGTGATAACAACGTTACTGATAGCGATGTTTCCACTGCAATTGTCGTGAACGCTCGACACAAAGTCCGCGATCGCGAACGTTGTGTACTTATGATTCGGCGGCCACAGTGTTTGGCCAGCCTTAAACGTAATCGTCGGCGGCGTCGTGTCATTAACCGTAAAAGTGGTTGTACACGAGCTGCTGTTCCCAGAGCTGTCGGTCGCAGTCAAGGTGATCGCATGCGGTCCAAGGCCTACCGTAGTTCCAGGCGCGGGACTCTGAGTCACGGTAACCGAACCGCAGTTGTCAGAAGTCGTGGCGCTTGATCGCATATCCGGGACCGCGGCTTGACAATTCGCATCGGCAGAAGCGGAACTGGGCGCCGGACATGTAATGTTCGGCGGCTGGTTATCAACCACCGTAACTGTTTGCGTGCAGGACGAGGTATTACCAGACGCATCACGCGCAGTCCACGTTATCGTCGTCGTGCCTTTCGGATAAGGCGCATTCAAGGCCTGCCCGTCGCTTCGTGTACCGCTGACGGTTACTGCCGTGCAATTGTCAGTGGCAGTGGCCGTGCCCGGATTCACAGTTGCGGAGCATTGGCCAGGATCTGTGTTGGCGGTGATATTAGCCGGACAAGTTATCGTTGGCGGCTCATTATCCAGCACAATTACACTCTGGCTGCACGAGGCGCTGTTGCCTGAGCTATCCGTAGCGGTCCAGGTTATCGTGACAGTGCCCACGGGGAATGGATCCGTTATAGGCTTGTTGTCGCTACGACTTGGCACCGGCGTCACCGCGCCATCGCAATTATCGGTAGCCGTCGGAACGCCTACGTTCACAGTCGCTGAACAGGAGCCTGTTGGGCTGGTGACGGTGACATTGCTCGGGCAGGTAATAGCTGGCGGAGTCTTGTCATGGACCACAATTCTCTGCTGACATGTGGCCGTGCCACTAGGATCGCCATTACTGTCATGCGCCGTCGCCGTCCAGGTGATCGTCGTTGTGCCCGCGGGATACCGATCCGTTAGTGGACGACCATCGCTCCGCGAGCCGCTCACCGTCACATCATTGCCCGTAGTGGTCGGAGTTCCAGGATCTACGGCAGCTTCGCAATCAGTATTGTCAGGAGTGGTATTCACGTCCTTGTCCGGCGGGCAAGTGATCGTCGGAGCGCCCTCAGGTGTTACGGTCACATCGAAACTACATGCGTCCCCGCTGTCCGCGCCGCTGGTAACAGTTGTAGTACCGACTGGGAAGAAGCAGTCATTACAGTGGTTCGTGGTAATGGTGCCGCAAGTGCCTTCGCCCGTGGGGGGATCAAAGTGAACAACCGCCCCCGGATTTCCGTCCTGATCAGTCGTATTTGCCGGAGTGGTAATATCTGATGGGCAAGTGAGCGTGCACGAACCATTCGATGTGCCGGAGACGGTAACCGTGGCAGTGCTCGAGTTGTTAGCACTGTTCTGATCACTTGTGGTACTCAAAATATTAACGGAGTTGGAAACCTGGCTCCCAGACTGGGCGGTCACAGTATAAATCGCCCTAAACGTGGCTACGTCACCTGCACTCAAAGCAGCTATTGAACAGATAGTAGTACCCGATTGCGTGAGGCAAACAAAAGCTGGACCACTTGTTTGCTGAAAAGAGACGAAAGTGGTGTTATCGGGCGTCGGATCGACCAGCTGAATATTTACGCTGGCGTCGGGCCCGTAATTATTAACTTGAATATCAAACGAGGCATCGGATCCAGAGGCAACGGTGTTTGAGGCCGCACTCTTAAAAACGCCGATATCGGCGGTTGGATTGGTTCGGTCACTGACCGTAAAAGATGTGCTAGCTTCCGGAAAGAAGAAGAAGGGATTCCGAACTACCACAGTCCAATTGCCACGGTTATCTATCGTCCTTCCATTAACATCAGAGGTGGCGGTTATCAAAAGACTGTCCGATTGTGGATCTGACGTAATCTGCGTCTGACGAACTATGGTTGAATCCGGAGCGGCCCACGACATATACCTCGGAAACGTATTATCAACAGGAACACCCGATGCCACCACACAGACTGTATCGCCTACGAAGAAGGCCGTTTGCGGCGTGGTGCAATCGCTTGCATATGTCTTAAGCATTTCAGGCCCTGGCGGCAATACCGGGACGGCCGAGAGCATGTCTTGGTTGGCTGTGACCTGCCGAACTTGGGTTGAATCTATTGCCGGCGGAGCGGGCACCGAAAAGTTCTTCGTTGAGAGAGAACTAGAACGAGCAGTAAACATAGGAGCGGCGAAGACTGCAGCCGCGAGGAAAAACGCTGCAAATCCGCCGACTAGTATCAAAGCATTAACGCGTGCAGTTGTTCGCCCGCGACGTTCGCTGTTCTTCATCGCTTCTCTCCTCTGAGTGGTAAGGAACTAGTCAAGATATTGATGGAAAATCTAACTGCCAATTAGACGCCTCATCGGCATACTGCGGATGACCCAATATTGTTCGTCGTCACCAAACTAAAGCCCATTCTCTGCTCCGACGCACTTGATCCCACTTGCTCGAACCCACTGAAGGAGGTTGGGGTGTGCGATTTTAAATCACCTGGTAAAGAGGCTGCGCTTCAGGTGTTGTAAAAAACAGGAGAGGTTAATACTTCATTTATCGACATCTTGTCAACGAAATTCTTCTAAAATTCTTGCGAGACATCCCAGTTTGCCGCTTCAGCAAAACAGATAGGTGTTCCTTGCTGTGATTTTTTACCATGTTTAGGCGGAACAATGCCGAGACGATGCGAGGACCTCGCCTTTGGGCTGATGGTTTCGCAACATTATGCGTAAAGCCCTGAAGCGGACCGATTTTTTACTCATTAAGGCTGTACCAGTGCCGGTAACTGGGGCGCCCGGCAAGCGTCAGAGCACCTAGCGCCCTTGCAAGGAGTGGTCCCTCCATCCCGACTGCTAATCAATAATTCATCTGAACAGAATTGATGGTGCCCCCGGCGCGATTCCAACGCGCGACCTTCCGCTTAGGAGGCGGACGCTCTATGCAACTGAGCTACGGGAGCACATCGAGGTGAATAGTAAATCGTGAATCGTGAATAGTAAATGCGATAATTACGCGTCTCTGGGGTGACGGTCAGTTTTCACTCTCTGATATACGAGCAGTCACGTCCAGACCACTCGAGTCAATGAAATCGTTTGCCGTAACTGACCACTAACTTACTGACCACTGACCGGTCTTTGTGATAGGCTGCGCATCGTTTTTCAGACTCTTAGCTATCAACTTCGTGTGCGGATGATTATTCGAAGCCTTTTGGATAACGGCGAGCGCAGGCATTCCGCCATTGATACGTTGAACGGAGCGATCACTTATCAGGAGCTCGCTGACCAGGTTGATGATCTGGGCGCATATCTTGCACAAATCGGCCTCGGTAAAGGTGATCGCATTGGGATGGCGCTGCCCAATGGTTTGGAAGTGATTGCGTCGTTTCTGGCCGCGTCAACTGTTGGCATAGCCGCACCGCTCAACCCTTCCTATACGCGCGACGAATTCAAATTCTATCTGGAAGACACAGGCGCGCGCGCGCTGATTGTGCCAAAAGACAATTCCGATGAAGCAAGAGCTGCCGCAACCGACGGCAGGGTTTTGATCATCGACGCATCTATTGACGGCGATGGTCGCGTACGATTCAATTCATCCGGGCGACCGAATGGCCCGGCCGCTGCCCCTGCAACTTCAAACGACGACATCGCGCTCATCCTTCACACCAGCGGCACAACCAGTAGGCCAAAACGCGTACCGCTCTCTCACGCAAATTTACTGACGTCTGCTTGCAATGTCGCCAACACTTATCAATTGACTGGCAAAGACGTTTCGCTCTGCGTCATGCCGCTCTTTCATGTTCATGGTTTGGTGGCTTCGACGCTGGCGACGTTTGCGACCGGCGGCACAGTCGTCGTCCCGCCGAAATTCAATCCACTTTCGTTCTGGTCCACGGTCAGAGAACATCGCGCTACCTGGTATTCGGCCGTTCCCACGATTCATCAAGTACTTCTCTCAAGAGCGAAGGGCGCGCGCCCCGCCGGTGCGGAGCAACTGCGTTTCATTCGCTCGTGCAGTGCCGCACTGGCGCCGCAGGTGATGAGTGATCTCGAATCAACCTTTGGCGTTCCCGCGCTCGAGGCGTACGGCATGACTGAGGCAGCTCATCAGATGGCTTCGAATCCTCTGCCCCCATTTGAGCGCAAACCGGGATCAGTCGGACAAGGGACCGCGGTCGACATCGCAATTCTTGATGAAGCCGGAAATGTCTTGCCGAGTGGCGCGACGGGCGAAGTCTCGATCAAAGGCGCCAATGTGTTTAGCGGCTACGAAGGGAACGCCGCCGCCAACGCAGAATCATTTTCAAACGGCTGGTTTCGCACCGGCGATCAGGGAACGTTGGACCACGAAGGCTATTTGATGCTGGTTGGCCGCCTCAAAGAATTAATCAATCGCGGCGGCGAAAAAATTTCACCACGCGAGATCGACGAAGCTCTGTTGCGACATCCATCAGTTGCCGAAGCGTGCTGCTTCGGAGTTCCTGATCGCGTCTACGGCGAAGGCGTCGCTGCGGCGGTTGTCCTTAAAGCGGAAGCAACTGAGAAGGATTTGATCGCGCATTGTCGCGCTTCACTGTCAGACTTCAAGTGTCCAACGACGATTTACATTCTGGATTCAATTCCGCGAACGGCGACGGGCAAGATTCAAAGGCGTAATGTCGCGGCGGCGATCACACAACCCAACGAGAGCGTTTAGCGGCAGGCTACCGCCTGCCGGTCGGGCGGTAGCCCGACTCTAAACGATCGAACAATTATGAAATTCGCGATCGTCGGCGCAGGTGCAATCGGGGCGTTTCTCGGCGCGATGCTGGCGCGCGCCGGCGAAGAGGTCACGCTCATCGCGCGCGGCCCACATCTCCGGGCAATGCAGGAGCACGGCGTGCGCGTGCGCGGCGAGATCGGAGAGTTTCAAGTTCCGGTAACAGCCACAGACGATCCAACAACCGCCGGCGAAGTTGATGTCGTCGTCCTTACGCTCAAGGCCCACAGCGTTCCGGCAATCGCGGCCAGCCTGCGTCCAATGATCGGAGCGAACACTTCCGTTCTCACTGCTCAGAATGGTTTTCCGTGGTGGTACTTCTATGGTCATGGCGGCGAATGGAAAGGCACGCGATTGGAGAGCGTCGATCCGGGCGGCGTGATTAGCAAGAACATCGACGCATCGCGCGTGATCGGCTGCGTCGTTTATCCGTCCACCAGCATTGTCGAACCGGGCGTGGTGTGGCACCTGGAAGGAACTCGATTCGCGATCGGCGAACCCGACGGATCGAAAAGTGAAAGATGCCGTCAACTCGCCAACTCACTCATCAAAGCTGGCCTGCGATGTCCGATTCGCACGAACATTCGTCACGACATCTGGGTCAAGCTGATGGGCAACGTCGCCTACAACCCGATTAGCGCGTTGACTCGCGCGACGCTGATCGACATCGTCCAGTGCGCCGAAACCCGCGCGCTCGCCATTGCGATCATGAGCGAAGCTGAATCGGTCGCGAAGAAACTCGGCATCGAAATCGGCGTTTCGATCGAACAACGACTAAAAGGCGCAGAGGAAGTCGGTCATCACAAAACTTCCATGCTTCAGGATATCGAAGCCGGTAAGCCCACCGAGTTGGAAGCAATCGTGGGCGCCGTGATCGAACTCGGAGAGAAGCTCGGGATCGAGCTACCAAACGCGAAATCGGTTTATGCCTGCGTGAAGTTGCTGGAAGAGCAGGCGCGGCGTTTACACCGCGGTTGATTGAAGTCTAAAGACCCAACTAACGCGGGCCCATGAAAATCAATAACTGTCCACTAAAACACACGAAATATCACAAAAACTTTGCGTGCTCGTTAGTGTGAGTTCGTGGTTTCAATGGCTGACGCTCAATGATCACGACTCGAGCAATTGACTCAACCAGACGTTGGCCCATCCTTTTGCCGTGCATCCTGGCGATGTTGGCGATCGCGAATCTTCAGTACGCCTGGACTTTTTTCACTACCGACATCACCAGGACTCTGCACGCGCCGCTCGATGCGGTGCAGTGGACGCTGACTTTTTTCATCATCGCGCAAACAGTGCTCTTCCCTATTAACGCGTATCTGATCGATCGTTTCGGCCCGCGTCTGATCGTTACGCTCGCGAGCTTACTCGTGGCTGTCGGTTGGGTCGGAGCGGGCCGGGTCAATTCCCTGCCCGCGCTTTATCTTGTCTACGCGATTGCGGGGATCGGCGCCGGCGCTGTTTACGGAGGCTGCGTGGGAGTCGCCATGAAATGGTTCCCGGATCGGAGAGGTCTCTGTGTCGGGGTCGTCGCCGGTTCGTATGGATTCGGCACGGCGCTAACCATTCGTCCCGTCGCTTATCTGATCGAGCACAACGGCTACCGCACAGCATTCATCGTCTTTGGCATTCTGCAAGGATTGGTCGTGCTCTTAGCTGCTCAGTTCCTGCGCATGCCTCTGCCGGGATGGTTGCCTGCAGGATGGGAAGCAATCAAAGCGAAAGCTAAGACCAAGGTGCAACAGTCAGCGCGTGATTACACGCCGGCCGAGATGTTGCGAAGCAAATCGTTTCACTTGCTTTATTTGATGATGACGCTGGTCACGGCCAGCGGCTTGATGCTGACAGCGCAACTGAAACCGATCGGTGTGACGTACGGATATGACAAGTATGCGCTGTTTGGCGGCTACACGGTGCTGACTCTGACGTCGTCTCTGAATCAGGTTTTGAATGGCTCAGCGCGGCCGTTCTTTGGCTGGGTATCAGATCGTATAGGACGCTACGACACGATGGCAATCGTGTTTGTAATGGAAGCAATCACGATTACGATCCTGACGCTCGTGGTGGGACATCCATTCTGGTTCATCGCGATTTCGGGTCTGATGTTCTTTGCGTGGGGCGATATCTATTCGCTGTTCCCCGCCGCTATCGCGGACATCTTTGGCAACAAGCACGCGACCACCAATTACGGAATTCAATACACGGCGAAAGGTGTCGGTTCAATACTCGGAGGTCCCGCTGCGGCATGGCTGATGGTTAAGGCCGGCTCGTGGACTCCGGTATTCTGGAGCGCAGTACTCTGCAACGTAATTGCCGCCGGGCTCGCGTTGCTCTGGCTTAAGCCACGCGTGGCCCGCGTCCTGCGCGAGGAGACGGAGCCGCCTCAATCAAAGATACACGCGCCAATTAGCGAGCAAGTCGAAGTCGCGAAAGCATCCGATTAGTTGTTAGCTGGCTACTTTGCGTCGGAGCATGAATCATGGAAGAGAGTTTGCTGAAGGCTTCACCTTACAAAGAAAAATTGCGTGACCGTTTGGTTGCCGTGACTCTGGAATGGGAGCGCGTATTCGGAGTTGCTCCCTCTATAACAAGTGCAGTCTCAGAGTATGACGCGGCCTGTCTCGTCGGGCACACAGATGAGAGCTACGGAAAGGCATGCGTTGGACGCACAGCCGTGACTCGTGGCTGCGATTTCATTTTCAACGGGCTTCGGTATCAAGTTAAGGCCAATCGCCCCAGCGGGAAACCGGGCTCGCCTGTCACAAAAGTTAGTGAGGCAAAGAATTATAATTGGGATCGTTTGATCTGGATTCTTTATGATCGTTACTTTGTTCTGCAAGAGGCTTGGGAGTGGGAAATTAGTAAGTATCGCTCAGAGTTTCATGGGCGCAATCGGCTTGCGCCCGCAGATATGCGGAAAGGGAAAAATCTTCGGTGAACGCGCCAGCCAACAAAGCCAAGCAAGTGACGGCGCGATAGCGTGCTTCTCAAGTAATTCTGTTCCTTCAGCTCGAATGCTGATCGCGCACCGCAACTGAAGGCCAGCGTTGCTGCGAATTGAGTTGAATCGCAAGTCGTATCTTCGGGTTCAAGCTGCAATCGTGCGGCGGCCGCAGAGCGGCCGAGTGTTTATAGCGTCGCAGGCGAAGATTGACTCAGGAGCTCCGGAGGAGCGCAATGTTTTTAGCTCGTGCGCATATTCCCCTCGTTCGGAGTTCTCTGTTTTTTAAGTTATGCAGTTCTATAAACATTTGGTCCCTAACGGGACCTATAACAACCCCGTCTTGATTCTTTCACTTCCAAAGTCGCGCATCTGCTTACGACTCGGCAGAAAGCCAAATTAATTTTCATAGACCGCTTCAGCGGCTTCGACGCCTGAAGGACATTTGCATCCTTCCGCATTCAATGCTCGATGCAATGCGTCGAGCACGAGCTGCACGTTTTGGCGAGTGCTGCCGGAACCCATCAAGCCAATTCGCCAGATGCGTCCTTTCATTGGACCAAGTCCACCGCCAATCTCGATGTTCTCCTCGAGCAAGCGCGCGCGGACTTTCGCATCATCAATGCCTTCAGGGACAGTCACGGCATTCAGACTCCAAAGTCTCTGCTCCGGCGTCACGGCCATGCTCAATCCCATCGCTTCGACTCCGGCAACCAGGGCGCGATGGTTCAATTCATGTCGCGCCCAACGTGCTTCCAACCCTTCTTCATGGATTAGCCGCAGAGCTTCGCGCAGCGCATAGTTCATCGAGATGGGCGCGGTGTGATGATAAGTGCGATCGTCGCCCCAATAGCGCTCGACCATCGTAATGTCGAGATACCAGCTCTGCACTTTTGACTTGCGCGAGCGAATCCGTTCCAGCGCGCGTTCATTGAAAGTAATTGGCGAAAGTCCGGGGGGCGCCCCAATGCATTTCTGTGTTCCTGAATAACAGATGTCGATACCATTACGATCGACTCCGACGGGATGACCGGCAAGCGAAGTGACCGCGTCGACAATCAACAGCGCGCCATATTCATGGGCCATTTCGCCGAGCCCCGACAAGTCCTGCAACACTCCGGTAGAGGTCTCAGCGTGAACTAAAGACAGCGCGCGCGGCTTTGATGATTTGAGTGCGGATTCGATTTTGCCTGGATCGATCGCCTCGCCCCATTTGGCTTCGACAACTATCGGCTTTCCGCCGGCACGTTCGATGATGTCGCGCATGCGCTCGCCGAACACACCGTTGATGCAAACCACGACTTCATCGCCCGGTTCGATGATGTTAACCAGCGCAGCTTCCATACCCGCGCTGCCCGTGGCGGATATGGGAACTGTCACGCGGTTCTCAGTCTCAAAGACGTAACGCAACAGCGCCTGCACGTCGTCCATGCATTGCAGAAAGAGCGGATCCAGGTGGCCCAACACCGGCGCGGCCATCGCGCTTAGTACGCGGTCATCGACAGGACTCGGTCCTGGCCCCAGCAGAATGCGTTTCGGCGGATCAAATCGTTCGTATGATTGACTCATTGATTCATTGGATCCATTGGTCCATTGAATTAATGATCCAATGAACCAATGATTAATTTTTCAGGATTGATACTTAATTAGAGATCGAACGTCGTAGCCTTCCAACTTTTTTCGTCCGGGCAGGAATTCCAACTCGACTACGAACACCAGGCCTTCAACTTTTCCGCCAAGTCCTTCGACGAGGTCGACAACAGCCCGCGCAGTTCCGCCGGTCGCAAGTAGATCGTCGGCGATGATCACTCGATGACCACTACCGATCGCGTCGCGGTGAATCTCAAGCGTGTCCTGCCCATATTCCAAGTCATAGGAGATCGAGGCGGTTTCGGCTGGCAACTTCTTCGGCTTGCGCACGGGAACAAATCCCGCGTGCAGGTGATATGCCAGAGCGGGGGCAAAGATAAAGCCGCGCGCTTCGACTCCGATGACGGTATCGATCTTCATTCCTTCAAACTCGGCGGCGAGCGCGTCGACGGTTTTACGCAGCCCTTCGGGGTGTTTCAGCAGCGTCGTGATGTCGTAAAAGTTAATACCTTGCTTAGGAAAATCGGGCACTTCGCGAATTAATTTTTTGAGTTCGTCCATCGTCTTCTTATTTGGCCATTCGGATGACGTTATCAGAGCAGCTCATGATATCATCTCCGGCGATCTTTCCGTTTCCCCAAGCGTTCACAAAAGCGAAAGTCGTGCCTGCCATGCGAACTGCCCGTTTCGTTACGCGCATCATTACCTTCATTGCCGTATGTGCTGCGGCCGCGGTCCCTACAAGTGCGCAGCAAAAGCCGGATGAAGTAGTGCGCGTCAATACCGACATCGTGCAGACGGACTTCATGGTTTTTGATAAGCAGGGGAACTTCGTCGACAACCTAAAACGCGATCAGTTCGTTTTGAAAGTCGAAGGTAAGCCGCGCGAGATCTCATTTTTCGATCGCCTCGCCTCCGGCAGCCGCAGCGAAGAAGCGCAACTGGCCGCGGCTCGCGGAAGTGTGGTGAATGGTCAAGGCGTGCCGGTGCCGCTCGATCGGGGCCGCACGGTGATGTTCTTCATCGACGACCTGCACCTCTCGCCGGGTAGCGCTACTTACACGCGCCGGATGTTGAAGCAATTTATTGATCAGCAGATGAAACAGAATGACCAGGCGGAGATCGCATCTGCTTCCGGACAACTTGGGTTTCTGCAACAGCTCACTGACAACAAGGCCGTCTTAAACTCCGCGGCCGATCGTCTGCGCGCCCTTCACGTGGCCTATCAGAGCGTCGAATATCCGCCGATGACCGAGTACCAGGCATTGGTCATCGAACAACACGACACTGACCTGCTGAACTTCTTTGTTGACGAACTAATTAAACACGAGGGAGCGTTGCCCAGAGAGCAAGCCGCACAAATAATTCGGGAGCGGGCGTCGGCGTTGCTCGTCGACGGGTCAGAAATCACGACCCGCTCATTCAGCACTCTAAAAGGATTTATCAATCTCGCCGCGGCGTTGCCGGGACGCAAGATCGTCTTCTTTATCTCTGATGGCTTTCTGGTCGATCAAACGCGGTCGGAGAATCTTACTCGCTTGCAACAAATCACTCAGGCGTCGGCGCGGTCGGGTGTGGTCATATACTCGCTGGACGCTCGAGGTTTGGGTGCCGGTCTTCCTGATGCCTCTCAGCCGATGATGGCCGATCCCTCGGGCGTACTTCTTCGCGTTAACGGCGGAGAATTGCAATCAACTCGCGATGGGATGAACGCCCTGGCCAGTGACACTGGCGGGCGCACTTTCTTTAATACCAATTCGATGCCGTCGGCAGTTACGACGGCTCTGAAAGAAACCTCGACCTATTATCTGCTGGCCTGGCGTCCGGAAACTGAAGAGCAGCGCAATCCAAAGTTCCGGCGCATTGAAGTGAGCGTGGTGGGCCGCCCCGATCTCGTGGTTCGTTTCCGGCGCGGCTTTGGCGAACTGCCTGAAGAAACGGCGAAGAAGAAAGAAAAAGAGAGTGAGACGTTACCGGTCCGCAAGACACAGACAGATGAAATCAACGCCGTGCTGCGCAATCAATATCCGGTCATTTCGATGCCGGTGGCAATCTCGCTGAACTTTCTCGACACCGCGCAATATGGCGGGACGCTGACCACCTCGATCAAAGTCGGCACCAGTTCACTGATGTTGGAACCGCAGGGCAATAGTCCAACAGCGGTTTTGGATTTGGCCGGCCTCGTCTTAAATGAGCAGGGTAAATCTGTCAGTAATTTCAACAAGCGGTTCACCATCAAAGCGTCGGCGAACAATCCCGACGGCAAGCCGCCGGAGGTGCTTTTTTACAATCACTTCGCGCTGGTCAAGCCCGGGCTTTACCAGGTTCGCGTCGCGGCGATCGATGTGAAGACGGGCAAGCACGGCAGCGCGTATCAATGGATTGAAATCCCGAATGTCGCTAACAAAGAATTGACGTTGAGCAGCTTGATTATCGGAGAGAAGAAACCTCAGGGCGAAGTCGAGCCGGCTGATCCGAATTCGAAGGACCCGCAACAACCGGCAGCCATCAGCCAGGTAGTAGTGAATGTGGACCATCACTTTGCGAGTTCGTCCTCTCTGAGGTTCCTCACAATTGTTTACAATGCGGCTACCAATGCGGCGGGCTCTCAATTATCCGACGACCCCGCCAGCGGCAACAGAATTCCCGCGAGCGCCACGACTGTGCCACCGGATCTCGCGGTGCAGGTTCAGGTGTTCCGCGATAATGAGCCCGTAATCACCACCCCTTTGCATAAGATTCAGACAGAAGGCGCATCGGATGTGCAACGCGTTCCCTATGCCGCGGATGTTTCATTGAGCGGACTGCAACCTGGTGCTTATCTCCTGCAAGTGACCGTCATCGATCGACTGGCGAAGGCCAGCGCTTCACAGAAATTAAGTTTTCAGGTTGATTGATGTGGTGGGATTTTAACCACAGAGGTCACAGAGGAAACCAAAAAGAATCAGCCACAAAAATGCACAAAAGGCACAAACGAGAAAAGGGAAACCACGGTCGCTGTTGATAATCCTTTTGTGCTTCTTGTGCCTTTTTGTGGCTGATTTTAGATTTTCTCTGTGTCCTCCGTGGTTAATTAATCCGAAACTACTCTTCCACTTCCAGAACGATCTGCTTCTTTTCGTGGTCGCGAACAATCGAAACCGTATGTTTCTTCTGGCGCGTGAAAGCCGGCCCCGCCGTCCAGAAGCCGTGTCCCACGTTTCGTCCATCGATTGATTCAATCACATCGCCTTCGCGGATGCCGCCACGAGCAGCAGCGCTCTCAGGCTGTACGGCGATTACGATCAACCCATTTTGCGCGCCGGCTCCCGACGCTGCTTTGCTCGCGAAACCGATCGTCTGAAGACCCCATCGCTGCAAGCCGAAGAAGGGCGCCGGCACGTTCGGAGCATCAAGAGCCCAGTCAAACGTGGGGACAAAAGAACCGCCAAGTGTCACTGGTACTTCGAAGGGCGCCGCAGCATTAGGTCGCTTCACGGTAAACTCAACCTGCTCGCCGCTGCCGGCCCGGCCCAGCAAGTTAGAAAACTCTTCCGAGCTCTTCACATCTTTCTGATTGACGCGCACGATGACGTCGCCGGCCTGCAGCTTCGCCAGCGAGGCCGGCGTCCTGGGCGCGACGGACATCAACAGAATTCCAATGTCATCTTTGATCAAATCGCTGGCCTGATCTTCGCGCCAGCCATTTGCCAACAGACCGGCTCGGGCGGAAAGTCCGATCGGCTCGCCGCGCACGCCAAGCAGAGGCCGCGGCACGCTCGACTGTCGCGCCAGCACTCGTTCGGTGGCCGCCCGAACCGTGAGCGCGGACAGGATACTTGCTTTATCTCCCTCGATTGATTCGACAATGCCCAGCGTATTGCCCAGTCGATCGCACGCGATGCCGCCGACTACTTCGGGCGCAAAGTTGACGCCGCGCACAGTCAACTTGTAAGGCGGGTTCGAATTGGCCTGGGAAAGGGCCGCAATCGTCGCATCGATCGTTCCGAGCCTTACATATGTGTTACGCGGCAACGTTTCAGCCTCTCGTGGTAGCGGTTGAGGCGCAAAAATCTGAATGCCCTGGCCGAGTGTCAACTCGTTCGTCTTGATTGGCGGCGACGGCGGAAGCATGCCAATGATTTGCAGCACCGACAATCCGGTCTCGCCATCGAGACCGATCAAGTGTGCGCGGAATTTTTGTCCGTCGCCGGTGATTACCGTCAGGTCAGGCTCAATACGCGGCCGCGCGAGCGTGAACGGCGACGGCGTCGCAGCGCGAACCTGGCTCTGAACACGCGTCTCAAAGATCTGCGTAATCTCGATTTCCGCAACTGCCTGCGGCAATCGCGCGGCGATCGTCTTGCCGTCATCGAGGGCCCAGCCGGCAATGATGCTGGCATGAGCATCCGTCCGCAAAGATTCCGGATCGACATTTTCGATAATGCTGTTCTCGCCAACCTGTGCCTGCAATAAGCGGAGCAGCTTCACACCGCTCAATCGATGCACCACGGTTACTACCTGGGGAGCGACCGGAGTCTGATTCGGGACTACAGTCACCCGCGCGGGCGGCGCCGGGACCCGGCGAGTTGGTCTGCGCTGCGGTCGCTCAGGCGAAGGCGTTTGGGTGGCAGCCGCCGGTGTAACCGGCATGGTCGCCGGCGTTTGTGAGATCGCCGTCACCGCGGACGCGGCCGCGACCATTATCAAGGTTGAAATGCGAAATGAAATCGTCTTGCTCATGATTTCTCGTAAAGCTCTTACCAATCTCGGGTATTCGTCATGCTTACCGGCGTGCGATTATCTGTCAGCCGCTGTGAGCCAAAGCTAATCGGCGGCAACTGAATCTTGCGCGAGCCGCCACGATCATCGTACACAGTAACGACCATCGGTTTGACCGGCGCAGTCAGAGATACTTCGCCGGCATGATCGGGAGTAAGCCGAACGGTTTGCGCGCCCGTCACGCTACTGTCGGATACTTCGGGACCGGCGTTCGCCGCTGGGCCACCCTTTGTCGTGTTCCTTGCCGTTACATTTAGGCGCCGCGAGCTGTTATACGGATTTGTGTTCACCTCACCAGTGTCGACCGGGAGCTGGTCCTGCGGTTGAACGACCGGAACTGGAGCACTCGGAACTGCAGCTTTGTTTTCGCTGGTCGATGCGATCGCCGAAGTCTGCGTCCTGTTTCTCTGATTCAAGAACACAATAGTTCCCACAACCATCACCAACACCGCGGCCACCGCGATCGCAGGCGTGCTCATAACGAGACGAAAAATGAAGGGCTGTTGATAGGTGTCGCGTTCGCGAGCGATACGCGCGCGCAGGCGCACGTCGAAATCAGCCGGAGCAACCACCGGCTCCAGCGCGCCAACCAACTCGCGCAGTCTCAAACGTTCGTCACGAAATGCCCCGCATGCAGCACATCCAGCGACATGGGCTTCTGCCTCCGTGCTCAAGGTCTGCCGCAACTCGGACTGATCTATCTCTCGCCGCATCTCGCGGCAAACTTTCCCACTCATGCTTTCACCACCTAAACGTAATGGCGCATTTTGTCGCGCAAAAAATTTCGCGCGCGGTTGATGCGCGACTTAACTGTCCCCTCGCTCGTTTGTAAAATCGCTGCGATCTCGTCGTAGCTCTTCCCTTCGACATCGCGAAGCACCAGCGGCGCGCGATACTTTTCCGGCAAAGTGCTAATCGCCTTCTTCACAACTCGCCGCTGCTCCGTATCGACGAGGTTCGCGTCCGCCAGTGGCTTTTCATCAGGCGCATCAAAATCTCGAACCTCGTCTCCCTCGCCTGACGTGAGCAACCCCGTCAACGACACCAACCGGCGGCGTTTTCGCTTGCGCAGTTCGCTAATCGCCAGGTTGGTGGCAATCCGGTAGATATAAGTCGAAAACGCGTGCGTCGTCTGGTACCGGTTCGCGGCGCGGTAAACACGAAGGAACGTTTCCTGGGCCAGATCAACCGCGCCGTCATAGTCGTTCGTCATGCGATAGATATAACTCGTGATCTGATTTCGATAACGCCTCACCAACTCGGCAAACGCGTCTTCATCGCCCGCCAGTGTCTCTTCCAGCAGAGCGTGATCTGACGCTTTCTGAACTACGACCGGGGCCGGCATGGCCGCGGCGAAATTCAAGTCCTCAATCGAACTTAACGTTCTCATCGGGCAGGAAGGGCTCTCGTGGTGGCGCAATTTGTTATTTTGCGCGGTTTGTTACTCGCTTCGCAAGTTGGCAACTTGCACTACAATGCTACAGGCAAATTATACATCGGCCCGCGACGGCCTCGGCAGTTGACACGCTGTTTTGGGGAAGAAGTTCCGGAAAGTTAGAAACGCAAGGTCCGTTTAGAGGCGGGACTCGTCCCGCCAGCGCGGCACAAGTGCCGAGCCCAAACGTCCTGATATTGATTATGGATTACCAGACGACGCAGCTGCTTCCGGATTCTGAAACATCGAGTCTTCGATCTTGACGCCGTACTGGACTGTAAGGATGCGGGTCTCGACGATTGGCTTTCCGTCTTCGAGGAGCACGGTGCGGTAAGGGACCTGGGTGCCCTGCGCAACTCGATAATCATAAAAGCGCTTCGTGTATTTAACCGTTGTCGCAGAACCCGGCCGCGCTTCCTCGTATTCTAGGGAAAGAATGCGAAATGTCTTGGCGCTGATGAAGTAGCGCGTCTTGCGACCCGCCTTATCAACCAGATCGATCACGTAAAGATCTATTCCCTGCAGTTTGTCTTTTCCGGCTGACGTAACCTTCGACTCGTTCTCTTTGTAACGAAGCAAGGCATCGATGCTGTGCGCCTGTTGCGCAATAAAATCAGCCGCGGTGTCCGCGCGTGGCGTAAAGGTGGCGCCATTGATAATTCCGAACAGCCGGCCTTCACCATAAACGAGGGAATATTCAGCCTGAGGTGTTTTGCTGTCGAGGCGCACCTTGTCCTTATCGGGTTTGTCGCCACGAACGAAGCGCAGTTCATACCGAATTTCTTCTGCGCGTCCATCCGCACTCGTATGCGTCTCCCGGCCACGTTCCAGGCCGTTCTTTCTAATCTGGGAAAGCAGCGCTCTTCCGGCGCCATTGCCGGCTATGATGATTACGCTCTCGGCAACCTGCTCCGCGGTGACTTCTTTCGGTTGATCAGTACGTTTGGGTTGCTCGGTCTTTTTGGTTGGCTCCGCCGGTTTGGTTGGCTGCGCGGTTTTGGTTTGCTGCGCGCGCGCCGACGACGTGAAAGCGAAACCGCTGCACAAGGCGGCGAGGACGCAAGACATCAATATTGAATATCGCAAGGGGGCTCTCTTAAAACTCATAATCACTTCAGACTTCTGAAACGTGAATTCCGATTTCCGTCGGGCCGCGATTGTAGCACAAGGGCTTTGCAAACAAAGTTAACCATGTCAGGGATGCGATGACCACGCATCGGGATGCTCTACCGGGACGATCCGGCATCCGGTTTTTGTAGGGCAGACTAGTAATTGCCTCGCATGCTAACGACCCGCGTTAGAGCGTGGCGGGAATCCATGACGGTAACCCGGGGCACTAGCCCGGCCGCCAGGGAGGGCTCATAAAGGCGCACATTTGAGTCCTCCCTTGCGGTCGAGCTAATGCGCCGTTTTGCCGAGTGCTGTGTCTTACGGACCCTCGTTTGACAAACCCGTTGGCGACCGCGTTAACTAAAGGCCAACAAATACAAGCTAATTGAGGCCCATCGACGCAACTCATTTTCGGTCAACGAGCGGCGTTGAAGCAACCATCACGATACGAGAGGAACGTACGGCAATGAAGAAAGTTGGCATTCTGGTAGGTCGCGAAAAGACTTTTCCCGAGGCTCTGATCAAAAACGTTAATGAACGCAGCGAAGGCTCGGTCGCGGCCGAATACCTGAAACTGGGGGGCGTTCGTTTCGATGCGCCGCCGCCATACGATCTGGTGATCGACCGCATCTCGCACGAGGTGCCATTCTATCGGGCAACGCTGAAGCGCATGGCGCTCGAAGGAGCAATAATCATTAACAACCCCTTCTGGTGGTCGGCCGACGATAAGTTTTTCAACTATTCGCTGGCGCGCAAGCTGGGCGTCGCCGTCCCTAAAACCGTTTTGCTTCCGCAGAAGGACTACATCCAGGGAATCGTCAGTGAAAGCTTGCGCAACCTCGAGTTCCCGCTCGACTGGCAAGCCATCGTCGATTACGTCGGCTTTCCGGCGTTCATGAAACCATTCGACGGCGGCGGTTGGAAGAATGTTTCGAAGGTGAATTCAATTGAAGAATTAATCGCCGAGTACGATAAGACCGGGACCTTGTGTATGACGCTGCAGGAATCTGTCGAATTCGATCAATTCGTTCGCTGCTACTGCATAGGGCAGGAGGAGGTAATGATCATGCCGTATGATCCGCGCAAGCCTTACCTCTCCGGGGAACAGTATGTCTACGATCCGAATTATCTTTCGCCTGAGCTGACAGCGCGTGTGGTCCATGACGTGCGCACACTTTGTTCAGCGCTGGGCTATGACATCAACACTGTCGAGTTCGCGATCAAGGACGGCGTGCCTTATGCGATTGATTTCATGAATCCTGCACCGGATGCGGAGTTGCAATCTGTCGGCCCCTTCTATCACGAGTGGGTAACCGAAGCCGTCACGAATTTGGTTTTTAAGCGGTTGAATGAACGGGTTGAGCAACCAGGTTATCGCTGGGACGCGCTCTTGAATCCGCCGCCGGTGAGAACCGAAGCAGTGGCCTCAGCCACCGAACAGAAAGCGCGGACGGTGACGCCGAAACCGGTGAGCCAAAAGCGCGGCACTACAAAATCGCGGACTTCATCGAAGAAAGATCAGACGAATGAAGCGACGACGTAATTTTCGTAACATCGTTTAGAGGCGGGCAGTAGCCCGCCTCGAAACGGGAATTCGGCTAAGCCAGGGTCACGCGTCGCTGGCGACGCGCCCGCGAGTTGTCAGAAATTTTCTGAATATCAGAGAGCCCGACCAGGCGATAATCGAAGACGAAGCGAGCGCCCACGCTAAACTTGCCACGACCTGATCGATCGAAGAACCGATCAAAGCGATTAGCAGGGCGGCGAAACTCAAACGCGCAGTCACGCGCTGGATTCGGCCGGTGCCTTCCAACCAATTCATGCGGCGCAACTCAGCAGCCAAATAGTCCTCATCATTATTCAAACGCGAATAATAATCGGCCTCGCGTCGCGCGAGTTGCGCTGCCGCTTTGTCGGGCGCGATCCTCACGGCGTCATTGTAATGATGAATCACATGCGCGAGTTTCCCCTCGCTCAGGGCCACTTCGGCCAGACCAACCTGCGCGCGATAAGAGTTTTCGTCCACCTCCAGGGCGCGCCGAAATATCTTCGAGGCACGCGAGGGATCGCAATACTCCAGGAAACTCTCGCCAATTCTTTCCAACAATCGCGCCTCATTCGGTGCGCGCATAGACGCCAGCTTCAAAGCCGCGCAGGCGCGGCCCAACAAACGCGCGTTGCCAAAGGCGGACGCCTGAGATTTCAGCAGACGCCCATACTCATAAATCATCCATCCGTTCTGCGGCGCAATCAGCAACGATCGCCGGAAGGCTTCGGCTGACTGTTTGAGGCAGCCGGCCATTCGTAGATCATTCGCGCATCTGCGCAACAGTGCCGCCCGCTCAGGATCTTGCTCGGACGAACCCGCCGATCCATCACGCCGATGCTTCTCGATCCTGCGCTCGGCTTCTTTCGTGTTGTCCAACACAGAGGCTGAGGCAATTCCGAGTCGCGCCGCTTCTGCGCGAACTGCCTTCAACCCCACCAGATGGTCGCGCAACTCGCAAGCACGGGCGTCAAGTTTGTGTTCCGCAATTCGCGGCAGCAGCTCGTGAACCATTCGGCGGAAATTCCGACCAGAGGAGAATGTGATTGAAGCGTCGCCCGCCGCGATATCAATGCGGTACCGGTAGCGCACGTTGCCGCCACGGCGCAGTGTGCGCATGCTGGTGACTTCAACGCTCTCGACGTCTACGACCGCGATGTCCAACGTTCGATTGAAAAGCAGTCGCCGCGCGAAACGATTCAATCCCGTCCGTCGAAGCCGCAGTCCATCGAATGTCAATCGGTCGGTTAGCATGAGCGCCGGCACGATGGTCCAGGTGGTGAAGACGATAATCAGCGCCAACAGATCTCGATGCGTGCGCAGGCAAATGAGCGCGGCGAATGTCGTCACCGCCGCGATCGCCAAATAGCCGCCGGATGACATCCGAACGGAAGCCAGCTTCCTGGCTCTCGCGGGCTTATCCATCTCGCCCGCCCATTCCTTAAGTGACTGCGTTTGTGATGAGTCTTTCAAAATACTATCGATTAGGACAATCAACAGGAATATTTACTGAGAAGTTTCCCCGGCCGCGGCCTGGTTCAGTGTAACGTAAATCAGCGAATTGAACGAGCGCTTGTCCTATGCAATTGTCGGTATTGGCCCGCGCGAGCGGAAACCGTGCAAAGCCGAGTAGCGCCTGCGCGCGTCGATCGCGCTCAGCGACCGAGACCAGCTGCGCCTCCTGGCCTGCCGGCTTTTCAAATCGAGTAACCGCGCCATTGTTGATATCGGGGCGCTCATTCATGACGGACACCGCGAACTTGTAGATGGCTACATCCGTTTCCGCGACTGATTGCCAGCGAAAGGGATTTGCCTCGGTCGGCATGGTGGCGGCGCGAATTACTCGTTCGTTATGAGGCGCTGCGATGCTATTGGCGATCGAAAGTGTGTCTGCGGCGGCAGCGTGATGGGCGAACCCCAGCCCCATCCAATAAATCATTACAACCGCGAGAGCTGTCATGGCGGTTCTTTGGCCGACTCTTCGCTGGGCGCCAAAGACTCGCAAACCGATCGTGCATAGCAATCCGATAATCCACACGACGAGCGCGATCTTGACCGCGCCGGCTTCCGGACCGCTCTGAAGGCTGGCGGCGACCACCACCAGCGTCGCGATCAAACCAATAACGGACCAGCCGAAAAGTTTCCATCTGCTGTTGCTGGTCATCAGGAACGCCAGCGCGCCCAACGTGAGCCAAATGTAAGGATCGACAATGAAAACAAGATCGCCGTAGAACCAGCGGCCGCTCCAGGGCAACAGCGGGCGCACGCCATAATTATTCGTCCAGTCCATCAACGGATGAGTTACAGCCGCGACCATCGAAGCCAGCAACAAACCGCGAAGACGGATGCGCGGCGCGCATTTGCGAATGCTGGATACGATTCGCTCAATGACGTACGCGAATACCGGAATCAAAACACCGATTGCGATCGTTCCCACGAGCGAGTGCGTGATGCCTCGATGATACTGAAGTAATGTCCAACGATCGCCTAACAGCGACACGAAATCTGCATCAGCCGCGTTTGCGGAAATCACGCAGACGGTTGTGGCGTATGGAGAAAGCCGGTCGAGGCCTGCCTTCGCTGAAGTCAGGCCAACCAAAGAATGCGCGAGATTGTCCATTCTGAAATGGTCAGAATGAGAGTCCGAGTGGAGCAGGCGGAGGCGGCAGTTGCGCTTGACGCGCGGGATCAATTTTCAGAAGCTCCTGCGCGGCTGCGCGCGAAGCTCCCGATTCCGGAATTGGCTTTCCATCTTTGTCTTTCGCGTTGCGCGCTGCTGAGGCCATATTGAACAGGATGTCCGCAGCTTCCTTTTTCTTTCCCTGCTTGTTGTACACAATCGCAAGTCTGAGGTTAGCGGTGTCCGGTGTCAGTACGGGGGAATTCATTTTCGCGATCTCAGAGTAAAGCGCGGCGGCTTGATCCAGGTTGCCGTCGGATTCTTTGGCCTGGGCCAAACCAAATTTCGCCAGCACCGCTATATCGCCGCTTCCGTTCGCTAAGTTCTGCAAATCAGTTTCGGCTTTCAGGCGATCAGTCACGAGTTCATTGGTAGCGATAAAGTACTGGGCTTCAGCGCGGTAGGGGTCTCCATACTTGGCGGAGATTTTTGCGAACTCCTGGATCGCGCGTTCCGATCTCTCCTGCTGACTGGTAAAAACGGGATCGGTCGATCCCGGGGGAGCTGAGGGTGCGATATCGGCATCGTTAATGGCGATAGCTCGACCCATGGCAGCCTGGGCCTCCTCAGCGTGTTTGTGCCGCCAGCGGACGATCGCGTAGATGCCGGCCGCGATGACCACTAAGGCAATTAAGCCGTATAGGACCTGGGTCCGACGGCCGGCGACGCGATCAGCCAGCCGGTCCGCCAGCAACATCGTGGCGTCACGAAACTTATCGTGTTTCAGCTCGCGGGCGCGCTTCTTTTTGTATTTAGCCAACCGAGTTCCCCTTGCAAGAATGCACAGTGAACTGCGTTCAATTTGGTGTATGATCGCAGAAACAGCGAATTTAGCGACCGCTCACGATGTTGTCAAGCGAGCGCTACATCCGCAACGCCACTGGGCCCGCGCTCATCAAAGAAGAGTGGACGTGCGAATTTTTTCTCACAGCATTAAACGGGAACAAACCGGAGCGACCGGCTGTCTAATTCATCGGCAGTGCGGGAAGGAACGTCGCACGTCGTTTTGCGTACTTCTCGATCGGGGGAGTGCCGGATGAGCTACGGAGAGCAAATCGCCCTCCGCGGGCATGCAAATCTTGAAACTGTTGCCTCGGCAGCAGAGATTGATCTGCGCAGCCCATCGGAAGATCAGTTCCTTGAGAAATTGCGTGGTGGCGATGCGATGGCCTATGAGCGCCTGGTCGCTGAGCACTCGGGTGATGTTTATGCGCTGCTGTACCGGCTGACCACCGACTCCGAAGAGGCCCGCGATCTGACTCAGGAGACTTTTCTGCGCGCCTTCCAGAGTATTGACCGGTTTCGCGGCGATTCGTCTTTGAAAACCTGGATTTATCGCATCGCCATTAATCAAGCGCGAAATCGTTGGCGGTGGTGGCGGCGGCGAAAGCGCGATGTGACAGTTTCGCTTGATGCGACTGACGAGCATCGAGACAAACCCCTCGCGGCAACGCTGCCGAGTGACAATTCGCCAAGTCCCGAGCAGGAGACCCTGGCGCATGAGCGAGAGGCGCAATTGCGCGAGGCGCTTCAGGGTTTGCGGCGATCTTATCGCGAAGCCGTCATCTTGCGAGACGTCGAAGGATTCAGTTATGAAGAGATCGCGACGACGCTGCAAATAAGTATTGGAACTGTGAAGTCGCGCATCTCCCGCGGGCGATTGGAGCTGCGCCATCAGTTAGAAGGATCTTTGTAATGCGAATGGTTCGCCTGCCCCGGCGTCACAAAAACTCGGTGCCAAGTTGGGTCGACGTGACGACTTTCGAAAGCAGGGCCGGGCGATCAGCCCAAGGGAGCGTTAGTAATGTGGCCAGCAACAACCGCAGCGCTTCGCTCCCAGGCTGAGTTCAACCGAGGGCGCGGGTTTGGCGAGCCATTCGCTTGAAATTGCGAATTGCGAAATTGAAGGGCTGACCTGGTAGATTCGAAATCCGCAATTCGAGATTTGAGATGCTTTATGAGCTGTGACTACATTCAACAATCGCTTTCGCTATATGTTGATGATGGCCTGACGGCTGACGAGCGTTTGACCGTCTATCAGCATTTGGAAGTTTGTCCCGTCTGTCGCGCGCGCGTCGGTGAGCTCCGCAATCTGCGCAGCAATCTGGCCATGCTTTCGACGCCGGTAGTCCCGGCTGATTTAATTCCGGCGATTAATTCCGCGCTGGCCGCCAAAGCGGCCGAGCAGCGGGCCCGTCGCAACGCCACCACGTTGGATGCGTTTAACGATTGGGCTTTGAAGTGGCTGCAACCTCGCCCGATGCGTTATGCCTTTAGCTCCCTTGCCTCGATAATTATTTTTACGGCCGTATTTGCGGCCTTGCGTCCGCACATGATTGCGTTACGCGAAGCCACGCTGGCTTTCGAGCAGGTGCAGATTACTACTGTGCCGGATGATTTGAGCGTGGCCGGATACGATATATACGACATCACCAAGCCCATTTCGCCGGAAAGTTATGCCGCGCTGCGCACACCTTATAACACTGAGTCGCCTAGTCTGAATCCCGGCGGCGCCTTAGCAATGCTGAGTTGGGAGCCGCGCGAGCTGCACGAGAGCGCTAAAGGTCAGGACGACATGATGATTGTCGCCGACGTGTTTACCAATGGCTCTGCGTCACTTGCCAACGTCATGCAAGCGCCGCGCGACCGGCGCATGCTCCAGGATTTCGAAAGGGCCCTACGACAGGATGCGGCTTTCGTGCCGGCTTCCGTAGATCGCCGGGCGGAGACTATGCGGGTCGTGTTTTCGATTCAAAGAGTTGACGTGCACGAAAGAGATTACTGAGGGCTTGTTACAGAACCGCTTGCGATAGCAAGCGGGTAGATTTTGGATCCTCGTGCCCGGTAAGACGATCTACGAAAGCCCACGAACATAAAACCAATCGATACGAAGGCCCGCCCGCTACCGAGAGCGCTTCTTTACCTTACCTGATCGCCGACCCGCCGACCCGAACCTCGCCTCAATCACTCCCCGGCGCCCAACTCCGAGCTGCCGAGTCAAACTCGGGTAAGTCTCCATTACGGCTGGAATCTTTTCCGCGCCCAGAATCTTTTCCACGCGCTTAATCTCTCTGACCGACGCCTCGATCTCCATGAAGAGACCAAAGGGCAGTTCATCGATCACCACTTTGGCTTTGCCGACTTTCCAGCGTGTGCGCCGCTTTTCGTAAATCAGGCCGGGCCGGAAGTTCAGCGCAGCCAGGATTGCGGCCATCGCGTCGGCGTCGGCGACTGAAACCTCTTCCTCCTGCTGATGCTTGATCGCGGACTTGCTCAGCATGCGCTGTTTGAAGGTCAACTTTGCGGTCCCGTTGACTCGGCGCAGACGGAGCGCGCGGCCCGGCTGGTCCAACCCACCGCCGCGATAGATTGTGTTCTCTTCATGTTCCAATTCGCCGGGCACGAGCGACAGGTCCTGCATACGGCGCTCAATTTCACGTCGCTGCGATTTTGTGAGGCGATACTTTTTTTCTATCTCGATCGGCATTATGGAATCTGGAATTTTGAATTCTAAATTTGAGATCAGTTCCGTGCCTTTCGGAGTTCCCAAAATGCGCCAAAGAGAATCTGATCAAAAACGAGCCTCACTACGATTGTCTGATCCATCTCATGACTTCCGGAATGGTCGCTTTCTTGCCGGTCATCAACATGCCTACACGATAGATTCTCGACGCCAGCCAGATCAATCCCACGGCGGTAGCAAAGCCGATCACCAGAGACAAGATGATCTGCCACAAAGGCGGCGTCTCAGTAACTATCCGAACCAGCATCGTGATGGGAGCGACGAACGGAAACATCGACGCCCAAAACGCCAGTGTGGAATTTGGGCTGCGGATGATATTGAACGAAAGAAAAAAGCCCGCCACCAGCATCAGTACTACCGGCATGGCGAGTTGCCCACCCTCCTGGGTGGTCGTCACCATCGAGCCCACCACAGCGTACACGGTGGAATAGATGAAATAGCCCATCAGGAAATAAATGCCGAAGTATACAAACACCATCGGTGGTACATGGGGGAGATTGATTGACGAGCCGCCGGCCGTATACGCAGAAAAAGCGAGGAACGCTGCGCCCCAAATTCCCATCTGCGTCAGCGCCACCAGCGAGACGCCGATGAGTTTTCCCATCATCAATGGAAACGAGCGCATCGATGAAAACAGGATTTCCGCAATGCGCGTTTCTTTTTCTTCAATCACCGCTCCCAGGACGACTTGCCCATACAGAAGCGTGCTCATGTAAATCAACAAACCCAATCCGAAGACAAAGAAGAAGCCTGCTTCACCTTTGCTTTCCTTGCCACCCTCCTCAACCGACTTGAGATCTACGGGCTCGGAGGCTTGCTGGACTTTGTCCTCCGGAATCCCGGCCTCCACCAGCCGCTGACTCCGCGCTGCTTTACTAATCGCACTTTCAATCGTTTCTTTGGTAAACAGATCGGCGGCATTGCGAGCGCGAAATTCGGGCCGTCCATCTTTGAGCAAGTCGGGCGGCAGGATCACGTAGCCATCAATGTCATGCCTCTGGATTCTTGCTTCGAGATCCTTCTTAACATCCTCGAGCGAGCGACCACCAAGTTGCGCTTCTTCGACGACAAAGCTCGCTTCGGTCATCTGGCCGGCTTGCTTGATCTGTTCCTGCGAGGTACCCGGTCCCGCCGCCGGCTGTACAGGCGGACGCGGCGTTTCACGTTTAGCCGGGCGCTCTCTACCGGTCTGCAATTCTTTGGCGACCCGCGCGTACATCTTGCCGGTTTGATCGATAATCACGACGCGCGTGGGACCGCCGGATTTCATCCCAAACATCAAAGCCGGCACAACCGTAAATGCACCCATCAACACGGGGCCGAGGATCGTTGCGATCACGAAAAACTTCGTGCGCACGCGTTGGATGTATTCGCGTTTGACGACTGCAAACAATTTCTTCATGCCGCTTCCCTCACCTTTTCGATGAAGATGTCGTGCAAGGTCGGTTCGACCAATTCGAACTTGCTGATAACCACACCTGAGTCGACCAAACGCTTCAGCAACGATTGCGGGCTAACGCCCGGCCCCAGCAGCACTTCCAGGTCATCGCCGACGCGCCGCATACTCGCCACCAACTCCGGATCGTTTAGCAACCCATCATCGCCTTCGAACTGCAGGGCCACCGCGTTGCGAGAGAAGCTTCGGCGAATCTCACGTAGCTTACCGTCCAGAACTTTATGCGATCGGTTGATCATGCAGACGTCATCGCAGAGCTTTTCCGCAATCTCCATCTGATGAGTTGAAAGAATGATGGTCTTGTTGGTGTTGCGCAGCTCGAGGATCGTATCTTTCATTATTTCGACATTCACGGGATCCAATCCGGAAAACGGTTCGTCGAGAATCAACAGATCAGGATCGTGAATCACCGCGGTAATGAACTGGACCTTCTGCTGCATGCCCTTCGACAGTTCCTTGGTTCGCTTCTCTTTCCAATCAGTGAGCTGCAGTTTCGCGAGCCACTTGTCGATGCGCGCGTCGGCTTCCTTGCCGGTCACATCCTTCAACTCGGCAAAGAACCGAAGCTGTTCGCCGACTTTCATTTTCTTATAAAGCCCGCGCTCTTCCGGTAAGTAGCCGATACGATCCTGCAAGGCCGTGGTCATTCGCTGGCCCAGCAACTCAACAGTACCCGAATCAGGAACGGTGATGTTGACGATCATGCGAATGGTGGTGGTCTTGCCGGCGCCGTTTGGACCAATCAATCCGAAGACGCGCCCGGGCCTCACCTGCAAGCTGAGGTCGCTCACCGCGGTGAAGTCGCCGAAACTCTTGCGGACGTGATTGAGGACCAGAGTTGGTTTGGAATCATCCATGTGAGTGTTTGTTACGATGATACTAACGACGATGTTTCAGTATGCAGCGAGTCCAACAGTCATTTTCCATTGGGTTAAGGAGCCCGTTAGCATTTCGATGTGCCCTGATCCCATCCGCTCACGCGGATGGTACTGACCTCATCGCCAAAGCACCTCACTGCTCAATTCTAAACGACGAGTACCTTCCCGACGGCTCAAGATGGAGTTCTTCGAGGTGGCCAACCGCAGAAAAGCGCGGACCCGTGGCCAACTCATGCTTGAATGCTTCCACACTTTGCGGAGGTCCCTCGGCAAGCGCTTCAACGCGCCCGTCTTCCAGGTTCCTGACGAAGCCAACAACCTGATGCCTGGCCGCCGCGCGCTGCGCAAAGAAACGAAACCCGACACCCTGCACATCACCGCTAATGAAGAACCTGCGCGCTATCTTGTCACCCATTTGATTTTGACAGGAAGCCCATGTTAACGCGCCGTCACCAACTCAACAACCGCGAGGCCACCGGGCGCGATGTTAATTGTCACACTGTCAGACTGGTTGACTTGTTTTTGAATCGCGATCGCTTGATCAGATGTCCATTCGCTCGCACTCAGCACCGGCGCGCCCCGCAAAGAAAGCTTCACCTGAACTGACGCGCTGCGATCGACTTGCGGCAAACCCTGCTGCGGTTTGAAGACACCATTGTCGTTGAGGAGAGTGATAACCCAGCCGCGTGAATTCCGATTGACCAGGTATTCGACATCTCCCTCGACGTGGACCGGTGTCGCGTCCGCAACAAGATGGACCAGCAAGTGCGCGACAAACGGAGTGATGCGTTCGTCTTCACCCAGATAGTCCGGCAGGGCAACGAACGCGACTTTGCCGCGGCCGACTTTGTTGACCGTAACCAGCGGTTGGTTCGATGGCGTCGTGATTAGTACCTGAGCGCCTTTCAATTCAATCTGATCGAAACGGAAGACTCCGCCATGCAGATCCTGCGACGACTCGTGCGGAGAAAGACACGTGGCATTGTGTGCTTCACCAATCTCGCCAGTCATTCGAATACCAAGAAACTCAGCCGGCAGTCCTTTCACTTGGGCTGCATTCAGCACAACTGTTCCACCGTTACGAACATATTCCTGTAGCTTCTTTGACCACGCCGCGGTCCATTCAATCTGGCCGCCGACAACGATCGCACGATAAGCATCGATCGCATCGATAGGCGTGGCACGCGCATCTTGCGCGTGACGATCCACGGGCGAGACGCCCGTGCCACTCGACGCAACCAGCACATCAAAAATATTTCCGAAGACACCGGGCACGAATGCTTGTCTTTCGCCGCTCGCCGGCTCGCCTTCGCGAACCGGTCCAGGATAGTAAGCAGCGCCGATTAATTCGCGCAGGGCGCGATCGCTACGGTTGATCTGCGAAACCTCGAACGGCCACTGCGGATAGTCAGTCATCTCCCAGCCGTGCGCCGGATCGAGCAGGAAAGCGATCGGCGTGTAAGGCTCGCCACGATCGGGATGCTTCTCAGCAAAGTGCATGAACTCATCCGTAATGCGTCCAAGCGGATTCAGTTGAAAAGGATGTTCGCCTGGGCCAGGCTTAAAAAACTGATCGAAGCCCTGCTCAAGATAGATCGCCGACGCACCCGACATGTAATAGAGGTAGTAACTCTTGCGATACCACGAGAGCGATGGTCCCATCGTCGCGCCATAACGCGAATGAAAAAAATTATCAGGACCGGCGAAATTCTGCTGCCTGGTAAAGGTCGTCGCCGTATCGCCAAAGTTCGGGGCGTGATAGTAAAAGAATTCGCCGCCATATTGCCGCGCCGCACCGCGCGTGAACGCCAGCCGCATTGCGGTCATCGGCTGCACGGCCGACGTTTCGATGCCGAGAGACCGCACACCCCACTCGCTCAACGCATGAGCGAACGACGTGCTCGAGGTGGACTGCGCCGGCAGCATCTTTTCCCACATCGCGCCCGTTTGCGTTTTGAACATCGCGCTCCATTTTCGAGCCAGCGCATCCGTGTAGAACTGGCGATGCGCGTCGAGCAGCTGCGTGCGACTCATGTCCGGAGAAACCTTCAGGTACCGCGGCGCTTCGTCCCAAACGAAACCAACGCTCTCACCGGAAATCCAGCCGAGAAATTGATCGCGCAACTCTCCGTTGAGAAGTTTCCAGGCAGCTTGTGCTTCTGCGTCAGATGCAAAATTGGCTGAGCCGTAATTGATTAAGACTGCGAAGGGCGACTTCGTTTCGGCGAGATATCGACGAAAGCCGCTGCCGTCCTTCAAAAGCTCCGGCAGATCGTTGATATAGACCACCGGAGCGATCAGCTTTGAATCAAAGATGGGAACGTCGCGCTTTCCCGCGTACGTCTTTACGAACTCATCGATCGGCTCGGCATTGAAAGGATAGAGTGGCCGTTCATTTGCGGGCTTGTCATAAAGCTTCCAAAAGTCTTTGGCGATATTCCACGGCATCAGAAAATCGCGCCCGGCAACTTTAGGCCGCAACCATTTCGGTGGAGTGTTATTGGCGGTCGATGAATCGATGAGCGGCGCAAAGCTTTCCCGTTTAGCAGACCAATCGCGCAGATAGCGCATGGCCGCGAAATCCGGTTTGCGCCTGCCGTCAGGAATGAACGAGAAATCGTTCGTTATGAGAAAGCAATCAACCTGCCTCCGCCCCTGCGCGGCCTTCGTGATCTCGATCGAGACTCGCGCTTCACCTTTCGTCAAGGTCGCCGTTGCGCCTGCCCACGCGAACGACCAGCCCCAATACATGCTCGCTTCATCGTGTGAATCGATGACGTCTCGATCGCCAAACTCGCGGGTAAACATCTCGCGACCGCCGTGCGAAACGCGTACTACAAAGCTCTCGGTCTTGTTTGCAAAGTCCGCGTATCGCACCCAGACCTTGTATTCGCCGGCGCGCGGTATTTCGACGTCCTGCCAGATGGTGCCGTGAGTTTCGTCGGCGCTGGCCGCGACAGAATTCCATTCGCTCTCGCCGCCTTGCGACCATTCGGCGGACACGCCTGGACCGCTGATGGACCAGCCGGGAACTTTAGCTGCGGGAATTTCGAGATAAGAGGGATTCAGCTGAGGTTCATGACGCGACGTCTCGGTAATGCCGCGCATGTTTTCAGCTTCGTACCAGAGATATTCTTTCGCGGAAGACTGGAGCGGACCGGTCCCGTTTGCCGCCGGTTCTGTTTGCAGGCGAGACGCTTGCGCTCCAGTCGAAATCGCTGCGGCCAGAAGAACTAAAAGGATTCGATGTGCGAACAAACCCATCCCTATTAACTCAGCTGCCAATGCTTAACAACGCTACTGGGACGGATCAGCATCAGGATCTCCAGCAGCAAACTGTCTCTAATCCAAAATAGCAGTATCGCTTCTACCGCAAAAAACAAAACCAGTGACCAGCGCCAACCTAACTTGAGGGCCAGCGAGAACCCGATTACGCAACAAAAAATGTCGCCGAGCGAATTCAGCACGGTATCGCCCTGATACCCGAGCGCGGCGGTCGCCTCGCGATAGCGTTGGATGACCGTGTTGGAATTCTCAATCATCTCCCACGCACATTCGATAGCGATGGCCACCACCAGTCGCCAACTCGCCGACAGGTTTCGCATCAACAACGCGAGTAAACCCGCGAACATCACCCCATGAAGCAAGTGAGTACAACTGTATGGATCGAGAAACAGTTGAGAGGTCTGCGAACCCCACGCATCGCTGGTCCAGAGCAAGTTCGGACACGAGGTGCAGGTCCAAAGACGGCCCTGCCGATGCAACTCAAAAGCGGTCGCAATCAGGATTAAGGCGATGACCACGGCGGGCCAAACATGCCTGCGGATGAAGAGAGAAGTGATGGGGCGATGCGTCGAATGAACCAAGGGATCAGCCAAGGGCGTCCAGGCATTCAGCGAGGTTTCGCTTGCGGCAAGTGAACATCGGCGTATCGCGCAGGGTAAAGCAACTCGCTTTCGTCTCGCGCAACTCCTGGAAAAGATCGAGAAAATCGGCGGGTTTATTGGTTTCGAAGGCGACCACGAATTCCTGATCGTCAAGACCGAAAGAATAAGTTGTATGCAGCTTTACCGATCGATACTTTGATCCGATGCGCAGATTCTCTTCCATCATTTCATGTCGCTGCTCCTGCGGGCGCGTGTACCATTCGCGCGTACGCAGCAACGGACAAACGAAAAGATACTCTGACTGTCCGGGCACGATGTGGGATCGATCTTCTCCCTGGGCCTCGCATTCCTTTTCGATGTACATCGACCGTTTGGTCATCGACAAAAGCGAATGCGTCGGTTCGACGTACTTGGCCATCTGGGTCTGGTTCAAACGTCCGGTCATTTCCTGCATCGGATCGAGATCGGTTCCGATTCGCCAGATCAGGAAGTCGGCGCTGGTGCGCAAACCAACTGTCGAATAACTGTGAATCATCAGCGAGGCGCGATAATCATCAACCGCTGAAATGAAGGCGCTCTTACAATCGCGTTTTTCGTTGTCGCTCAATAGCCGCCACGCATGGCGTGCGCGATAAAAAGTGAAGTTGACGAATTGACGGGGAAGCTTTCGTTTGTGCTCTTCGAGTTCTTCGACGTTGGGAGCCAGGCGCAGTGAGCCGCGAGTAGAATTGTTGTTTTGTTCGCGCTCGCTGCTCATAAAATTTTCCGATCCGAAAAGAACTTTGGCTCGTCTAATTCGCGCGCAAGAAATGCTTGAGTAGCGCGCACCTATTCTGCCTTTGTATTTGCCCGTTGGCAACCGCAGAGCGGTCGGAAGTGCGTGATATACTCGGCGCGATTACGAACACGTTAACGGAGAGTCTCAATGACCAAACGTCAATCGGTGATCGTCGCGGCAGTCCTGCTGCTGGCGATTGTCACTGCCTGCAAAACCAATCAGATATCGTCATCGCCGGCCGCGAATGGCAGCTCGCCCGTCCAATCGACGCCGGATCATTTCGCCGCCGCGCGCGCGACTTACGACAAGGAATGCAAGAGTTGTCACGGAACGAAGGGTACAGGTGGGCCAGTGAAGCTGGAAGACGGGACCAAACTAAAAGTGCCGAGCTTCCAGGATGACCGGGCAGTGCGACATCCTGACTCCGACTATTTGAAACAGATCACGAAGGGCGGCGACGGCATGCCCGCGTTCGAGAAAAAATTAACGCCCGAACAGATGAATGATTTGATCAAGTTTATTCGCGAGGTGTTTCAGCCATTTGCGGCGCCGGCGAAGTGACGCAACACTGTTGCATTTCTCACTTCGCATACGGACACCAACTCACGCGCTCGAATTTTTGAATCAGACGGTGGTCTTTGTCGATCACTCCCCAGACAAAGCAGCGCGCCGTTTTGTCGTCGTCGTCGGTTGGCTGGAGGAATCCGACGGTATGCTTTTCAATCCACTTCAACGAGTACGCATTGCAGAATTCAGCGCCCGCTCGTTCTCCCCGTTTCTGGCACTCAAGATATAAAGTTAGGTCCCGGCCGTCGGCATCGAAGAATTCGATGCGGTCACGGGGCGCGCTCAAACACTCTCGAGATAGCTTCGCCGGTACGATGATGATCGACTGGTCGGCTTTGTAGCGACCGTACTCTCGGATCGAGATCGAATCCGGGTTGCAGGTTTGCGATCGGGCAGCACCGCAACAAGTGGTCACTAACAGAAAAACTAGTAATCTGTTGAGGTTCAATATTCTCATCCGCTGCCTCCATCGAATACCCCATATAGAAGCGAAGGTTTTTCGTTTACTCTTAACAAGTGACGATGAGTAGAGTATACCCGCTGGAAGATGCCGCCGCCCAAAAAGAGAGGGGCGCTAGGAGGGGCAGAAACCGGCAGACTTGCCGAGAGCCTTCGAAACAACCTAAAATCCTCAACAATTTCGAGGCACCCATAGCTCAGCTGGATAGAGCGTCTGACTTCGAATCAGAAGGCCGCAGGTTCGAGTCCTGCTGGGTGCACCAATATTATCAATCAGTTAAGGGCGAGGCTCTCTCGCCCGTTTCTTCTCGCACACACATTCGCACACACTTTCGATCCCAAAACGAGCACTCTGAGCAAGCGCTTTGCTTCCTCCGCACACACATTGAAGTCAAAAACCATCGTGAATTTTCCAAAATTCGCCTTCAGTGAAGATTATTTTCGGGCAAAAGTTTCGCCAGCTGATACCGCGAGTAAATGCCAGAAGTCTTTAGCGATTGGTAGACACGGACGGAGCTGAGATCCTGTGAGGTCGATATGGCTTTTCCACTTGGCGGTCCCTGTGTGCAGGTCGCTTTGGAGCCGACAGCTGTTAACTGAGAGTCGTGTCCAACCTAAGGTTTTGGGGCAGAACTCTAATCAAGACATCTTCTTGACGAAGTGATGCTTTGGCCCAATTACAGCCCCCTTATAAATCTCACTCTTAATCTTGTCAAAAAGTTCGTCATACGTTGGTCGATGGCCGGGGGTGGTCCAGTCTATGTCTACTACAACGCCGTACTTTGCGAATCGCAGGATTTTGGTTTCGTTTGGATAGGTTACCATGGCAAGGGCCAGTCTACGATTCCAACTTCCTGTCCAAGTTTTGGCTCAAAAAGGCGATTACGGACGGGTCATGAGGCAAACTGCGTTTCTGCCTCAAAAAGCTGCCGAAAGGACAGAAGCGCAACAAGCGACGAATGCTTCCATTGGTTCTTCGAGCATGTGTTGTGTCAGGTGAGCGTCAAAGTGCCAGGGTGTGTTTGAAGCCGATGGCGATTTGGCCGGGATGTTGGGAAATCGACGGTGTGTTCTTAGCTTCTCTTCTTCGAGTCCTTTTCCGCAATGGCTCGTTTAGCAGCGGATCCTGCAACCGCGGCCAAAGCTCTAACTCGGTTGACACCGGGATCGAGATTCAGTGCCAACTGAACGGCGGCGTCCTCGCGTGATTGTGAGAATCGGAGAATACTGTCGATTAAGCTGAATCGTCCTACACCGCCTCCATACCAGGTCGGTTTGTCTTGCTGACAGCCGAAGTTGACGCGGCGCTGGATTGTCAGTTGATCGATCTTGATTTCGTGATCACGATTCACAGTCGACACGGCGTTGGTTAACAATCCGAATCGATCGTCAGCGTCGGATTCTGGTACTTGTTTCTCGATCGCCAGGAGGACCCCGGCGCGAACTGAAGGTTTCTCTATGTGTTCGGCAACCTTCGTTGCCTCAAATAGCAGTTGTTTCGCCTTGCTAGGGTCACCGGTTTTGGCCAGGAAGGCCGCGAGTTTCGCAAGCAGAAGAGCGTGCAGTTCGGGAGACTCCACTCGATTCGCATATCGTAACGCATCTTCAATATTGATTGACGACTCCGGGGTCGTGCCGGCGATCGCCATATCATAGTAAACAAACTGAAGCACGTCCCGGCGAACATCAAGTGCGCTGATCTTGTCGGCCACCATCATCGCGCTCTTGAAATTCTTTTTATACGAGAACTGAAACGTCGCCTTGGCATAAGCGGTGTCCCGTTGACAAGTGAAAGCCAGTTTCTCGGCTTGTTCGAGTGCTTCGTCGGACGAGTCCAGGTCATCGGTAGTTTGTGTTCGAACTCGCTCCCTCTCGGCAAGTATATTTTCCAGCTTACTCAGGATCGCAGTGCGATGGCCCGGATTTATTCTTTGCGAGGTTTCACTCTTTATTGTGGCCCATCGCGAGTACAAATCGGGGCGATATTTCCCAGCCTCGGGCAGCAGGTAACTTACTGCAAAAAACACAAGGCTATTAAGCGCTTCGGCTTCTTCGGGTGTTGCGGCGTTGAGCATATTCAGCGTCGAAACGATACTTTGATCGGCGATGCTTAAAAAAGCAGCTGCCAAAACCGGATTGGCCCTGAGAGTAGGAAAGTTAAAACCAGACACTCCCGTAAACTGCATAGGATCGTTTGACCCGCCGAGGGACTCTCCGTAGCCGAAGGGGTAACCTGCCAGCCAAAGCAATCGGTTAAGTCTTCTTGAGTTAGGGTTGTTAAGGTATGCGGCGTAAACGCGATCGGCTGCGTCTGGATCGGTCTTTTGCAATTGAAAGATAAGCCATGCAGCGTCGGCAGAGGCACCGAGAGAGCTGGAAGCCAAAGCGATCGCCTCAGATGTTTTGGAATCGAACTGCAACAGGTCAATTGAAGCCTGTAAAGCTGGACCGTTCCGTTCCTTTTTCTCGAGCAGTGTCTGAGTGAGCGCTTTAGCTAATTGCAAATCCCGTTTCCCCGCGGTGGAAATCACGCGGGTGATCGCAGCGGGTCGACTCCTTTCATTCTCAAGCAGCAAAGCCAGATCCAAAGACGCCGAGAACAGTTCCCGGGATTTGGAAGGTGAAGCTTCCCAATACGCGTCAGCAACCGAGGTCATCGCCTCTGGACGAAGATTCTCATCGGAAAGGCTACGAGCGTCAGTAACCAATTTGTCCAGTAAATCGGTCCATTTGGTCAATTCTGGATTTGGCCCAGAGGGATCACCGATGGGTGAAGCTGCTGGAGTCCGCACATTCGTCTGGGCCACGACGGCGCCGTGAAACACAAGAATTGCTAAACCCAGAGATATGCAAGCGGAGCGGTAAAAATCGTAGATGGTTCGCGACAATGAACTTTTGACTTTCGTGGTTACCGATGGGTAGCGGTATCGCCCTCTTTTGGATTAGCGATGTCGTCGAATGACGTTCTAAGAAGTCGAGCGCCACCCACCTGAGTATCAACCTGGTGTTCTCTCAGTCAGCGAGGGCTGAACATCCGCCACTTGAATTTTTTTCCTTACACGTAATGGTTCCACCACCTGAGCAGGTTGCCGCGCAACCATTCGGAGTTCCAGGCCCCAGACACCCTGCTGTTCCGCAACAGCTCATCCCACTACACGTCAACGGGTCACCTCCAAATCCGCCATCGCCATCGCCATCTTGCGCCCTAACTCTACTCCCCAGCATCTGCGACCCCGTAAAAATGAGGAGTAAAGCCAGCACAGCACTTGCCAAATCAATTTTCTTCATTGTGTCCTCCTTAATTGAAATTCAGTGGATAGGATCGGCCCCACCCCTGGTTAGTGTTTGGATTAGTGTCACCTTGAGTGAATTCAGTTTGTCTTTTACAAACCTGCGCTCGCAGTCAACACGTATCCTGCACTCCTACGCTTCGTTTCATTCTCTTTTTATTCGTCTAAGGTGTCTGTGCACCGGCCGTTCTTAACTACCGCGCAGGTAAAACTGCCGCCGCCACTGCAACTTCCACCGCACCCACTAACAGTCCCGGGTCCAAGACACCCACCCGCCCCGCAGCAATTGCCGCCGATGTTCTGGCAATTCACCACGTCTCCTCCTTCTCCAAAGTCATCCTGCGCCACCGCTCTCATCGCCAGTGTGTACGAAGAGAGAAAGACCAGCAGCAGAGTCATGACAGCAATTCCCAAATTTATCTTCTTCATTGATGTGCTCCTTTTCTTAGTTGTTATTACCGTCTAGTTCAGCAACGGTCGCCCGCCATCCTTGATCGATGATGCCTATGGAGAACGTCAATTTGTCTTTGACTGACCGCACGTCAAAGCCAAAGATATCTACGGCGACAGGTAAACCTGTGACCTGAAATTTCCGGAGCGGATTTCCTTTCTGGTCGAGTTCCCAAATCTCAGGTTCTGGAAGGGATAAACAGACAAAAATTCTATCGCCCAGGGTACGGATCCCCGCTAGATAACGAGGCACAAATACTTTTCCCTGTCCGGGCTTGTCCGGAACATGCTGGCGCTCCAATTCTGCCGCCATTGAACGAAAAACTGAATGATCGATATTGAAGCTTCCGATCAATTTTCCGGATCCAATGTCGTACTGCTCAACGATGGGTTTGTACTTAAACGCAGCGAGCAAACGGCTCCCGGAAACGGTGAGAAAGGCCTCGTCTTCAAGTCCGTTGTGCCCGGCAACATTCTGTCGGCGCCCGAACCCTCTGAGCTCTTTTCCATTTTGATCGAGTTCTACAATTAACGGGTCGTCAGTTTCCGCGTCACGGATGAGGGTATTGGCGAAAATAGATTCTTTGCTGGTCTTGGTGAAAGAAAAAATGCCGAAGTAGGGCCGGATCAGCCGTTGGAAATGACCATCAGGCGAAAAGATCTTGATACCGTCATTGTCCGAAATATAAACCTTTTCATCGGCATAAAGGATTGAATTTGGGAACTTCAACTTACCGCTCCCACTTTCTGGCACGAAGGCTGTAGTCGTAGGCGAATTGACTGGCCAATAATGAATTCTGTGGCCGTTATTGTCTGAGATGTATATGGTTCCTGATTCGGAATACGATATGCCGGCAGGGAAAACGAAACTGCTGCTCGATCCATTCCTGACCAGGCGGAACGGCTTGATGGCCACCGCTGTTTGTGCTGAATTCTGCTTCAGCTCTTCTTGCAAATGTTGCTTTATGCTGAGCTCGGTTGGTTCGGTAACGTTCTGCTTAGCGGACTGCCCCGTCCTAACGCACCCACATTGAAGAGGGATTAAAACCGCCAGCAAATATGTGAGAAACTTTGCCATTTCACGTTGTCAGAGCTGAGATAAGTCACGTTCGACTTCCGTGATACCGTTTGCGACTGATATGTCCCCCCGGTTTATGATTACTACCGAACCGTTAATCCTCGGTTCTCCGTAGATACTAACCAGCGACGCCCATTTGTCTTCGAGCGCCGGATCGAATGGCTGCACGATTAAGTTAAGCCTGAAATTTGCCGTCAAGTTTTCGCGGTCGGCCTTCGAGTAATCTTTTGGCAGCATCACCACACAGTCGACGTTATTATTCGAATGTCTGGCTACCAATCTGATAATTTCTCCGGAAGGACAGGTTGAGGAAACTGAGGTGAAGAAAATAACTACCGCTTTACCTGAAGCCGTGTGACGAGTCTTTTCCCTCAGCGAGGCGAAGTCGCCCGTGGTTGAGGCATTCAGAACATCACTTATGGCAGTTGAAATCGGAGGAAGCGTTTTGTTGACCAATACATTAATGCGCGGGCTCAAATCTCCCTCATAGTAATAGTCTCGGTACTGTAATTTGCCCTTAGTGTCAAAAACGAATCGTCGCTCACAGCAATCGGGGACCTTAAATGCCCTTTTCAACTCGGCGTAATCGTGCTGAACCACGATCACGTTCTCAGGTAAATCCTGTAAGACCCGCCGTAGTTCCTGCGAACTCTGCGTTATTAAAACCACTTGAATTTCATTGCCCCCAAACGAGGTTATAAGTTTGGTCACCGCGTCAATCTGCGGCGTAACTTGTGGGTTCACGAACTGAAGTACAAGAGCCTTGCCGGTCAAGCCGGATAACATTCGTGTCTTTCCGGTGTCGTCCAATACTTCGATGGACGGCAGACTTCCCTCGGCAAGGGTCGGTTGCGTGGGGCCAAACCTTCGTATTCCTAATCCGATCAGAATGGCGACATTGGCGACCGCCAGGATTCCAAAAATCGCAAGTTTCCTGGCGGGAATTGTGCTCATATTACGAAGACCTCGCTTAGATCATAAAACAAGTTCAGAGCGTTGGAACCAGGCATTGAAAAGTCGCAGTCGTCGGCTCATTTCCGGGCTGGACCGCTGTGAATGCCGATACAAATACTCCTAGATATCGACAATGTCAATAGTAATTTGGACGGCCCTGCAAATATTTGCACATCGCCAAAGTAAGATGTTTGGCATCGGGTGCCCTTGACGTACTTCCAAGTAGGAACTATAAGACTCACATACCATCCGGAGGACAGATATGAACATGAAAACCTTTTTGGCCTGTGTCTCGCTGATGATCGCGGCTTCTTACACAGGTTTTGGTCAATCACAATCCTCTCATCCGGAGCTTAGGGGGGATGCAAGAGCCACTCCTGCTTATGAGATACTCGTTCTTCGAAAGGTGGCTGTCGAGACCGATCTTGACGATCTGCGCGCAAGATTCACGAGCGATAGTGAACTGGTTAAAGCGAAGCGCCTTGAATTGACGTTCATTGTTCGCGAGATGGAGCGCCTGCAAACGGCCAAGGAAGCGGCCCTTTCAAAACTCACCACGACTTATGGAGACCTGCTCTTGCGCCGGGTATCTTTGGAAGTTCAGTTGCAGAATCTTCGCGAACACTTTACCTCCGACAGTCCCGATTTCAAGAGGGTGCGTACAGAGTTAGCCGTGCTGAACCGCGAGACCGCAAAACTCCTGAACTGAAATCTGACCCGCCGTCGCAAAGCAACAGATGAGAGGAAGCCGCAGGAGCGTGTTTCTCAGACTCCCTCACGGTTGGCGCTGCGCCGCAGCCACTCAACTTCTATCAAGGGGCGGTCGGATCAAGAGAATAAATCGATTTGACTGGTTAGCCCTCCGTTTGAGGTCATACAACAACACGACACCTAAGCCACCAGATTGTCGTAGCCTCAGTCGACTGGTTACGAACGCATATTCTTCGACTGCGCATCGTGGGAGCCAAGAGACACCCTGCATGACTTGCAATTTGAGAGTGAGGGCTCGATCGAGCGACTCGGCGGGCTTCGATCCCGCCCAGGTCTGCGTTGATGATCGCTCGCCAGCCTTCAAAGAGAGCATGACAGCACTAAGGGCTCTGGCGTACTGCCGTGCCTTAGGCGTTCGCAGAACTAAGGTCCAAACCGCTGCCGGTATTCGGCAGACGAGATGGAGGCCTTAACCATCTCGGCAGCGACGTAGTCGCCGTTAAACTGGTTCAGCTTGGTCAGCCAGAACTCAAAACCTGTGTAATAGATCGCAGTCCAGGGCACCGCTCGCGTGTCCTGCCGAATGACGATTCCGCGTCTGATAGTAAACGAAAGAGCAGCAGGAACACTTCTAGCGACTTGCAGCGAACGGTAGAGACGCTTGGACGTTCTTGCGTGAGCCAAACTGCGATTGCGAGCGCGTTTCGTCACTACCACTAACTGAGCCTCGTCCTGAACTGACGCGATTCTCTTTTCGCGGTGCCTGGCGGTTGGCTTCTCTGGTCTGCTTATGCCGGTTGCGCTCACAACCCTCGAGGAATTCCGTGAGCTGCTCGGCGCAGTATAGGACGCGGGTCCCGATGCGAAAGAATCGAATCCGCCCGCCTTCACGCGCTCGTTTCGTTACTCTCGACATCGATAGTGACGATCTCTACTCGGCGTCCTTCAAGTAGTGATCTTCGTAGTGATCGGCAAGTTGAGAAAAACTCTTTCGCTCGTGAACGATCGAGCGCCCGTCGGTCTGGTCTATCCTCTTTCAGGAGATCGAACATAGTATCTCTTGCATCTGCCCTATTTTCCGCGCGTCGCTGTAAGTCGCGGCGCTTCCCGGAAACGGGATCGATATAAGTGACACGTGCCCACCAACTCGGCTTCTCGCCTTTCATGCGAGGCTTTCGTTTGACTATTGATCCGGTTCGCTCCCTTACCATATTGTGCCTCTGGCCTTCTGACTTAGCGGCCTTTTGATTTGAAAATCAGAAGACGCCTTGGATTCCCGCACACACATTCACACACACATTCGGTGTTACTGCGGGCTTATGGCAGAAATCGGGGGAGAAGGAAATATTTATTTTTCAGCCGATGGTTATTGGCTAATATGCAATTTGTGAGACTTGTGGCGAAGGCTAGAAAATGGGGATATTCTGACTTCGAATCAGAAGGCCGCAGGTTCGAGTCCTGCTGGGTGCACCGATAAATTTCAATCTCATTCACTGCGCTCTTTTATCCGCGGCTTAGCTCAAATATAGATCGACAAACAAAAACGCGGCACAGGCGTCGCCTTTTGCATTTGCGAATCGTGAAGCAATCACTGGACGTTTCTGGATTTGGCTGAGGTGTTTGCGTTGTTCGATTTGTCGCTCGGCGCCGGCGCAGCAGACGCACTCTCGGCTCTCGTTAAGCGGACATTGCCATTGATTCCGCTGAGCTCGATCGCCGGCCCACCGCCACCGATGTGCGCTTGATAGTGAGACCAACGATCATCCTTCTCGACCGTAACTTCAGCAATTTCTGATCGAACACTGCCGTTCATTCCTTTGGCGGTCAGGTCCGCGTTGAGACCGCTCGACAATTTCAATTCAATCCCACCGTTAACGCCGTGGATGTGGACGCCGCGCTCACTTAGCTTATTCAATCCGACAGCGATCGAACCATTGATGCCGTCGACCTCAACAGAGTCGTTCACCTGGCCTAATTCGACGCGACCATTAATTCCTTTGACTTCCAGCGACCCATCAATGTCGCTACTATAGACACGACCGTTGATGCCCTTGAATGACAATGCGATCTGGCGCGGGGCCTTGATCGTTACTTCTTCTTTGGGATCACTGCCGAACAGATGGTCCCAGAGACCCACATGATTCTGTTTGCTGCGCACTAGTAACCCATCGCTCGTCTGCTCAATGATCATTTCGCGACGACGGAGTGAAGCGGGATTGTCACCGGTGCGCTTAACGACGACTTCGGCGGTGTTGGTGTCTGAAGTTTGAATCTCGACGCGGCCGTTGATGCCCTGGATATTGACGTGAGTACCGGGTTTCAGATCGAATGTCTTGCGCGTTTCATCGGCGGTGACTCCCGCGGAATTGTTGTCGCCGGCAGCGTTGACGACGCGATTAAATCCGGCCCGCACGCCACCATGAGAGCGCCACAGGCCGAGTACCGCCGCGCAAACAATCAACGCCACTACAATAAGAACGCGTTTCATTGAATTCCTCCCGACAGGATCGTTCGGTTGCCGTTTTACGAACTTCCCATTGCTGAACGAAGTAACGCGCACTGATGTTCCTGCGATCTCATTCCTAAAGTCACTGCGTCTAACAATGAAAAGCGGGCTTAAGATCGCTCTTCAGCCCGCCATGTCTCCGGATGGGATCAACTAAAACTGCCAGCGAATCGCGAACTGCATGATGCGGCCCGCCTTTGATTCGCCCAGAGGCTTTTGCGTAGATGAAAGCACGCCAAAGGTAGCCGGCAGATTATTCGCGGTAATCGCCCCCAAGCCGAACTGCCCCTGCAGGAATGGATCAATCGGATTGATGCCGAATCCAGATGGGCTGGTCAACCGCTGCGTGTTGGTGACGTTATAAACTTCCCAACGGAGCTCTACGCTTTGACGCTCGCCAATCTTGAACGTCTTGTAGAGACCGCTGTCGATGTCAAAATAACCAGGAAGTCGGAGCACGTTGCGGTCGCCGCCTTCACCCGGCATGGCATCCCGCCAGCTTGTAAACGCGGCGAGCGGGTCGGGGAAAAGGTTCGGCCCGCCCTTCGCGTTCTTGTCTTGTGTTGTCGGAACGTCGCGAACCCTGACCATGAATGACGAAATTTCCCAGTTGGTCGGCCAGCGCCCTGAACCAAACGGCGATGCGACCGGCAGTCCCGAGTTCCAACGGAAGACGCCCGTCAATTGCCAACCGCCGAGTATGCCGTTGACCCACTTGTTAGCGTGGCCCAGGAACATTTTGCCGCGTCCGACGGGCATACCAATTAACCAGTTGGCATTGACTATGTGGCGCACATCAAAGTCCGAGCTCGCATATTGATCGTTCAGGTTGTACGGATTGAAAATCAGCGCGGCGGTCGAATAATTTCCAGCATTTTGCAGACCTGACGCATTGTCCAACGAATGACCGTAGGTATAGTTGACGTCGAACGTGACGTCTTTTCGCAACCGCTGCGTGAGTGAAAACTGGGCCGAGTTGTAATTCGACTTTGCCAGGGTGCCCCAGGTAGTCAATGCCGCGTATTGCGGATGGATGAAGAGGTTCTGAATTAACGAGATCGGGCTATCGTCCCACTGCGCCTGCCGAGTCGTGTAGTCAGCAAAGCCGCCTGTGATTCCACCCACGCTTTGATAAGCAATTCGCTGGTAAGCACGTTGGGTTGCTGTCAACGCCCTGGTCGTGCCGAGCACACTGAAGTTACCAGCCAATCCCGGCAGGAGATCTTCGAAGAACGGAATTGGCGAAACCGAAGTAACCGGTGTACCGGCATATCGCAGCGTGATTAATTGACGCATCGCGTCGAAATACGTCATGCCGGATTTCGGATCGCGAATATTGTTGAAGCTGGCCACATCGCGTTGCGCCAGCAGGTTGCGCGCGAATCTACCCACGTAAGCCGCTTGGAACTTCAGCCCTTTGGTGAGCTCTCGCTCGTACGAGAAAGCGGCGCTGTAGTTGTAAGGCGTCGTAATAGAGCTATCGAGTGACGTCTCAATTCGCTGGGCTTGGTCGGAGGGTTGCGTCAGCGGGAACGTCAGCGAGCTACTAAAGTTTCCGGTAATTCCCTGGAACGTCCGCACATCAGGCGTGCCGCCTGTAAACAGCGGCGCGAGGCGGTTCGTGATGTTGTAGGTGTTAACCGGAATGCTTAAGGCCGAAGCAAAACCGAGTTGGTTCGAAGCGTCGAAGTTCACGGCCAATTGCTCACCGATGTGATCGTAAGTCACGCGGAAGCCGCCGCGAAAAACGCTTTTGCCCTCGCGCCCGAGCACCTTACCCAGGAAGTTATGGAAATTAGGTTGATAGGCAATCGCGATGGATGGCGCGAAGTTGTTCCAGTCTTGCGGATAAAAACCAGGTTTGCCGTAGAACTTGCCGCCTTTGTCCAAAGTGATGGGAGCATTGTAAGGCTCACCCAAATTCGATCCCGCCACGCGGTCGGCAAAGAAAACACCGAGCGGAGTAGTGGGCACGATTTCAAAACCATTGGCCTCGTACACGGGCGTTGAGGTTCCCCAACGCAAACCGTAGGTCACTGTCAGGTTTTGTTTGATACGCCAAATATCCTGAGCATAAAAGTCATATTCTTGTGTTGAGAACGTGCGCAGAGAACTCGTGCCGGTCGGCAGAATCTTTCCGTCGGCGCCGTACAGGAAGTTTGCCGTATAGGACGAAAATCTGCCGATGTATGCCGAGAGCGCATTGCGCAGGCTAACCTCGAACGTGGGATCGAGGTTGGCGAAGATTTGGCTTCCGGTAGTGGACTGCGTCAAGACAGCGCCGGACAAATCGTACCCGGACGGATTTGTCTGTAGAAAATCGTACGAGTTACCAAACGAGTTCCGGGTATTTGAAATCAGCCGAATATTTGCGCCGAACTGCACACTGTGGTTTCCCTTGAGCCAGGTCAGGTCGTCGACAAAGTTATGGACCGGCGTAAGTCGCGTCGATGTCCGCGTGGGTGTCGGCCCATAGATATTTCGGAAACTAATCTGGTTGACCGAAGAGTCTCCCAGCGTGCTTGTCGACAGCCGCGTTAGTCCGTATCGCGCATTATTGACGAGCCGGTTGTTTATCGTCCACGTATGACCAACAGCGATGCCTTTCGGGTGATACCAGGTTGAGGGTGCCGGCATATCCGGAAATTGAGGGGCTGTTCCCACCAAATCGTTTTGATAAGTGCCGCGCAGGAACAAGGTCTGCCGATCAGTAAGATTAAAATCGAACTTGGCTATATAGACGTTGTCCTTTGTCGGCGTGCTTGCGTTGAAGCGATAGCCTGCTGTGTTTATCAGGTCCCCGGTGCTAACAAAATCATTTGCCGGATACCTGCGCGCGGCATCTTGAAGCAGCGCAACTGCCGATGCGCTGATACCGGGGGTAACTCCGTTCGCGGCGGTATAGGCCGCATTGATTTGTGCTGGGGTCAGCGAAAGGCATTTTCGCGTTCCGTTGAATCCACACGGAAACCCTGCCGCACTTGTCGTTTGATACCAGATCACTCCTTGTCCGATCGAATTAGGATTCGGCACGAGTCTCAGCACGCTGGTAGAAGTCGCTTCTCTGAATCCTTCGTAGGTAAAGAAAAAATATGCTTTGTCTTTCTTGATTGGCCCGCTGACGTCGCCGCCAAAAATATTCCGTAGCAGTGGCGGCCGCGGCTGATTCGTCGCGTTATTCCACCAGTCGTTGGCCGTCGTCACGGTGTTGCGATGATATTCATAAAGCAAACCATGCCATTCATTCGAACCAGACTTGGTAATCAGCGAAACTTGCGCACCCGAGGAACGACCCGAGTCGGCATTCGGGTTGGTAGTGGTCACGCGAAACTCTTGTACGGAGTCTGGAGTCACTCTCAACACGCTGGAAAACGCACCGCCAGTGACCACGTCCAATCCTCTCTGTTGCTCATTGACGTCGACACCATCTAACGTGACGTTGGCCTGATCCGCGCGGCCACCATTGACATAACCACTCTGGGTTACGCCCGGCTGTAATGAGAGCAGACCCACAACGTTGCGAGCATTCAGAGGAAGTTCGGAAATTCTGCGGCTGTCGAATGTGTTTCCGATCGTCGCGTCCGTGGTGTTGATTGGCGCTTCCGCGTCCGCTGAGGTGATGTTTACTGTTTCGGCAACGCTGCCCACTTCAAGCTGGACGTCCACATCTGTGGGCGTATCAACCTGCGCCTGAAGCGACGCGATTAGCGCTTTCTTAAAACCTTTCATCTCAACCTCGAGGCGATAGGTGCCCGGAGGAACTGGCCTGAACAAGTAACCACCATCGGTGTTGGTAGTCTGAGAGCGAGTGAAATTCCTTTCAGGACTAGCGAGCGTCACGGTTGCGCCCGCGACAGCATTACCTTGGGCATCTTTTATTACGCCTCTTACCGATGATGATCCTGATTGGGCAAGCGAGCTAATTGCAAAGAAGGCTAAGAGCAACAATGCAGCCAGGGACAACGCTATCCTTTTCATGAGATCCTCCCTTACGCGATCAAGTTAAAGGCCATCGAGCAGCTCGCACTGCCCGTTTCAAGAAAATAGCGACTCAGTTTTTGAGAGACTCGTCGAACATGCCGACGCCGGATTTTTATTATTTGCAAGTCGAGTTTAATCAAGAGTTGATTAAGACCTGCGAGCAAGTTCTATGAACGGTTTTTTCTCGGTTGCACTTATCGTTCCGCTTTAACTCCACAAATGGGATCTCAAAAACGCTAACCTTTTCGCTTGCGTCAAATTTGGAGGATCACACGTCTATCCAAAACTGCGGACACGTATACAGATTTTTGAATATTCGCTTTAACTACTTTGGATCGAGTTAAGGTGACTTTAGTCCGTCAATCAGGATCAGTGACAGTCGCGAAATCATGAGATATCCGGCGTTATCGACAGACCAATTAACCGCCGGCATATCGTCAACCGTGATTGCCATCGCTATTTTGCCTTGCTTCGCATAAACGATACCCAGACAGCTACGCAACGCATCCAGCGCACCGTATTTGGTGGCAACGGTCGTCTCTGGAATGGTTCGCCCGATCGCATAGCGTGCCTGCTCGCGCTTCATGAGCTCAATCATTTCCTTTGAAGCTGTTTCGTTTATGATTTGTCCGCGGTCAAGCTTTTCGAGGATCCCAACCATTTCCTGCGGCGTGGTGGCGCCAAGTCCGAAACGCTTGTTGTCCGCCAGCTTTCCTTCCTTGCTCTCGCCGCCGCCGCCCACGCGCCGCATAATCCGCGTGCTCTTGAATCCCAGCGAGTTCATCCGTTCATTCACTGCGTCCGTGCCCAGATAGTCCAGAACCATGTTCGTCGCGGTATTGTCGCTAAGCAGCATCATCAGCCGAACGCAGTCCTGAAGACTGAGGCGCAAACCGTCAGACATCTCGGGCAATATTCCGGAACCCGCGTAGCGCGCAGCTTTGGTCAGCACGAGTTCGTCAGTCCACTTCGCATGACCTTCGGCGACGCGCGCAAAAGCCTCGATCATCACCGCGACTTTGATCGTGCTGGCGGTGCGCACACGTTCGTCGCCGTTGTATGAATAGGTTTGACCGGTATCGAGATTTTTTGCGAAAACGAAGACCTTGCCTTTGAAGGGAGAAATCTCGGCACGGATTTGCGAATCAAGAGAGTTGGATTGACTAGCCGGCTGAGCCGAGGCAAGACCAACAACGAAAAGAACCATGGCAATCGCCGGCACAATGCGAAATTTGGTTTTCATGTGGGGCCATATAACAAAATGTGACGCAAGTGATCAACCTGCGCCACGAAAAAACGCTTTCGACTCGACTGGTTTTTGATTGGAGCGCAACCGTCCCGGTTGCTGTCTTGATTGCGAGCAAGGACGTTTGCGCTCCAGTCGATGGTTAGTATCTTACGCGTACGCGATAACTCAGCGTCGCTTCTCCGTCTTTCGCCACCGGCACATTGAACTGCGCCGCGAACGCCGCGGTCTTCTTGGCTTCGAATGTCGAAGCCACCATTTCCCAGTCACCGCCGATCGGCTCGTTCACAACCACCGTGACCGGACTGTCCTTGTGATTGCGAATCTTGATTTCGTAAGCGTACTCATAAACATGACCTGACGCGATGACTTTGTAATCCGTCTGCTTGCGTTCCGCCACGATGTCGAACGCATCACCGACTTTCACGCGCACGTCTTCGTCCTTCGGCGTATGGTCGATGCGATCCTCTCCGATGAATTGTTGATTGCCCTTGTCGTCTTTCTTATACAGACGAATGGTCCCGGTCGGCAGAGGCATGCCCAGTTTGTTCGTTTGCGCATTGCGAAACTGAACGAACACGCCCACCTTTTCTTTGATTGCCGCGCCGGGGTTGTTGTAGCCCGTGTAGTAATAGCGCTGGCCGTTCAGCACGAATTCTTTCTTCACGTCAAAGCCTGCCGCTTCCAACAATGACACCTGTTTCGTTTCGTTGTCGCGAATCGTCGTCGGCCGCTGCAGGGTATACATGTGATATTCGAAGAAGCCCTGCTCCTGAAATTGTGAGTCGCTGGCCATCGCTTTTCTCTCCATCGCGCCGGCCATCGCCAGATTTCGCTCTTCAGAAACTCGATTCACGTCACCAGCGACTAACTGTAATCGTGCGTCGTCGAAACTCGCGCCGCTCGCGTTCGTCAGCGTGACCCAGCCCTGCAAATCACCTTTCGTGTCGTCCGCGTTCACCAGCAAGACGTAGTCAGCGCGCCAGTTCATGCCGTTCGTCAGGTAACTCGCCTCGATGTTCTGCGCACCGGTCTCGTTGTTATCCAGATCCCACACCAGCGTGGGCGTCGCCACCAGATTTTTCGGCAAGTCTGGAAAACGCATCTCAGCAATGTTCGTCGGATTGATGACGATCTGACCGTTGATACGCCAAACCTGGCCTCCATTGTTGGACAGGAGTGTCGCCTGCACCGGCTCGAAGCTCTCAGTATTGTTCTGATACCGTCTGAGCACGAGCGTAAGATCGCGGCCCACAAATTTGTCGAGCAACTTTGCCGGGTTCAGCAAATCATACTGATAATTCTGTTCGAGAATTCGCAGTGACGACGGAGCAGTCAATGACGCCAGATGAACTGTCTCTGGACGAATCTGTGCAGTGACGTCGGCGAACCGCAAAGCAATTCGTCCGGCCGGCAACGTCAATCGCCGGGTCTCGCGAACGAGACCAAGATTGGAGTTATAGACAGTGATGTTGACTGACTGCCGATCGCGCGCAGTCGTCGTCTGCTCTGAAGTCTGCGCGAGTGTCGCGGTACCAACCGTGCCAAGAAGCAGCGCCACAAAAAGAAGCCTGGCTATGCGGAACATTGAGTAATTGACCTCCCAAACAAGTTACAAATACTTGCGCCGTCAAAGGCGCTCAGAAGTAGAACGCCGGCCGCTTGTCTAGCTTGCATGAAATTGCTGATGATCTGAGAGATTCGTTAACCGCCGCGTTTGGTATAAGAGCATACGAACGGCGCATAGCTTATAATCTTTTGACGAGGGAAGTATCTAGTGGCAGATTCACGCGCATCAAGAAGCCGGATTGTCGTTGACGCGTCTCAGCGACGCCCGCAACGCTCCGCTTCGCGAGCTCCAACCTCGCGCAGAAATGAGCTGTGGATCGCGATCAGCGTTATCATCGCGGCGGCCTTAGCAACGTTCTTCGCGCTTTTCATTACCAGCCGGCCATACGATCCGGCGACTGCCTCACTCGCGCCGCAACAAACGGTCCCCTCAGCTCCTACGTTCACGCCTTCACCAAAGCCTTCCCCCAATACGTCAGCGACTCCGCAGGCCAAACCATCGACTGTGCCGACGCCTGCGACAGCTGGGGCAGAAACGTCGACTGTTCCGCCCGACGACGCTTCGATCCAATCGCATATCGATGCGACGCTCGGCGCGGATCCGACTCTGTCGAAACTCGACGTCAGCGCTCTGGTTGAAAATGGAAAGGTAACAATCGTTGGCTCCGTGAGGTCAGTCGAGCTGAAACAACGGGTTGAAAAAGTCATCCGCGCTATCAAAGGCGTCACAAACGTCGACAATCAACTGGTTGTTAACGAAGCAACGCCGTAGTAAATATGAGTTTGGAGTGTCAGAAGCCCGACCGTCAGGGAGCGCCGCATGCCTGAGAGTTGCCCTTAGCTTACGCGCGGGCTTCTGACACCCTCCCCTTCAAACTAGCCGCTTGTGTCCAACCGCTGTTATCATACAAGCATCGAAGTTTCCGCCCCGAATTTAATAAAGAAAACGAAGGATTTATTGATGATTCGAAAGAAAGTTGGCGTCGCCATTATTGTTTTTGCGATTGGTTTTGCCTTGGCGATTTGTCCTCAGACTAATAGTGCTCAAACTAATTCGGCAGCTGAGATTGTGCTGGTTCTGCCATTTGAAAATACGTCGGATCATCCCGAGTACAACTGGATCGGCGAAAGTTTTGCCGACTCATTATCGTCCCTGTTGGACAAGCCCGGAATCATTGTCGTCTCGAGCGACGAGCGCGCCGTCGCCTATCAAAGATTGCGTCTTCCTCTAACCGTAATTCCGTCGCGCGCTACGGCGATCAAAATCGCCAGAGAACTCAAAGCTTCTATGATTGTGTTCGGCACTTACAACGTAACGTTGACTCCCGCGGCTGCGGTTGCAACCGACAAGTCGAAACCCGCGGAAGTGCCGACGGCAACGATTATGGGCCAGGCGAAAGTCATTCGGGTCAATGAAGGCCGGTTGGCCGGAGACAACTTTGACGGAGCGTGGGCGCCGCGACAGTACGACTTCGCCGATAATGTTAAAGAGCTGCAGAAGATTCATGGCGAGTTGGCCTACCAGATTCTGTTTCAGCGGGACAAAGCGCTTTCGTTCTCGCGCAACAACCTGATCCAGGAAGCGACTAAGGTCCCGCCGCAGGCATTCGAGGCTTATATGAAAGGCTCGATGACCGGCGAGCGCGATGCTACGCGCGCGATCTATTTCAAGAACGCCCTGAAGCTCTACGGCAAAGACAACGGCGGCGCCGTTTATCCCGAAGCCGCGTTCGAGTTGGGGTGGTTCTATTTCAACCAGTCGCAATGGAAGGAAGCCGTCGAGTATTTCATGATGCTCCAGAAGAAGGAGCCACACTACAACGAGGCTCAGTTCTATGCGGGCCTCGCCTATTGGAAGACAGCAGACATTCAACATGCGCTCGCGACTTTGGTCCCTCTTGCCGACGAAAAAGTGATGCCGCTGGTCGGCGTCTACAACAACGCGGGAGCTGTTTCAGTTGAAGCCGCCCGCAATGAAAAGAAAGCCGAAGAGCGGACGCGTCTACTGGTCCAGGGCATCACGCTACTGTCTCGCGCCGCAGATTCTTCGCCTGACGACACGACCGTACTTTTCAATCTGGCCTACGCGCTGTTCCTTAATGAAAAATATGCTGACGCGGCCGCAAAACTCGAAAAAGTGATCGCTGTCGATCAACGAGATGGACAGGCGTATTTCCTTTTGGCAAAGGCCCAGCAACGCGCTAATCAAAATGATGCCGCCAGCGCCGCGGACAATCAGGCTCGTCGTTACTTAATGAGCTATGCGAAATGGGAAACTGAGTGGGAGAAGTCGCAGTCGGTAGCGAATCTGAATTTGCGATCGCGCGACGTGCTCAATCAAGTTGACATATCGGACCTGAGCCGCGTCAAAGCGATTGAAGCGGCGAATGCCAATAGCGCCCAGGAGGCTTTGAGCAAGATTCGCGACTTGTATCAACAAGGTCGCGATGACGAAGCACTGGCTGAGATTCGCAAGCTCCTGAATATGGAGCCGACGACGGCGGAAGCCTTTCTCTTGAGCGGGCGCATCAACCAACGTCGCGGCGATCAGGAAGCCGCAATCGCAGCGCTGAAGACCGCAATCTTCTGGGATTCGCGATTAATCGACGCGCACATCCTGTTGGGTCGGATTTTTCTGGAACGTGGCGACATTGCTGAGGCAAAGAAATATGCTGCCAGCGCAATTGCAATCGATCCGGACAATCAGGAAGCGATGGCCCTGCAAAGACAGGTGACGATGGGCCGGCCGTAGGGGCTAAGAGCGAAGGGCAAAGAGCCAGGTGCAGCTTCCGCGCCTGGCTCTTTTTCTTTGCCGTATTCCGTTATTGAGCTCGCAAGCGAGTTGCCGAGGTATCCAACTTAGGCCCGTTTTACTTTCCTTTTTGCTCGTCCCTTTTTGCGCTTTGCCCCTTGCTCTTCGCACCTTGCTCGATTCAACGGCACAGGAAGTGCTGAGCATAAGAACGGCTAGCACGCAAACAAACGTGCCCCCGCCGCCATCACTTCTCTGAGCGCCGCAAGCCGCTGCGCCAGCCGCCCGCCGAGCGATCCTTCAGTTTAATCCCCCCTTCTTCACACCC
>Ga0193730_1000029_pt1 | contig 52262 bp, 44 predicted proteins | sample U1a1metaG_FD_144919 | JGI IMG/M metagenome (GOLD analysis project Ga0193730, IMG submission 144919) | Soil microbial communities from a riparian zone of the East river system, Colorado, United States - U1a1 | ecosystem: Environmental > Terrestrial > Soil > Riparian zone | place: USA: East River...
CGCTAACGCAGGTGGTACTGACTGCTCTTACCTCTTAGCTCCCTATTGCTCATACCGCCGCAGATTCTTCGCTTTGATCAAAGCAAACACGGCCGCCAACACGCACGCCGCGCCACCGGTCACCACGGATATTGGGGCCCCGAACAAAGCTGCTACCGTGCCGGCTTCCACTTCGCCCAACTGTGGCCCGCCCATGAAAAAGATCATATTGATCGAAGTCATGCGTCCGCGCAGTTTGTTCGGCGTCACCAGTTGACGAATCGTCTGTCGCAGGATGGTGCTGACCGTGTCCGCCGCGCCCGTCAGCGCCAGCATCAAGAGTGAAATCCAAAACACTCGCGAGACACCGAACGCGATCATCGCGGCGCCATAGAAAGCAACCGAGACCATCACGGTCACTCCCTGTTTCTTCAACACGCCCAGCCGCGCCATAATCAAGCCGGCCACAATCGCTCCCATCGCCGGCGCCGCCCCGAGTAATCCATAGCCCCGCGCGCCAACATTGAGAATGTCCTTCGCATAAATTGGCAGAAGCTGATTCGCAGACGCAAAGAAGGTCGCCACGAAATCGAGTGTCATTGTCTGTACGATGATCGGTGTGCGCCAAACAAAGCGCAGACCTTCGACCAGGGCGTTCAGACTGATTTCAGATTTTTCGGTTTCGCTTTTCTCCGGCTTGCCGCTGGTATGCATCAGCAGTAACCCGACTATTACCGCTATGAATGATGCAGCATTGATCCCGTAAACCAGGTCTGGGCCATGAGTGGCCAACAGAAATCCGGCCAACGGTGGTCCACTGATCAATCCGATTTGAAAAACGAGTATGCTCAAGCTCGCCGCGTTCGGAAAATCCCTGACAGGGACCAGCGTCGGCATCAGTGACTGACGGGCCGGCGTATCGAACGCCCAGGCCGCGGAAGCGATTGCTGTCAGCAGAAAGATTGGCCACACATGACGCAAACCTGAGTAAGTAACCAGCGCCAGGATGGCGCTGCATAAAAGCATGATGGTCTGAGTCACCACCATCAAACGGCGGCGATCGACAACGTCAGCGACAACGCCGCCCATCAGCGAGCACAAAATGATCGGCGCCGCGCGACATGCTCCCACCAGTCCCAACGCCAGAGCCGAATGTGTAAGCAAGTAGATGTGCCAGTTGATTGCTGCGAGCTGCATCTGCGAGCCAGTCACCGAAATGCTCTGCCCAATCCATAACAAGCGAAAGTCTCGATGACGAAGTGATGAAAATGCGGATTTGCGATCTTTCGCAGTGACCGCCGCGGGATTGGAAGGATCGGGGTTTTCCATTCTGGCTAGACGTATTTATAACCGATCGACGTGACGAACCAAAAAACCGCACGCCCTTGGGTAGTGTCTTAATTTGAGGATGAGGTCAGTACCGGGAGCGGTAGCGACCGGGTAACATCCTGGCAAACTCGATTCTTGGCATCAGCGGGACCCGGTCGCTACCGCTCCCGGTACTGACTCCATCACGTCAAACGCAATTAAGACGCTACCGGCCCTTGCTCTTCAAGGTAGTGTCTGAAAATGTGTTCGGGCGGGCATTAGCCCGACCGTGAGGGAGGGCTCAGGATTGAATCTTTGCGAAATGAGCCCTCCCTAACGGTCGGGCTAGTGCCCCCTCTGTAGCAACCGTGACTCGATGGGTTAGACTGGGCCCAGAGCAATTGCCGCATGAAACATCTGGGACGAAAACAGTGGTTCGCAATAGCCGTGCTGGCGCTCGTGCTTTTGATCACCGGCCTCTTTGCCGTGCGTACGGTTCGCCGGGCCGTCTACTGGCGCTTGCATCGCGACGAAGTAATACGTCCGTGGATGAGCGTCCCTTACGTTGCGCATTCGTACCGTGTGCCTCCGCACGTCCTGTATGAAGCTCTGGGAATCGTGCCGCAACCGCGTGACCGCAAACCGATCAAAGAAATCGCCCGGGAACAAAATATTTCAGTCGAGCAACTGATCACGACTCTGCAACAGGCCATCGCGCGCGAACGCGCGCAGTCCCCCTCCGGCTCGCAGTCTCCTACTCCCGGGAGGTCTCCGTGAATCTCACCGATCAATTGCTGTCCGCCCTCTCTATTTACGGATTGCCGTTACTGTTTGGAGTAATCGCAATTGCCGCCGCCGGTGTGCCGATGCCGGTGACCTTGATGTTGGTGGCCGCCGGCTCTTTCGTTGAGTTGGGCGAGATGAAGCTCTGGCAGGTTCTGGTGGTCGCAAGTGGCGCGGCCGTGCTCGGCGACCAGATCGGATATGCATTGGGGCGATGGGGCGGCCATCAGGTAATTGAGCGCATACGACGACGAAAGAATGGCGAAGCGAAGATCGCGCAAGCTCGCGCTTTTGCCAAACGCTGGGGCGGCGCGGGAATATTCTTTACGCGTTGGCTCGTCACTCCATTGGGACCATGGCTCAATCTCACCAGCGGCATCGCAAATTATCCATGGGGTGCCTTCCTGATCTGGGACGTTCTGGGAGAGACGCTTTGGGTGGTTCTTTACGTGTTGCTGGGTAAGTTTTTCAGCGGACGAGTGCAAGCACTCCTGGATATTCTCGGGAATCTTTCGTGGGTCATTGTCGGATTAATCGTTGCGGCGATTCTCGCGTGGCAGCTCATAAAGTCACTGCGACCAGCAGAGACCCTGAACCACGCGAAAGCGATTCCCCGGCGACTATCTTAGACTCTCTAGTTCGTAAACTTCGTCCCCTTCAGTTCTTTATACATATCTTCAACATTGGGAACGGCGAAGTTTTGAAAAGCAAAGACTTTGTATTTTTCAGGCAAGGTCAATTGCTGCTTCGCTTGATCGACGGTTAGCCCATTGGCGATTCCCTGCTTCACCCGCGCGCGCAAATCGTCGAGGTAGTCGCGGAAATCCTTGATGTCTGAAGCCTCGGCCACATTGCCATGACCGGGCACGAACTTCGCAGTGGGATATTGCTTCAAGATTTGATCTAGCGTCGGAACCCAATCACTAACTGTCGCGTCAACCAAATTCGGCAGCGTCTTTGACCAACCCAGGTCGCCGGTAAAGACGACGTTCGCATCCGGCACATAAGCGTACACATCTCCGCCCGTGTGACCGGGCAAGGTGGCGAGAATTACTTTACGTTTTCCCAGATCGAGGGGCATCGTTCCTGACTTAAATGTCTTCGTCGGGTTCGTCAGCTTGATCGCCATCATCGCATCCAGCCGCCGTAGCGTCCGCTCGAGCTGGGCCCGCTTGTCTGCCTGATCCGCCGGCGTGTCTGCTAACTGTTTCGCAGCATCAGCTTTTCGTTTTGCCAGGTCTTCCGGCGCGGGCAGGAAACGCTTGTTCTTCGTCGTCTGCCAGATCATGACGTTGTCATGGGCGATAATCGGAATTCCCCGAGCGACCAGCACTTGATTGCCACCCGTGTGATCGAGATGGTAATGACTGTTCACCGCAAACTTGATCGGCAGTTTGGTGAGCGACTGAATCTCAGTGATCAATTCTTCGAGCGCCATGGGCGTAAAGAACGTATCAAAGATCAAGACACCGTCGTTCCCAATCACGAAACCGGCATTGCCGGACGCGAGCCCTCCTGACTTTGCTATCGCCGCGTAAACGCCGTCGGCCACCTTGACGATTTGAAAGTCCTCTTCGGCTTTTGGCAGAGCTCGGATCGTGGAGGCGTCGTGACGAGACGCACCCGCCGCAGAGAGCAGTACGGCAACAACTAAAGTAAGGGCAGTTCTTCTCATGGTTGGAATAATCGACAGGATTAACAGGATTCACCAAATCGGAGCAAAAGGCCTTCAAGTCGCTTCATCTTCGTAGATCTTGTAAATCCTGCCGATTTCTCTTTGCTTATAGCTTTGCCAGAATTGCCATCCAGCGCGCCCACGCATCGTCGTGAGCTTTGCGATTGGCCTTGTACATCGTCAGATCGTTCGCAGCTTTTTTCGTGGCCGCCTCATCCGCGCCGGCTGCGGCCGGAGCCGGCGGTGGATTGTTTGGCTCGCCCGCCCGCATGAACCCGTGACCAGCGCCGGCGTAGGTCACCGGATCGTACATCTTCTTCAGTTCCTTCATAGCGTCGACGGTGGGCGGAACGCTGGCGTCAATGCGCATGTCGTTTTCTGCATAGAATCCATAAACCGGAGCGCCAATCTTCCCGACCGCAGTCTTATCAACCGTGTAGGGTTGTCCTTGCGCATTGTCGTTGGGCGCCTGGCCATAGAAGACAAACGCGGCCTTCAAAGTTGGCCGCCGTGTCGCAAAAAAGAAAGTTGTGCTGCCGCCCCAGCAGAAACCTCCGGCAGCAACCTTGCCATTCGCGGCCGGCAGTTTAGAGACGTAGTCAGCGACGGCATTTAAATCACCCGCGATCTGATCGGGCGGCAACGCCCTGATCGCCTGACCCACCGCATTGCTTCCCAGAGTGGCAACGTCGTCAGTCCCGCCCTTGTTCGGCCCCATGCCTGACAACAAGTCCGGGGCGATCGCGATGTATCCCGCCTCAGCCAATTCATCCGTCATCTGCTGCACCCAATCGCTCATCCCGAAGATTTCGTGAATCACCACTACCGCGGTCGCTTTCTTATTCACTTCCGGATAGACGATGAAACTGTTGACTTCGCGGTCGCCGTTCTTCACTTTCACCCATTCGTGATGACGCGGTGACTTGGCGAGTTTGGCCTTGGCCCAGTCTTGCGTGATCTCGCTCTCGGCAGTCGGATCAGCATTCACGTCCATGTGGTGATGCGACATGTCCTGCGCGGTTGCGGTCATCGCCAGACCAAGTGTAACCATCCCAATTAATGACAAGATGCTTAAGAGATTTCTCACTCCTGCCCCGGTCGTACAGCATTGTGCTTTCATCACGGCGCTCCTTCGCGTTTGAAGTCTGAATTTGTGGAATTGTAGATATCACACTCGTAAGCCGCAACGCGAGCCGAGACGATTCGTGAGCGGTAGTTAGGTGCTGACGTGACGGGGGCATTAGCCACACTCTTGTAGTCAGCGGCGAAAGATCGAGCACCTAAAATAAAAAGCGACGCCGCCGACCGCAGTCAACGACATCGCCTTTATGCTTTCTCGGCGCCGGGACCGAGCGAGAGCTGCTTAACTAAAACGGCCAACGACCGTTGCCTCGACGATTACCGCCGTTGCGTCTGTATCCGTCATTGTAACCGCGCATGAACCCGTCACGATATGCCTGCTGGAACTGATACGAGTTGCCATATCTACCATAGCCGCCGTTGTCGCCGTGGCCGTTGCGGTAAAAGTGAGAACGTTGTGGATTGTAGTTCTGCCGTCGCTGGGCGTCGTTCGAGCCCGTGTAGAGGCCGTCCTGATAACCCTGGTTCGCGGCGATTTGATTTTCGTTGCCGTAACCTCCGCGAGCAGAACGATCGTCGCGGCGGTCGCGACGATATGGATCCTGTCCATAGGGCCAACTCTGGGCGCTCGCCGTTGAAACCATGCCGATACCTACGAGGAAAAACAATGCCAACAAGATTCTCCCGGTCTTACTTCTGAGATAGTGTGATTTCATATATCGAACCTCCGGTGGGCCGATTGGCAAACGTCGTGCCGAATTCCTCGACCGGAGTTGAGCATAAAAGTCTTGCGGAGATTGAAACCTACGCAGCACCACCCCGGCACGATTTCGTATGTAGAAAGCCGGATATGCGACGCAGGTTTTAAGTACATTCCAAAGAAAAGCCGCGACCGATTTCGATCGCGGCTGTTAGTGGCAAACTAATAATGAATTACGGCCCGCGATGGAAGGCGCCGCCGGTGAAGTAGCTCTGCCAATTGCGAAAACCTTCATCGTAACCACGCAAGAATCCGTCGCGATAAGCTTGCTGGTAAATTGCGCGTTGTCCAAAGATCTGGTTGAAACCACCCACGGCGCCCCGGTAGAAGTGCGAGCGTTCAGGATCGTAGGCTTGACCTCGCCGCGCATCGCTCGCGCCGGTGCGCAAACCGTCCTCATACCCCTGGTCGTACGCGTTCAGACCATGAGAATAGCCGCCATAGTTGCCCGGATCGTACGTGAGCGTGTAAAAGTCATAATCAGTTACATCGTAGATTGGGTAACCATTGCGGCGGTAGTAATCTCTCCCATGTCTGCCATTGTGATCGCGATCGCGATACCTGTCTCGGTCACGGTCTCGATCTCGATCCCTGCCCCGGTCGCCTAGGCGATCTTTGTCGCGATCGCGATCTCGATCGCGGCCACGATCACCACCACGATCCTTGTCTTTATCCCTATCCTTATCTTTGCCCTTGTCACCGCTCTTATCGCCGCTTTTATCGCCGCCACGATCTTTGTCCTTACTTCGATCACGTCCGCTATCCGAAGTGCGAACGCCTCCGGATGAACTAGTGACAATGGCGCGATCTCTGCGGTTATCACTACCGTTGCCATCGGTGCTGCGGCGCACGGGCGCTGAACTGTTATCGCCAGACGAACGGCGCTCACTACTCCGGCTACCGCTGTCGCTTCGATTTCCGCGACTTGAATCATCGCGCTGGGTCTGGTCCCTGCGACCGCCGCTATCGTTGTTACGGCTGCCACTATCGTTACTGCGGCTGCCGCTGTCGCTGCTGCGGCTTGGTTGGCTCGGCGTGCTGGGCGCAGGCGCGCTGGGCGGCGGAGCTGGCGGCGGCGAACTCGGTTGTACGCTTGGAGGGCTCGCAGGCTCAGGCCGCGTCATTTCCGGCTTCACATCCTGCGCTTTGGCAATCGCTGTCGACGCGCACATCAGCGCGGCGAAGCTCAAAGATAAAACTCCCACCTTGATCTGCTGAAATTCGATTTTCATTTCTTCTCCTCCTTTTGAAGGACGTTGTGAATCGAACGGGCGTTAACGGGAAGAGTCAAATGTTGTGGAACGGATTATACGCCTATCAATGCTTAATAGAACATTAACCAGGCAGGGCGTCGGTAGGGTTCGGGAAGAGCGCTCGGCAATCACAATTTGCCGCGCTCGACGAAGCAAATTATTTTTGCCATTGCGGATCCCGATCCAGAATGTTCGTGGTGCGATCGGTCACACTTGCCGGTGGTTCGCGAATTGTCACCTTGGTGAGTTCAGGATCGTAGCGGGACGCGTTTGACGGTTCGGGATCGATTCTAAGCGGCGCGTGCTCAGGCGATTCGCTCTCTTTTTGGGCCCGGGCTTTTATGCTTAATCCTGCGATGATGTGGCCTACTCCCGACATCACCGGAACCAATCCGATTATCCATAGCAAACGTACCACCGATTCAATGTCAAACGGGACTTTGTTTACGACATCCGGATCCAGCTTCAGCACTACGCCATGAAAAAGAAAATAGAGAAAAATCGATAGACCGGTACCCGTGAAAAATTTGATCGTTCCCTTCGTAATGTGACGTTCGCGTCGTTCTTCCGCAGTCTTTTCTCTACGTAGCCGCCGCTTGAAACGCTCTTTTGCCGCACCGCGCGCGATCTCGGTATTCATCTTCTCCATCGCGCGCGAAACTTCATCGGTAACGTGGGCGATCTTTATATTGCTCATGATCTCTTTGACCTTGGCAGGCACGCCATCACTCTTCGAGATCACGTCGCCCAGGCTCACCGCCTTGCCGACCACCTTCAGATTCGTGCCGCACGAACGACAGTAATGTTGGCCTTCGGCCGAATCGGTTCCGCATTGCGGACAAAACATGATGCCGTAACCTCGCTGACCTATTATTGTTTGGTTTCCCTTGAGAGCAAAGCCAAACTGAATTACGGTTTTTCGTAGCCGGTTGTTTCGGCAAAAACAAAATGCCGCGAGTTTCCTCGCGGCACCTGGTCTGTTTAGAGGCGGACTATCGCTCGCCGTCATCGACCATCAGGCTTATGACCTAAAAGCCTCGCCGTACCCTTTCAAGAAACCCGAACGGTAAACTTCTCCGAAGTTCCCGTACCCAGCCTCCTGATAGTAATGCGATCGTTGTGGATTAAAGGTCTTATTGTCCTTCGCATCGTGGCTACCCGTCTTTGTTCCATCTTCGTATCCCTGATTGAACGCCGCATCACTGTTATTGAACACGTAGTGTCCGTAACGGCTGTAGTAATCAAAATACGGATCGTAGCCCCACGGTCGGTAACCAAACCACGGGCGATAGACAGGCCCGCGTACGATGATCACTCGACGTTGTGCCTGTGCGGTCGAGCTTGAGAAGAGCGCAACGACACCGGGGAGAACCAGCAACGTCAAAATCAATGATCCTAATTTACGTAAGTATTTTCCTTTCATGAAAGTACCCTCCTTGTTCCATTTACTTAGACGCAAACGAACCGCCGCGCGGCTGAATCAGCGGATAGAGAACTCATGCCAATCACTTTGCGATCAAGTTGCAAAGAAAAAGCCGCGACCGGATGGCCGCGGCATCTTAGCTATTCGTTCTTTGCCTTTGCTCTTTCGTACTAATACCGCCGATAGTGACGACGATGACGCTTGCGAATCTTGTAGGTGTAAAGCGCACCGCTGCCCGCACCGGCGAGCGATCCAATCGCTGCGCCTTTCTTACCCGCCGCCAAGCCACCGATCGCCGCACCTCCGAGGGTACTTCCCGCGACGGTTAACTTGTCGCGATGCTTCTGCCAAAACGTCCGGCGGTGACGGTGATAACGTGCGCGTGTGCGGACGGTTGTCTGCGCAAAGGTATTCGACGTCGGCGCGAATGTGAATGCTCCGAATATCAGTACACTCAACAACAAAATTGATAGAACTCTTTTCATACTCTCCTCCGTTCTAATTCGGGCCAAAACCCGTTGATTCATTCCATTCACGCCTGCTTTCGCGGGAGAGTCGGCGCAACGTTGAATATGAGGTGCATCTGTTGTGCCACTCGGATTTGGTTTGTTAGGAGTGGCGATGATAGTTCGGCGCAATCCGAGAGAGACTATTCAGGCGCGTCCTTCTTGATTGGCTCAAGAGAGCGTCTCAGACATCAAAGTTCACCGCGATTCGCTTTCGCGACGAATCCTTCTAATGACATGATTTCAACATTCTCTGCGCCGCGGATGTATTTTGAGAGCACTCCGCTTGTGTAGAACTTCCGGAGGGTCCAGCCCTCGCCTCCCAGGACGATGTAAGCCTTACCATATTCGCCAGTCTGGAGAGCCTCCACTAAGCAAATGACTTCGAATGGAATTTTCTGCTCGGCAGTGCCGCCTGATTGTTGCCATTTAGATGAAATCAATAGCTTCCGGCCATCTTTTTCTGCAATGGCATCTACGTAATGAGAACCACAGCCAAGCCGCTGGCCAATTTTCACTCGAACTCTGTGCTCATATCCGCCACGCGCAAGCGACGGGAGAATCATTGCTTCTAAAACACCACCTGTTCGGGTATCACGCGGCATGGGCTAACTGAGATTCCGAAGTGCGAGAACTTCCATCGCCGGAGACCGATCTCCAGTACAGCTAATTCGGCGGGGCGCACTTAGCTTTATGATCTTGTATCCGAGCTTTTTGTAAAGGTCGAGGATTCGCTTTGTGGCTTGATTCGAAAGCACAACCGGACCTGAGTGTTTAGCAAGCCATTCCGCAGTACTAACTTGGTCACCCCATCCGAAGCCGTCTTTTGAATATTGAGTAAACTCCACGTCGTATGGAGGATCAGCATAAACAAAGTCGTCAGCCTCAAGCACAATGCGGCTGAAGGGTGTGTTCGAGAACTCCCAAACCGCAAAGACAGATTTATAAGTGAGAAAGCTCTTCTTGTAGTTGATCGTAGTGTACTTTCCAAAAGGTACGTTGAATTCGCCGCTTCGGTTGAATCTACAAAGACCGTTATACCCCGTTCGGTTCAGATAGTAGAAGAGCGATGCGGCTTCTTTGGTAGTCCCTTTTCCATTGCGAAGTAACTCATTGAATCGAGCCCGATTGCTATCAAAACTAGAACGGTCATTGCTCATTTCAATTGATATGTTCAACCCGCGTTTCAGCCATCGATAGAAGTTAATCAGGTGTGGATTGATGTCATTTAAGAGCGCTCGTTGCGGCGACAAACCTAACGTAACTGCCAACCCGCCGCAGAATGGTTCGACGAGTCGCCGACGATTCTCGCCCTCCCAAAGCTTTCGGAGGTGTGGTACTTGCCAACGCTTACCACCGGCCCACTTAAGCGGCGGCGGAAGAGAATTAAGCGAACGCAACGACTCTGTTCGAAGCGGTAGATGGGGCTGGCTTTCGTGAAGAAATGCTCTTGCTGCTTTTGCCATGAGATAGTCGCGCATTTTATCACGCTTCCTCGCTATGCGTTCGTACTCATGCTCTAAGTACAAACCCGACAAATCTTTCAACTGTCAGCCATTCGCTGCATCAAGTCCTTCCGCGTCAAGGGGCGGCCACCAACTTTAGAGCTCACCTGTCGAACAAAACTATCAATTGGAGCCATGGCATTGTCGTTGCACTTGGAACTTGCGAACATCAGATTTCGACATCAACATTTCGATATCCAGTTGGAGACCAAATGAAGAGAATTTCGTGCTTACTATCTTTGTTATTACTGCTGATGCCGCTCACGCAGGTTTGGGCAGGCCAGAAGACAGACAATCTCGGACACGTGAAACGCAACGTGGCGAGACTTGGCGTGGGATCGAAAGCGCGCGCCACAATCACACTCAACAATGGGACGAAAGTGAAAGGCTATGTCTACACCGCCGGCGATGACGACTTCGTCATACGTGATCGCAAGACCGACGCCGCCACGACCATTCTTACGCCGACGTGAAGAACGTCGATGACAATCGGGGGCATCGCAACGCGATGCTGGCAGTGATCTTCGTAGCCGCTGGAGCGGCGGTCGTACTCGCAGCCGTCTTCGGTGCAATTGCTCGCAACGAATGATGATGGGAGCCATAGTTCATGAGCGTCGCTTTCGTGTGATTTCATAGTTAGTTAACCAAAAACCTGACCACGAAATCGCACGAAGGCGAAGAGCTCACCCTCCGGCGCTAACCACTAACAAACTTCGCATTCAATTTAATATCAACTCCCGCCAGCGCCTGTGACACGGGACAATTCTTCTTCGCCGTTTCCGCACTTTCCAGAAACGTCTTCTCATCAATGCCCGGCACTTCCCCTTCAGTGTTGAGTTCAATCGTCGTGATCTTGAATCCTTCCCCAACCTTCTCAAGATGCACACTGGCATTGGTGCTGATGCGCGTAGGATTATGACCAGCCTTCGTTAGTCCCGCCGCCAACGCCATTGAAAAGCATCCGGCGTGCGCCGCGCCGATCAACTCTTCCGGATTAGTGCCAACACCTTCCTCAAACCTCGAAGCGAAAGAGTAATTCCCTTCAAACGCTCCGCTGCCTAATTTGACGGTGCCCTTCCCTTCTCTGAGCGTACCTTCCCAAACTGCACTCGCTGTTCGTTTCGCCATGTATGTTTCTCCTTTTATCCTGCAACCGCCGCGGCGAAACTGAGGTTGCCCTCAAACGTCACGTCGCCGCCTTTGAAAAACGCCACGATTTGACCCGGCAAACGCGCCGGTTCGCAATCACCTTCAAAAACAAAGTTTGCGTCCGCTCGGCTCGATACGAACTTTACGCCGGCCTCCTGGAAAGTATCTTCGAGGTGTTGCTTGTAATGCGGATTGACTCCGTCCGCATTAATGAACACGCGCAAGTTGCTGCCGCCAAACTCTGCGATTTTCTTCACCAGGGTTGCTTTATATTTCTCACCCATTGTCTCCTCCACCAACAAACTTACCGTAACCGAATTTGATTTCACGTTTTGTGCTTAGAACCCATGATCGCGATTTGCTCGCGCTAGTCAAGCAGTCACGCCAAGCCGTCACGCGCCTTCCGTGCTATACTAGTTAACAAGGACGGCCAAGACATTACCACCATCAAATTCACAATCCGTTTTGACGCTCCTTCGGCTACTAGTTGAAGCGAACGCCTAAGGCGGAAAGTGAGCAGAAATGTCCATCAAAAAACCGAGACCCTTTACTTATCAATTTCTCGATGAAGGCCCAAGCCTTCTCCTGGAATTGACTAATGCGACGCAGCAGACACTCAAGCGCGTCGAGATTCTGACTATTTTTCTGAAGAATGAAGAAACTTCGGCCGCAGGGCCGGCGCAGGTTCACATTCGTTTCGACAGTGTCGAACGGATCCTGCCGGCAGAGAAGTCGGTCTTTTCACACACGACTTTGATCAACGGAAAAGTTACCAATGACGATCGCCAGCAGTTGGCGCGGCTGCAAGGCGTCGAAGGCTCGCCCAATCCTTACACCCTGGATATTTCCTGGCAGGACGCCGAAGGCCGGACCCGCTTTCAGCGCATTCCCGTCGGACATTAATCACCAGCCGCGTGCTTCAATGCAGCCTGAAAGGGCGCATGTCTTACTTTGCGGTTTTCTTTACGGCTCTGCGCCTTTGCGTGAAACCCGCACGGAAAAGTAATTTCGCAAAGGTCGCAAAGCCAACCAAACGTTTCCCAACACACGAACAAAAAAAGCCCCCGGCGAATAAATCCGCCAGAGGCCTTAGGTGAGAAAGCGATCAGCGCTAATTAATAGCGCGAGCCGCCGCCGCCGTTGAAACCGCCGCCGCCGCGATTTTCGCGGGGCTTGGCTTCATTGACCTTCAGCGCACGTCCGGCCAGTTCCTTGCCGTTAAACTGTGCGACTGCTGCAGCGCCTTCTTCTTTGGTTTGCATCTCGACAAAACCGAAGCCGCGTGAACGACCTGTTTCGCGATCTTCGATCAAGTTAACGTTTTCGACGGTGCCCGCCTGTGCGAACATTTCCTGCAAATCGGCACTCGTCGTCTCAAACGCGAGATTACCAACATAAAGTTTCATAGACATTTGTTTCTTTTACCTTTTTCCCGTATGGGACCAACAGAAGCTTCCAAAGCTTCCCAATTCGCCAAGGTTAAATTATCCAACAGAGAGAAGCCTTGGCATTCTAACTGGGTTTGAGCTGTGGAATTCAGATGGACTGGAAAAACTGACCAGAGAAGCTGAGAGCAGAGTAAGCTCGACTCGTGCACTATCACCCTACGCTAATACGGGCTATATGTCAAAGGCAGAATATATCTTGCGGGGGCAATATGTCTTGGGAGCACTGCGTGCGACACATGCGATCAGGCCTGGCTTCGCGAACGGGATCGGGCCGTCCGGCTCGTATCGATCAGATCTTCAGTGCGCCAGTGGTTGGATTGGCCGCTCCAGCGCAGACGCCCTTCCGCATCGGATTCGAATGCATGAGGCCCGAAGACATCCCAGTCCTCCGGCGTGTAGAACACATAACCCCCTCGGAAGACCGCATGCACGACGAACTCTCTGCCGTCAGACAGAGCATAGATCCCGCGCTCTCTTAGGTTCTGCATCATGCTTTGTTTTGTTCTGCTGGAAAAAGATCGCTTACGCTGCCTTAGCAGCCGCGATTTTGTGAAAGGTCGAATTCGAAACATTGGCGGTTCCGACTGTAGGCGTTCCGGTTACGACGGTCGCCAGACACTTCATCACCTCGGCATAACCGGTGCGGTTATAAGCCTCCGCATCCGCCTTCGTCTCCCAGTAGCTGTTACCGACGGCTTCCGTGAGGTCCGGCGAGATAAACGTGATTTCATCCAGGAAACCCTTCTGCTTGCGCAGCATGGGAATGACTTCCCTCTCAATAAGGCGGGTAAACTCCGGAGCGGCCTTCGCTTTGAGTTTCACTATTACATAACGTGTAAACATACCTTTGCTCCTTTGGTTTCGAGCTATGTGGTCAGATGATCTGGGAAATTCCAGAGGAGCTGAGAAGCAGAGTGAGCCGCACTCGGTTCGTAAGAACACTATGCTAATAGTAGCTATATGTCAATGGCAGGATATATTTTGGGTGAGCAATATAAGGCATTTGGAGTGCGGTGACTTGTCACCGCTTTGGATTGAAAAAGCAACGACAAGTCGTCGCACTCCAAATTTACCCCTTCACAAACTTCATCGCCACACCATTCATACAGTAACGCAGTCCCGTAGGCTTCGGGCCATCATCGAACACATGGCCCAGGTGACCATCGCACTGCGCGCACGAAACCTTTGTCCGCGTCATGCCCAGGGTCCTATCTGTCTCTTCGATGACGTTCTCTTTCTTGATGGGGGCCCAGAAGCTGGGCCAACCGGTGCCTGAGTCAAACTTCTGTGCTGAACTGAACACCGGCAGCTCGCATCCCGCGCACACAAAGGTGCCTTTGTCATGAATGTCATTCAGCGGGCTCGTGAAAGCATATTCAGTGCCCTCGTGCCGCAGAACATCGTACTGCTCAGGCGTTAACTGGCTCTTCCATTCTGCATCAGTCTTGATCACTTTTTTGATTCCTTTGGATTTCGATCCTTGTAAGTTCGGGCTTTCTCCCTCTCCCCCTGGGAGAGGGTCGGAGTGAGGGCTTGCCGCCGATGCCGCACGTGAGATCTTTTCTTTGGGCTGCGCCCAACTCGGCAGCCGCGACAATAGCGCAAAACCACCCACGGCAATTGAAGATGAGATAAATAAACGTCTGTTCATAAGGTCTCCATGATAGCGAGTCTTGTTCCCTCAACCAAATTACGTACGCCGCTGGCAAATCGGATGTCGTTGGAGCGCGCGCGTCATCGTCCGCAATGGACCAGGTCAGTACCAACTGCGGTAGCGGGTGGGTGATCGTCCGCGTTTAGCGGACGATTGACAATAGCCCAGGCTTTCAAGCCTGGGATCACGATTAATGATAAGAATGAGAGCCCGCTTTAAGCTGGCGACAGATAAGGGAGCGTCAGTGCGAGATGCGGGGTACGCAGCCCCTCATGCTTGACTGCCAGACCGTTATGCTTGACCGCTGGAGCGCTATGCTCGACCGCCAGCCCCTTATGCTTGACCGTCAGACCCTAATGTTTGACCGCCAGAACTCCTTGCTCGACTGCTAGTAGCGTATGCTCGACCGCCAGAGCTCTGTGTTTGACTCCGAGCGTCGTATATTTGACTCCGAGCGGGCCTTGTAAAAGAGTAAGTATCGTCCGTAACCTCTCAAATTACACAGGTTACCCGTGAGATGCAGATAGGCGGTAGCCTGATATCTTGTATACTCTTCCGGTTTCAAAGCTAACCTCGAAATCCGGAGTAACCTAGATGTCAGCGAAAACCATTTTTACTCTCCTGGTCGTGTGCGTGTCCTTCCTGAATGGATGTGCCGGATTAGTGACAAGGAGCAACAGCAATTCAAAGCCGGCAAAAGGGTCGACCAACTCCGCCGCCGCGAAGACCAGCAGCAGCGAGAAGATTGGCATTGCGGAATGCGACGACTTCATCGCCAAATACAACGCTTGTATTTCCGACCATGTACCCGAAGCGAAGAAAGCCGAGTACAAAGAAAACATCGACGCCTTTGCCCGCACATGGAAGCAACTCATGGCTAATTCGGACAAGAGCACGGTGGCCGCAGCTTGCAAACGGCACAGCGACATGGCCCGCGAGAACATGAAATCATTCGGCTGCGAATTCTGATTCACCTTCTATGGCAAGCGCGGATCACAAACCGACAGTGCGGTGATTGATTGAGCTTTTCGTCCGCGATGAAGTCAGTACCCGACCAGTCGGGATAGCGACCGGGTCTTCACGCTGAAGGCGTGAAATAGAATAGCCTGGGTAAACGCCGCTTCGGCGCGCCACCCCCAGGACCAGATTCATTTCAAGATCAAAGCCCGCTTTAGCGGGCGACAGAATCTTGCCTTTCACCGACTGGCGATTTACCATCACATCGATGTCTCAAGCATTGCCATTACCATCTCATGGTTTTGACGCTCTTTCAGTCGATGAGCAGATCGATTATGTCCAATCTCTTTGGGATCACATCGCCGCCAAACCTGAAGATGTTCCGGTTCCCGATTGGCATCGCGAAATATTGACGGAACGGCTAGCGGCGCATCATGCCAATAGAGATCAAGGCCAAGAATGGGGAGAGTTTGAGAAGGATCTCACCGCAGAGCTAAGCGAACGGACAACGTAATGAAGCGACGCACCTTCGTCCGCCCGGAGGCGCAAACCGACATCAGAGAAGCCGCGCGGTGGTACGAAGACCGCGAATCCGGCTTAGGCCTCTGATTCCTCCGCGAAATTCGCACTTCCCTGCAACACATCAACGACAATCCGCTCATGTTTCCGATTATTGAAGAAGACGTGCGCCGCGCTCTGCTTCACAAGTTTCCCTATTCGATCTACTTCGCAAACGAACCTGACGCAATCGCGATCATCGCCGTGCTTCATCAACACCGGCAGCCGGGAGAGTGGAAGTCTCGTCGATAGCCGGGCAGTTGCCCGACCGTGATGGAGGGCGTTACGGAATCCCGATGAATAGGGACAGCGAGCGGATCATGAACTCAACTGGAGGAATGAGAGGGTTCCCAACCGAGCATCTCGGTTGGGTGGGGGCGGTGAGGGAGGACGTGATGGTTGGCGGCTTGTTGTCAATTGGCTCAGTCAACAATTGAGCCAAAACCCTCGACAGCGTCACCGCTCTCGTGATAGAGGAATCGGCGAAAGGAGCAGCACAATGAAACGACTTTTTTGGTTTGCAATCATCCCCTTAATCTTAGTCACACTCAGAATTAATTCCGTCACTTCCTCATCAAACTCAACCTCCGCACCCGATCAGACGGAGTGCGATTGCAGCAAACTCAAGACGATGCAGATCGAATTACGCAATGCCATTCGTCTGCGCCAGAACTTTCAAAACGAAGCTGCGGTGCTGCGCGGGATGGAGAAAGGCACTTCGCAAAGTGCGTTTCACCAATTCGTGGGGAGCGGCGCTGTGAATGCCGGCACCGAACCACTGCCCGGTTACAAGGGCCCGGACTCGTTCACCTACACCGCGCGCGGATCCAACATGGGTGAGCATCCGAGCTTCCCAGTGGCCGAGCAGTGTGAGATGACGCCGGGCACGAAACTGGATTACGACGCCGTGTTAAAAGCGGCGGCCTGCGCCGGAATTGCGCGGGCGTTGCAGGCGCACGAACAGGTGCATATCAATACTTGTATCGGCGCCGGCGGTTATCTTCCTTATGTTGGACGTCATGGCGCTGACTGGGCCCAGGAAGAAGTCAATGCCTACACGGCGGAGATCGCTGCACTGCGCGCCGAGATTGCCAAGGTGCTGGAAAAGGCCGAGCTGCATGTGATTGTCGAAGCCAATACGCGCATGCAGATGCCGCCGAACCCGCTCTACACCGCCATCAACATTTCGAATAAAGCCGACATTCTCATGAATCCACCCACCAGCGTTGGCGACGACTCGTTCAGGTTCGAAGGCGCCGGTTCGCAGGAAACGAATGGTTCAATCGAAGGTAACTGCCGCTTTACCAGCGGACTGCCATCAACGCTGTCCGCACGTGCGACCGTCGAGACCAATCTTGTCGATGCGAAGGTCAACTACAACGTTGAAGGCACGAGCCAGAGTATGACGATGGAATGCCAGGTCGGAGGTCAGACGGGTCGGGGCATGTCTTTCCCGGTGCCGATTAAGAGTAACAACAAAGGCGACTTCACGCTCCTGTTTGAGAATGGTGCGACGAAGGAATTCGATCAGGGTTCCGGCCAGGCCGCGCAGATCATGGCCAGCGGCGGCGCCAAGCTAACTGGCAAAGGGACCGTCCGGCTGGTGTTCTGTAACACGAACAAGTGAGCAAGTGGGAGCGCTGATCAAGAGCGGCTGACCGATGGTTGCCCGAGGCTTCTATATTCCGCGCCTTCGGCGCTTGGTTGCTCCCTTCTCCCCTCGGGAGAAGGGTTGGGGATGAGGGCTTACGCGACGCTAAACCCTCACCCTTAATCCCTCTCCCAACGGGAGAGGGAAAGGAAATCGTCCGCATCAGCGGACGACTGAAGACCCCAATTTCTATACTAAGAAGGCGGAAGCGCCGATGGCACTTCCGCCAAAGTCGCTGATTTCGCCGCGATTAATTGGGGGTGATCCGGTCGCCGGCCAGCTCTCCTGTAATGTCAGGCGCAATCGGGTTGCCGAACAGGTCAGTTAACTTCACTGTGAAAGTGCCGGTGAATGTGGGCCCGTGCTTATCGACAGTGATGTCCTCCAGGATGGTTGCTTTTCCTATCAGCGTCGCATCGTCGGTATCAAAGATCCACGACGGATGCTTCAGATGAATTGAATGCGCCTCGGTCTTTTCGTAGACGCCCAGACACACGTTCCCGGTCGGCGGCGGAGCAATGTCATTGAGAGTCTCCAACCCATCGCTGTGAAATTGGTCGAAGCCTTCATCAACCACCACGCCGCTTTGAAGGAACTTAATGTCCCAAAGACCGACGATTGTCTGGTCCACATCCTTATCCGGTTTCGTCGCCTGCATATTGTTAGCAGAACCGATCATTGGTCGCGCCGCAGCCAGAGAGCGATTCTTGCCCATTTTTAGAGCACATTGCGCGCTTGCTTGTGCGGCGCAGACAAAGCCGAGCCCGATTGCCAAACTGACCACCGTAAGTAACTTCGTTGATTTCATAGTGTCTCCTTTGTAATGGTGCCGGAAAATGCGTCGGGCGAAGGCGCGACTCCTGACGCGTCCTGACGCGACTACGATTCTCATTTTCCGGCTCTACCTGTTAGCGCGAAATTCAGCTGATAAGTCCCTCAACAAATTTCGCTTGCATGGAGTGCCATCAGTCTTGACCGCGGTCAGCTTCGCGGCGACGGGGCAGTAGCCCGACCGTCAAGGAGGGCGTGTCAGAACCGCCTGCGGTAGCGGGCGGGCCATCGCTTGGAGCGCGGATGTCCCCGTCCGCAGCGTGTCAGTACCGGAAGCGGTAGCAACCGGATCAAGAATCCGACGGCGAAAAAATGAGAGTGTCGACGTCCGCGTCAGCGGACGATTGAAAATAGCCCAGGCTTTCAAGCCTGGGTACGCGAATAATCATTTGAATTTGAGAGCCGCTTTATCGGGCGATGGGAGCGCGGGCATCCCTGCCCGCAATGAGCGCGAAGCGCGAACTGCGGAACCGCTTGCGGTGAGTGATCGTCCGCGTCAGCGGACGAATGAAAGTAGCCCAGGCTTTCAAGCCTGGGATCACGATCGGCATTGAATTAGAGCCCGCTTTAGCGGGCGACAGATTGTGGAGTGCGGTGACTTGTCACCGCTTTGGTTTTGAGTTTGCAAACGTAGAAAGCGGCGACAAGTCGCCGCACTCCAAAACTTCAGCCGTCCGCTTCACGGACTACTCTTCAATCAATCGCACTCTTCATCCCTCGCGAGCCAGAGTCGTCTTATGGAATCAGTTAGATTATTGCTAGTATCTGGCCTTGGCGTGAATAAGTGCCACACTGATCGTCGAAGGCCAAATCCCCCGCAGTTACATTTGTGAAGAAACCGAGTACGACGAATCTCGGCAGGAAAGCATTTGCCTCAAGATCTAGAAAACGCGAGCTGCCCTCGATGCGGAGAAGCCCTGACAGCTCGCGCTCGTTTCTGTAGCAGTTGCGGCTCGGAAACCTCATTTGATAGCGGGAAAACCGAGATAATCTCTACACCCGTCAGGGCTGAAGAGTCGCACCCGACTGACCCATTCATTGGAAAGGTTCTTGATTCAAAGTACGAGTTGCTCGCGCGGCTAGGCGCCGGGGGAGCAGGCATCGTATATCGGGCGCGTCGTTTACATATTGGCGATGAAGTAGCAGTCAAGATCCTCAACGCGGATTACATCCTGGATAAAACGGCTGCCGAACGCTTCCGCCGCGAAGCTCGCTCCGCCGCAATGATTCGTCATGCAAACGTGGTGACGATTCACGACTTCAGCGAATCAAGGTTGGGTGGGTCTGCCTATATAGTGATGGAGCTCGTTCGCGGTACTTCTCTCCGCGAGATCCTGAACCATGACGGCCGCATGATGCCTGAGCGCGCCGTTGCCTTGATGCAGGACGTATGCGCGGGTGTAGCGGTCGCTCATCGACAGGGACTCGTACATCGCGACTTAAAACCCGATAACGTAATTGTCCAGGCGCCTGAATTTGACGGCGAACGCGAAGTCGCCAAAGTTGTGGACTTTGGCATCGCGAAGCTGCGCGGTACGACCAGCGAATTCAACCTGACTCAGACAGGCGTAATGGTGGGCACTCCTTTCTATATGTCGCCGGAGCAATGGCGCGGCGAGCAGCTCGACGCTCGTTCGGACGTCTACAGCTTGGGCACAATGCTTTACGAGATGATCGAAGGCACACCGCCGTTCAATGCCACCACGCTTCCTGAGCTTATCAACAAGCACTTGAATGAAGAGCCGCCGCGATTCGCTTCGTCATTGAATGTGCCGCCCGCATTGGAAATCATTTGCCGCCGTGCGCTGGCGAAGAAACCGGAAGAGAGACCGGCTGACGCCAGCGTATTCAGTCGCGAAATCCAGTTAGCACTCAGTTCACCTGTTTCAAAGCCAAAATTGCCGGGATCTTCATCCGAACAGGTGACAATATCCGCGTCACCTTCAACTGTACCAACCTTGACTCTCAACCAACCGAAACCAAAGTCGAGCGCGATCAAATGGTTCATGGCCGGTGGTTTCGTGCTTCTGGTTTTGGCGGTCCTCGCGGCGGTCGGGTTTTTTGGTCTGAGAAGTTTCATCGCTACGAACCGTCCGATTGCGAACATAAACTCAGGCCGCGCCCAAAAACCGTCGACTGACAGCAAAACTCCGGATTCGCCAACCACAGATACTTCCGAAAACGGTTCGCCGCTTACTGGTCAAGCCAATCTGGTCGGCAAATGGACAGGCACTTATGGCCCTTCAAACAATGCGGCAACGATGATGATCAATGAATACCAGGACGGAAAATTCAGCGGCATCCTCGAGCAAGGCGAGGTTCGCGTTTCCTTCAACGGAACCATTGACACACAATCCCGTCGAGTCGCCATGAAAGAAACCCAAGTGTTAAGAGGCAGTGGCTGGAGCCTGGGTCAGGACACGGGAGAAATCTCCGCTGACGGACGAAAGATGTCCGGAACTGGAAGTGATGCCATAGGCGGCCAGCTCGGAATGTCCTATCAATGGTCCTTCGCGAAGTGATCAATTGTTGGTCTGATGACCCCAGCGTGTTACGCCTCGCCAGGTTATCTGACGCCGTCGGTGTGTAAGCTTCACGCGCGGTCCGAAAAGGCTTGGCCAGGCGCGCGAGTTCTAACATGTGCTGCGCCTACGCCGGTGTGCAGAGTGCCAACGGTGCAGTAGCCCGACCGTCAGGGAGGGCGTGATCGTGCGCGACAATCTGGTGAAGATTGTTATCGACCCTCCCGACTCATTGAGTAATCGTCGCTGGATGAAACAATACAAAGACCGCTGGCGATCAAAACTTGAACAAACTGAATTGTGGATGGTGAGTTACGCAGTTGAAGTTGAGTAGCCGGCGTCTATGTAAGCCGAGTCAAATCGCAAGAATCGCAGGCCTGACCCTATTCCTACCTCAGAGAAGCCTATTCAACGCGCTTTTGCCAGTAACCGGGTCGTCGATGTTGATGCATTACCGCCGCTATATAGATTCGATCGGGTTGGACTTCGTAAAGAATCGTAAAGGGAAAACCGGAAACTAGTCGCTTGCGAATAGTTATTCGTTCAATCGGGCCGGCTTGTGGTGACTGAGCGATTCGGCGTGTCGCTTCTTCAACAGCATCCAGGAAATCAGCTCCAAGTCCTTCAGATTTGTTTTCGTAGTACCGCGCCTGCTCGATCATTTCGGCATGCGCTTCCGGATGGAAGATGACCCTCATCGCTTGAGAGCTTCGCGAGCCGTGCGAAAGGCTTCGTCGGAATCGATGCCTTCAACCTTCCCGCTGCGAAGCTCCTCAAGCCGTCGCTCAGCCTCAGCAAACCACAATTCTTCGGTATCACTTTCAACTTCGTCATCGAGAGTCGACACGAGACGCTGAGCAAGCTGCACGCGGTCCCTCAGCGGGAGTTTCATCGCATCAGCCGTGAGTTGATCCAGGTTGGAACTCATGATGATGGAAGGATAGCAGAACGGCTTCGGATTGATAAAGAATTTGACGCGCTGGGAGCGCGGACATGTTCCCTCTCCCCATGGGAGAGGGTTAGGGTGAGGGTGCGTAGCATGCGCATTGAGCGCGCAGCGCGAACGGTGCAGTAGCCCGACCGTCAAGGAGGGCGTCGATTCAAAGCGCCAAAGGCGCGAGATGTAATAGCCTGGGCCATCGGCCCAGGAACACGTCACATTGATTTTGTTCCAAAGCCGCATCGCCGCGAAATGATTCTTACGTTACATTCCATGTGTGATCTATTTCGCTCCTTCAGAGCTTGATCAATTGACCGACCATCAACCTGGGGCGTTGCCCCAGGCTTCTGCATTCCGCGCCTTCGACGCTTGGTTGGGCGTGATCATCCGCGACAATCTGGTGAAGATTGTTATCGACGCTCCCGACTCGCCGAGCAACCGTCGCTGGATGAAACAATACAAAGACCGCTGGCGATGAAAACTTGAACAAACCGAATTGTGAGTGGCGAATTTGCGCCGTTAAAGTTGAGTAGCGGGCGCTTGCTTCATTCAGCTGCTTTCTGCCGTAAAGCGCGTCGAATGACGTCAGGAATTTTAGCGCTTGAGAACGAGTCCTTGGAAAGCGTCGCCTTTGAATCTAGAACGGCGACTGCGAAGTCCGTTTGCATTCCGGGTGGTATTCGGTCGCTTTCAAGCAAATTATTCATTATTGTCTGACAGCCCCATTGATCTTGTTCATAGGCAAGTTTCCAGACTTCTACTAGACAACGCAATTTTACATGCGGGTCAGTAGCTCGATAGAAAATCTCCTGGAAAACTTCACCGAACTGCGTAGTCGCCGAAAACGGCCAACCCACGGACGGCAACTCATCGAGACGGTCACAAAAACGCCTCACAAAATCTTCGAGCGCATCGCCTGCAAATTCCACGTAGGCGTCGGCTTTAGCGGGATCAAGGATTACATCCATCACAGGGCCTAGGTACTCATGGTACACGTTTTCGTAATGCTGCTTATTGAGGGCGAAACTGTGAAAGCTTTTCCAGTCGATAGCGCCATCAGGCCCCGTAAATGTGGCCGGAGTTCCAAATTCTTCGGTCACGTCGTCAACGATTAACAAAGCTTTGAGTCTCTCGTAGGCAGCTTGAAACTCGCCGACTGTTGCGTATCGCTCCGATGGTTCCTCTTGAGTCGCCCTTTCAACAACGGTTCTGAAATTCGTTTGGTGCGCTATCACCGGTATTTTCCCAGTCAAGGTAAAATCAAGAAGCTTGCCGAGTGAGAAGACTTCACTCTTTTCGGTCGCCGCTTTTAGTTTGTCGTATTGTTCGGGTGCCACGTAGTACATCTGCCCGTATTGCGCTACTACCGAACGAGTGTACCCTGAGTCTTTCTCTACATTCTTTGCTAATCCAAAATCAGATACTCTGACCACCGGTTGACCTCGTTCAGTTTCAAAGAGCAATACATTGCGAGGCGATATGTCACGATGAATCACACCTTTGGACAAGGCCTGTTGAATTGCCTTGAGAACCTGATCAAACAAGGCCAGTCTATCGCTCATCGAAAGGGTATTATTGTGTTTGGCAATGTAATCGGCGAGGTTTGAATCTGCTGCAGGCATCACGTAAAGATGTTTGTTATCGCCAAACTCGTGGGCCAACAGCGGAATAATATTTTCACAACCGTTCATCAAACGTAAGAGTTCAACTTCCCGTTCGAAACGGTGAACATAATCCTCATTGCTTTCCAACTCATCCTTCAGTACTTTTACGGCGACTTCTTGCCCACTATCCTTATGTTTGTAAAGTTTGACTAGCGAAAAATATCCAGTTCCAATGACTCCAAGGTGTTCATATTGATCTAAGAGAGCCATTTCTTCGACCTCCGTTTTCGACGCCGTTCTTACAGCGTCCCCATAAAAATTATTTAGCCCTGAGCCTGTCGGGGCTCAGGGCTAACTGCACGAAAAAGAAAGCTACAATCACTTACACTTGCTATACCCACAATCCCTGCAAAAATCACAGCCACTCGCATGCTCTAATTGGCCGTGGCATTCGGGACAGGTACTGATCATGGTCGACATGATTGCACCGACGACCGGCTGAGTGCCGACGGGAGAAGCAACTTGTGTTTGTTTGCCGAGGGCGCGCGCAGAGTCGGGATGACCTTTCAAGCGCCGGTTGGTGATCATCAGGCATTCGGCGACGGCTTGCTCGGGTGAAGTCAGCAAGCGCTCGTTGAACCAGACGGCGTGGGTGCCCGTAACTTTGTTCAAGCTGTAGGAAACTTCCGCGGCGTCGAATCCGCCGCGCAGCATCTTGGAAGCCAACATGCCGACGCCCCCGCTGATTGGACCAGTAGCGAAGACTTCCTGGATCATTTCATCGTCGTGATTGACGGTGACGTAGAGGTTCTGTCCGTCGAACGGAATGCGCCAGGTCGCGCCGCGAAGTTCGCGCGGACGTTCGAGACGGATTGCACCCTGCTTACGCGCGGCCGCTTCGGCTTCGGCTAATCTTCTCGCCGCGGCTTCGTTCTCTGATTCAGTGCCAATCGGCGCGACTTCATCCAGAGGCTCGATGATCGTGGTGGTCGTCACCACCGTCGGCGTCTCAGCTTTGGTCTCCTGCTTCATCGAAGTCAGCACCTGACCTTCGCGCGAACCGTCGCGATAGTAACTAACGGCTTTGCAGCCCAGCTGACGTGCTAATCGATAAAGATGATCGACTGACTCGAGGGTATCATTGACTGCGCCGTTGCAAGTCTTCGACACACTGTTGTCGACGTTGCGTTGCGCGGCGGCGAGCACGTGCACGTGCTGCTCTGCGCTTATAGACATCGCCGAAATAAAATAACCGGGCAGCTCGTGTTCGTGCTCGACTACATAAGCAGCGGCTGCATCGATCGAATCTGCATCCGTCTGATCCACATCCAGACCCAAAGCCTGGGCGGCGAGGGTGTGAACGTACGTGCGCGTGCCGAGAGTGTCTTTTCGCACGTACGCCCACGAGAAGTTGGGTTCTACTCCCGACGACGTTTCTGCAACCAGGGAAATCGTGCCCGTAGGAGCTATCGTCGTTACTTCATAGTTACGCGGGGTGAGCGGAACTTCACGTGAGATGCCGATTTCGTTGTAGAGAAAATCGGCGTAGGATTCGCGATTCGCTTCGAGTTCGGGAAAGACGCCGCGTTCGGCGCCGAGACGCAAGGATTCAGTCCACGCTTCGCGGCGGATGAAGCCCATCACCTCATCCATAAGATCGATTGAGGCGGCCGAGCCGTAAGAAATCTTCAGATTCAAACAGAGATCGGCAAAGCCCATGATGCCCAGGCCCAAAGGACGTGTCCGTTTGACGACGTCGTTAATCTCCGGCAGCGGCCAGGCGCAGGTGTCGATTACGTTGTCGAGAAAACGTGTGGTCCAATGCGTGACCTCGGCCAGCCGATCCCAGTCGAGACGATTTTCGCGATCGTAGAACTTGTTCACATCGATCGAGCCGAGGTTGCAAGAGTTCGCAAAGTGCAGGAATTGCTCGCCGCAGGGATTGCTCGCCATGATCGGCCCCATCGAGTTCATCATGTGATTGTGACGATTGACTTCGTCGATGAAGGCGATGCCGGGCTCGGCATATTTATGAGCGCTGGCGATGATCCGGTTCCAGATGTCGCGCGCGTAGACCATTCCCAGAGCGGGCGGCTCTTCAATCAAAGCGTCGGAAAGATCCGCGATGTCGAATGATTCTTTGTCGCGGAAGGTCACAGTCGATCCGTCGGGGCGGCGATAGACGACGTAGTTTCGGCCGGTAACTGGATCGAAAACCGGCTCGTTCCAAAGCTCGCCTTTGAAGTCGAGCTGATACCACTCGTTGTGATCGACAGCATCGAGAAACTTGTCCGTGACATTTACCGAGATATTGAAATTCGTAAGCGAGTGCTGATCGTTCTTCGCGTGAATGAAACGCAGGATGTCTGGATGCGTGACACGCATCATTCCCATGTTCGCGCCGCGGCGCACGCCACCCTGCTTCACGGTGTCGGTCGTCGTGTTGAAGATGTTCATGAACGAGACGGGGCCGCTCGCAACACCATGCGTCGAGCTGACCATCGAGCCGCTCGGTCTTAACTTTTCAAAAGTGAAGCCAGTGCCTCCGCCGGTCTGATGAATGATGGCAGCGTCGGTTGCGGTTTTCATGATGCCGGCGATTGAATCCGGCACGTCGAGCACGAAGCAAGCGGCGAGTTGGCCGTTTGGTTTGCCGGCGTTGACCAGGCACGGCGTGTTAGGTACAAACTCGCGCGCCGTCATGATGTCGCTCATGGCGTTATAGAAGATGTCGCGCTGCGCCGGATCGGTTTCCGCCACGGACACATGCGCGACGACGCGCGCCACAATGTCCGACCATTCCTCCAGCGAGTTCCCCTTGGCGTCTTTCAGCGAGTAACGCTTGGCGACGACTTTCCGCGCATTCAATCCCTGCGGCAGGGGTTGGCGCTTAAACGAGACAATCGATTCGGCTATTTCGTTTTGAGACACCTTTGTCATCTTCGCACCACTCGCGGATTTCATTTAGTTTACCTTTCCCGCGCGGAGACCGCACGCGAGGCCAATTTGGGGAATAAAATGCCGAGACGACACAGGATCGCCTTGAATAAAACTGAGTTTTTTTGCAGGTACTACGGTCGGTTTTGCGAAGTCACTACTACCAATGCGGAGCTGGGTTTGGAACCCATCTGCCGCCGCCGCCAGCCGTCTCAACCAAAGCAGGACGGACTATACGCCGAGTTTTGGTGGATGTCAATATCTTGTGGCTATCTTTTTTTTCAACACGATAGAGTGTGTTTTCTGAGGGATTACGTTAACCGCTAAGTGGCCGGAAATCAGCCCGTTAGGATGGCCCAAAGAGGGGGGTTGCCGCACGCGGCTCAGGAAAAAATCCTGGCTCCGTTAGGAGCCAAATATTTATAGTGAAAGCATTCCATTATTGTTTACTAGCTCCTTTAGGAGCGGCAGGTCATCTCGCTCCTAAAGGAGCTTCGAGAAATAGTTGGCGCGCGCGCGGTCTATAAACATTGCGCGCCTAACGGCGCCTTTAGACCTGTCGAGCGAGATCGACTGCGACTGACGCTGTCGTCTACTTACCCGATGAGCCGTGGGAAAGCAGCAGATCCAATTCGCGGTTCTGATTGTCGAGCATACCGAAGGTGTCGGCAGTCTCTTCCAGCATCTGTCGGGTCATCGCGATCGAGTCGCTGAGCTCTTCGAAATGCAACGACGAGACGCGTTCCGGCGTCGGCAGGGTGACGACTTGATCATTAACCAGGCCAAAGAAATTTTCGATTGATTGCAGTTGCCCTTCAACCATGCGAACCGATCGTTCGAGATCGTTGAAAGCCGCGACGCGCCGCCTGAGAATTTCCGCGTTGGCTTGTTGGATACGCTTTTGGCGATCATCGGTCGAGGTTTGAACAGAGTGCTCTGCCTGCTTGAGCTGATTCTGCACTGCCTGACGATTGGTTGATCTCAGGTGATGCTTTCGCCGGCGGTAAACGTCGAGCAGATCAACAAAATCTTCCCAGCGCTGATCGAGGGTTTGCAGGTTTGCCGGAATTTCCTTGCTGGTGGTGAATTTCTTGTAGTTGGAATAAATCTGGTTCTTCATCCAACGGAGGTATTCGACGGCTTCACGCTCGCGCGGATCGAAACCTTTGACTACCGCTTCGCGTTGCGCCTCACGGAGTTTGCGCGCACGCTCCTTGGTGCGACGTTCAACCAGGCGGCGATAGAAGGGCGCGGCAGGCACAATAGTAAGATAGAGCGCTTCGGATCCAAGTCCCAACAAGAGCGGCGTTACATCCTGGAAGAAGACCGCGCCCACCAGAAAGCCGGCCATACCCCAAAAGTTAATCGGCTCTTTGAAGGCCTCTTTTAAATAGCGAGAATCGATCTTGGGCCAGTCCATGAACTCCGGTCGTACTTAAGATATTCGAATAACTAAGTCGTCCTAAAAATCGGGGCAGTTAAATCCGTTCACTATGTTTGCCGCGTCGTCTCTCCCTGCGCCGGCAGGGCCTGGGGTGCGCCACTCGTGTCCGCCGGCAGCAAACCCATATCTTTCTTGTACTGCAGGAGCTTATCTTGCAACTGCATGTCCATCGCTTCTTTCTCGATTTCCTGCATTTGATTGTCAACCGACGTAGTGCCTAATTGCATTCTCGCTTCAGCGGCAGCCGCGCGGCGATCGATCTTGTCACGCATCTCGTCGAAGGTCCCGGCATCGTCTCCAATCTGGAACGAAGCCATGGTTTGCGCGAGTTGCTCTTGCAGCTTCGCCTGCTTCGACTGATTAATTAGCTGCATCGCCTCAGCCGTGCGGCGCTGCATCTGGAGCATGTAATTGTCGCGTGCTTTCAGCGCCTGCTTCGAAGCCAGTTGCGAATGCTCGTATTGGTGGATGGTCCGCTGCAAATCGACCTGGGCCTGACTTAGCTGGCCGATGTAAGCAGTGGCGATGTCGTCCCGGCCCATCTTGACCGATGCTTTGATCTTGGAATCCAGATCGACAACCTGAGACTCCAGCCGTTCTTTATTCTTGCCGAGCAGCTTTTCCGTGGCCATTACCTGGGCCACAGAGTTATTCAGGTCGGGGATCCGATCGCGCATGTCGCGGATGGTCTGTTGCAGGATCAGCTCCGGATCCTCTGTGGCTTCTACAATTCCGCCGAACAGCGCGCGCATCGAACGTTTTACCCTAGTCCAAAGTCCCATTTCGTCCTCCGGCTAAATCAGATTCGAAAAAAGGTGATCGTAACGGCCGTCATAAAACGCTCGGAGGGCCGTCGAGTTGTACGAAAGAGCAAGGCGCATGGTTGCATTTTCAACCACTTTTGACGGCGAGTATAGCAGAGAAAAGCTGGCAGTAAGCAGTGCGCAGTCGGCAGTTATGAAAATTCCATGGTTCGACGAGCTTGATTGGCACTACTCTCTGTGACGGCCGATGTCGCGCCGATACTGCATGCCTTCCCATTGAATCTGACCAACGGCGCCGTAACACCGCGACAACGCCGCATCCAGGTCCTCACCCGTTGCGGTCACACCCAGCACCCGCCCTCCCGCCGTCAGCCATTCGCCGCCGGCGCGCGCCGTGGCTGCATGAAAGACGTGAACATTCATTTGGTTTTCGACCCCTTCCAGGCCGTGAATCGCCGCTCCGGTTTTGGCTCTCGCCGGATATCCGTGCGCCGCCAGCACCACGCAAGCTGATGAATCAGGTGACCACTCTATGTTCAGTTGGCCCAGCTCTCCTTCACTTATCGCTTCAAAGATTTTCGCCAGGTCTGTTCTCAATCGAACAAGGATGGCCTGTGTCTCCGGATCGCCAAAGCGCACGTTATATTCAAGCACGCGTGGTCCATCCGGGGTAAGCATCAATCCTATGAAAAGTATTCCGCGAAAGGGAAAGCCTTCATCGCGGCACCCTTGCACGGTTGGTTCAACAATTTCGCGTACCACCCCATCAAGAGTTGCAGCGTCGATGATGCTCGCGTCGGTAATCGACCCCATGCCGCCGGTGTTGGCGCCGGTATCGTTTTCACCGATCCGCTTATGATCTCGCGCCGCCGGCATAAGACGATAATCTTTGCCGTCTGAGAACAAGAGCACCGACACCTCAGGTCCCGCGAGTCTCTCCTCGATTAAGATCTTGCGAGCAGCCTTAGCGCCAACAACTCCGCTCTTCAATTCCTTCAGTGCAGCGAAAGCCTCCCCTCGATTCGACGCAACAAAGACTCCCTTTCCGGCTGCGAGCCCATCAGCCTTGACTACTACGCCCGCGTTTTGGTCACCGAACTCACCGGAGTTCAGAGTCGCTTCTGCTTCCTCGATCGATGTGGCGACACGATAACGCGCCGTCGGAATTGAATGACGAGCCATGAAGTCTTTGGCGAATGCTTTGCTTGATTCCAGACGCGCCCCTTCACTTCGCGGACCGACGACTTTCAGTCCGCGGCCTTCGAAGCTATCGACGAGGCCGGCAGCGAGCGGCGCCTCTGGGCCAACCATCGTCAAATCAATCTTTGACGCCTCAGCAAATGATGCGAGCGCGGCGTGATCGCCAATATTAACGGGTACGCATTCCGCGATCTGCGCGATGCCGGCGTTACCCGGCGCGCAAAACAATTGCAAAGGCTCGCTCGACGTGTGCTGCAACGCCCAACAAATCGCGTGTTCTCTGCCACCCGAACCGATCACCAGAATCTTCATGTTTTTATTGGGAACGCGAACGGCTATGAAGCTTCTCAGTCGCCGTTCAACACAATTGCCGCAACCTGAATCTTTTCCCGCAAAAATGCTTGACAGCGCGGGATCATAGTCATATAAGTGCACCCGCTGTGGCCCGCCAGGTTCACTTCGGGCGGCGCTAGTTTAAGTTTTCGCGGCCTCCTCGTACAGCTTTCGAGACCAGCACCTGCAATCGGGGCTTCCTGCCCCCAACATCGTCAGAGCGTCTGGAGGAGAACCAATGTCAGATGATCAAGCGGATCGAGTTGGTACTGAACAGGCGTCTGACTTTCAAGATCGTCCCATCAATTGTGTCGATTGCGGAGAAGACTTCATCTGGACCGTCGGTGAGCAGGTTTTCTTTCACGATAAAGGTTTGAAGAACGAGCCGAAGCGGTGCAAGCGGTGCAAACAAGCGAAGAACAATCGGCTCGCAGCAATCTCACTCGCGCAATCGGCGGGCGTCAAACAACGAATTGAAGTCACGGTCAACTGCGCCCAGTGCCACGAAGAAACGACGGTGCCTTTTTATCCCTCACAGGGACGACCGGTTTATTGCCGCGCCTGTTTCATCGCTGCGCGCGCGATGACCGCCAGCGCCTGATGCTCTACTGTTCCAAATGGTAAGGAACATTCGTCACCACTACACCCTTCTTAAAAAGCAACGCGCCCTTTAAGTAAAGCGTATTCTGATTGTGCAGCAGGTTCTGCCACCACTTCGCGGGAACGAACTCAGGCAACACGATGGTAATCAATACATTTGGCGAACCACGTCGCACCCGATCCACATAGTTGAAGATGGGACGGGCCAGCGAACGATAGGGCGAAGCGACGACTACAAGGTTAACGCCGGAACCCCACTGGTCCCACTTCTCTCGTAACCTGCGCGTTTGTTCATCGTCAAGATTCACATACACGGCAGTCACATGATGTGGAGCAATCGACTTTGCGTATTGCAAGGCTGCGATTACGCCGCGATGGATTCCGGATATCGGGACTATTACTTCATGTTCGAACGGACGCAAAGGAGCAAGGCCTTCGGTTGATAGCTGGCGCGCGACATCGACGTAATGCCGGTGAATCTTGAGGAACATCAAGACTAGCAACGGTATCAAGGCCACCACCACCCACGCCCCATGGACAAACTTTGTGGCGATGAAAATGATCAGCACCACGCACGTGGCGATAGCGCCCAGACCATTAACCACAATAGACTTTCGCCAATGTGAGTGCCGTTCAATGGCAGCCAAATTGGCGTGCTTCCCGGCAACTGCAGCAGGCTGACCAGCCGAGTGGCCTTTCGCTGCGCTGCTAGCGGCTTGAATTGATTTACCTTCACGCCACCAATGCACAACCATTCCTGCCTGCGACAGCGTAAAGGAAAGAAACACGCCAACCGCATACAGAGGAATCAGGCGGCTGGTGTCACCTCGAAACGCCCACACCAACAATCCTGAAAAGACTGCCAGCAAGATAATGCCATTCGAAAAAACGAGACGATCGCCAAGGTTTGCAAGTTGACGCGGCAGGTAGCGATCGCGGGCAAGCAAGGAAGACAGACGGGGAAAGCCGGCGAACGAAGTGTTGGCTGCGAGGATTAGGATGGCGGCAGTGGTTGCCTGCACCACATAATAAAACCATCCCAGCGGGCCGGTGAAAACCACTCTGGCAATCTGAGAGATGACCGTCTCATGCTCGCGCGGATGAACATGGAAAAAATAACTGAGGACACTCGCGCCGAGAAACATCCCAATCAACAACACCGCCATCCACGACAGGGTCGTCGCCGCGTTTTTGGATTCCGGCTGCTTAAAGGCCTGAACCCCATTTGATATTGCCTCGATGCCGGTCAGGGCGGCGCAGCCGTTGGCAAACGCTCCCAGCAACAGGAACAGATGCAGGGGTTGAGAGTGATAGCCCTCAGCGATTTTCAGGTCGGCGTCGTTGACCACCACAGCCAACGTTGGACTCATATAGAAGCGGATCAATCCATAAACAATCAGAAACAAAAAACTCACAATGAAGGCATAGCTCGGGGCTGCGAATAGTGCGCCGGCTTCGCGCACGCCGCGCAGGTTGGCCACCGTAATGAATCCGATAAAAAAGAGACACAACAAGACTCGATGATTGTGCAGTCCGGCGAAGCTGGTTCCCTCGGTCGCAGAAGTGATGGCTTCAACGCCCGCAGCCACCGAAACTGATACCGTAAGAATGTAATCGACCAGCAGCGACGCGCCCGCGATCAATCCTGGTATTGTTCCCAGGTTCTCCTTCGCCACGATGAAGGCGCCGCCTCCGGAAGGATAAGCGTAGATAGTTTGACGGTAACTGATGGTTACGATCACGAGCAGCAGGCAGATCGCGATCGAAATCGGAACAACCTTGCCAAATGGATCGCCATGACCGACGAAGTACGCCGCCGCAAGTACGAGAAGTATCTGTTCAGTTGCGTACGCCGTGGAAGACAACGCGTCTGACGCAAAGATCGCCAGGGCAGTTTTCTTGGTGAGCCGTTCGTGTGCTAAGCGTGCTGTCCTGATTGGGCTGCCAAGCAGTAAGCGCTTTAGAGAGGCCATTGTTTACGCACAATAGCGGGCGCGCGTTTCTCATCGCGGCGCTAAAAATGCCACACGCTGGCTTCTCAACAATGCCAACTGTGGCAACGCCACTCGACGGGTGTGCTCGCTATTTCTCGTTCCGAAAAAATTCGTACAGGATCGTGCTTGCCGTATCTTATTCCACTTCCTTCGAAAGTCAATCTGGCCGCCTTATAGAAATCGATTTTAGTCGGGGTGATGAGGGCAAATGCAGCGTGAAAAACGCCGTCTAAAAATAAAAGCGGGCGGGGCCCTCCCACAAGCCCCACCCTAAGGCCACGTGTCCTCACCCCACGCGACCACTTCGTCCACCGGGGAGGCGGACGCAGGGTGATTATGCACAAGTCACCGTTCTTATGCAACAGAAAGTATGATCTTTTTTTGATCGATTAATGCGTTCGTCGGAAGGTAATTAGTTTTTGTAATAGCCACTATCAACTTCGTTGCGGCACGACAGATTCGATGGCATGCAGAAGCACAATCACGACATCATTTTCCGCGAGTGCAGCCGTAGTTTTAAGCGCGACATAGTCGTTCGTTACGTCGGTGATCACACCTTCGTAAGTCCCGCCAGAAATGGTCTTGATATTTACTGCATCGCCCCTATACCTAATCAAAAGATTCTCGATGTGTTGATAATTCATCTCGTCTATTCCTCTCGTGTCATATTGTCTTGATTATTGGATCGGCATCCGATTTCCAGGTCACAAAAAACAAACGATAACCATCCGGGTCCTGCAAGCTGACAAATCTGCCGCCCCATCCTTCATCGCGCGGATGGGTAACTTGAACATCACGCGCCTTTAACGTTTCGTGAAATGCGTCTACGTCGCTAACGCCCAGCACGAAATGAACTCCGCGCCCACGCTTGAGCATCGTTTCTATCTGCTGAACCAGGGTAATCCGCAAAGAACCCGATCGTACAGACGCGATCGGAGGCTGCGCATCCATATGGTTCGATTCCAGTGTAAATCCCAGAACGTCGCGGTAGAATTCGACCGACTCTTCCAGATTGTTTACTTCAAGAAAAAGAAGATCGAGGCCATCTATCATCTCGATTGACTCATTTCGATTGATTCAAACTGTAGTCAGGATTAAGTAGACGCCATAACCGCCGCCGGCGACTATGAGCCAAAACGCAACTTCCTGCGCCGCGCGAAATCGTCGTACAGGATGACCCGCACGCAATGATTCGCGAACGTTAGTCATCGCAGAATGCGCAATCATCACGCCGAAAAGAATTACGCCCGCAGCTAAAATTGAGAGCGGCCAAAGAAACCATAATCCGTTAAAGTGGACCAACAGCAACAAGAGCAGACCAAGCGCCAGGCACATGAGCGCGCTCAATAGCTGCCCGTAGAATCCTACTTCGCGCGCCGCGGGTGCTGATTGAACCGCCGTAGTCGTGGTTGCCGGGCCGCGTCGCCTGGCGTCGTATTGCTTACGCGCTGCTTCGTCGTGCAGGACACTGTAGGCTTCATTCAGCGCTTTCATGTCTTCTTCGGCGCCCCCGCGATCGGGATGCCGCTGGTGCGCCTGGCGCTTGTACAGACGCTCAATCTCACGCGGCGAAGCATCTTCGCTCGCGCCGAGGATTGCATAGTAATCAGGCGCCCGGTTCAAGTTAGGTTGCATTGTAGGGTCGCCTGTTGCGGATAATCAATTTAGTTCGAATCGCAGTGACAATTTGTTCACAGCATCACAAGAGACGGTCCACGCCGGCGTCAGGGAAAACGCCTAGGTGTCTGTACACAGATGCTGTTATTTTTGAATGGTCATGACTCACCCATTTGCGCCGGGAGACGATTTGATTTTTCAACTCGAGAGCGGTTTCGGGTTGTTGCGCGTGCTCGTAATCGACGAGCGCGAGGGCAGGCCGATCTGGCATTTGATGGCGTATGAAGAGTTGTTTCCCGATATTGAGTCGGCGGAACGTGCCCTCGCCGATCCGGCGTCGCTGCATGTCAGGCGGCCGCACATGGCGCTAACCGACCGCGCCTTCGAGCGAACACCCGCCGCACGTTTAGGCAATCGTCCACCTACTAATGATGAACTTGCTGAATACGACAATTGGGCCAGGAGCAACGGCGCAGTTTCCGATCGTTCAGCCCTACTGATGTTGGGACTTCGATAAAATGACGAACATGCCAAGCAACGAAAGACTTACAGGCACCAGACAGGCGCGCCGATTCGTATTCGCCGCGCTGTTTGTTTTACTGACCGTATTTTCCATTTCAGCGCAGCGCCGCGAGCGGCTGGTCGATGCATGGAAACCACTTCATTACGATGTATACCTTACGTTCAACGATCAATTGACCCAGATCGAAGCGCACACTGATATTTCCGTTGAAGTCCTCGCGCAAACATTGACGACGGTTGATCTCGATTTTGGCGACATGCCGATTGATTCGGTGCTGGTGTCGGGAACGGTAACTAAATTCGAGCGCACACCTGAAATGCTCAATGTGATGCTGGCGACGGTTGCGAAGCGCGGCGATAAACTTAAAATCACGGTCAACTATCACGGGCACCCAAAGGACGGATTGATTTTCGCGAAAGATGCGGACGGCAAGATGTCCGCCACCGGAGACAACTGGCCCAATCGAGTGCACTACTGGATTCCGACTCTCGATCACCCGTCGGCCAAAGCAACTGTGACATTTACAATTTCAGCGTCTGTAAATTACGAAGTAGTAGCCAACGGAAGATTCATAACCGTCGATGGCAACGCTGGGACTTCAACCTGGAAGTTTGAAGAAGGGAAACCCATTCCGCCGTATTGCATGGTGGTCGCAGTCAGCCAGGGCGCGAAATTGGACACTCCATTTGAAGCGGTACCGCTCTCTTATTACGTGCCGCAAAGAGACCACGATTACGCGGGCAAGGGTTTCTCACCAGCAGCGCCCGCGCTCGCCTTCTTCAGCCAAACCGTCGCGCCTTACCCTTACGAGAAACTCGCCCTGATTATTGGCGCGACCCAATTCGGCGGAATGGAAAACTCGAGCGCGATTGTCTTCCCCAGCGGCCTCTTCAGCGGCAGAACGAACGACAAGATGAGCGCGCGCTTCGATGTGCCAAAACGTCTTGAAGAAGTCGTCGCGCATGAGATCGCGCATCAATGGTTCGGTGATTCAGTCACTGAATCGACCTGGGCCGACCTCTGGCTGAGCGAAGGGTTTGCGACTTACTTCGCCGGCCTCTTCGTTGAGAAGTACGACGGCGAGGATGCGTTTCGCGAATACATGCGCAACGCCGCGCAGCGCTATTTCAACTACGAGAAACAGACAATGACGCCAATTCACGATGCAGCAACGACGAATTTGATGAAGCTGCTGAACCCGAACAACTATGAGAAAGGCGCCTGGGTGTTGCACATGTTGCGGTCGCAGTTGGGCGATGACGCGTTTTTCAAAGGGCTGCGCGAGTACTACAACGCGCACGCGTCGGCAAACGCCTCGACTGAGGACCTGCGCGATGCTCTGGAAAAATCTTCCGGTAAAAATCTAAAAGAGTTTTTTGCGCGGTGGGTTTACGGTACCGGACATCCGCGTTACCAGGTGCTTTGGGAAGTTAGTGGCGACCAAACAGCTTTGAAAGTGACTGTGAATCAGCTTCAGGGTGGCGCGGCGTTCCTCGATCCGCTGCCGATTGAAATCACCGTCGAAGGCGAGAAGGCGCGACGTACGATTTATCCTAAATCTAAGGAAGCAACGCTGACAATTACGCTGAAGGGGAAATTAACCTCTAGGGAATTAGATCCAAATGACACGTTACTGAAAGAAATCGTCAAAGAGTAGTTAACTCTTCGCTTTCTTGCTCTTTGCTCTTTTGCTCTTAGCTCTTAGCACCTTCAACTTCAGCGCGCGCTTTACGAGCCATGGCAGGGCGCATCCTAGGTTGCTTTGACCAGTCCCGTCAATCGAACCATCAAGGTAAAGATCTTGCATTAGACGATTGATAAAGCGAGCTTTGATTAAAGATGCGAAACTCCTTGCAGGCGGAAGAAATGGGTTCCCGAGGTTTCTGAGAATCGCAGAATCGAAGGCCTGACCCCCGCTTTGCCCCCTTTGGTTGTTAGCCTGTCGCTTTCGAGAATTCTGACCACAACAAAATCTTGCACATCCTGACGTTTCTACGGTTGGAGTTTCAAAACCATAAGGCGTCGAGAACCGGTGGTCAAGAAAAACTCACATTAGTTTTTTGACCGGACGCTTTAGTTCGCTGCCCACCCTTTGAAAATGTTTTTTGGCTTCTTGATTTGACACGCGTGGGGACTCCGAACTCGGGGTGTGGCGGTTTTCGGTTTGTGAAACCTTCGTCTTGCGAATAAAGCACCCATACTGAGCGCCATATTCGAAGGAACGAAACGTTCTTGGACATACAAACGTTGACTTCCGCGGATCTTTGGCGGAAATTGAAACGCTGGGTTGCATTGTACTCAGGCGCGCGCCACGAAATCATCCTTTGAACAAGTAGGAGAAAGTTATGCTTATCGCTGTTGATGGAACCGGACCCTTCTTGGACAAAACCTACTACAAAGAAATGGCAAACAGTTTTGTCAAGCAAGTTCGCAATGAATGCCCTGAAGGACTTAAGTACTACTTCCGAGGAGCTAGTCTCGCGGGAGAGGAGTGTATGGCCACTGCCTATTCCGCTTTTGGCGTCATCATAAGAACCTATCGAGACATGAAGAAAAAGGGGGAGGAGTCTTTCAAACTCTTTTTGACCGGGTACAGCCGTGGTGGAGCCACCGTAATTTACCTTGCCAGGCTTTTGCAGACGTCGCTCCCCGACATAGAGATTGAGTGCATGGCTTTGTTCGATGCCGTCGATCGCTCGTCTCTCTCATTTGTTGACATCATCCCAGGCAATGTGAAGATATGTTACCACGCCATTCGAGACCCCAAAGTTCAATCGCGTTGGTATTTCGGCAACTGCGGCTTGAAAATTGACCCCCCGGGTAAAATGGATCCGCCGAAAACGTTTTTTGCGACACATGCTGGATTAGGTGGCATGCCATGGACTGGAGACCATCCGACTAAGGAGGTTCAAAACTCAAAATTCAACGTTGCTGAGTATTTCCGAAAGTACCCGATGGCAGCCAAGGTCGGTTTTCCCAGTGAAGCGACTATTGAAGTTCCATTAATTACCGAGGCCCAAGACAAAGCGGGCTCAGCGGCAGTTCGTTCATGGATGTGGAATAATATGAGAAAACACGGAATGGTCTCCTAAGACGGTAGCGTCAAAACAACAGGGAAACAACGGGGGTCAGGTCTCTGAGAATCGCAGAATCGAAGGCCTGACCCCAGTTTTTGATCGGAGCGCTAAATAACGCAGCCGTGAAATTGTAAGTGGGACGGGTGTTTGGTTATTGCCCAAACCGCTGCCTGTATTCACTCGATGAAATAAATGCCTTCACCATTTCGGCATTGATGTAATCGCCGTTGAATTGATTCAGTTTGTTCAGCCAGAACTCGTAGCCGGTGTAATCCGAATCCGGTAAGTCGTTTGGATTACGGCGCAGATAACCCATGTATTCGGTCAACACAAATGCGCGATTAAATTCGGCGTTGTATAGATCCTGATCCTCAGCAACCTGTCGCAATGCTTGCGCCCGCGCGGTAGTATTGCTGCTGTCCGCCGCCCCGCTGAACAGGTTGATCGCTGTGGTGCGTTCACTCGCTGACAAAACATTGCCGGCATTCTGATTCAGCTTGTCGACAAATTGTGCGGGCGTCATCGTCGTCGGAAACGCTGAGATGAACCGCGATGTCGCTACAAACTCACTCGCGTAAGCTTGCTTGTTGTTCTCCAGCGCCTGCTCCCAACCTGGCGCGAGCACGACAACACCTTGCCCGATTCGTTGCGTGTCTTTGAGGAACTCATTGAAGCGAACTATTGGCACCGCCAGCTGATGTGAACTACCTAAGGTTGAAGTTCCCGTCGCATCGCCGTACGCCGTTTTGTACATGCGCTCGACCAGGTAACCTGTCTGTTGGAATTCGATCGACAGGAAGAACGCGGCCGAGACGTTGATGCGCCGCACTTCGGTGCAGGCGGCATCGCTGCCGCACGAAGTGATCTGACCGGTCCAAAAATCCAGGCCTGATTGATCGGCTTCACGATTCAGGAAATCGTGATAGTGCATCCGCACAAACATGTTCGGATCATCGATGATGTTCGTCGGCGGTTCTGTCGCATCGTCAGCAATCGTTATTGATGTGGTCGAGGGCGAGGTCAAAGCCGAACCGCCGGTCTGATTTGAGAGCGTCACCGTAATCGTTTCCGAACCTTCTACGAACGAGTCCTGACTGATCAGAATGGTGATGGTCCTGCTTGTGTCTCCGGCGGCGAAACTCAGCGTACCGAGCGCTGCGGTGAAATCACACTTTGGTGAAGCTACGCCCGACGCAGTCGAACAGGGCAGGCCAGAATCTGCATTGGTCGCGTAATCCACCGTGGCTGCTCGCGATGAGTCTCCGGTGCGGGTAACGGTGATCGTGGTCGAGCCTGAATTCTCTGTCGTGTTCGAACTGGCCGACGCAAAAGCGATAAAGCCACCAATTGGATTCACCGTAATCGTAAACGACTGCGACGCTGACGTATCCACACCACCGTTCGCTGTGCCGCCGTTGTCTTTCAGGTTGATTGTTATTGTCGCCGTGCCCCCTGCGTTGCTTGCCGGTGTGTAGGTCAGTGTTCCAGTGGGGCTAATCGCCGGCTGGACTGAGAACATCAGGACGTTCGTGTTACCTGTTACCTGAAACGCAACCGTTTGACCGGACTCGTCCGCCGGTCCCGCAGAGATCCCAGTCGCCCAGTTGGCCACAGTTTGCGCGCCAACATTGTTATTGACAGTTTGATCCGCGCCCTTTGTAAACGACGGTGCGTCGTTCACTGCGCTCACCGTGATCGTGAAGCTCTGCGATGGCGAAGTGTCCGCCCCGCCATTGGCCGTGCCGCCATTGTCTTTCAACGTCACGGTGACCGTGGCAACCCCATTGGCATCTGGAGCCGGCGTGAACGTGAGCGTGCCGCTGGCGCTGATCGCAGGCTGGGCCGAGAATAACGCGTTGTTATCGTTCGTCGCGGTGAAGGTAAGGATTTGCGCGGACTCATTCGCCGGGCCCACTGAAATGTTCGTCGCCCAGCTTGTGACTGTTTGCGCTCCAGCATCTTCATTGACGACCGAATTCGGGCCTTTAGTAAATGACGGCGGGTCATTGACCGCGGTCACCGAGATGGTAAATGTTTGCGACGCTGAAGTATCTATTCCTCCGTTCGCCGTGCCACCGTTATCTTTGAGATTAATCGTAATGGTGGCGGACCCGTTCGCGTCAGCCGCTGGCGTAAAGGTCAACGTTCCTGTGGCACTAATAGCTGGACCCACTGAGAATAGAGTCGGACGGGTATTGTTGGTTATCTGGAAACTCAAAGTTTGCGTCGACTCATCTGCTGGTCCCGCCAAAATATTGGTCGCCCAACTAGTCACTGTCTGCGCGCCCGCGTCTTCGAGCACCGTCTGATTGGCGCCTTTAGTGAATGACGGCGCGTCATTCACCGGATTGATGGTGATCGTGAATGTCTGCGGCGGCGATGTATCTACTCCTCCGTTAGCCGTCCCGCCGTTGTCTTTAAGCACGATCGTGATCGTGGCTGAACCGTTGGCGTTGGGGGCCTGTGTAAAGCTGAGTTGCCCATTTGAACTGACCGTTGGACCGGACGAGAAGAGGGCCGCATTGGTGTTGTTCGTTACCACAAAGGTCAAGGTTTGACCTGACTCGTTTGACGGGCCAGCCGACACATTCGTCGCCCACGGCGAAACCGATTGAGGACCGGTATCCTCGTTGAAGGTCTTGTCCGGACCTTTCGTAAAGGACGGCGCGTCGTTGACCGAATTGACCGCAATGACAAAGCTCACTGATGTCGTGTCAACGCCACCGTTCGCCGTGCCGCCGTTGTCTGTCAATGTAACGGTGATGGTTGCGGTCCCGTTCGCATTTGCGGCGGGTGTGTAAGACAGCGTTCCAGCTAAACTAACTGCGGGAGCAGCAGAGAACAATCCTGGATTGGAATTACTCACCTGAATGGTCAATGTCTGACCGGACTCGTCCGCCGGACCTGGTGATATGTTCGACGCCCAATTGCTTACTGTTTGTGCGCCGGCATCTTCGTTAATAACCTGATCGGGTCCCTTGGTAATTGTCGGAGCATCATTTACCGCATTCACCGTCAACATGAAGGTTTTCACGTCGCTGCCGCCCACGGTGCGATTGACCGTGACGGTAATGTTGGTCGTCCCGGAAAGATTAACGGCGGGATTGATCACCACGCTTCCGTTTGCACCTGTGATGGACGCGTTCAAGTGACCCGCGTCATTCGGCACCAGCGTGGCGTTGCTCGAGGTCGCGGTTACTGAGGTGATGGTGCTGGTGTCACCGGGATCAAATCCGACCGTCAATTGGGTGTCTTCGTTGGTGCTCGTGTCGGGCAGATTCGCCAGGGGCGCTTGTCCTTCATAAGCGCCAATGTCGACCGTCGCCGTCGTATCAGCGTCAGGCCCGTCGACGATGCGATTGAAGCCCCGCTGGTCAGTGGTCAATTGGCTGATATTCGAATCGCCGCAATGTGTTGATTGGGTCACGCAGTTATCGCCGGCATCGAGCGCAGGACTGGTGGAAAGCAATGCGTGCGTCATCGTTGGACCACCGTTGTTGGCCAGTGGACTGAGGCCGGGACTCGCAACGCCAACCTGGTTGTTGTTGACGCCGTTCGACAAACCGCCGGACCCTCCGGTGCCGATGAGATTAAAAGAACTGCTCAGATCGATGGGACCCGATATGTCGTTAGCTGAAGATCCGGATTTGAGGTTTCCGGCCACAATCGTATTCTTTAACTTGATCGTCCTGATACAAGCACTCGTGCAAGACGTCTGGTTGTTCGAAATGCCACCTATTCCTGAACTGCCGTCCGAATTATTTCCATAAACAGTACTATTCGTGACAAACAGGCTTGGGTTTCCTCCGATTATGGCAGTGTTATTAATGCCGCCGACCCCGTCGCTGAAACTCGAAGTGTTGCCGGAGATGGTACTGTTGTTGATAATCGCTACGGCGTTACCACCATTGCTGGCGGTCAAATTCTGGATCCCGCCAAAGCCCACCGTTGAGCTATTACCAGAGATCGTACTGTTGTTAACCGTAAGAGATGCCGAAATTCCTGGATTGGGTGTTTGCAGAAGTACTTCGCTATCAATTCCGCCGGCGGTATTGTTGCTCACCGTAGTCTGGTTTACGGTGAGCGTAGATCCTCTACTGGTGATTGCAGCGGCTCCAGAGTTACCGGTGATTACGCAGTTATTGATGGTTAAAGCCGTCTGAGTATTAACGACTCCGCCCTGATTGCCATTTGCAATTGTCAGCCCTGAAATCGTGACGACGGTATTTGAGATCGAAAAGACGGCGAAGTTGGGCGTTCCTCCTGCGCTGCTGCGTTGGATGGTTAGCAGATTGGCGCCGGGCCCCTCAATTATTGCCCTGGAAGATATCGTTGGCAGTGCCGTTAACAGATTGATCGTCGCTGGTCCGCCCGATGTCAGTGCGGGCGCGAATGAGATATCTCCGGGACTCGAATTAGCCGCATTGACGGCTTCGCGAAGTGTACACCCATTGCCGATCCCAACAGCGGTACAGGCGCCGTCGTCGGCATCCGCTGTGGTGTTAACCTGGAATGGGTTGGTTTCGTAAGCGCCAATGTCGCTGCCATTTCCACCGCTGGCATTCGCGACATTGGGATCATCGACGGGCCGCGTTCGTCCACGCTGATCGGTTGTTTGTGAACTGTTGCCGGCGTCAATTGCAGGGCTGCCGACAAGCAAGGCGTGAGTCTTGGTTGCCCCGCCATTGTCTGCCAACGCACCCAGCAGCGGATCGATCGCTGCGCCCGGAGATCCTACCTGATCATTATTGATTCCGTTGTTCAAACCGCTGCCGGCGGATAGCCCGATCAGGTTATAGCCCTGGGAATTGAACGCTCCTTTCAGATCTGAAAAACCGCCCGTGTTCTTAGCGACGATCGAATTTCCAATATTGATCGTGCCGGTGACGTTTCCAATTCCGCCCGCGCCACTCGCCGGGGCCGTGTTCGCAGTCACGGTAGCGTTAGTCAGATTCACTGTTCCGGATGCCATGTTCGTAATACCGCCATCGCCAGCCGCGACAGAACCAGTAGTGCTGTTACCGCTGATCGTCGAGTTGGTAAGCGTCACTACACCCGAGTTGACATTAGCGATAGCCCCGCCCTGTGCGTTAGCGGAATTGTTGCTCACCGTAGTTCTAATTAGAGTCAATGTGCCGTCGCCGTTAAAACCGCCGGTGGTATTGTAAATGCCGCCGCCGGCCCCGCCACTCGCGGTGTTCCCGTCAATAGTGCTGTCGGTTAACGTGACGGTTCCGCCATTGCTGATAGCGCCACCGTTTTGCGCGGTGCAGCCGCGAAGAGTCATATCAGTAAGAGTCACCACGTCCGGACTCATATTGTTGAGGCAGCCACCTGAACCAATCCCAGCGCCCGAACCGGCAGGATTGTTTCCGTTTGCAATGGTCAGGCCGGATATCGAGTCATTGAAGTTTCCATTGATCGGAGCGAAGAAAAAGATTGTGAAATTTGGCGTTCCGCCGGCTGTGCTCCGCTGAATCGTCAACTGGTTCGAACCTGGTCCAACGATGGTGACGTTGCCCACAAACCCGGGTAGTTGCGTATTCAACGTGATCACGCTGCCTGATGGAAGATTGAAGTTAATCGAATGGCCCTGGTTCCCGACTTGTCCTTCCTGAATGGCTGCACGCAACGTGCATTGATCGCCATTTGACAGATTGCCGTCAGTATCACAGTGGCCATCGCCGACGTTCGTATCTGCAGTATCAGCGACGCTGTTTACGGTAAAAGTCGTAGCGGCAGGTAGCGGCGCCCCGGCGCCAATTCCGCGACGGCCGGCACTGGAAGACTGGCCGGTTCGAACAGGCAGAGTGAACGCCAACATCAAAGTTGGGACCAGGATAAGCAATATTCGTGTAGATAGTCTGCGACGGAATAGCGAGGTTTGGGTGATGAGTATTTTCATTTCAGTTCTTACAGGGCGAGGTTCGTTTCAAGCAACAGCAGCGCCAGCTTTAGGTGATGATAAATGAGAACGCGCGATTTAATGGAATAGTTACACTTTGTAAAGCCCGCACACCCTGAAAGTTTCTTTGATGCGGCTCAGTAAAACTTAGAAAAATACAATTGCGTCACGGCCCAAAGCGCTGTCGATACTCACTCGATGAAATGAAGGCCTTCACCATCTCAGCGCCGACGTAGTCGCCATTGAATTGATTCAGCTTGTTCAGCCAGAAGTCGTAGCCGGTGTAGTGCAGCGTCGGTTCCGGTGCATCGTTGGGGTTGCGCCGCAGATAGCCTATGTATTCCGTTAACACAAAGGCGCGGTTGAATTCGGCGTTGTATAGATCCACGTCTTCCGCCACCTGCCGCAGAGCCTGTGCGCGGGCGTTCACGTTCGTGGTATCGGCGGCATTGCCAAATAGATTAATCGCTGTCGTTCGCTCACTCGCCGATAGGACATTGCCGGCATTCTGATTCAGCTTGTCGACAAACTGCGTTGGCGTCATTGTCGTCGGGAGCGCTGCGAGGAAGCGCGAGGTTGCTACAAACTCGCCAGCATACGCTTGTTTGTTATTCTCCAGCACCATCTCCCAGCCAGGTTGTAGTACTACGACTCCACGGCTGATGCGCTGCGTGTCAGTGAGAAATTCATTCGCTCTCACGACCGGTACAAATATCTGGTGCGAACCGCCGAAGGTTGAAGTAGCAGTCGCATCACCATAAGCCGTCTTGTACATCCGCTCCACCAGATAACCAGTCTGTTGGAACTCTATCGAAAGGAAGAAGGCTCCGCTCACGTTCACTCTACAGACAGTTAGGTCGGACGACCCGCAATTGGTCATTTGGCCCGTCCAGAAATCCAACCCCGACTGATCTCCTTCACGATTGAGAAAGTCGTGATAATGCATTCGCACAAACATGTTCGCGTCATCGATGATGTTGGTCGGTGGCTCAGTCGCGTCATCGGCAATCGTGACTGTCATGCTGGACAGCGTGCCCAAAGCTGCACCGCTGGTGGGATTCGACAGCGTTACAGTGATTGTTTCTGGTCCTTCAACGAAGGAATCCTGGCTGATCAGGATCGTGATCGACTTGCTGGTATCGCCTGCGGCGAAATTCAATGCGCCCAGCGCTGCGGTGAAGTCACACTTCGGTGACGCCACGCCGTTGGCTGTCGAACACGGTACGCCCGCATCCGCGTTGGTCGCGTAATTGACTGTGACAGCTTTTGAAGTGTCGCCCGAACGTGTGACATTGACCGTCGTCGAGCCTGAGTTCTCGGTCGTATTGGCACTGCTCGACGCGAAACTGACAAAGCCCCCGACCGGCATGACCGTAATCGTGAACGTTTGCGAGGCCGAAGTGTCCATGCCACCGTTCGCGGTGCCGCCGTTGTCCTTCAGATTGATCGTTATTGTCGCTGAGCCGCCGCCGCTTGACGACGGAGTGTAACTCAGCGTGCCTGTAGAGCTGACAGCGGGACCGACAGTGAACAAGCCCGGATTGGTATTGCCAGTTACCTGGAAAGTGAGCGTCTGCCCCGACTCATTAGCAGGTCCCGCAGAGATGTTCGTGGCCCAGTTCGCCACCGTCTGTGCCCCAGCATTGTTGTTGACAGTTTGGTCAACGCCTTTTGTAAACGAAGGCACGTCATTGACAGCATTCACGGTGATGGTAAAGGTCTGCGAGGCCGACGTATCCACTCCGCCATTGGCGGTGCCTCCGTCATCTTTGAGATTGACCGTGATCGTTGCGCTCCCGTTGGCATTCGCTGCCGGCGTGTAGGTCAGCGTACCCGTCGAACTCACGGCCGGACCGGCTGAGAACAAACTCGCATTCGTGTTTCCCGTGATTTGAAATGTCAGTATTTGACTCGATTCGTCTGCCGGTCCCGCCGAGATACTCGTCGCCCACCCGTTCACCGTCTGCGCACCCGCGTCTTCCAACACCGTTTGATTCGCGCCCTTCGTGAAGGAAGGCACATCGTTCACCGCAGTCACCGTGACCACAAAGCTCTGCGACGCCGAAGTATCTACGCCCCCATTCGCTGTGCCGCCATTGTCTTTCACATTGATCGTAATCGTCGCTGATCCATTCGCATTGGTCGCCGGGGTAAAGCTCAGTTGACCACTTGAATTTACCGTTGGACCGGCCGAAAACAGCGCCGCATTGGTGTTGTTCGTTACCTGGAAGGTCAAAGTTTGACCCGATTCATCTGACGGCCCAGCCGAGATGCCCGTCGCCCATGCCGCAAAAGTTTGCGAGCCTGAATCTTCGTTGACCGTCTTGTCCGGCCCTTTCGTAAATGATGGCGCATCGTTTATCCCATTTACCGTTATGGTGAATGTCTGCGAGGCCGACGTATCCACTCCGCCATTGGCGGTGCCTCCGTCATCCTTGATCACCAAAGTGATCGTGGCCGAGCCATTAGCGTTGGCCGCCGGCGTGTAGGTCAGCGTACCCGTCGAACTCACGGCCGGTCCGGCCGAGAACAAACTCGCATTCGTGTCTCCCGTGATTTGAAATGTCAGTATTTGACTCGATTCGTCTGCCGGTCCCGCCGAGATACTCGTCGCCCACCCGTTCACCGTCTGCGCACCCGCGTCTTCCAACACCGTTTGATTCACGCCCTTTGTGAAGGAAGGCACATCGTTCACCGGATTAACGGTCAGCAGAAAGGTTCTGCTCTCAGGACCGCCTGTCCGATTGATGGTCACGGTAATGTTAGTCGGGCCCGAAACGTTCGCCGCTGGATTGATCGTCAGTGCGCCGGTCGAGCCGGTCATCACCACGCTTAAATGCGCCGAGTCATTTGGCACCACCCCCGCATCGCTGGAGGTCGCCGTCACCGAAGTGATCGTACTCGTATCGCCACCGTCAAATGCGATCACCAGTTGCGTGTCCTCGTTCGTGCTGGTATCTGGCAGGCTAGCCAAAGGCGTTTGCATTTCATAGGCGCCAATATCAACCGTACTCGTCGCGTCACCATCGGGGCCGTCAACCTGGCGGCTAAATCCCGGGCCCCTCTGATCAGTGGTGAGCTGCGAAATGTTCGCGTCACCGCAATGTGCGACGTCGACAACGCAATTATCACCCGCATCAAGCGCCGGGCTGTTTGACAACAAAGCGTGGGTCAACGTCGGGCCGCCATTGTTTGCGAGAGCCGCCAACTGTGGATTCACTCCCACCTGATCGCCGTTGACCCCATTGCTAATGCCATTGGTAGTTCCCGGGTCACCAATTAGATTGTGCCCGAGCGAAGCGAAACCGCCGGAAGCGCCCGGACCAGAAAGGTCTGGTGCGGCGTTCCCGGCGACGATTGTATTTCGGACATTCACCGAACCATTATTGGCGATTCCATTCGCCCCACTGCTAGCTAAGTTATTAGTAACCGTGCAAGAAGTAAGCTGCGCGGTTCCCTGGTTGGAGATCCCACTGGCGCTGAGTGCAGAATTACCACTTATTGTGCTGTTGGTAAGATTAATCACTGCCCCACCATTGTTGTAAATGGCGCCACCCCGGCCGCCAGATCCAGGGCCGGAGCCGGTCGTATTCCCGCTCACGGTGCAATTGATAAGAGAAGCAGTTGAACCGCCGCTGTGGTAGATACCGGCGCCATCACCGGCGGAACCGGTCGGGTCATTGCTATTGCCCGTAATATTGTTACTAATCGTGGCGCGATTGAGAGTCATCGCTCCCGTGTTGTATATGCCCCCACCAGAGCCGGCTGATATTCCATTATTGGCGGCGCTCCCGGTTCGGTTTCCGCTAACCACGCAATCTGTCATTGTTAGCGTGCCGCTATTTACAATGCCGCCGCCATCAGTACCGAAGGCAGCGCCGAACCGCGGCCCGGTGGTGTTTGCGGTCACCGAGCAATTCGTCATTGTCAAATTTCCTTGATTAAAGATACCCCCGCCAGGCGAATTAGTAGTTTCGTTGGCCGTCACTGTTACGTCGGTCATAGTTAGGGTACCCAGATTACTAATCCCACCGCCAGAAGCCCCGACGGGTGGAGAACCACCTGTTACCGTTAAGCCGGACAAACTGACAGTACCACTGTCAATGTTCATGACGCGGTATTGATTACCGGTGTTTCGGTGAATGATTAACTGGCTGGAACCTGGTCCCGTTATCATCATGTCAGAGGTGATAGTTGGCACTGGACTGCCGTTGAGGTTGATCGTGCCGGCAATACTGAAAGTGATGACGTCAGCCCCGCTGCTGCTCCCCGCCACGCATTCGCCAGCTGACGCGCCTGAGGCCGCGTTGGTATTTGCTGCTGTAACCGCCTCACGCAAGGTGCACAACCCATCGGTGCTATTCACCGCGTCGGACAAACTATTGACGGTGATAATCGTGGCGTCGGGCGTAATGGCGCCCTTGTCCGCGAACAGGGCCTGCGCAGAATGATTGCGCGCCGAGTTGAACGATGGACTGCCTGCTTGTTGCCGGCTCGCCCACGATAACGAGACCGACACCAACACAACTGAGATTGCAGTAAGAGACAGCGGGCGAACGACGGGGCGAGAGAGGGGGAACAACGACATATGCGACTCCTTAAAAACCGCACTAAGACCGTCGAGAAATCTTGTTCTGCGAGAATTGTTGAGACTAAACCATTGACGAGCACGCACGTATGTGATGTGTGTCACTCCATGAGAGTGGAATCCTCGTCGCGAGCTCGAAATTATCGACGATAGACTAAGCGATGATCTGTGAAAATGCAATCTAACGACTCGCGCGGTAGTGGTGCAGTTTGGCGAGGTGGCACGGGCGTCCCGCCCGTGAAACACGCGCAAAATGCGCGTGCTACATTCAAACTGCACCACTACCAATCGCGCGGTAAATTCGGGTGGCACGCGCATTTTGCGCGTGATTCATGGCCGGGACACCCATGCCACTTTTGCAAACGGCATCACCACCAATTGCCCGGACGCCGCATAAGAGTCCAGGGATCAAGGTCCGAACCGTTGCCGAAACTCGGCCGACGAGATGAAGGCCTTCACCATTTCAGCGTTGATGTAGTCGCCGTTGAATTGATTCAGTTTGTTCAGCCAGAAATTGTAGCCGGCAAAGTTTGCATCGGGTGCGTCGTCGGGATTGCGGCGCAGATAGCCAAAATATTCCATCAGCACAAACGCGCGATTGAATTCTTTCTGCTGCAGCACCTGGTTCTCGGCGACTTTCATCAGCACGTCAGCGCGCAACGCAGGGTCGTTTGAGTTTGGAGACAACTCCGTAATCAACGCAGTTCGCTGCGCACTGGTTAATACGCTGCCGGCATTCCCGTCTAAAGAATTCACAAAAGCTGTCGCACTGGTAAGCGCGGGATAACGAGCAATGAAATCCGGACGCTGCACGAACGCCAAAGCGAACGCCTGCTTATTCGCATCGATCTGCGCCTGCCAATTCCCTTGCCCGACGATGACGCCGTTACGCACCTGCTGCATGTCACGGAAGAAATCCGCTAAGCGAACGGGCACCGGGACTGTGGGCGGATTAATATCGCCAAAGGCAGATTTATAAGTCCGATAGACGTAGTAACCGGTCTGCTGAAACTCAATCGACAAAAAGAACGCTGCCGAAACATTAATCCGCTTCACTTGCGTGCACTGAGCATCGGCGCCGCACGATGTGATCTGATTGATCCAGAATTGATAGCCTGATGGATCCGGCTCGCGACCAAGAAAGTCGATGTAGTGTTGATGAACGAAAAAGTCCGCGGCATCAATTGCGTTTACACCATTGACGCTCTCGTTGTCGGTAATCGTGATGGTCGCGACATTGGGCGAGCCGAGACTCGCACCGCTGGCGCTGGTTAAGCTGATCGCGAAATTCTCGTTGCCTTCAGCGTAGGCGTCATCAGTGAGGGGGACGACAATCGTCTTGAAAGTTTCGCCTGGCGCAAATTGCAAGGTGCCAATCGTGGTTGTGTAGTCACATCGCGAAGACGCATTGCCGTTACTTACGTTGCAATTGTTCGCGCCGCCGTTGTCGCTGGTTGCATAGTTCACCGTCGCGGCTGTCGAAGTATCGCCCAGGCGCGTCACGGTCACGATTGCGCGTCCGGCGGATTCGCTCACCATATAGTTCGCGGCGCTGAATTGCAGGCTGCTCGCCGAGACACCCGAGCCGAACTGGCCGCGTATCTCACCGTTCGGGAAATTCACTGTGTGGACGTTTACGTAGAGCTGTCCGCTCTTTAGATTGGAAACATCCGTGGGTGTAAGCGAAATCAGGAAGTCGCTCACATTGCCAGTCGGCAAAGGAAACAGGATCGGGCCAACGACGCCCGGCGCGGCTGGACCATGAATATGCGCATCAGTCTCCGCGCTGGTGAGCCCGCTGAAGTTCAACGAGACGCGTGAGGTAGTTTCGTCCGGACTCAACAAGACCGTCGCAGTTCCGACTCCGTTCGAATTGGTCGCCGGAGTTTCCTGTGCGCCGGTCAGGTTAGCGACGAACAGGGTGGGTTGCTTGCCGGAAATTTCATAGACCGCGCCATTCGAATTCGACACCACGAACAGGTCGCCATTCGGCGCTGTCTCGATGTCAGTCGTAATGCCAAAGTCGTGGCCAATCAAAAGCGACTCGCTCTCTTTGATATCAAACTTGTCGTCATTATCTGCGACCAGATCATTCAGCCGCGGATCGCTAAATGAAAAGTGCAAGCGATCCGGCGTGAACTTGAAACGAAACAGAAAACCGTTGGCCAGAAATGTGCGCGCGGCGCCGACGAACATGTCTCCTTCGAACTGCGGCCCAATCCCGCGGCCCTGCACAAAACCGAGTGGCGATGGCGGGACTGGGTACTTCCAACTGAATTCCGGATCGTTGTAGTGCGCGCCGGGCAGCATGTAGAGGTTCGCCAATGCGCCCGCAGGGGTATCGGAAATCAACGAAGTCGGCCAGCGTAACTGTTGCAGATCCCCCGAGCCATACGTCGATTCGATTTGCTTGTACTGGGCCACGCGACTGTTGGGCCCCATCATCTGAATCCAGCCATTGTTCGAGCCGGCGGTGACTCGATTCATTTCATCGAACGCGTCGTCGCCGTTCTCCTGGTCCCAAAGGCTGCCGGAATACGGATCGAAACCCAGGCCAAAACCGTTGCGCACTCCGTAAGCGAAAAGCTTCTTGATGTTTGCCGCCGCCTCGCCGGTCAAAGTTGTCTGGGCATTAAAGAAAGGATTGTCGGCTGGCGTCGATCCATCATCGTTCAAGCGCAAGATGAATCCCGTCAGGTGATTGTTATCGGGTTCAGGGCCGCCGAACTGATCGTCTGGCACTGGTCCAAACTGATTGTTCTGCAAGTACCCGCGGCGGCCGTTGTCGCCCATCAAAATGTATAGCTTGCCGTCCGGACCGAAGCGAAGAACGCCGCCGTTGTGATTTCCGCGCAGCGATTGATTGGCATCGGCCTGATACGCGTGCAGCTTGATCAAATTGCGATCGAATATGAGAGTCGAGCCATTCCAAATGTAACGATCGACTCGATTGCCGAGCAGCGCAACATCGGCAAGATTCGTAGAATCAACTCCGGTGCTGCTCTCGGTCCAATACAAATAGACGTATCCGTTGAAAGCAAAATTCGGATGCAGAGCGATTCCTAAACCGCCACGTTCAGAACCGCTGTTCACCGCGAGATCTATCGCGGGCGTATTTTGAATGACACCGTTTGTTACTCGCTGCACTTTGCCCGTGTTTTTTTCGAAGACGAGAAAATCGTTATTGCCGATGAAGGCCATGCTGGTCGGCTGCGACAAACCACTGACGACTGTCGTCACGGACAGATTTGGATCAGTCATCGCCGGCCCGCTGGTTGGCGAATTCACGCTTGTTTGAAGACTGGCCGAGTTGTCAGTCAAGTCCGGATCATTTTCAGCGGCCGTGACATTCGCGCTATTCGTCAGCACGCCGTCAGTTTGTGGGACGACAATGATGGTAATGATGGCGCTGGCATTGCGGGCTAGTGAACCAAGGTTGCACGTGACCGTGTTGCTTCCGCTGCACGAGCCCTGGGTCGGAGTCGCCGAGATGAAATTGATTCCAGCCGGTAAGTTGTCAGTGACAACCACACTCGTCGCGGGTGATGGACCATTGTTGGTGACGATCAAGCGATAGGTAAGATTCGTGAGTGTGATCCCAGGATTCGGCGATGCGGTTTTCGTTAAAGAAAGGTTGGCGCTGGTTGGACCGGACACGATCAATTGCGCCGATCCGGCATGCTGTAAGTTGCCG
>Ga0193730_1000030_pt1 | contig 51269 bp, 41 predicted proteins | sample U1a1metaG_FD_144919 | JGI IMG/M metagenome (GOLD analysis project Ga0193730, IMG submission 144919) | Soil microbial communities from a riparian zone of the East river system, Colorado, United States - U1a1 | ecosystem: Environmental > Terrestrial > Soil > Riparian zone | place: USA: East River...
CCACGATATAACTAAGCCAAAGATCGTGGCAGCTCGGATAGAAGCGGGAACCAATCACTCGATTCTCTCTTGACACGACCCGACTTCATAGAAGCCAGGTGTGAATGAAACAAAACTAGTCGGAAAGAATCGATCGCCGACTTGAACAATTCTCGACGCGAGCCCAATGTGCGTGCTCGCTTTGTGAAAGAGTGAAGACGGGCCGACAACGAACTGCGTGATGGAAACAATCACCAAAGAAACGACGCTTAGGGAGCAAAGAGTTTCAGTGAACACGTCTGCGCCGGAAGTCTCTGTATTTCTTCCCGTCTTCAATGAAGAGCCAAACCTGCGGCCGTTGCATGAAAAGTTAGATGGCGCGCTCCGGCAACTCGGTCGCACAGCCGAGATTATTTATGTCGATGATGGATCAAGTGATGGCAGCCTGAACGTGCTGCGCGAAATTGCCGCGAGCGACGGCCGGGTGCGCGTGATCGCGCTGCGACGCAACTATGGCCAGACGCCGGCGATGGCCGCTGGGATTCACGCTGCCCGTGGCCGCGTGCTGATCCCGATGGATGCGGATATGCAAAACGATCCGGTGGACATTGCGCGGTTGCTGGAAAAGATCGATGAAGGCTATGACGTCGTATCCGGCTGGCGAAAGAATCGGCAGGACAAATTGTTTACCAGAAAGATCCCGTCGATGCTCGCTAATCGGATGATTTCGTGGATTGGGGGCGTGCCGCTGCACGATTACGGCTGCTCTTTGAAAGCTTATCGGCGTGAATCACTCGAAGATGTGCAACTTTACGGCGAGATGCATCGCTTCATTCCGATTTACGCATCCTGGTCGGGCGCGCGCGTCACCGAAATTCCGGTCGAGCATCATGCGCGGACCATGGGCCAGTCGAAATATGGTCTGTCGCGGACCATCAAGGTCATTTTTGATTTGATGACGATCAAATTCATGGCGTCCTATCAGACGAAACCACTTTATGTTTTCGGGTGGGTGGGCCTGCTGACATTGATTGTTTCGTTTTTCTGCGCGGTGCTGGCGTTCCTGATGAAGTTCGCCAGCTGGCCGCATCATGCAGACTTTGTGCAGACGCCTTTGCCGGTGCTGACGACGGTGATGTTGGTGCTGGGTATTCAATTTTTCCTGATGGGACTGTTGGCAGAGATGCTGGTGCGCACTTATCACGAGTCGCAGGCAAAGCCGATCTATGCGGTGAAAGAGAGAATTAATTTCACCACAGAGGACACGGAGAAAACCAGACAGTACGCAGTGAAGTAGAATTGTGGAAAAGAATGAAATTAGTAGCGCGATCGTCGATGTGGCGATGAGAGTTCATTCCGCGCTTGGTCCTGGATTATTAGAAAGCGCTTATGCTGCCTGTTTGCGACATGAATTGATCAAGCGCGGCTTGAAAGTGACGTCTGAAGTTCCGGTGCCGGTTGTTTACGACGGGATCAAATTAGAAGCCGGTTACAAGCTCGACCTTCTCGTCGAAGAGACCGTTGTAGTTGAGTTAAAAGCGATCGAAGCTTTAGCGCCGATTCATCAAGCGCAAATCGCTCGTATTTGAAACTCACCGGCAAACCGATCGGGCTATTGATTAACTTTCACTCACTTCATCTGAAAGAGGCATTAAGGGATTTGTCGTCTAACTGATTATTATGTCTTCCTCTGTGTCCTCTGTGGTTGATTGATCTTATGTGCGGCATAACCGGTTGGGCCAATCTCGATCCACGCACGCCGCCTCCTGATGGCGGCGAAGAACTACTGCGCGCGATGTGCGATCGCATGCATCATCGTGGTCCTGACTCGGAAGGCTATCTGCTCGACGACGGGATCGCGCTCGGCATGCGACGCCTCGCAATCATCGATCTGCTCACCGGCGAGCAACCAACTTTCAACGAAGATCACAGCGTTGCGGTAATTCTCAACGGTGAGATTTACAATTACCGCGAGTTGCGCGCTGATCTCGAATCACGCGGTCATCGCTTTCGCAGCGAATCAGACACAGAAATCCTGCCGCATCTTTACGAAGAGTATGGCCGCGGAATGGTCCAGCATCTGAACGGCATGTTCGCTTTCGCGTTGTGGGATGAGAAGCGCCGGCGGCTGTTCATCGCGCGCGATCGTTTTGGTGAGAAGCCGCTGTACTGGGGCGTATTCGATCGCACGCTCTTGTTTGCGTCTGAACCGAAGGTGCTTTTGGCGCATCCATCTGTTCGGCCAAACTTGAATCTAAATGCCTTACGTCAATACCTTTCGTTCGATTACGTTCCTGCCCCTCTTTCGATTTATGAAGGAATCAGCAAACTGCCGGCGGCGCATACGCTGACGCTCGAAGACGGCAAAGTGAAGGTCGAGCGCTACTGGCGTCTTAGTTATAAGCCGCGTCTACCTGTTCCCACCGTCGCTGAAGCAGCCGAGCAACTGCGTGAATTGCTCGCTGACTCAGTGCGAATGCGTCTGGTCTCAGATGTGCCGTTAGGCGTGCTGCTGTCAGGAGGCATCGACTCCTCAGTGGTTACGGCCCTGGCTGTGCGCGCTTCGTCAGAAACCGTAAAGACTTTCTCGATTTCGTTTGCCGAGAGTTCGTTTGACGAATCGCATTATGCGCGCGCGGTCGCAAAGTTCCTCGGCACAGATCATCACGAAGAAAGATTCAGCGCGAGCCTGGCGGCAAACCTGGTGGGCGAAATCGGCGCCTGGATGGACGAGCCCATCAGCGACCCGTCCGTCGTCCCAACTTTTTTGCTGTCACGTTTCACGCGCAAGCACGTGACCGTGGCCCTCGGCGGCGATGGTGGCGACGAGATCTTTGCCGGTTATCCGATGTATTTCGGTCATTACATGGCCCGCGCCTATCTGGCGGTGCCGCGATTTCTGCGCCGCGGTTTGGTTGAGCCGGCGGTCAATCTTTTGCCAGTCAAGACGAAAAACCTTTCATTCGATTATCGCGCGCGCCGGTTCATCGCTGCTTCGCATTATGACGAAGTCGCCCGTCATCACGTGCTGTTCGGATCATTCACGCCGCAAGATCAGGAATCGCTGCTTACTGAAGATGTAAAGCGAGCCAGCGACTCGGATATTTATGCCGATGCGCGGCGGATATTTGCGGAATGTGATTCGAATAACTCGATAGAGTCAATGCAGAACCTGGACACGCAACTTTACCTGGCGGAAGACATCCTGACGAAGGTAGATCGCGCCAGCATGGCCGTCAGTTTGGAAGTGCGTGCGCCGTATTTGGATTTGCGCGTGGCTGAGTTTGCCGCGTCACTGCCGCCGCGTTACAAACTGCACGGCTACACTTCGAAATACATTCTTAAGAAAGCGGCGAAAGGTTTGGTGCCTCCGTTTGTCTGGCGTCGCGGCAAGAAAGGTTTTGGTGTTCCTTTTGCGAAATGGCTGAAGAGCGAATTGCGTCCGTTGACGCACGATCTGTTGTCGCCGGAACGCTTGCGTCGCACCGGATTGTTCAATCCGGAATATGTCGCGCAGCTTCGGGATGAACATGAACGCGGCGTCGCTAATCATCGCAAGCTGCTCTGGACACTGCTTTCGTTCGAGCTGTGGCGCGAGAGCTTTGTCGAGACGCCGAAAAGGATTGAGACCTCGGTAAGCGCCTGACATGTGGAGTGCGGCGGCTTGACGCCGCTTTTGTCTTGTTCCCTCTCCCTTTGGGAGAGGGTTAGGGTGAGGGTTTAGCCAGCCGCTGTAACTCCCTCACCCCAGCCCTCTCCCAAAGGGAGAGGGAGTTTTACGAACCAAATGGGAATCGATTTCCAACTTGCGCATCGTGATCTCTGGAAATGGTGTCGTGCCCAGGGCCTCGCGGGATACGATCCTTACGATGGCCTGAATAGCCGTCTCTTCCAATTCACCCCTTTCAAAAAATCTCGGATGGCGCGACTCGCCTGGGCGCAATTTCACAAGCGCTCGCCGATCAACTTTCGATCGCTGGTGGGAATTCCGCGCGAGCGAAATGCAAAAGCCATGGCGCTGTTCGCGCTCGCCGCGCTCGCCGACTTTCGCCGCGATCCAACAAAAGAAAATGAAGTCGAAGCCAGAGAATTGCTCGACGATCTGATTTGGATGAATCTAAAAGGATTTCGCGGCGCGTGCTGGGGATACAACTTCGATTGGCAATCGCGATCTTTTTTTGCGCCCCGCGGCACGCCGACGATTGTGCCGACCGCCTTTGCGGCGCGCGCTCTGTGCGAAGCTGCCGAGGTACTTTCTCGCGATGAATACTTGCCGTTTGCGCGGACCATCTGCGATTTCATTCTCAACGATCTGCATCGGTCAGAAGAAACGAACGATGAAGCGTGTTTTAGTTATTCGCCGCTGGATCGAACCCGGGTTTTTAATGCAAGCCTGCTGGCGGGCGAAGCGCTGGCCACCGTTGGCAAGCTACTCGGAGAGCAGAGCCTGATCGATTGGGCCGATCGCGCGGCGACTTATGTCGTGCGTCGCCAGCAGCAGGACGGCTCGTGGGCTTACGGCGCTGATTCGCATCAATCGTGGGCGGACAATTTTCACACGGCGTACATCCTCACAAGTCTCAAGCGAATCATGGACGCCGAGTCGAACGATCAATACGATAATGCTCTCCGCCGCGGCTACGAATACTGGACCGAACGATTCTTCCTGACGAATGGGTGGCCCAAGTATTTTCCCGATCGGCTTTATCCCGCCGACATTCACTCAGCCGCATCCGCGATCGTTGCGCTCGTCGAACTGCGCGGCCGCATTCCAGGCACGCTGATGCTCGCTGATCAGATCGCCAACTGGACCACAGAGAATCTGCGCGACCCGCACGGCTATTTCTATTATCAGCGGCGCCGATTCTACAAAGTTCGGATTCCCTACATGCGCTGGTCAGAGAGTTGGATGATTTACGCCCTGGCGCGTCTGCGCGAGGCGGTACAGAACCGCGACCGGTAGCGAGCGGGACAACACGCTACTTCTGGTAACGGCAATACAGAGCGGGGCACTAGCCCGACCGTGAGGGAGGGCTCATTTCGCGGGATTCAATGCGGAGCCCTTCCTGACGGTCGGGCTAATGCCCCGGCAACACAACCTCAGAGACTACCAACCAACGTGAAAACGCTTGCTGAAGCGTTTGTTTTCAACTTAACATAGCGCCCACCGGAAAAGTTTTGATTGCCGCGTCGTTTCATCCAGGAGGAAGACAGAAATGTCAGACGAGCAAGATCCAAAGAAGAGTAGTCCGCGTTACGATCCCAGCCGGCGCAAATTTCTGAAGGGCGTCGGGGTGGCCGGGGCCGGCGCCGCACTCGCCGATCATTTCATCTCTGCGGATAAAACCGTCGTGGCCAGTGAGTCAGCAACCACCGGCGAGCCAATCGCCGGCAGCGTCAACATTGCACTTGACGTTAATGGCGCCAAACGAACTGTCACCGTCGAGCCGCGCACCACCTTGCTTAATGCGTTGCGCAACAATCTTGAACCGGCGGTCACTGGTCCAAAACTCGTCTGCGACATGGGCACGTGCGGAGCATGCACGGTGCTGATGGACGGCCAGAACGTCTACGCGTGTTTAGTGCTGGCGGTTGACGCTGTTGGGAAAAAGCTGACGACCGCCGAAGGCCTCGGTTCGCCGGAGCATATGAATGCCGTACAGAGTGCTTTCGTCGAACACGACGGCTTGATGTGCGGTTTTTGCACGCCAGGGTTCGTGACTACGATCTCGGCCTATCTTAAAAAGAACCCTGACCCAACGCTCGACGAAGTTCGTGAAGCGTGCAAGGGGAACTTCTGCCGTTGCGGGACCTATCCGCGAGTTTTCGAAGCTGCGCTCGCGGCTGCAAAAGCGAGGCCGACTGCTTAGTTTTTTCCCCTCTCCCTCTGGGAGAGGGTTAGGGTGAGGGCTTAGCTCGAGTACTCCTTCACCCCAGCCCTCTCCCAGGGAGAGGGAGTAACGGAGAACGTAAATGCCACAACAACCACAGGCGCAACCAAGCCCGACGCCGCCGAAAAAGAAAAAGATTCGGGTGCCGCGCGTCGTCAATGGCGTCGAACAGATGGTGGAGATCGAAGTTGACGACATACCTGGTCCGGGATGGGGGCCAAACGATAAGCACACCCTGTTGAATCATCGGATGACGCGCGTCGATGGCCCGCTGAAGGTTTCGGGCGCGGCGCATTACACCTACGACATACGTCTACCGAATATGTTGTACGGGAAAGTGCTGCGCTGTCCTTACGCTCATGCAAAGATCAGGCGGTTTGATTCGAGCGCGGCGTCGCGCATGCCCGGTGTCAAAGCAATTATTCAAGCGCCGCTCGAAGAGTTTCGCTTCGCGGGATCGCCTGTCGCCGCCGTCGCCGCGACCACACCCGAACTGGCCCAGGACGCCGCGCGCGCGATCGTAGTTGAATACGAAAAGCTTCCGCATGTGGTCACGGCCAACGCCGCGATTAAGCCGAACGCACCTCGCGTTCTTTCCACTGAAGGACCCGGTGGCGAAGACAACCTTGCACAAAAAGATAAGCGCGGTGATTTGCCGAAAGTCGAAGCCGCATTCGCTACTTGCGATGCGATTGTCGAAGCGGAGTATCGCACGCCGCGTCTGCATCATTGCTGTCTGGAAACGCACGGCATGGTCGTCGATTATTCCGGCGGCGACGCGGCTACGATTTACGCGACGACCCAGGGAACGTTCACGATTCCGGGTGATGCGGCGCACGAATTGGGATTGCCGCAAAGCGCGGTGACCGCAACCGTACAACACATGGGCGGCGGCTTCGGATCAAAATTCGGCATTGGCATTGAAGGAATGATGGCTTGTCGTCTTTCAAAAGAAACCAAGTCGCCGGTCAAGCTGATGCTAACGCGCTCTGATGAGTTCTTAATGACGGGGAATCGTTCGGGCTCGTGGACAAAGTTCAAAGCCGGAGTAACAAAAGACGGAACCTTCGTTGCGATGCAGGCCACGCAATATCGTCTTGGTGGAGTGGGTCAGGGTTCCCAGGCCGGGCAGCCCTACGCCGTCTATCGGGTGGGCGAGACTTATCGCGAAGTTTATGCGCTGCACACAAACGAAGATTCATCGATTGCGATGCGCGCTCCCGGACATCCGCAAGCTTCGTTCGCCATGGAATCGTTGCTCGACGAACTCGCTTACAAGATCGGAATGGATCCGGTCGAGTTCCGCAAAAAGAACATGCCCGACAAGGTCTATCATCGCCAGATCGATCGCGCCGCGCGCGAGATCAACTGGGCGAAACGAAATCCGACTCCCGGCGGTGGGACAGGTCCATTAAAACGCGGCATGGGCTGCGCGGCCGGCACGTGGGGCGGCGGCGGAAATGATCAATGCAAAGTTGATGTGACAGTTGGGCGAGATGGCTCGGTCCTGGTCGCGGTCGGAACTCAGGATCTGGGAACCGGCACGCGCACCTATACGCGCGCGATTGTGGCTGAAGAGTTGGGCCTGCAGATCAAGGATGTCGTCGAGCAGATCGGGAACTCAAAACTAGGCGGCGCCAATGCGTCCGGCGGCTCAACGACTTCGGCCTCGCTTTCTCCGTCCGTGAAAGACGCGGCGTACAAAGCTCGCATCGCAGTCACCGAAAAATTTTCGCCGCTACTGGGAAATGCGAAGCCGGAAGAAATCATTTTTGCCAACGGCAAAGTCAGCGGCGGCGGTAAGTCAATTGCCTGGAAGCAAGCCTGCGCGGCCTTGCCGCCGGCGGGTCTGACTGCGCACGGCGTGTGGCGATCAGACTTGCAGGCTCGCGGTGTGCACGGCGTTGCTTTCGCTGAGGTTGAAGTCGACGTTGAGACCGGCAAAGTTCGTCCCATCAAATTGCTGCAAGTGCAGGATGGCGGTCTGCCTCTGAATCGACTGACGATGGAAAGCCAAATCAACGGCGGCATGATCCAGGCGCTCGGCATGGCGCTGTTTGAAACCCGGGTGATGGATGCCGATCTCGGCATACAACTCAATCCCAGCTTTATGGATTACAAGGTGCCGGGATCGCTCGAGATGCCCGAGCTAATCCCGCTCATCGATGACGAGGACAAGCGCGAAGTTGTTATTGGTATCGCTGAAGCCGCTATCATTCCGGCGATCGGCGCGATCGGCAACGCGGTCTTCAATGCGTGCGGTGCGCGCATTCGCGAACTTCCGATGACGCCCGACAAAATTCTAATGGCCCTGGCGAGACAAGGGAGGACCGCATGAAAGCTTTCGAGTGGATGAACGCGACGACCGTGGCTGAGGCTGTTCGGGCGCTCAAGTCCGCGCCGGCGCCAGCGGATCTCGACGATGCGCCAAGGCCGATCGCCGGCGGCCAGGACCTTCTGACGACCATGAAAGAGTACATCACGCGCCCGGCTCGTGTGGTTAATCTAAAGAGCATACGTGGACTTGATAAAATTGAGTCAGATGGTAAAGGCGGGTTGCTTATCGGCGCGCTGGTTACCCTCAATCAACTGGAAGAAAGTCCGCTGGTACGGCGTAGCTTTCCGGGTTTGGCTGAAGCCGCGCACTCAGTAGGCACACCGCAGATTCGTTATCTCGGAACAGTCGGCGGAAATCTTTGTCAGCGCCCGCGCTGTTGGTACTTTCGTCTGGAGGAAGTCGTCTGCTTGAAGAAGGGTGGCAGCGAATGTTACGCCGCGACCGGCGAGAACAAGTACCATGCAATCTTTGGCGGTGGTCCATCTTACATAGTGCATCCATCTGATTTGGCGCCGCCGCTGGTCGCGCTGGGCGCGAGCATTTCAGTAGTCGGAGCGAACGGCAAGAGAGAAATTCCTTTGGACAAGTTTTTTACTTTGCCTGGTGACGGAAACGTCCGGCGCGAGAATGTTTTGGAGAACGACGAGATCATCACGACGGTACAAGTACCTGCGTCGAAGCTCGCTGCCCAGTCGACATATCTAAAATTCAAAGAGCGCGATTCGATGGACTTCGCGATGAGCGCGGTCGCGGCGGCGGTGGCCATGAGCGCAGACAAAACGGTAACTGATGCACGCATCGTGTTGGGTGGGGTCGCCCCGATTCCCTGGCGGGTAGCGAAGGCTGAAGCCGCATTGGTCGGCAAGACGATGAGCGCCGACTTAGTTGCTAATGTCGCGAAGATCGCTTTGCAAGGCGCCGCACCGTTGGCGAAAAATGCTTACAAGATTCCGTTGACGCAAACACTGGTGCGCCGCGCGCTGGCGAAGGTTGGCGGCCTCACAGTTTAATTAGCTCTCGATTAGTCTTTGTGATCCTGGTGTCTTTGTGGTGAATCAAATCTTTTCCACAATCACCGCAAAGGCACAAATATCCACTAAGAAGACGGGGAGGGATTTAAGACGATGGCAAACGACTTGGACTTGCAAGCTGATGCGTTAACGGCGAGCACAACTTTGCAGAGCGCTTTCTGTGCTTCCCTGCGCTCGAAAAAATTCTTCATGATCGACGTGGTGCCTACTGAGGCTGAGCATTACCTGGACGGCAGTAATCACTGCTGGTGCCGCGAGACACAACAGGCGATTGGGCCGGACGGCGGGATGGTCCAGCCGGCACACTGTGTGTCAGGCCGCAAGTGCTACAGTTCAGCGTTTGATGCTTAGAGGTGTAAACTAGCGTCATAAGTTTTTAGGAGGTACCTGATATGAAAAGATTCCTGATCGTAGCAGCCGTTTTGATCACCTGTGCCGCCGCCGTCGCATTCACGTCGCGCGCTGAAAACACTAATATTAAGGGCGATTATGTCGAAGTTCGCACCGCCAGCGTTTTCGCCGGCGCTTGTCACTTTAACGCTGAAGTTGTGACCGCCGGCCGCGAAGCAATCATGGCCTGGAGTTTTGCTTCCGGCAGTTGGAACGGCACCAACCTGGCTGGAGTGCGCGCGATTGCGGTCGTCACTTCTGACGAAAATCTTTCCAATCAAGGCGCCGCTCGCCGCTCTGAAATTATTCTCGATCAATCAGCCAATCACGATCAGAAAGTTGCCATCATCGAAGCGCTCAAGAGCCGTTACACGGCGACGCTCGGCGAAATCGTTTCTGTTCGCACGGCGCCGATTAGTTTCAAGCATGAAGGAAAAACTTACGAAGTGAACTCTGCTGAGGCGGCCATCAATGTCGAAGCCATGCCAAACGATCTCTGCTGCAAACAGCCCAATCTCGTTTGGTACGATCCGCTCGTGCAACTCGGCCAACGCAAGGTCGGCTATACGATCAAGGCCCTCTACTCAGGCCATGACGCGGGCGATGCATGGGAGCGCGACGGTGAGAACAGCGCGTTCTATGGCAGCTTCTCGTTCTAAAGCATCTCATTAGCTTGATCCGCGCCAGGATATTTCTGAGATTTCGTGTCCCATCACCCGACATTACTCTATTCGGTGCTGACCCATGCGGTGGATCAAAGTTGCAAATGTAAGTTTGCTGGTTCTGTTGGTTGGCTCAGCGTTCGCACTCGTGGTTACTGCTGTTAGTAATCGGGGTGCCGGTCTTTTCCGCGATCCCCGATCGTTCCGCGATTCAAATGCCACGGCCCCGCCTGCGCCATGGGCGTTATACGATCGCGATCCGAATCACGTTTGGAACCGACTCTATCGCAGTCTTTACCGGCGCATCGACCGCAATGGTAAAGAATACGGCTACGACGAAATCGATCCACTACTCTGGTCTGGAACCAAGTATCTCCTGAACCAGCCGGCGAATCAGCAGGCAGTCGCAATTCTCGACGAGTTTCTCGCGACTCACGCCGAGCGAAAGATCCGAGACCCCTTGAAGCGCGCAATGCTGCAAAGAGATCTTTGGGCAGTTTTTGACTGGACCGCACAGGTACCCGCTAAGTCGCCGGCAAAATCGACTCTACAAATTAAGATTGTGCAGGTTATGAAGAGGCTCGCCCTTTCCCCCGCGGAAATCGCGGCCTTGCCTGATACTTATCACGAAGCTGTCAGGACGACAGCATTTCCTGCCACTTATGATTCGAACAAACGTAAACAGACGTTCTTGCCCGCGGATCTTCTTGATCCGAAAGGTCCTTGGATAAATCTCAGTCCGCATGACAGTCCCGCGCCTGCTGCGCTGGCCCATACGGAAGCTTTCGGGGAAAGATCGATCTTCAGAGTCTTCATTCGTCTTCCCGACGGGCGGGACGCAACTCTGAACTATCTGCAAAGACTCGCGGAGTTTCCGCAGCATTGGCTTCCTGATCAAGAGCCGCCTGCTCCACGTTTGCCCCTGCGCCCCAACCCAAGAGTGCCCCAGTTTCCGGCCGGCACGCAGTTGGCCCTGGTACGTCAGATGGTTTTGATCGACAGTGAGGGGAATCTGCGGCCGACTAATATGATCGAGAGCATTCAGATCCGCGTCCATCGAATCGTGTCGAGCAAACTTCCGCATGACTTTTTTGACGGCCGCATCGAAGCGGTGAACGGAATGGACACATACGAACTCAAGTTGAGTCGGCCAAGATTGTTTTCTGCAAACACTGGGGGTCTGCGTTCAGTCACCGAAGGAGAAAAAGAGTTTACAATCTTCTCGTCACATGGGCTGGATGCGTTTGAACAAGGAGACATCGCGGTTGAGCCTTTGAAGGCCTGCGTAAACTGCCATACGGCGCCGGGGATTTATTCAGTGCGCAGCCATGGCGGCGACCTTGTTCCCTCGCGCGATCAGAACCAGGAGCCATATGCCACGACGACGTTGAAAACCAGGCGAGCTGACTGGGCGCTGCTGCAAGGCTTTTGGCGATCGTAAGCAAATGGCTCTGAGTTGAAGCGAATTGTGAAACCATAAGTAACGGCTTGGATGATCGACCTGAACGCGTTGCCTTTCAATCAAGCCATTGACATAGCTGACAGTGCGCAAGACCCCTCGAGTTTGATCGTTCCGCAGTTGCGGAGGGAGCATGAAAAAAATAATCTGCGCGTTAGCGATTGTATTTGCCTGCGTGCCTCTGCTCGTAATCGCCCAGTCCACTTATACAATTAGCGGCGAATTGCGCGATGACGCTGGACAGCTTTTTTCCGGCGGTAATGTATGCGCGCTGCAACCCGTTGCTCGGGGACTCAACGTTCGCGACAAGGTCTGCGTCGAGTCGGACGCCCAGGGCAAATTCGTAATCAACGTATCCCAGGCCGGTACTTATCAAGTCGTAGCCGACAAGTTGTCGGCCGGCTACATGCCCACGTATTTTCCCTTTTATAAAGATCCCAAAGCCAGCAACCCCGAAGTCAGGCTGAGCCCTGGTAATCCGACTGCAAATGTTTCCGTCAAACTTGAGCCGCAAAGCGGACTCATCACCGGAAAGGTGATTGACGAAGCAACGGATCGACGCGTGCCCAATTTCGTTGTCTGGACCTGGCAAGCTCGCGATCCCAACGCGCGTACTCATCAGGTCGTCAACGGCCAGTCGGGAATGTTCAGAATATTCGCCCCCAACGAGCCTTTCCGGATGCGCGTAGAAGCGGACGGCTATGAAGATTGGGTGATGGGTGGCGGCGTTTTGGTTTCGCTGGCAGGAGCAAAGAAAGGACCCGGATCACTGCTGGTGCGGTCCGGCAATAAAACGGAATTTGCGATCTATCTTAAGAGAAAGAACCCGCCACCAGCCGATCCCGCGCCGGATACAACGCGCCTGCCGGCGCCGATCCAACTGGCGCCCGGGGACAATCAGGTCTTTGATGTTTCCCCGCAACACCAAACTCGAATGGAATCCGGTCGCGGGCGCTTTGTCTTACGCAGTGGAAGTCGAATCATGTTGGAGCCCTTCCGCAGAAGAGAAAAAGCGGCTTCCCGATGACGGAGAGTGTACTAATCCTTCTTCGTTCGAAGAGAAATACGGTCTGCACAACACGAATTACGAATTCATCTTTAAGGGCGCGCAACCAGGTCGCTGGCGAGTCTGGGCCGTCGATCAGAACCACAAACCGGGAATCAAGAGTCCATGGCGAAGTTTTACTTATCTGAAGTGATACCGCGCTTTGCAATTTCTTGCCCGCGACGTAGATAATCGCGGCCAATCATGATCAGACCTTTTCGCGGTGTTCATCCGCAAATTCACGAATCCGCATTCATAGCTGACACCGCGCAAGTCATTGGTGACGTGCACATCGGAGAGCAGGCCTCCGTTTGGTTCGGCACAGTCGTGCGTGGCGATATGTTCTATATCCGCATCGGCGATCGCACCAACGTCCAGGACAACTGCGTGCTGCACACGCGTACGGGCGAGAAGCCGACGATTCTGGAAGAAGAAGTGACTATCGGTCACAGCGTGACGCTGCACGGCTGCTACATCGAACATCAATCATTAATCGGAATTGGATCGATTGTGCTGGACGATGTGCGCGTGGGTGCGCAATCACTGGTCGCCGCCGGCTCATTAATTTCTCCCGGCACAATCATTCCGCCGAGATCACTCGTGATGGGAATGCCGGCGCGCGTGAAGCGGCCTTTGACCGACGAAGAAGTTGCCGGACTCGATCGATACTGGCAGAACTATGTTGAGTATTCAGCGATGTATTTGAGAGAGTAAGCGCCTTTGGCGCAGCACATCGCGGTGAGCCTCCGGCTCACCGGCATCCTGAAAAGAAAAACTGAGGCTATGCCTCCGGAAACATCGGCGAGGCGTAGCCTCTTATGTTTTTGTCAGATTGCATCGGTAAGCCAGAGGCTTACCGCACTGTGCTGCGCCAAAGGCGCAAAGGAAGTTCTCTCAGGATCAAACTCGCGTGTCCGCAGCCGGTTGTTCAGTCGCCGGTGGCGGCAGCAGATCGCTCTTATATCCGCACTCTTCGTCCGCGCAACGGCGCGTCGTGCCTTTTTTCGTAGTCTTCTCAAGCAGAAAGGGCTTGCCGCATTGCGGGCATTTCTCTTCCACCGGCTTGTCCCAAAAGACTGTGTCGCACTTCGGATAATTCGCGCAGCCATAGAAGACTTTTCCGCGGCGTGATTTCTTCACCACGATTTCTCCGCCACAGCCGGGTCGGGTGCATTTGACGCCAACGGTTTCCTGCTTGATGTATTTGCACTTTGGGTAGTTCGAGCAGGAAATGAATTCGCCGAATCGGCCCTGACGCCTCACGAGTTGAGCGTTGTCAACGGGACATTTTTCGTCAATGGGGACGGGCGGCGCGGTGATTCTGCCACTCTTCGAAATTTTGCGAATGTTCTTGCATTCGGGATAACCCGAGCAACCATAGAACGGGCCAAAGCGGCCGCGCTTGAGTTGCATCTGCTTGCCGCAAAGTTCACACGCCTCGATTTCTTCTTCGCCGTTGGCTGAAGCTTCACTCGAAGCTCCACCATCGGCGGCCACCGGTTCGGCATCGCGCGTGGCGCCGCAGTTGTTGCACTTCAGATATTTTCCAAAGCGGCCCAGCTTCTGGACCATGCCCGGCGTGTTGCACTTCAGACAAACTTCGTCGGTTGGCGTCTCTTTCTCTTTGATGTCTTTCGAGTACTTCTGAAACTTCGCCAGGTCGTCCTTGAACTTGTCATAGAACTCGTGCAGCGCATCGGTCCACTTGAGCTTGCCTTCTTCGATCTCATCCAGTTCGTGTTCCATCCGCGCGGTGTAGGTTTCGTTGAAGAGATCGTCAAACCCGCCTTCGATCAAGACATCGTTGACTGTCTTACCAAGCGCAGTCGGATGAAAACGGCTTTCTTTCTTTTCGACATACTCGCGGTCCTGAATCGTCGTCATGATCGCCGCGTACGTCGACGGGCGACCGATGCCTTTTTCTTCCAGAGCCTTCACCAGTGTCGCTTCGGTGAAACGGGGCGGCGGCTCAGTGAAGTGCTGCTCCGGATCGATTTTGTTGAGGGCCAGCATTTCGCCTTTGGTGACCAGCGGCAGCGTGCGTTCGTCTTCGTCGTCTTCGGCCGGCTTTTCGTCGCGGCCTTCCTGATAAATCTTGAGGAAGCCATCAAACTTTTGGACCGAGCCGGTGGCCCGAAAGACAAAGCGACCCGCTTTGATATCGATCGTAGTCTGATCAAAAAGCGCCGGCATCATCTGTGAAGCTACAAACCGTTGCCAGATTAAGCGATAGAGCTTTAGCTCTTCCGGCTTCAAATACTGGGCGAGTGAATCAGGAGTGCGCGCGACATCAGAGGGGCGGATCGCTTCGTGCGCGTCCTGCGCATCTTTTTTCGATCGATAATGAACAGCTTTCTCCGGGAGATAGTTCGCGCCGTACTGCTGATTGATGAACCCGCGCACTTCACTCAGGGCCGCTTCACCCACGCGCGTTGAGTCGGTGCGCATGTAAGTAATCAGACCGACCGATCCTTCGGCGCCAATCTCGACACCTTCGTAAAGGTGCTGCGCGATCATCATGGTGCGCTTCACCGCAAAGCCCAGTTTGCGCGCCGCTTCCTGCTGCAACTTTGAAGTGATGAAGGGTGGGACCGGATTGCGTTTGCGCTCTTTGGTCGTTACTTCATCAACGACGAAAGTTTGCTGCTTCGCTTCAGCAACAATCTCGCTCGCTTGCGCTTCGTTGCCAATCAGGATGTCGTTCTTCTTTAGATCCTGATCAAAGCCGCCGGTCTTTACGGTTTGTTCGCCCACCTTCAGCAAGCGCGCATCGAAGGCCGGCGGCTGTTTGCCCGCTACATTCGTCGCTATCGTCCAGTATTCAGTTTTCTTGAACGCTTCGATTTCGCGCTCGCGTTCGACCACCATGCGCAGGGCCACCGATTGCACCCGGCCGGCACTCAGACGGCCACCGATTGTGCGACACAACAGCGGCGACACTTTGTAACCCACCAGACGATCCAACACGCGTCGCGCCTGCTGCGCATCGACCATGTTCGCATCGATCTGTTTGGGATGTTCGAATGCTTCCTGCACCGCGCGCTTGGTAATTTCATTGAACATCACGCGAAACGCAGGCGTGGCAGGTTTCTTCGGGACGATCTCCTCCGCCAGGTGTTGGCAGATGGCTTCGCCTTCTCGATCAGGGTCAGCGGCGAGATAGATCGTGTCAACTTCTTTCGCAGTCTTCTTCAGATCAGCAACGATCTTTTTGTTGTTCCGCTTCTTCGTGTCGGGGATAATTTCGTATTCAGGCTCGAAATTATTTAGCACATCGACGCCCAGTCCCTTGGAAGGCAGATCTTTGATATGCCCGATCGAGGCCTTCACGATGAAGTCCTTGCCGAGATATTTATTGATCGTTTTCGCCTTGGCGGGCGATTCGACGATGACGAGATTTTTTGCCATTACGATTTAACTCCGGCCACGCACTGATGAAGATTTAATGGCTGGAGGTTGCTTCGCGACCGATTACCTAAGGGTTTCGAGAGCGCGCATGAAAATAACACTAACCATACCTCAAAAGCCAAAGTGTTGGTTTTTGCTGGGGAAAGAGTTGACTCTTTTCGCGCCAAGTCTTGTATCTGAGTCATGCAGGTTAGTTTCAATCAGGAGCGCCCATTCCCTTAGCAAGACGAAAAGGATGATCCACGAAACAACACGAAAGAGGCCCGGATTTCGTGACGCTTAGTGTGTTTTCGTGGATCGTGCGCAGAGAGCCAAGAACTACTGAATCACTCGATTGAAACATGATAAGAATGAAATGTACTCTTGATTCATTACCGATCCATCTTCGCTAAGAGCAAGGCGAAGTTGTATATTGTTTATGCCCGAACAACTTCCTTTTTTGAAAGAGAGCAGTTATGAGAAAGATTTTTCTGTTCGTTTCGATTCTCGCGATCTGCGCGTCTGCCGCGCTGGCATTTGCGCCTGCTGAGCCGCCGGCTGTGGGCAGCGTGGCGCCCGACTTTGCCTTGACCACCAACGAGGGCCATCAGGCGTCCTTGAAAGATTTTCGCGGCAAATGGGTAGTCCTTTACTTTTACCCGAAAGACTTCACCAGCGGGTGCACGTTGGAGGCGCATAATTTTCAGGCCGACCTGGCTAAGTACACTGCCGCCAATGCAGTCATTCTTGGCGTTAGCGTCGACACCGCGGAATCACATAAGAGTTTTTGTGCCAAAGAAGGACTGGCCTTCAAGCTTCTATCTGACCCGGATGCCAAGGTGTCCGACACCTATGGCTCGTTGATGGAATATAACGGGATGAAGCTTTCGGCCCGCAACACTTTCATCGTCAACCCGCAAGGCAAGATCGCGAAGGTCTTCATGAAAGTCGGACCGGCAGGTCACAGCGCCGAAGTCCTGAGTGGATTGGCTGATCTGCAAAAGCAATAGCATAATTACCACAGAGGACACAGAGGAAGGCACAGAAAAATTAGGCAACAAATCTCTTGATGCCGTCCTTCAGGTGAAGACTGTGAAAGTTAATTAGCAAACCGATTGGCTTGCCGCTCAGCTTCAGGTACGAAATTATTTGAGCTTGATGAATGGGGGCCAGGGCTTCAACTGCCTTGAGCTCCACGACGACGGTGTCTTCTACTAATAGGTCAAGTCGATAGCCAGCCTCCAATCTGACGCCGTCATAGACCACCGACAATGGAACTTCGCAGCATACAGTCAAACCTCGCTTAATTAATTCGTGCCGCAGGCAGGTTAAATGAGCACTCTCAAGTAGTCCAGGCCCGAGTGCTGAGTGCACTTTCATTGCCGCATCGACAATAGCTCCGCTGATCCATTTCTGTCCATCCGCATTTCCTTTTTTATCTTCCTCTGTGTCCTCTGTGGTGAAATTGCCGCGAGCGCCTACATCTTCCGCACAAAACACTTTCCCGGCAGCGCGCGAATCAGCTCGCGCATTTCCAGAGTCAGTAGCGCGCTCGTCAACTGCGTGATAGACAGCTTCGTAGTTTCCGCCAGCGTGTCGATCTGCTGAGGCGTGTCGGTCGTTAACAGTTTGAAGATCGCGCGCTCGTGTTCATTTAGGTCTGGCGGGGTGAGTTGGAGTTGATCAACCAGCTCGCCCTTTTTCTTTTTCTTTCCTGGCGGTGGCAGCAGTTGCGCGGCCAGCTCCGCCGGTAATTCACTGGCGATATCCTGCCATTGCTGGACCAGCTTGGCGCCTGCGCCTTTTATTAAGTAATTCGTGCCGAAGGAATTCCGCGAAGTGATGTTGCCGGGCACGGCGAACACTTCGCGGTTTTGTTCCATCGCCAGGCGCGCGGTAATGAGCGAGCCGGAATTTTCCGCGGCTTCGATCACTACCACGCCCAAGCTCAGTCCGCTGATGACCCGATTGCGATAAGGAAAATTTTCGGAAACGGGCGGCGTGCCCAAAGGGAATTGAGTCACCAACGCGCCTTTGTTCTTCAGAATGTCGTCGGCAAGTTTCCTGTGATCTCGCGGATAGATCTGATCGAGTCCCGTGCCCATAACCCCGACCGTTCGTCCGCCGGCTTCCAGGGCGCCGCGATGTGCCGCTGCGTCAATACCACGCGCCATGCCGGAGACGATCGTGATACCGCGCTGGGCCAGTTCCCGCGACAACATCAAGGCCGCGTTCTGCCCATAGGTCGAGCAGCGGCGCGAACCCACGATCGCGATGCACGGCCGCTCGAGACATTCGGCCCAGGCGCCTTTCACATAAAGGGTGACGGGCGGATCGTAGGTCTCGCGTAACAGCGCCGGATAGACGCCATCGTCCAGCACGAGAATGTCGCTGCCGAGCCTTCGCGACTTCTCAATTTCTTCTTCAGCGCGCGGGTGCAGCGCCCGCTTCGCGATACTCTCGATCGTCTCAGGCGTCAGACGCAGCAAAGCGAGTTCGCGGCGCGGTGCGTCGAAGATGGCCTCTGCGGATCCGAAATGTTCCAGCAGACGCGCAGTGACGCGTGGCCCGACGCCGGGAGTCATGTTGAGGGCGATCCAATCTTTCATGGGTAAGCGTTAAGCTGTGAGCAGCTCGGACTCGATCGGATCAAATTCGCGCTGCGGGTAAATGTGAGCGCGAGGAAATAACACTTCAAAGAGCAAGCGTCAATAGAGATCTTGCTGCAATTTCTTTATCAACAAACTGGATTTGAGGTGACAAGATTCTGTCAGAGGAAGTTAAAGCATTTGCTGCTTACCGCTCACTGCTTACTGCTTACTAATTCGTGGCGGAGGCGTGTAGGAATCGAACCTACCTGAGCCTGCTCTCGCAGGCTCACTAACGGTTTTGAAGACCGCGCCGTTCACCAGAACAGATGCGCCTCCGAATTCGGATTTCAAATCTCTCGCCGCGTATCGCTTCGCGGTGCGTGACACGCGGGTTTGAAAAACCCTATGCGCCCAAGGTAGAGCTGTCAAGGAACGAGCGCGGTCGAGTGATTGTTGATTTTGCGATCCACCCTTGACGTGATGGAGTCAGTACCGGGAGCGACCGGGGTGCTTTGCTCTCAGCCTCAGCGGCCTCGCAATTGTTACCCGATCGCATCCACCACCCACGCGGGCTGCCCGCGCGGGGACCCCGGTCCGCTCCCGGTACTGACCTCATCTTCAAAAAAATCACTACCCCGGATCGTCCACGCTTGACCGAAAGCCCTCTTTTTCCTATGCTTATAGTTCGAACGAACGTTCGAACGGCCACTAACCGCCCGCGACCTGGCAGGCGGTTCTGACTCAAAATGATCAATTTCCAAACATCACCCGACCAATACAAACACTGGAAGCTGAGCGTTGTTGGCGCCGTCGCCACTCTTTCGATGGACGTGCAGGAAGACGAGACGCTCGCCGATGGTTACAAACTCAAACTGAATTCCTATGACCTCGGTGTCGACATAGAACTCGCTGACGCGATCCAGCGGATTCGTTTTGAATATCCGGAGGTGCGCGCCGTTGTGGTTACCAGTTTGAAGCCGCGCATCTTTTGCGCCGGCGCGAACATTTACATGCTGGGCACCTCGTCGCACGCGTTCAAAGTCAACTTCTGCAAATTCACCAACGAGACGCGCTGCGCAATCGAAGATGATTCGCGGCATTCGGGCCGCCGCTATCTGGCAGCCTTGAACGGCACTGCTTCAGGTGGTGGCTACGAGTTGGCGATCGCCTGTGACGAAATATATCTGGTCGATGACGGCAACTCAGCAGTTTCGCTTCCGGAAGTTCCGTTGTTGGGTGTCTTGCCCGGTACCGGCGGTCTGACGCGTCTGGTTGATAAGCGAAAGATTCGCCGCGACCGGGCCGATGTGTTTTCAACCCTGGCGGAAGGATTGAAAGGCAAGCGAGCTAAAGAGTGGGGCTTGATCGACGACACCTTCCCCACCAGCAAGTTCCAGGAAGCGATCGACAAGGTCGTAGCGCAAATTGTTAATTTGCGTTCTGATAACGACGCGCAACATGACATCCTGCATACCGGCATCAAGTTGAACCCGCTCGAATTTGAATCAACCGAAGACAGTCGCGATTACAAATACGTAAAGCTCCGGTTTCATCGCGAAACGCGGTACGCGAATCTGACTGTGCGCGGACCAGGATCAGATTTGCCAAAAACTCTCGATGAACTTCAAAAACTGGGCGATGCGTATTGGCCGCTGCAAGCCTTTCGTGAAATCGATGATGCGTTGCTGCATCTACGCGTGAACGAACCGGAAATCGGCTTGTTGTGTATTCGCACCGAAGGGAAGATAGATGATGTGCTCGCGGTGGACGCGACGCTCGCAGCAAATCGAGATCACTGGCTGGTTCGTGAAATCATTTTGTATATGGCGCGGGTTCTGAGACGTCTCGATCTGACCGCGAAGAGCCTCTTTGCGATTATCGAGCCGGGAAGTTGTTTCGCCGGCAACCTGATCGAGCTGCTGCTGGCTTCCGATCGCAGTTACATGCTTAACAGTCCTGATCAGACAGTCGAGATTGCCTTGAGTGAACTGAACGCGGGCGCGTTTCCGATGAGCAACGGATTGACGCGTCTGCAGTCGCGGTTCCTGGCTGAACCTGACGTAATCGACGAAATACTGACCGCAACAAACAGATTCGATACTGAATTAGCGGAAGCAGCGGGTCTCGTCACCTTTGCGCCGGACGATCTCGACTGGGAAGACGAGATTCGTTTGGCAATTGAAGAGCGCACCTCACTTTCGCCTGACGCATTGACGGGCATGGAAGCATCACTGCGCTTTGCCGGCCCAGAGACAATGGACACGAAAATCTATGGACGGCTGACCGCTTGGCAAAACTGGATTTTTCAAAGACCGAATGCTGTTGGTCCAAACGGCGCGCTGACGAATTACGGAAAGCCTACAAAGGCCCGCTTCGATTACAAACGTACCTGAGCGTTTAGAGGCGGGCTACCGCCCGCCTTACATTGAGCGAATTAATGGCGGGCAGTAGCCCGCCTCTAAACGAATGAGTTTTATTCATGGACTTAAACGAACGAATACCAAATAACGTTAACTTGAGCGAAGACAAACGTCTTCAGCGGGCGCTGGAAAAATGGCTGCCGAATTTTCTTTCGTGGTGGCACGACATGGGCCCGGAAGGATTTCAGCAGAAAGACGTTTGGCTGCGCACGGCCGTCGATGTCGGCAGCGAGGGCTGGGCGCATTTCGATTACGTGAAAATGCCCGACTATCGCTGGGGCATCTTTCTCGAACCCGCGGAGCCCGACGCCAGGGTTGGCTTTGGCGACAACTTCGGCGCGCCTGCTTATCAGGAAGTGCCCGGCGAATTTCGCAACGCACTGCGGCGGATCATCGTCACTCAGGGCGATACTGAACCTGCTTCGGTTGAGCAGCAAAGACAACTTGGCCACACGTGTCCGTCGCTCTACGACCTGCGAAATCTTTTTCAAGTGAACGTCGAAGAAGGCCGACATCTTTGGGCGATGGTTTATCTGCTGCATGGATATTTTGGGCGCGACGGCCGCGACGAAGCGGACGCCCTGCTCGAACGGCGCAGCGGCAATCCCGACAAGCCGCGCATCCTTGAAGCATTCAATCAGCCATGCGATGACTGGTTGAATTTCTTTGCGTTCACGATGTTTACGGATCGCGACGGCAAGTATCAGTTGTCGGCTTTGGCTGAATCAGGATTCGAACCGTTGGCGCGCACCTGCAAATTTATGCTGACGGAAGAAGCGCACCATATGTTTGTCGGCGACACCGGCCTCAGCCGAGTGGTTAGACGGACGGCGCAATTGATGAAGCAGAATGAAGACGTGCGCCAGGTGGGCGGTATCCCGCTCGAGATCATTCAGAAGTACATCAACTTTTGGTTTAGCTATTCGCTCGATCTTTTTGGCGGTGAGATTAGCTCGAACTCAGCAGATTTCTTCGCCGCGGGTTTGAAGGGGAGATTCAAAGAGCAGGACCAGTACACAGATCATATCGCGGCGGAAGGTTCGTTCACGATGCAGGTTGTCGACAACGGCAAACTCGTGCCGCGCGAAGTGCCTCTGCGAAATGCGTTGAATGAAGTTCTGCGCGGCGAATATGTGAAGGATTGCGAGAAAGGCCTGGCGCGCTGGAACAAAGCGCTCGCGGATGAAGGATTGAGCCAGCGACTCTATCTGCCGAACATTCGCTTTCACCGGCACGTGGGCGAGTATGCGGGGCACTCCTTCGATCTTGAAGGCAACTTGATTACGAAAGAAGAATTCGAAGCCGCGAAATCCGGGTGGTTGCCCACAATTGAAGACCGCGAATACGTGCGGAGCTTGATGAAACCCGTGACTGAAGTTGGCAAGATCGCGAACTGGATCGCGCCGCCGGCGACGGGGATCAAAGGCAAGCCGTTTGATTTTGAATACGTGAGACTTTAGCTGGGAGCGCAGGCATCCTGCCTGCAAAGCGTGCAAGGCCCGCTCGTGTTCGCGCTTTCGCGCTCATTGCAGGCAAGATGCCTGCGCTCCCGGCGGATACTATGAATCTTTCTAAAGACCAATCCCGCCACGATCAAAAGCTTGAGCTGATCCTGCGCACGTCGGCGCGTATTTTTGCGGAGAAGAGCTATCACTCGACGTCGATGCGCGACATTTCGCGCGCGACAGGTGTGAGCCTTGCCGGTCTTTATCACTACTGCAAATCCAAAGAAGAATTGCTGTTTCTAATTCAGGATCATTGCTTCGGCCGGGTGCTGGAACGGCTTGAGCAGCGCGTCAAAGGAATCGACGATCCCTTTGAAAAGCTGCGTCTCTTTATCGACAATCACCTCTCGTTCTTTGCCGCGAATATGGCTGAAATGAAAGTGCTGTCGCATGAAGCTGAATCGCTCGCGGGCGATTTGCACGCGAAGGTTTCCACCAGAAAAGAAAAGTACGCGAAGCTGGCGCGCCGGATTTTGCGCGACATCCGGGAGTCACAGCCCGCGAACGCGCGCATTGATTTGACGGTGGCGACCTATGCGCTGTTCGGCATGATGAACTGGATTTATAACTGGTATGATCCGCGCGGCAAGTTGTCGGTGAATCAACTGGTCGATAGTATTACGAATCTGTTTCTCCACGGCTTTCTCACTTCCGAATTCGAGCAGTTCGCTTTGACGAAATCGCGAACGAGTGGGAATGTAAACGTCTGGCGCACAGCGTGATGTGTCAGAACCGGGAGCGGTAGCGACCGGATATTCGAATCAAGTTGAGCAATCCCGTCGCTATCCCGATACATCGGGATTCTGACACTTATATGACCGAACGAAATCTAATGGACTACACGTCCGAGAATGGCATCGCCGTCCTGACGCTCAACGATCCGCCGGCGAATACTTATTCGTACGAGATGATGCACCAGCTCGATGCGCGCATCCTTGAAGCGCGGATGGATGAGAGTGTGCAGGTGATTGTGATCACCGGCAGCGGCGAGAAATTCTTCTGCGCTGGCGCGAACATTCAAATGCTCTCGGACGTGACGCCGGAGTTCAAATACTATTTTTGCCTGCATGCGAACGAAACGCTGGCGCGTCTTGAGCAAACACCAAAGCTCGTGATCGCGGCGATCAACGGTCACTGCGTGGGCGGCGGATTGGAAGTCGCTATGGCTGCCGACCTGCGGGTAGCGCGGCGCAATGCCGGCAAGATGGGCCTGCCGGAAGTTTCGCTGGGTGTGCTTCCGGGAACCGGCGGCACGCAGCGCCTGGCGCGCCTCGTTGGTAAATCGAAAGCGATCGAGCTAATGGCATTGGGCCAATTGTTCGATTTCGAAAAAGGGGAAGCGCTGGGGTTGTTAAATCACGTTGTCGACGCCAGTGATGGCGCGGATTTTATGAGGCAGGTAATGGATTATGCGCGCCAGTTTACGACTCCGAACAAAGCGTCGCGCGCAGTCGGCCGCATCAAACGCGCGGTACAGACGGGTGCTGAGATACCGTTTGAATCGGCGTTAGCGCTTGAGCGCGAATTGCAGCAGCAACTGTTTCAATCAGAAGACGCAAAAGAAGGACTGGACGCGTACGTGAATAAACGGAAAGCGAAGTTTAAGGGGAAATGATTTGGAGTGCGCCGACTTGTCGGCGCTTTCCCGATCATCTCCGAGAGAACTAAAGCGGCGACAAGTCGCCGCACTCCAAATGTCTGACGAACTAATCAAAGTCACTGAAGACGATTGTATCGTCACGATTACGCTAAACCGGCCTGAGCGTTTGAATGCCCTGGCGGGACACATGCGGCGCGATCTGGCGGAAGCTCTGGAAGAAGCCGGCAGTGATCCGCATGTACGCGCCGTTGTGCTCGCAGGCGAAGGGCGCGCGTTTTGCGCAGGTGGCGACGTGCACTTCATGGCTGAATTGGTTGAACGAGGTGACGCCGAAGAATTCGCCCGGTTGCTCGGCGCGGCCCGTCGCGTGGTTCTCACGATCAGACAGATGACCAAGCCCGTGATCGCTTCGATCGAAGGCGCGTGCGCCGGCGCCGGCTTCAATCTGGCCCTCGCATGTGATTTGAGAATCGCTTCGTCAACTGCGACCTTCAGCCAATCCTTTGTCAAGCTCGGCTTTCATCCTGATTGGGGCGGCAGTTATTTCCTGCCGCGAATGGTCCCGTCGAACATCGCGTGTGAGCTTTTTTTCCTGGGCGACGCGATCGACGCGAACACAGCGTTGCGGCTTGGCATAATCAATCGCGTGGTCGCTCCTGAACAGTTGGCGGAAGAGACCCGCAAACTCGCGGAACGACTGCGTGAAGGGCCGGCGGTGTCGATCGCGGCGGCCAAGCATGCGGTCTATGCGGGTGAACACGACAGCTTAGAGCAGATGCTGCAATACGAAGTTGACGCGCAATTGCGTTGTTTCGAATCCGAAGACGGACGCGAAGGCGTGCGCGCGTTCTTAGAGAAGCGAGCGCCGAAATTTAGCGGAAAATAATTTTGGAGTGCGCCGACTCGTCGGCGCTTTCCGATTATCCACGCGGAGAACCAAAGCGGCGACAAGTCGCCGCACTCCAATTTTCTTTATGAAACTTAAGAACAGACTCGCGTTCATCACCGGCGGTGGTCGCGGCATAGGTCGCGTGATTGCAATCGCGTTCGCGCGCGAAGGTGCTGCGGTCGCGGTAACTGCGCGTACTCGCGTGCAGGTCGAAGCAGTCGCAAAGGAAGTTGCTGATCAGTTTGGGGTAGACAGTCTGGCACTTGAATGCGACGTGCGAAATACTGGTTGGGTGAGCGACGCTTTCGCCTTGGCTCGCGCACACTTCGGTCGCGGCCCGGACATCCTGGTGAACAACGCCGGCATTGCCGAGTCTGAACTGTTCATCAAGAGTGATGAGTTGATGTGGGAACGTCACCTGAACACGAATTTGGGTGGCACATTTCGTTGTACTCAAGCGGCCTTGCCCGAGATGGTTGAACGCGGATGGGGCCGAATTATTAATATCGCCTCGATTGCGGGAAAGACGGGCGCCCCTTATGTCTCTGCTTACGCTGCTTCGAAACATGGTGTGTTGGGATTGACGCGATCGCTCGCCCTGGAAGTGGCCGCGCAGGGAATTACCGTGAATGCAATTTGTCCCGGCTATGTTGATACTGAAATGACCTCGCGCGGCATTGAGAACATCGTTGCGAAAACCGGCAAGTCGGCTGAAGACGCGTTGACTACCCTTAAGAAAATGAGTCCGCAGAATCGTTTGGTGACAGCGGAAGAAGTGGCCGCGCTGGCTCTGCTCCTGGCTTCAGAGGAAGGACGCGGCATAAACGGACAGGCGATCAATGTTGATGGCGGAACGGTTTTGTTTTGATTTGGAGTGCGGCGGCTTGACGTCGCCTTGGTTATGATAGGAAAAGCGCCGTCAAGCCGGCGCACTCCAAAATGATCGAAAACCTTAACAACCGAGAACGAACCCATTCATGCGGCGCGCTGCGCAAAGAAAATGTTGGCGAGCGCGTCACGCTGATGGGCTGGTGCGCGCGGCGGCGGGACTTTGGTCCGCTTACTTTCATCGATCTGCGCGATCGTGGCGGCATCACTCAGATCGTCGTCAATCATGAGAACGCTCCACAGGCGTCTGCGAAGGCGAAAGAGGTTCGCGGTGAATACGTGATTGCGGCGATCGGTGAAGTTGTGTTGCGCGATGAAACTGCGCGCAACCCCAAACTCGCAACCGGCGATGTCGAGGTGCAGGCGACCGAGATCATAATTCTCAACGACGCGAAAACGCTGCCGTTTCAACTCGACGCTTCCGATGAATCGCTCGCTGCTGAAGATTTGCGTTTGAAGTATCGCTATCTCGATCTGCGCCGGCCGCAACTGCAAGCGAACCTGCGCCTGCGACATCGAATGATTCTGGAAATCAATCGCTACATGGACGAGCAGGGCTTTACGCAAATCGAAACGCCGAACCTAATCAAGTCAACACCCGAAGGCGCCCGCGATTACATCGTCCCGTCGCGGGTACAGCCGGGAAAGTTCTTTGCGCTACCGCAGAGCCCGCAAATCTTCAAACAGATATGCATGATTGCCGGCCTGGACAAGTATTACCAGATCGCTCGCTGCTTTCGCGATGAAGATTTACGCGCCGATCGACAGCCGGAGTTTTCTCAGCTCGACGTCGAGCTGAGCTTCGCGACGCCAGATCAAATTTATGAACTGGTCGAAGGGCTGTTCGCGCGCATTTTCCGATTGCAGGCCATCGAGCTTCAGACTCCGTTTCCGCGCTTCACATTTGCGGATGTGATGCGGCGGTTCGGATCAGACAAGCCTGACATGCGAATCGAGGGTATGGAGTTGCAGGACCTGTCGGCAACGCTCGCTGAGACGACCTTCGCGCCTTATGCAGGCGTACTCTCGGCGGGTGGAGAAATCAAAGGCATCGTGGTCAGCGGCGGCGCATCGATGTCGCGTAAGACGCTGGATGAATTGCAGGAGTTTGCGAAACGATACGGCTCCACGGCGCTCGCGTGGATCAAACTGGGCGATGAGCTTTCATCTTCGCTGCTAAAAGTTTTGGGCCATGACACGGTTGTCGATCTGGCCGGCGTCGCGGGCGCGCAAAAAGGTGACGCAGTGCTGATCGTCGCGGGTAAGTCTGACGTGGTCGCAGCGAGCCTCGGCGCCCTGCGTAACGAGATCGCGCGGCGCGAAAACCTGGTTCCGGAGAATGTTTTTGCGCCGCTGTGGGTGACTGACTTTCCGATGTTTGAATTTCACGGGGATGACGGCCGCTACTATTCGATGCATCATCCGTTCACCTCGCCGCTTGATGAAGATCTGCCGGTGTTCGAGCGGGCCGTCAACGGCGAGACGGAATTGTTCGGTGAGATTCGCGCGAAGGCATACGACGCCGTTATCAACGGAGTGGAAGTTGCCGGCGGCTCAATCAGAATTCACCGGCGCGATGTGCAGTCTCTGGTCTTCAAAGCGCTGGGCATGACTGAAGAGATGGCCCGCGCGCGTTTTGGCTTCTTTCTTGAGGCCCTCGCATACGGCACGCCGCCGCACGGAGGGATCGCTTCGGGAATCGAACGCACGTTGATGGTACTGGTGCCGACGGAGAATATTCGCGACGTCATGGCGTTTCCAAAGACTGCGTCGGCGCAAGACCTGATGATCGACGCGCCGGGCGAGGTGGACTACCGACAGCTTGATGAGCTGCACTTAACGATCGGGCAACATAAATCGCACGAACCATTTAATGAGGAAGTCTTTCGCCGGCTCGTTAACGAAGCATTGACGGACTTGCCTTCGATCGTGTTAGACCCGAAGTCGAAGCTTGAGGAAAAAGAGGTTGCCGTCTTGGAACGGTTGCTTGAAAAGGTTGCGCGGCACTGCGGCGTTATTCAGGGGCTTGAGTTCGAGGATCTGAGCAATCAACCACGAAAGCTTCAACTTATCCAGCAAATTATCGGCGTCATTGAGTTCGATTCTCTCCATAACCACGCCACTTCAGTCTTCTTTAGAAAGCAACCAATTATCAAAGAATTTTTGGATAAGGCTCTTCCAACGTGAGACGCATTTCGGGCAATCTTGAAAGAGCCGGAGCTGAAGTCCGCGCAGCGGACGATTGAAAATAGCCCAGCGATTTATCGCTGGGTAGGGAAGGAATGGGTAACGGGAGTCCGTGAAACGGACGACTGAAGCGCGCCTAGGCTTCTTCAATCGTCCGTTTCACGGACCAGATTTGTTTTTGCTTGTCGTTCCCAGCAGTAAACTGCTGGGCTATTGTCAGTCGTCCGCTGCGCGGACTCGGACGATTCCGAGTTCTTGGAGAGCACAGGCGCCTACTTTTTCTTCATGATTGTCCTAAATCAAATTCACTTTGAAGAGATGGTGTTGCATGCCCGCGAAGCTTCTCCTCACGAATGCTGCGGATTGATCGGCGGTTCGCAGGACGGAGCGGCGCGCACCGTCTACCGCGCGCGAAACGTTGCCACCGATCCCACGGTCACTTATGAGGCCGCGCCTGAAGATCTTTTTTTGGCGCAGCGCGCGATGCGCCAACGCGGTGAACAACTAATCGCGATCTATCACTCTCATCCACGCGCAGCTGATCCTCAGCCTTCGCAGACCGACGTGCGCCTTGCCTACTACCCATCAGCGGTTTACTTTATTGTCGGACTGGGAAGCGAAGAGCCTTGCGTGCGCGCATTTCGCATTAGCGAACTCGAAGGTTGGGAAGCGATTGAGTACAGAGTCACCGACGCTCTCGACGAATGAAACCGCACGACTAAGGCTCTCGTAGAACTCTTAACATGGAGCCGAAGCGCACTAAATACGATACGAATCCACTCGACGAACGTGTGGCGGATCGCGCGCACGAGTCGTTCGAACGAAAGCGCCCTGGTGGAGCGACCGAAGAAATTGCCGGTCAAACGCATCCCATGGCGCGAAGTGCTCCTGAGACATCGCGTGCGCAGACTGGCGACGAAGCGCCCACTCGTCGCATCGATGACAAAATTACTTCGTATCCGTCCATCTTTGTTCCGCCCACGCCGCGTGTGTCAGCGACATACGAAGCACCGCGGATGCCGTCGGCGAACATTTATCAACCGCCACCGGTGCCTCCCCCGAACGTCTATCAGGCACCGCCCATCCCGGTCACTTATAAGCCGGGATCAAATAAAGTTGCAGGTTTGGGGATTCCGGAACGATGGGCCCTCATCCTGCCTTACCTGCCCTTCTGGCTGGCAATTGTGGCTGCGGTTGCGGAACTTCTGCTGGTGCCGCGCACAGAGTCAAAGGTTCGATTTCATGCGGCCCAGGGCATGGCGCTGCAAGTCGTCATTACGGCGATCACCATGTTGCTGACACTTGCCGGACTTGCTTCCGGCCGCTGGACTGGAAGCGGTTTGTTTCAATTGGCGAGCAGCATTTTCCTCATCATTGGAATCATCCGCGTTTGGAAAGGAAAGCCGTTTCACGTGGCTCCGCTGGACGAACCAACGAAGTGGTTGGATGAAAAGATTAAGCCGCGGAGATGAACCCGCGTTCGCTGCGGCTGAACCAAATCCGTCTCTCCTGAACGAAATCGGGGCAATGTTTGCAACGTGACTGCCAGACCGCGACACTTGAGCTCGCGCGTCAGCCGCTTTCGCGTGGTAATCCGGCGGAACTTCGGTTCTTTAATAAAGGAGATGGAGCGTGGCATTGATTTTGTTAGGTCAGCCGCTGGCAACCTCTTTGATTGACCTTCATCGAAAGAGATGGAACCGTTGCCTCTCAATCGCCGATTTAATTAATAGGAGTAACAAGATGACGAGACCGGCTTATCGAAAAGCAACAGCGTGGCTGGCATTACAGATTGCGATAACGATTGTTTTAATGCCGCTTGCGTCTCTGGCACAGACCCAGATCACTTATCACCCCAACAAATACAAGCCTGCGGATGACGTCAGACTGGGACGTCAGGCAGCGGCCGAAGCGGAACAACAATTTCCTCTGCTGCGTGACTCAGAGGTTGACGCGTACGTCGAACGCGTGGGCCAGCGGCTGGTCGCGGCGATTCCGTCCGAGTTTCAGCATCCAGAATTCCACTATTATTTCAAGGTGCTCAATGCCAGCGACATAAATGCTTTTGCTTTGCCCGGCGGACCGATGTATGTGAACCGCGGAATGATTCAAGCCGCGCGCACCGAAGGTGAGATGGCCGGCGTGATGGCGCATGAGATGAGCCATGTGGCGTTGCGTCACGGCACTGCCCAGGCCACGAAGGCGCAAAAATATGCAGTAGGCGCGGGCGTTGCCGGCATTCTGGGAACTATCTTCGGAGGACCGGGACTTGGGCAGGCCGCCCAGGCATCGGTGGCTGTTCCATTCTTGAGATTCAGCCGTGAATATGAAACCGAAGCTGATCTACTTGGCGCGCGCATTATGGCTAACGCTGGCTATGACCCGCGCGATCTTGCCAACATGTTTCGCACGATCGAAGCGCAAGGAGGCGGTGGCGGCGGGTTTCTAAGTGATCACCCCAGCCCGAAGGACCGCTACGCGCGCATCAATCAGGAAGCACAATACCTGCGCGTGAATACCGCGATGCAAACGGACGATCGCGAGTTCCGCGGTATTCAGGAACGCTTGAATGGTTATCCGCGCGCGCAGACGATGGCTGAGATTCAGCGCAGCGGACGACGTTATCCAAACCAGGGAAACAACTATCCAAACCAGGGAAACAATTATCCAAATGGAGATCGGACCGGATATCCGAACACGACGCCCACTGGCCGCGTGGATTATCCTTCGTCGCGGTTCCGCACTTACAACGAAGGCTCGTTTACGGTAAGCGTTCCCGACAATTGGCGCGAGTTAAATGAAAATGGAATTTGGTTCGCGCCCAATGGAGCGTACGGGTCGGCGAATGGGCAAGCAGTTTTCACTCACGCGGTGAACTTTGGCTCCGCGCAGACGAGTTACCGAAGCTTGCAGCAGGCAACGAATGACTTTATCAATTCGTTGCAGCGAGAAAGCAGCAACCTGCGATCGAATACCGGCTATCAGCGCATTGATGTCGATGGGCGAAATGGCTTGTTGCTGACTCTTAACAATGTTAATGAAGCGACCGGCGACCGCGAGACTGTTAGCGTGGCGACGACACTTTTACGGAACGGGCAATTGTTCTATATGATTGGCGTCAGCCCCACCAACGAATACAACACGTATCAGGGGACGTTTTCTCAGATTCAGCGGTCGTTGAAGCTGAATGATTGATATTGAGTGTGACGGAGGCTCTGGGTGTTGTTTAGCTCCTGAATGCCTCTGCTCTTAGGGAAATCACGATCCACGAAATCACACCAAGAAGCACGAACAGCCTTGTTTAGTGTTAGTTTGTGTCATTTCGTGGATCGTGCTTTGCGCGTCCAGATCCTGGAACTTCACAGTGACGCGTCACCGGCCGGGCCTGCTTGACACTGCCGTTCGGCGTCCCTATAGTCCTTAACTTCGCGTTGGCGACCGTTCGCAACCGATAAAGTTAAGGATTTACGGAGATTTTGAATGCCTAATCATAAGTCAGCAGAAAAACGGGTGCGGCAGAGCGAGCGCCGCCGCCTCATCAATCGTTCCAGTCGCACGAAGCTGCGCACATCCATCAAGAACCTGCGCGGCGCCCTCAAAGGCAGCGACGCCAAACAGGTTGGCGCACTGCTACCGAAGACAGTCTCTGAAATCGACAAGGCCGTACAAAAGGGCGTTCTGCATCGCAACGCTGCCGCGCGCCAGAAGTCGCGTCTGACGGTGAGCGCTAATCGAGCAGCAGCGAAGTAGAAGCCAGTGCCACCTGCGATAGCGGGCGGGTTCATTTTTTAAATACTGAGGCGGATCGATCATTCGGTCCGCCTTTTTGTTTAGGAGCGCGGGCATCCTTGCCCGCACAGCGCGCGCGGCGCGCTCCGGTCACTAGCCCTCCCTAACGGTCGGGCTTCTGACACGAGTTCTCCGGTGTTAAGCTACGCGCGAAAATTTCCATTGAAGGAGCCTGCTATGCGTTCTGTCTTCCTGCTTTGCCTGTTACTCGCCGGTGGCTGCACCGCGCTGGGACAAAATCAAACTCCGCCGCAAAGAAATTATCCGACGCCCGTCGAAGGTGATTACGTCATTCAGAACTTTCACTTTGGCAGCGGCGAGAGTTTGCCCGAGCTAAAGATGCATTACCGCACGATTGGAACGCTGACGCGCGACGCGTCGGGGACGGCCAACAATGCCGTGCTGATTGGACATGGGACCGGAGGCTCGGGCACGCAGTTTTTCAATCCCATCTTCGCGAATGTCTTGTTTGGACCGGGCCAACTGCTGGACGCGACCAGGTACTTCATCATTCTGCCGGACGGAATCGGCCACGGAAATTCGAGCAAGCCGAGCGACGGATTGCACGCGAAGTTTCCGCATTACACCTACGACGACATGGTCGTCGCGCTTCATGAAGTGCTGACAAAGAAGCTGGGCGTCGATCATTTGCGGCTGGTGATGGGCACGTCGATGGGTGGCATGCAGACGTGGGTTTGGGGCGAGACCTATCCGGATTTCATGGACGCGTTGATGCCGTTGGCGAGTAATCCGGTCGCGATTGCCGGACGCAATCGCATGTGGCGGTTCATGGCTATCGACGCAATTCGTAACGACCCGGACTGGATGGGTGGCGAATATAAAACGCAGCCGATGCGCAGCCTGACCACGGCTGAAGACCTTCTATTATTGGCCGGCAGTGCGCCGTTGAATTGGCAGGCCGTGGCGCCCACGCGCGAAGCGGCCGAGAAATTCTATCTGGATCGTTTCAAGCCGGCGGTCGCGCGACTCGATGCGAACGATCTCATTTATCAGCTCGAGGCATCACGCGAATACAATCCATCGCCGAAGCTCGAAACGATCAAAGCGCCGTTGATTGCGGTTAATTCGGCCGACGACTTTATCAATCCACCTGAACTCGGAATGATCGAGAAAGAAATCAAACGAGTGAAGCGCGGCCGCTTCGTCATGATTCCGATTAGCAGCGAGACGCGCGGGCACGGCACGCACACGATTGCGAAGATTTGGCAGGGATATTTGAAGGAGCTGTTGGAGGAATCCGCAACTAAGAACTAGTCCGAGCAATCATCTGAACATTAGTACTACTCTATGAGGATAGTGAGGCCGCGCTGGCGCTGCCACATTTGATCGAACTCCTCCTGGGTATGAACAATCTCGCCACGCAGTGGGTCTAAAATTGTCACACGTTGCTCATTGATCTCGATTACAACAACTGCGTGGGACTGGAGCAACGGGTTTGACGGAAGCCTTATTCCGATTTGAACGATGGGGAAACGACCTTGAATGAGTACTCCTACAAGTTCCTGTAACTTAAGGTTGTTTTTGCTTGTGTTAACGAAACCGAATTGCCGCGCAACGTCCACCACGTGTTGGGCTTCGGCTCCTCCCGGATGATGAAGCGAATCAAAATCGCAATCCGTTAAGACACGCAGTTCTTTCTCCGTCCTGACCACACCAAGGTGCTCCAGGATCATTCTCAGACAGGCCACCATGCAAGAATATTCTGTCTCTTGCGCGTAATAGGGAGGTCTAACTGACACTGAGGATTTTTTCACCCAACGCGAGACCCTCTTGATGCATCAGTTCAGGCGAAGGCTCGTCATTAATTGAACCCGTTTTTAGATCAATGAGTAGCTCCCCTACACATGCACCCTTGCCGTTGGCATATACAACATAGATCGGCACGCGCCAACATGCTCTTTCGCTGTCCAAGGCCGGTTCTTGTGGGCTAAAGCGATCCGGAAAATCGTGATATTGGAGCCAGCCCACAGCAATCTTGATCGCCTCATCAGGCAAGACATCCGAGATGAGAGGATCAAGCAATGTATCAGCCAACTCGCTGGGTTCTTCTGAGTTTAGAAGATGATGAAAGCGCTTCAGTTTTTTCTGAACAAGTTTATGTCGCTCGGGTCGTGCGTACTTTTCATAGTGATATGTAATCTGACTATCGAGCACCTCAAAGCGAACCCATGCGTCCTGTCCTGCGCGTAAGGGTGAGAGAAGCGACCTATTTGCCACGATAGCCCGTTGCAGCTTGAGATAGTAGGGCCCCACGTTCAAAACTCTATAGGTCTGATGTGGCTGAAACAAGAGAGCTTGTTCGCTTCCTAAAAAGTAATTGAAGGGCCCGACCTCGGAAAATGGAGGTGCATCCAAATCACAGTCGGCTGCTCTTACGAATACAGTTATGGCGTCGCCTCGCGTAGTAAACTCTCCCTCAGTTAATCCGCGAAAGATTCCGTCAATGTAGCGAACGTGGCCCGGAGTTATGTTCTCTGGCAATATCTCAGTGATATTGAAAATACTTTCGATGAATTTCAACTTGCGAGCGATCTTTGCTCGGTAAAGCATGCTACTCGCTTCTTCTCGGGACATCGGTTGGCAATTGAATGAGATTCCCACTACTTGGTGGTTAGAAGTAATTTCCGAAGCCAAGAAATAGGATCCCGTCTCGCTCACCGCATAATGGGTACGCGTATACAGAATCTCTGATTCAACTGTGTTACCAGATGGTCGAAACTGTACTTTCTGTACTGTAGGTTCCCCTTGAGGTGAATTCGTGAACTCAAGAAGAATTTGCGGCCATGCATCAGTTGGATGGCTCTCGACTGCAATACTGCCGTCCTTCGAGGTCACGGTAAAGTGTTGCGGCGGAAACGTGAAAGAAGCATTTGGTATTATTAATACGCCGTCGAAGCGCCCCGCTTGAACCCAAACCTTCAAGACTTCTGAAGCAGCGAGAACCGCGAATCCATTGGGACTTGGCTTGGTGGGTGCCGTTAATTCGCGACGCAAACGAGACGGCAATTGATTCTGAGGAACTTGGGACATCTGCTCCTCGAACGCGTCCTCAGATAACGGATTTGTTTTGTTCAGCCAAGGAGTAAATGGGACACCACTTCTCGCAAAGCCAATTCCAAATTGCTGTTCAGTGGCAAGATTAGCGCTCATTCCAAACCAATTATGATTTATGAAGACCCACGCGACAAGGATCAACCCTCGATTGCCCTCGCGCAGGTCATATTTCTCGCCCTTGAATATTTCTCACAACTCATCAAACATCACCTCATCGACATAGCACCAGCCCCAGTCCTCGCCCGGCTGGAATGATTTGATGATCGGATGTTTGGTCGCGTGAAAGTGCTTCGTCGCGTGTTTATTTTTTGAAGAGTCGCAACAGCCGACGTGGCCGCAGGTCATGCAAAGCCGCAGGTGGACCCAGGTGTCGCCAATTTTCAAACAGTCTTCACAGCCTTTGGCGCTGGGTGTTACTTCTTTGATTTCATCGAGATGCGTACAGTCCATATTTACCTCAGTATTTATCCAGCCTCAATCTTCGGCGCGTAGCGCCGGTTTGAATTTAGCCCGGCCTTTCAAGGCCGGGACCAAGCCGCGTCACCAAGCATCGTCGCGTTAGCGACGGCTGAAACATTCACTCAATCGTCGCTGACGCGACGGCGTTCGCTTTCTTCTTCGATCCCGGCCTTGAAAGGCCGGGCTAAACTCAATCGTCGCTGCGCGACGCACCCTCTCTCACTTACCGCCCTTGAGAATCGAGTCCAGATCGATCTTGCCGTGAAACGAGGGCGCGCGGTGCATCAGTTTCTTGCTTAGATCCGTGCTGAGCATTGCCTGCATGGCGAACCTCATGCTGGGGTTGCGATTTAAGAGCTTAATGATCGCTTCCTTGGGCCAGGCGATATAACGCGTGGGCATCAGCGCCCGCACCGTAGCGGTTGCTTCCCCGCCGATCATGAAACTGACCTCGCCGATAAAGTTTCCGTCTTTCAATCTGGCTACCTCTTTGCCGTTCGTTTCCACTCCAACCAGTCCGTTGTAAATCAGCATTACTGCGTTTAGCGACTGTTTTTCAACTGCCAGAACTTCGCCCTGCTTCGCTTCCAACCACTTGCCGACCCGCATTAACTTCATGAATTCGAATGGAGCGAAGTTCTTGAACAACGTTTCATGCAACTCTTTTTCTTCTTCGGTGAAATGCACGCCGGCGCGCTGTTTGATGATGATCGCAACCTGCACGATATTAATGGCGGCAAAGAGTACGTTCCAGCCGATGACCTGCCACAGCGGCGTCGCCGGCACAAAGTAATTGAAAGCAATCCCGGCGAAGCATGAAAGAATCGTGAGCGCGCGCAGCCACAGGATGTCTTTCAACAGATACGCCGCCATTGTCAGGAGCGAGGCAATATGTCCGGCCAGATGTCCGATTAAAACGTTCTGATCCACAAACTATCCTCCGCAGGTGCACACCGTGTAAGGTGCGACTCGCCGTTCGCGTTTCGGTTTTAGAGCAAACACAAAATGCATTGTTGCCTCTGCCCGAGTAATCGCGCAAGCAGAAGGAGCATTCTCGCGCTGCAGCTATTCGGTCTTTGCTCCCGCTCCTTTGGGAGGTCCGGGATGATGGTCTTGGCAGATCCGTTCTTGCGTTCAGGTTGTCGCTCATCACAACGACGAGAGAAACAAAACATTAGTTTGACCTACGCCCGCAAAGTGAGGGGACAGAAACGTAACCACTGTTTACCTAACTGAGATAACCTTAAAGCCTCTGCCACTATCAACTCTTCTCAGACACCGGGTTTCTAGTCTAGTATGTCCGCTGGCTGGTCCAACGATTCCATTAACTACACTACGAATGTACTGAATGAACTTTCGAGTCCCACTCCGACCTTTGATCGTCACTGTGCTCGCGGTTCTTGCGGGCATGGCGGTCATCAGTGCCATCGAATCAACGCCTGGTCACGCGCAAAATCCGTCGCCCACGCCGGTCAAACGATGTGAGATATCGTTTCCGTTACCCAACCCAAGCGATATCGGCACCCGGAAGTTTGAACAACTACTCTATGCGTTTATCGATCAGGGTTGTTATCGGAGTTGGGTGGCGGACTCACAGATTCGCAATACCGGACCGTTCCTAAATGGCACTTCGTTCGGCACTCATAACGCAGTCAAGGTCTTTTACTCGCCGGAAGTTTGGGATTGGCTCAAACATAAAGACCGCCAGGGCGAGATCCCCGATGGCGCCATTATCGTCAAAGAGATGTTTCCTTCACCCGCCAAAGAAGGCTCGAAGCTCAGCGCCTGGACCATCATGGTGAAGGACAAAAAAGGCTCTTACGATGGCTGGTACTGGTCTTTTCACGCGCCCGGTTATAAGCCTGACAATCCAGACATCGACTATCCGGATTCCGGCTTTGGTCTCTATTGCCTGCGCTGTCATGCTTCCGCCGAAAAGGAATAAACCTTCAGCACGGTGAAGAATGTTGAAGGTGACCCGATCTCTTTTTACATTTCGGCGCCGACTATGCAGCCGCTGCCGCCGGCAACCAAAGACGAGCATCAACAGGTAGCTGCTACCAAAGAGATCAGAGGCGGCCCATTCGGAACTGCCCGCAAAACTCCGGAGCCGAACTTTCTGAGTCTCTTCAAAGGCCTGCCCCTCGTGCCTTTGGCAGAAGTGAAACGCTTTCCTGGTGAGTCATTCGATCACATCACAGCCGGCCCCAAGGGGCCCGCGGGATTTCTTACCTCCAGCCAATGCCTGGGTTGCCATTCCGCTTCAAAGGAAAACATGGCGTTTTCGTTTGCCGACGGTCCACAGCCGCCGATCAATCTCTCACCCTACACCGAATGGCGTGCGTCGATGATGGGACTGGCCGGACGCGATCCAATCTTTCATGCGCAACTCGAATCGGAAAAAACCATGCGCCCCTCGCAGGCCGGCTTTCTCGATAACACCTGCTATCGATGTCACGGCGTGATGGGCCAAAGGCAGATCGAGTCGGATAAGCAGCAGCCCTTCGCGCACAGCATGGTATATGCCCTGCCTGACGAGATGGATGGCAAGTACGGGGCGTTGGCCCGCGATGGTGTTTCGTGCGCCGTCTGTCACCGGGTAGCGAAAGACGGACTGGGAACGCCGGCTACATTCACGGGCAAGTTCAAAATCGATCCGGCCAATGTCATTAATGGTCCCTATGATCAGCTAATCACGGTGCCGATGAAAAACGCCACCGGCATCACTCCCGCTTTCGGCGCCCAGATTAAATCAGCTTCCCTGTGCGGCAGTTGCCACACGGTGATCCTTCCCGTCCTTGATCAGGAAGGCCGCCCGGTCAAAGATCAGAACGGCAAGCCGAAAGAGTTTCACGAGCAGATGACTTATCCTGAATGGCTGAACAGCGTCTATCAGAACGAACGCCAGCCGATCGACCAGAAAGCCGCGCGCACCTGCCAGGATTGCCACATGCAAAGAACGTTTCTCGGCCAGCCGCTGGTCTTTCGCTCGGCGAATATCGAGGATATTAACTATCCCTATACCGACTATCGGGTCCGGGACAAAGACATCACGGTGCGCGTGCGCGATCAGTACTCGCGCCACACGCTCACCGGTATCAACCAGTTCGGCTTGATGTTGTTTGAGCAGTTCCCGGACATTCTGGGAATACGCACGGCAGATTACATGTATGGAGAAGCCGTCCCGGGTCTGCTTACGGCCCAAAGCTCGGGATACGATCTGGCACGCAGGGAAACCGCGACGATCAAAGTCGCCTCGCTCACGAAATCCGAAACTGCCCTCGAAGCCACCGTCTCACGGTTTCCCATCCGGCGTCGGATTTCGCCGCGCCTTCCTGACCTTTGAAGTCCTGAATGCCGCGGGCAAAGTCATCTGGGCCTCAGGCCGCACGAACAGCGCCGGCGCGATCGTCAAAGGTTTGACTGAGAACGTACTGCCGACTGAGTTCTTTTATGATCCAGTCAAAGGTAGACAGGTGTTTCAGCCTCACTACGAAGTTATTACCGACGAAGGCCAGGTGCAGATTTACGAAGAACTGATCGCCGACAGCCAGGGAAAGATTACGACGAGTTTCGTGGGTCTGGATCAGGTGTTGAAGAACAATCGCCTGTTACCGAAAGGCTGGCGCGCCGACGGCCCTTACGGCGAATTTACGCGGCCTCACGGAGACGCCGAGCGTGATCCGGAATACATCAATCGGTCAGGCGCGACCGGCGCCGATCTGATCATCTATCGCATTCCGCTCAATGAACGCACGCGGGCGGCAGTGTCGGTGCAGGTCACGCTCAACTATCAGGCGATCCCGCCATCCTATCTCAAGGACCGGTTCACGATTGGAAAAGGGCCCGAAACTCAGCGGCTGGCGTATCTCACCAGTCATCTCAATGTGGAAAAAACTCCGATAGATAGTTGGAAGCTGCCGATTGCATCGACGACGCGACGGCTTGCCGAATGAGGTCAGTACCGGGAGCGGTAGCGACCGGGTCTCTTCGTTTTGATCTCGCGATGGGGGATCGTTGCGACCCGGTCGCATCCACCACCCCACGCGGGCTGCCCGCGCGGGGACCCCGGTCCGCTCCCGGTACTGACCTCATCACGTCACAACAGAGATCGAATCCATCCACCATCAACCGGAATTGAAGTCCCCGTGATGTAGCTGGCGCGCTCGGAAACCAGGAATGCGGCGAGCGCGGCGAACTCGCGCGGCTCACCGATTCTGCGCATTGGAATCTCTTTCTCCCAACGCGCCACGAATTCTTCAGGTGTGATCCCCTGCTTCTCAGCCATCATGCGCGATAGCTCTTCCACCCGTTCAGTGCGTGTGTAACCCGGCATGATGTTGTTGACGGTGATTCCTAACGACGCGACCTCATTCGCGAGCGTACGCGCGAATCCAGTGACGGCGGCACGCAAGCTATTAGACAGGATCAGGTTATCAACGGGTTGTTTCACCGCGATTGAGGTGATGTTGAGAATCCTGCCCCAGCGTCGTTCTTTCATGCCCGGCAGCGCCTGACGGGCTAATTCGACGGCGCTATGTAAAAGCAGACGTGTCGCGGCTTCCCAGTGCTCAAGACTGAAACTCTCGAATTGTCCCGCCGGTGGTCCACCCGCGTTCGTCACCAGAATGTCGATACGTCCGAACCTTTGATTGCCTGCGTCGACGAGACGTGCGACATCATCCGGATTGGAAACGTCGGCGGCGAATCCAGAGACGTTCGCCCCGGTTGCTTCTTTGATTTCGTTTGCGACGCGTTCAATCGTCTCCTGTTTGCGCGCGCAAATGATCAGTGATGCGCCTTCAGCGGCGAGTTCTTCGGCGACGGCGCGTCCCAGCCCGCGACTGGCGGCGGTGACGAGTGCGATCTTGTTGTTGAGACCTAGATCCATTTTATTGACTCATTTGCTCATTGACTCATTGACTCATTGGATCAATGAATCAATCGCTACGCTACTTCTGCCTCAAATAATCATCCGTCTTATCCAACCAATCCTGACGCGGTGGACTGAAGATGTCCACGTCCAGAGTATCTTCCAACGCCAGGGCCTTATGCTGCACACCCGACGGAATATGGAGCACTTCTCCGGCGAGCACGTCTACGACCTGCGCTTCATCCGCGCCAATCCAAAATCGCAGGCCGCCTTCCAGGATGTAAGTGATCTGTTCGTTCTCATGCGAGTGCCGTGGGACCACACATCCTTTCTTGAGATAGACGTGCGCCAGCATCATGCGATCGCCGGTGATCAGTTTGCGGGACAGCAAATCCGACAAAGGCTCTGCGGGCATGTCGGTCCACCGGTATTGGGTTACGGTTCCTGGCTCCATTAATTTGTCTCCTGATCCAAAATATCGTGCGAATTGCCAATTTGCGTCTGCGCAAGTTAACAACTTGCGCTACCCGGTTCAAGTAAAATTCGGAACTCGCGTCCATCTGCGAACGTGAGACAGGGGTTGGACTCTGAACTCTGCGCGATGGAATGTTATCATTGGCGTCAACGCGAGGTTTAGTAAACCAAATTGGGCGCTAAGCCGTCTAACAAGGCAGAAACTGCCGGGTACATCTTCCCTGGTTTGGCCTTCGAGGAAAAAATTGATGTTAAAGAAAATCGCTCCACTCATGATACTGCTGGCATTTGCGGCGTTCTCAGTTGCGCAAACCGCGACTTCGCAGACCGCAACCGCGCAACAGTCGCCGGATCCGCAACAACAGCCGGAAGAAAAGGCGAAGCTGGAAAAGAAAGCCGTGGCCTTGCTCGAGCAGGTCGTGACCGACTCGCAAGGACTAAAGCTCCCTGAAAACAAAATCCGCGTGAACATCGCCGCCGGTGACCTGCTGTGGGACAAGAACCCTGCGCGCGCCCGTAATCTTTTGACTGACGCCGGTGCAATGCTGGGCCAGGTGATGATGGACGCCGATCATACCGATCGTGAAGACATGATGATGCTGAATCAACTGCGTCAGGAATTGGTATTGACTGCGGGCCGGCACGATGGAGAACTCGGTTATCAGCTATTGCATTCAACCCAGCAACAACCGCAGACGCAAACGACCGCCGCTGCTCCGGGTCGTGGCAACCGACAGTTCACTTTTGATCAGGGAAGCAATCTTGAGCAGAGCTTGCTGGCGACAGTGGCCACGACAGATCCAAAGTTTGCTTATCAGAAAGCCGTCGAGTCACTCGACAAAGGAGACTTTCCAACTTCGCTCAGCACTATTCTCACGCAATTGCAGACCAAGGATGCAGAGTTGTTCAAAAAGCTTTCGGACAAAACTCTGAACCGCCTCGCGTCTGACAGTCTGTTGGCCAGCCGACAAGCGACCAGCGTCGCGATGAATCTTTTGTCGCCTGGTCCAATTCCGGCAAATACGGCTAGTACTCAAGAAACGTCGACTCCCGCAAATACGAGTGCGAACACGAATACGAATACTCGCGCGCCAATCTTAAGCGAATCCGCGTACCACGATTTGATGGACAGCGCGATCACCGCGGCCCTGTCGGTGACTTCGATGGGTCCGCTCAACAACATCCAAAGCGGAGGCGGCGCCGCGCGAGTGATGCGCGGGCCACAGCAGCAGCAACAACAGAGTCCGCCTGACGATGCAACGGTGCGACAGAACAATGCGCGATCGATCCTGTTTTCGTTACAGGGGATGCTGCCGCAAATCGATCAATACATGCCGGATCGCGCGCAGTCCGTGCGTCAGAAGCTGACGGAACTCGGCGTCAACAACAACAGCGTGCAGACGTTAGGAAATCAGATGCGCACGGCGATGCAACAGGGCTCGAGCGACAGTCTGGTCACTGCGGCCAGCACCGCGCCGCCGCAGATTCAGTCGCGGCTCTATCAACAGGCCGCCCAGAAAGCGGTAGACGAAGGCAACACCGACAAGGCCCTCGACATTGCCAACAGCCACCTTGATGACGCCGGCAAGACGGCGATTATGCAGGCCGTGGACTTTAAGAAATTAACCATGACTGCCAGCCCTGAAAAGATGAACGAGATCAAACAGAAGCTGGCTGCGTTGCCGTCAGATTCTGATCGAGTGAAGTACCTGCTCGATCTCGCGACGGCCACGCAGAAGGACAATCAAAAGCTGGCGTTGAGGTTCATGGACGACGCCCGCAACCTGATTGCCAGGCGGGCCATGAACTACAACGACTTTCAGGATCAGCTCAAAGTTGCCGGTGCTTACGCGACGCTTGATGCGAAGAAGAGCTTTGAAATCATGGATGCGGGCATTGCGCAATTAAATGAGCTGCTTCAGGCCGCCACGATCCTGAATGGGTTCGAGGTTGATATCTTCAAAGAGGGCGAATTGTCGCTCAAGGCCAACGACGATCTGGTCGGGATGGTTTCGCGTTACGGTGCACAGCTGTCAGCCCTGGCCAAGGTTGATTTCGATGGCGCGCGCGGCAGCGCCGACAAGTTTCAACTGCCTGAACCGCGGATGAATGCGCGGCTGATGATCGTGCAAAGCATCCTGGGCACCCAGCCGGTCGCGAACGTCAACAACCGCCGCGGTAACAATTTTCAGTTTGTGACGAGATAGGAGATGAAGTCAGTACCACCCGCGCAAGCGGGTGGGTTAAAGGCTCAAGCAAACGGGTGAATCTTTATCCCATCCGCTGACGCAGATGGTACTGACTCCAATTCATCCGCGGCCAATTTTTGCTGACGTTTTCGGCACTCGCAGCTTCTCTGACGCAATCCTCAAGACCTCTTTCACCTGCTGGTCCCAATACTGCCAGCTATGATTGCCGGGGAGTTCGCGGTACTCGTGAGGAATCTTCTTTTCCAGAAACAGTTGTGAGAGTTCGCGATTCGGATTGAAGTGTTGCGCCGCATCTTCGGTCCCACAATCAAAATAAAAGTAAGGCAGCGATGCGATGCGTCCAGGTGTCAGCGCTTTGGTGATTTCGAATACGTCGTTCGCTTTGCGGGTTTCACTTCCCGCTGGTCCAAAGATCTTCAGGAATGGTTCCCAACTCGCGCCGCCCATTTCTTTCTCCGTGTAACGCGTCACGCCGAACGCGCCGCTGACTGATCCGGCGAACGCAAACGTGGACGGGTACTTCAGACCATATTTGACGGCGCCATATCCGCCCATCGAAAGCCCTGCGATGGCGCGGCCATATCGCGCCTGAATGGTTCGATAACGTTTATCCACGTCAGGCATCAGCTCTTTCAGAATGTACGATTCATATCTGTCACTCGATCCCGTAGCGCCGTCGACGTACCAACTATCGTTGCCTTCGGGCATGACGACGATCATTCGATACTGCGCTGCATAATCAGCAACGTTCGTTCGGGTGAGCCAATCAGAGTAGTGACCACCCAGACCGTGCAACAGATACAAGACCGGATAACGTGTGGTCCTGGACGCGCGATAGTCAGCCGGCAGAACCACATTGTAAGGAAGAGTCGCGTTGACTAGTTTGCTTTGGAGCTGAATCGTTTCAACTGAAGCTTTGGATACGTAATCTGGATTGGTTACGGAACCGCTCGCGATAGCACGCGGGTAAACCTGGATGAAAGCAGCAATGAAAAGAAAAGCGATTACATGCATCAGCCGGAACGGAACTTTGCTCGAGATTTCATTCATTCTTAGGTTGAATCGTCCTGAGGATTACCCACTTGCTATCGCAAGCGGCTCTGTACCAGGCTGCCGCACTCCTTAGTTGATCGAACGCACGCCATTTATCCATCCACCATATCTGCGCTTCTGCTCTTCGCTCGCTTGCGGCATTGGTACAATTCGATAAGGCGCATCAATCGTTCCGCCTAACTTGATATCGAGCGTGCGCAGATCGTCATTACGAAATATCGTAATGTGAACTGTCTCGCTCTGATGCTTCGCTGCAATTAATGATTCGAATGTTTCTTTGTTAACGCGCGCGCCATCGAGCGCAGCAATCTTGTCCTTTGCGTTCAGTCCCTGATCGTATGCGGGACTGCCTGCCCGCACGTCTCTCACGTTGATGAAATCGCCGCTGTCTTCGAGATCGGCGCCAAGATATCCTTTTAGCGCGACCGGCCGATCGGGATTGTAACCACCAACGACGAGCCCGGCCTGCTCAAGCTGCAAACCCGCCGTCGAAAAAATTTGATTGAACGGAAGTTCATCGCGTCCGCGCACGTACCGCGTGAAGAAATCTTCGAAGCTGCCTCCCGCCATCAACTCGCAGGCTTTCTGAAAATCCGCGGGTGTGTAGTTGCGGTTCTTCTCATAGAACTCGTGATAGAGATAACGCATTACATCATCGAGCGATTTCGCGTCATTCGAACGCCGGCGAATCTCCAGATCAAGCAGAAGCCCCAACAGCTCTCCCTTATCGTAATAAGAAATTTGCGAGTTCACCGAATTTTCATCCGGCCGGTATTCCTTAATCCACGTATTGAAGCTCGCGTCTTCGGCGCTCATCTGTAAGCGCCCCGGCGTATTCTGAAAATTCTGAATTTTCCGCGCAAGCCCATCGAGATATTCTTTATCGAAAATCAAACCGGCGCGCCGCACCATTAAGTCTCCGTAATAGCTGGTGATGCCTTCGGCGACCCACAACGAACGCGTGTAATTCTCTTTCGTGTAATCGAATGGTCCCAGCGCATCGGGCCGGATGCGCTTCACGTTCCAGAGATGAAAGAATTCATGAGCGACCAGTCCATAGAAACTCTGCCATCCTCGTTCAGTTCCAAACCTGAAACGCGAGAAGCCCAACGAGGTCGAATTCAAATGCTCGATGCCGCCGCCCGCATTCGAACGCAGATGCAGGATGAAAGTGTAATCATGGTAAGGAATTACGCCGAACATTCCGGTTTCGGCTTCAACGATTTTCTGCACGTCAGCCTTCATCCGGTCAGGATCGTAATTGCCTTCGCCGTCGATCACGATGCGATGCGGTACGTCGCGCACCGCGAATTTGATCTCCTTGAAATCGCCGACTTCAAATGGCGAGTCGTAGAGAATGTCAAGGTTCTCGGCGCGAAAGGTATTCGGCTGACCAGTGAGTGGTGGCAGCCCGGTCGCGATCTTCCAACCCGATGGAGCAATCACGCGTAGAGTCGACGCTGCATTCAGGCGTCCATTCGGATACATCAAGAGCGCCGCGTTGTTCCAGAAGGCATGATCAGAATTCAGTTCATTCGTGCGTACCGAAAATTCGTTCGCATACACACGGTAGAAAACGCGCCACTGTCGCACACCGTTTGTGTTTACGCGCCACGTGTTCTTATCAAACTTTGTCCACGTTAGCGCGCGGCCGTTTGCATCGCTCGCCGCAAAATCCTGAACGTTTCTTTCGAATTCGCGAATCAGATACGAGCCGGGCGTCCACACCGGCATGATCAGATCGGTGTCGTTCGGCACGTTGAGATTCGCCGGAATCTGAACGCGCATTTCGACTTCCAACAGGTGCGTCCATGGCCGGGGCATCGAAACTGTAAAAAAGATATCGGACGAGTTAGGGGCTTGCGCCTGCGACAACGAAGGAGCGAGCAACGCAACCAGGACGATTGAGAATATGATCGCGACAATTCGATTTGTACGCATGAACTCCGAGACTCCAACGAGAATGCGGTGATGTTACTACGATTGCATCGCGTGTCAGAACCCGGAGCGGTAGCGACGGGATCGTACACTCAATCTTGAGCGACCGATCCGGTCGCTATCGCTCGCGGTTCAGATACTCACTAGCCCGCCGACCCAAAACGGATTTATAGTTGGCTTCGACTCAACCACGAAAGGCAGGCGCGGTTATGCTTCGCAAACTAACATCAACTTCTTCAAGCTGGGCCACGGTTCCGCTGCGCCTCGCGCTGGGCATTTCCTTCATCGGACATGGCGCACAAAAAGTGCTGGGTTCATTCGGTGGGCCAGGGTTTTCGAAATTCACTTCGTTTCCCGCGCCCTTTCCATTCATGCGCCCGTCGGGTCTCTGGATGGGTGCAGCGGCCTTTGCGGAATTGATTGGCGGAGTTCTGGTTCTGCTGGGCTTGTTTACGCGTCTTGGCGCTTTCCTAATTGTTTGTGTGATGGTCACCGTGATCTTTGGAGCGCTGTGGCCGAAGTTTTTCGCACCGGAGGGAATGGAATTAGCCGTCGCATTTCTGGGGATCGCTCTGGCCTTGCTCATCACGGGCGGCGGACAAGCGTCGGTGGATCGGCTAATCGCGGGAAGCACGTAGTTTTGGAGTGCGGTGGCAGAGCGAAGCGCCGACACCGCTTTGGATTATTATCGTTCGTACTCAGCAAGTTAAAAGAAAGCGCCGTCGCCGCTTCGCTCTGCCGGCGCACTCCAAATTCGCAATCCTATGAAGCGCTCGCCACTCCTTGTCATCTTCGTCACCGTCTTCATTGATCTGGTTGGGTTCGGCATCGTCATTCCGGTCTTGCCTTACTACGCTGAAGGAACAAAGTTCGGCGCCACTCCCAGCCAGGTCGGATTGTTGTTCGCGTCTTATTCAATAATGCAACTCATCTTCGCGCCGGTCCTCGGACGGTTGTCCGACAAGCACGGCCGTCGACCTGTGTTGTTGGCCAGTCTTTTAGGTACGGCTTTAGGTTTCTTTATTCTGGGATTTGCGACGACGCTTTGGATGCTTTTCCTGGGAAGAATCATCGACGGTGTTTCGGGCGGCAACATCTCCACCGCGCAAGCCTACATTGCCGACGTCACCACCAAAGAAAATCGTGCGAAAGGAATGGGCCTGATTGGGGCAGCGTTCGGTCTCGGGTTCGTGCTCGGCCCGGCAATTGGAGGCATCTTGAGCCGTTGGGGGATCAACGTGCCCTTCATGTTTGCCGGCGCGCTGGCGTTGGCTAACGTGGTCCTGCTTTTCTTTACCTTGCCTGAGACGGTAACTCCCGATCATCCGGCGCGCGTTTCGGCGGCCAGCGGCCGCGGTTTCAATCAACTGATCGGCGCGTTGCGCAAACCAGCACTCGCGTCGGTGTTAACAATTTATTTTTTGGGGATCGTGGCGTTCTCGATCATGACCGCATCGTTTTCGCTGTTCATGATGTTCCGCCTTGGTTACGACGCGTTTCACAATGGATGGATCTTCGCGTTCGTCGGAGTAATCTCAGCCATCGTTCAAGGTGGATTGATCGGCCGGCTGGTGAAGAGGTTCGGCGAGCCATTGCTGGTTATCGTGGGTTCGCTGCTCTTTACCGTGAGCCTGCTCGTCGTTCCATTTGTCCGCTCCACCACCGGGCTCGCAACTATTCTCGTGATCGCCGCGGCCACTTCGATCGGGCAGGCGTTGTCGGCCCCGACCCTCAGCAGTTTGGCGTCAAAGAGCGCCAGCGCCGCTGAACAGGGCAGCGTGCTCGGTGTGATGCAATCAGTTGCGAGCTTGGCGCGCGCAGTTGGACCAACGCTGGCCGCCGTTTTGATCTACAGCGCGGTCGCGCATATGGGCTTCAATGGCCAGGCGCAGAAGATGAGCGATGCATCACTGCTGCGAACGTTCTGGATTGCCGCGGCCATTCAGTTCGCTGGTTTTCTGCTGGCTTTGTATTTTGCGCGTGCGTACGGGGTAAAGTATGCGGCGAGCGAGATGACTGAAGCTGGTTGAAGTGTGGCGTCTGAAGGAGCGGACACGAAGCGGGGCCGTAGCCCGACCGTAAGGGAGGGCGTTTATTCAATACCCTCACGCCCTCCCTTATGGTCGGGCTACCGCCCCGACACCGGCAAATCATCACGGACCGAACCGCTGCCGATACTCAGCCGAACTGATGAACGCCTTAATCATTTCAGCGCCAATGTAATCGCCGTTGAATTGATTCAGCTTATTGAGCCAGAAGTTATAGCCTGCAAAGTTCAGCGTCTGCTCGGGCGCCGCATCGGGGTTCCTTCTCAAGTAACCGAAGTACTCCATCAGTACGAACGCTCGATTCATCTCGCCTTGCTGAAGCGTTGCATTATCAACAATCTTTCGGAGCACGTCGGCCCGCAGCGACGGATCGGCTGGACTGGGTGACAACTCGGCTATTAACGCTGAGCGCTGACTGTCGGTAAGCACGCTGCCGGCATTGGTGTTCAACGAATCGACAAACGTGCTGGCACTGGTGGCCGCGGGATAACGCGAAGTGAATCCGGGACGCTGAACAAAGGCCAGAGCGAACGCCGTCTTGTTGTTTTCGAGCTGAGTTTCCCAACTACCCTGGCCAACAATTACGCCGGCCTGGATCGTCGTTGCGTCTTGTAGGAAGTTAACAAAGCGCACCGGCACCGGTACGGCCGGCGGGGAAATGTCGCCGAATCCGACTTTGTACGTTCGTTCAACGAAGTAACCCGTGTTCTGGAACTCGATAGAGAGGAAGAACGCGGCTGAGGTGTTAATGCGAAATACCTCAATGCACTGAGCCTGAGTCAGGCCAGCCGGCCGCCGCGCCGGGTCGTTGCACTTATCGATGTTGTCTTTCCAGAACGCCAGACCCGACGCGTCAGCATCGCGATTCAGGAAGTCACGATATTGCTGACGCACAAACGTGTCTGTGTCATCGAGCGGGTTGGTCGCCGGCTCAGTTACGTCATCGGTGATCGTAACCGTGGCGGTTGTGGTGGTGGCGCCGGGCGTCGTGAATCCCGCCCCGCCGGTAAGATTCGACAAGGTGAGCGTCAACGTCTCGGGGCCTTCGACGAAGTTGTCCTGATTGATCAAGACCGTGAAGGTCTTGTCCGCTCCGTCTCCGGCGGCCCATCGCAGGGTGCCGAGCGTAGTCTCAAAATCGCATCGTGGCAAAGCTACGCCGCTCGCGGTCGAGCAGGGGACGAAAGTGGTCGCCGCACTGTCATCGGGCGTCGCAAAATCGACCGTAACGGCCGCCGACAGATCGCCGCTGCGTTGGACTGTGATGGTCGTCAATCCCGATCCTTCGGTCGTGTTGTAGTTGGCGCCGCTGAATCGAATGATCGATCCGACTTGTTGACCACCGGCCAATATGCCGCTGCTCGTTAGGAAGTTAGCGTCTCCGCTATAGTCTGCTGTGATGGCATGCACGCCATTGGTCAGCGTTGAAGTAGCCAGTGTAGCTACGCCACTGCCATTGAGCGTTTGAGGCGACCCGAGATTTGTCCCACCGTCTTTGAACTGCACGGTTCCGGTTGGGGTTCCGCCGGTGGCCGTGACCGTCGCGGTGAACGTTACGTTCTGACCTGAGTTAGACGGATTAGGCGCGGCCGAAAGCGCAGTTGAGGTGGCGCCTTTCGCGATCGGGAAGCTTTGCTGAACATTGGGGGCCGGGTTAAAGTTCGCGTTCCCGCTCTGCGAAGCGGTAATTGTGCAAGATCCGGCGCCTGTCAAATGCACGGTGCCGCCGGCAATCGTGCAATTGCCGGTGGCGGCAATACTCACCGACAGTCCAGAGCTCGCCGTCGCGCTGACGTTAAAGTCGGGATCGCCAAAAGTTTTGTTAGGCAGGGCATTGAAGCTGATCGTTTGATCAGCCTTTGCAATGGTGAATGATTGCAGCACGCTCGGCGCCGCGTTGTAAGTACCGTTACCTGGCTGCGATGCGGTGATGGTGCACGTTCCCGCTCCCGTCATGTGAACCGTTCCGGGCGAGGGAGTAGTGACGGTGCAGGGGCCGCCGGCGCTTAAGCTCACAGGTAATCCGGAAGAAGCGCTCGCGCTTACGGTGAAATCAGTACCACCAAAAGTTTTGTTGGCTATCGGGCCGAAACTGATCGTTTGATCCTGTTTGACGGCGCCTTCAGTATTGCCGGACAGAGAAAAGGCGCTTCCTCCTCCGGGCACGCCCTCAATTAAGAAGCCTAAACGCAGATCGCCTGTTTGCTGCACCCCGAACAGGAACTCCACGTTTATAGAACTGCCATTTAGCAGTGGGGTTCCCAGCGTTATGGTGCCGGCAGACAGCGACGAATTCAGACCGCCGCCCATTGCCTGGGTCGGCGGTTGTTCCAACGTCGTTATCGCCAGAGCGCAAACATTGCCGGGACAAGCCGGGTTGGGTCCGGTGATCGCGACCGTGGCTGGAGGCGTCGAAGTGCGTGCCCGCAGGTCAGCCGTTCCAACGGGCGGCGTGCCGTTAAAGGTACTAATGTCGAAGATGCGAAAGCGGAGACGCGTCAGACTCGCTCCCGTATTGTTAGTGATCGTGCGGCGTATTGCCAAAGTGCCGACGGTCGAGTTATTCGCTGGATCTGCCGTGGTATTCCGGACGATATTGGTATTGGCGGCACCAGCGGGATCGAGCGGCTGAGCGTTAACAAGATTATTGATACGCGGACTGGTCAGATTCTCGGGGCCCGGAGCACCCAGGATCGATTGGATCGGCGTCGGGGAGGAATTAAACGTCGCGCCCGTGACCGAGACGAGTTGAAAGTCACCCGCGTTGTTGTCCGTGTCTTGCGGGAGGCCTGTCGTCGCACTTATCTTCCGCACCCAGGCGTGTTCCACGTTTGGTCGCGCGCCCGTAGTTGGCTGCAAACCCTGACCTTCAATGTACGGCAGGGTGGCGCTATTGCCTGTGAACCCAACCGAATCAATAAGCGTAGAACGACTCGCGTCAATCAAACCGAAGCCCTGGTTGTCAGGCATCAGATTAGCGTTGGCATGCGACAGGTCGGCGGCCGCATATGCCGATAAGCTGTAGCCGCCGGAGGCAGTGTTGGCAATAATCAAGTGCCCGCGCCTTGGGATGGTAATGTTGGCCGGA
>Ga0193730_1000031_pt1 | contig 50967 bp, 43 predicted proteins | sample U1a1metaG_FD_144919 | JGI IMG/M metagenome (GOLD analysis project Ga0193730, IMG submission 144919) | Soil microbial communities from a riparian zone of the East river system, Colorado, United States - U1a1 | ecosystem: Environmental > Terrestrial > Soil > Riparian zone | place: USA: East River...
CATCAACGGAATGTTTTATGATCCGGTCCCGGAGAAGGTGATCGATTTTGTCGGCGGCTGCGCTGACATCGACGCAAAACTGGTGCGCGCAATCGGCGATCCGGCGCGACGCTTCACGGAAGATCGACTACGCATGCTGCGCGCGGTGCGTTTTTCGACGACACTCGATTACGAGATCGACAAGGCCACGTGGGAGGCGCTCGTGGCCAATGCGCCGTTAATCAACCAAATCAGCGCGGAACGAATCCGCGATGAGCTGATTCGCATTTTTGTTTCCCCTAATCGGGTGCGCGGGTGGGACCTGCTGGATTCCAGTGGCCTTATGCGCGCGATTCTCCCTGAGCTCGACGCGATGAAAGGTGTCTTGCAGCCGGAGCAGTTTCATCCCGAAGGCGACGTGTTCGTGCATACCCGGCTGATGTTGCAGTTCCTTCCCGAGGAGGTTTCTGTTCCGCTGGTTTTCGCGGTGTTGTTTCATGATGTTGCAAAACCGGTAACGGCGACCGTAGACAATACGGGACGCATCCGTTTCAACGACCACGATCGCATCGGCGCCCAGATGACGGAAGCGATCATGCGCCGTCTGCGATTTTCCGGCGCTGAAATCGAGGCCATTGTCGAAATGGTCCGGCAGCACATGGTTTTCAAGGACGCGCCGAACATGCGAGTCGCAAAGCTCAAACGTTTCATGGCGCGACCGACTTTTGACGAAGAACTGGAGCTGCACCGGGTTGATTGCGAAAGCAGCCACCGCATGCTCGATAATTACGAATTCCTCCTGCGCAAACGCGAAGAATTCGCCAATGAACCGATCATTCCGCCACCTCTGGTGCGCGGCGATGATTTGATCGCGCTCGGTCTAAAGCCCGGCCCAAAATTTCGCGAGATCCTCGAGGCGGTCGAAACCCGACAGCTGGAGGGGACGCTGCGGACGAGAGAGGAAGCGCTGGAGTGGGTCAAACGCGAATACTTGTCAGGCAGAAGGAATTGAAAAAAACGTCAAACGCCCAACATCCAACGTCGAACGTCCAATGAGAATTCTGATGATCAGCGCCGAAGGGCCGCCTTTACAGCGAGCGGGCGCGCTCGTGGATGTGATGGATGCGCTGCCAAGCGCGCTGCGAGCGCGTGAACATGAAATAAGCGTCGCTCTGCCGTTCTACCACGAAATTCAGGAAAATCGTGCATTCAAGACGACGGACACCGGCATAACTGTCGATGTGCAGGTGGGCGATAAGACTTACGTTGCCCGGTACCTCGAGGGGCGGAGCGCCAGCGGCGTGCAGTTATTTCTGATTTGTTGTGATGAGTTTTTTGATCGCCCGGGAATTTACGGCGAGCGTGGTAAGCCGTACGAAGATAATGCCGCGCGATTCATTTTCTTCTGCAAAGCAGCGCTGGAATTGGCTCGGCGGTTGACGCCGCAGGTGGAAATTTTGCACCTGCACGATTGGGCCGCGGCATTGGTGCCGGTATTTGTGTATGCGCAGGGGCTGCCATTCAAAACCGTCCTGACGATCCATCACGTAGCTGACCAGGGGAGTTTTTGGGGACTGGATTTCAAGCTGACAAATTTGCCGGAGCGGTTTTTTACCCTCCATGGAGTTGAGTTTTTTGGGCGACTGAATTTCCTCAAAGGCGGAATTCTTTACGCCGATCGAATCACCACGGTCAGCGAATATTATCGGCGCGAAATCCTAACGCCACCCGGTGGTTGCGGCCTCGACGGGGTGCTCCGCGAAAATGCGCATCGCCTTAGCGCGATCTTGGATGGCGCAGATTACACCCGCTGGAATCCGGCGTCGGACCGTTTGCTGCCTGCGCGTTATGATGCAAGGCGGCTTCGAGCGAAACAGGTTTGCCGCGAGGCATTGCTGAAGGAGATGAACCTAGCGTCTGCACCGCGCGGCCCAGTCTTTGGGATGGTGACTCGCGTCGTCCAGGAAAAAGGCTTCGAAATTCTGGTGCCCCTGCTCGATCGGCTTCTTTGGGATGATGTTCGCTTGATCATTCTCGGAGAAGGCGATCCCGCGTATGAGACTTCGCTCGCAGTCGCAGCCAGAAAATTTTCAACAAGATTTGCCTACGAAAAAAACTACGGCGACAACCTGGCGCACGTCATTCAGGCAGGGATGGACATCAGCTTGATTCCATCGCGCTTCGAGCCAGCCGGTTTGAGTGCGATGTACAACTTGAAATATGGCGCACTCCCGGTGGCCTGCGTGACGGGTGGAATCCAGGAGATCATCGAGGACTACGATCCGACAACGGACAGCGGTTACGGCTTTCTTTGCTACGAGTATTCAAGCGAGGCCTTCTGGGACGCAATCAAGCGCGCGCGGCAAATCTTCCGAAATCGACGCCTCTGGACCAGGTTGATGAAACAGGCGATGGCGCGCAATTTTTCGTGGGACGTCTCCGCGCAGCGGTATGAAGAGCTCTACCGAGAACTCGTTAGCGAGACTGACAAAGCAGCGGCGTAGGCTCAGGTGCAGTAATTGACGCTTGTAATCGGGTTCGTGCTTGGCGCCAAAGGCGCCGTATCACTTTCAGCCTGGGGCATCGCCCCAGGAAGTTAGTGTACGCTTGGGCAAAGCGCTGAAAGCGCGATTCATCTAGGTTTTGCACCGGGCAGGAGGATGACTCGCGCTTTCAGCGCTCGGGGTTTTGGAATTCCACGGACCCTGGGGCGATGCCCCAGGCTCCAATTGAATGCCGCGCCTCTAGCGCTAAACAGAAGGTTTCTGTTTGCCAAGCGGGGCCATCTATGGAATTTTGGGCGGCTTTTTCTCCCCAAACGCTATGGCTTACGCAATCATTAAGACTGGTGGCAGACAGTTCCGCGTCGCGGAAGGCGACACGATCGACGTCGATGTTCTCGAGGTCGATCCCGGAAAGATCGCGACCTTTGGTGACGTACTGATGTTTGCCGACGGAGATAATGTGACGCATGGCGAGCCGCTCATTTCGGGAGCAAAGGTGACGGCTGAAGTTCTCGAACAACGCAAGGATAAGAAGGTCATCGCGTTCAAGTACAAGCGACGCAAAGGTTATCACCGCACAGTTGGACATCGTCGCAAATTGACCCGCGTGAAAATTAAAAGCATCAGTCTGGGAGCGAAAAAAGGCCCAGCGAAGAAGACCGATGAGTAAACGTCCAACTCCGAAAGCTTTCGCGAGCAGGCAGCTCAACATCCAACGCTCAACTCTCAATTCTTAAAAAATGGCTCACAAAAAAGGACAAGGCAGCGTTAAGAATGGCCGCGACAGCGTCAGCAAGCGGCTGGGTGTAAAAAAATTCGGCAGCGAAATGGTTGTGGCCGGCAACATCATTGTGCGCCAGCGCGGGACAAAGTTTTTGCCCGGCAAAAACGTCGGGCTTGGCCGCGACTACACAATTTTTGCGCTGCTGGACGGCAACGTGCGGTTTGATCGCGGCGGGCGGAGGGTGAACGTGGATCCGCTGGTGACCGAAAAATAGCCGATCAAATTCTGCTTCCGCATTTTAGCCTACCTGCTGTATAAGCGGATTTTGCTGATGATGAAATACAATACGTTTATCCTTTTTGGCGCACCCGGCAGCGGCAAGGGCACGCAGGGGAAAACGCTCGGCACGATTCCGCGGCTTTATCATTGTGCGTGTGGCGACGTGTTCCGCTCCATCGACACGCGTACGAAGGTTGGAAAAGCATTCCTCGATTACTCGAGTAAGGGCCGGCTCGTCCCGGACGACATCACTGTGGAACTTTGGCGAGAGGCAATCGATGCGGCCGTGGATGGGCACAAGTTCAAGCCTGATATCGACACGCTCGTGCTGGATGGGATTCCGCGGAACGTCGGACAAGCTGAAATCATGGACGAAATGATTGACGTAAAGAAACTGTTTCATCTTGCTTGCCCTGACCGCGAGACGCTTTTTTACCGGCTAAAAAAGCGCGCTTTGAAGGAGAACCGCCTCGATGACGCAAACGAAGAGGTCATCCAGCGACGTCTCGACATCTACGAGAAAGAATCGAGGCCGGTGCTTTCATATTATTCCCAAGAGCTGGTTACGGTGGTTGACGCAACTCAGCCGCCCGCCAAAGTTCTGCTCGACATCCTGCAGAGCGTGAACGACGGCGTGTATGAACCAGCAGCAGTTTGAAAATTTCACCGCCTCCAGTCTTTACTGCGAGAAATGCAAGGCCGCGATGCCGGTGCGGGAGCGGCTGCTCTTAGTTCTGCCTGACCGGGAAATTTTCGATTATCTTTGCACGGAGTGCGGATCGTCGGTAGGACGGCGTGAGATTACTGCCGGAGAGAAACTGATGGCGCAGGCAATGAGCGGGCGAACCCGGCGCGCGCCGGCTTCGATTCGGCTTCAATAGAATCCAAAAAAACCGGCCTTCGTAACGCGCGACCATAGTTCGCTCGCCGTTGGCGAGGGCGCGCCGAAGAAATGGACGGCCCGGCGGTCCGTCTCTACCATTGATCAGATGGCTTCTGGAGGTATGCAGATTGTTTTTATTGGCACTGGCGAGATCGGCGTACCGACATTGGAAGCATTGCTCAAGTCGGAACATGACGTGATTGGGGTCGTCACGCAGCCGGACAAACCAGCCGGGCGTGAGCAGCGCATCGAACCACCACCGATCAAGAAAGTGATCGCGAGCGGCGCGCCTAATGCCAGTCCGGCTCGGACCGGCCGCGCCCTGCCATTGCCGATCCTCCAACCGCTACGAATCAAAGATCAACAAGCCATCGAAGACATTGGCGTGCTTAAGCCCGACGTAATTGTCGTCATGGCGTACGGGCAAATCTTGCCGCGTGACGTTCTCGAAATTCCGAAGATTGCCTGCTTGAATCTGCATGCATCTCTTCTGCCGCGCTGGCGCGGCGCCGCGCCAATCCAGGCGGCCATTGCTGCAGGCGATCCGGAGACGGGGATCACTGTGATGTACATGGACGAGGGACTCGACACCGGCGACATCCTGTTGCAGCGCAGAATTGACATTCGGTCGAACGATACGGGTGGATCGTTGCACGAACGATTGGCGCAGATTGCGCCCGACGCGTTACTCCATTCTTTGAGATTGTTTGTGGAAGGCAGCGCGCCGCGCATTCCGCAGGATAACTCACTTGCGACCTACGCGCCAAAGCTGAAGCGTGAAGATGGCAGAATCGACTGGTCGGAGCCGGCTCAGATAATCGAGAGAAAAATCCGAGCGTTCAATCCCTGGCCAGGAGCTTTTACCAAATTCGACGGGCCGAATTTAAAGATATTTTCAGCTTCAATTGTCGATCTCAGCGGAAAACCGGGAGAAATTATGGGGCGCGGAAAGGAATTCATCATCGCTGCAGGGGGACGCGCGCTCTCGCTTGGAGAAGTGCAACTAGAGGGAAAACGGCGAATGAGCGCGACAGAATTTTTGCGCGGTCACGCTGTGACGGCGCACGCGATTGGTTGATGCCGGGAGCGCGGGCGCCTCGCCGAAAAGCTCCCGACAAGTGTCCCGCGGAGGCGCGTGACACAGCGGGCGGGGCGCCCGCGCTCCCCACTACGTGTTTTGCCTTCCAAAGGTCGACGTGCCTCGCTTATCTTGAGTCGAGCCATGCAAACCGACACGCCAGTTTATGAGCGCATCGTACTAAAGCTAAGCGGCGAAGCGATGCAGGAGCCCGGCGCCCGGGACAACATTTCGCTGAGCGTTGTCCGTGATATCGCCGTCCGTATCAAAGAGGTTCGCGACTTGGATGTCCAGGTGGCGATTGTGATCGGCGGCGGAAACATCTGGCGCGGTCTTTCTGCGTCGCATCGCGGGATGGACCGCACCACCGCGGATTACATGGGAATGCTGGCCACGGTCATCAATGCGCTGGCCCTACGCAGCACCCTCGACCACATGGGCGTCGAAACACGTGTGCAGACCGCCATCGATATGAGAAATGTGGCCGAACCGTTCATTCTCGGGCGCGCCATCCGCCATCTGGAGCTCGGCCGCATAGTCATTTTCGCAGCGGGAACTGGAAACCCGTATTTTTCCACGGACACAACTGCGGCTCTGCGGGCAAGCGAAATTCGCGCTGATGTAATCCTGAAAGCAACCAAGGTTGATGGCGTGTACGATCGCGATCCGAAAAAATACCCGGACGCGCGGCGATTCGACCGACTCACGTTCTCGGAAGCCCTTTCGAGGCGTTTGCAGATCATGGATTCGACCGCGTTCAGCCTTTGCATGGACAACAAGATCCCCATCGTTGTCTTCGACATGTATAAGCCCGGTAGCATTCGAGATGCAGTGCTGGGGCGCAATGTCGGCACGCTTGTTTGCGACGATGTTGCATCCGACGTAAAAATCCAGGCGACATGAGCAGAGACGACATCCTTCTAGAGGCCGAGATGTCGATGGAAAAAAGCGTCGATTACATGGTGCACGAATTTGCTGCGGTGCGCACCGGCAAAGCATCGCCTGCCCTTGTGGAGAACGTGGATGTTCACGCCTACGGATCGACGATGAAGTTAAAACAACTCGCTTTGATCACGACGCCCGAACCGCGTTTGCTTGTTGTTCAACCATTCGACGCCGGCACAGTGCAGGATATCGAGAGGGCGCTCAAAGAGTCGAAGATCGGCATTACGCCTGCGGTTGATGGCAAGATCATTCGATTGCCAATCCCGGAGCTGTCAGAAGAGCGCCGAAAGGAACTGGTGCGTTCTCTGGGCAAAATGGCGGAGGAAGCCCGCGTGCGCGTGCGTGCGAACCGGCACGCGGCGCTCGACGAAGCAAAGAAGCTGAAGGCCGCCGGTGAACTAACCGAGGACGGCTTGCGCGATGTTCAGAATGAAGTGCAAAAGCTCACTGATCGCTTCGTGAAATCGATCGACGATCACCTCAAGCACAAAGAATCCGAGGTCATGAAGGTGTAGGTTGCGCAATCTACACGGCTCGATACCACGACCGGTTAGCTGAATGCAGACTTCCTAAACCGCGAAGCTTTCGCCGCAGGAACAGTGAGCGACGGCATTGGGATTGGTGACCTTAAAGCCGCCCTTTTGCAGATCTTCGCTGTAATCCAGCACCGAACCGCTGACGAAAAGCGCGCTCTTTGGATCGACGACTAGGTGCACATTTTGCGTCGGCACGAGAATGTCGCGCTCATTTGGGCCATCTACCAAATCCATCACGTATTGCAGGCCTGAGCAGCCGCCTCCGACCACCTTGAGGCGCAAGGCCCCGTCCGGCTTGCCTTTTTCTTCGAGCAGCGACGCCAGTTTAGACGCCGCTTTTTCCGTAACGCTAATCAGGCGCTCGTTACCAATCTTGTAGTTGGGTGGTGGAGATTCAGTGGTCATGGGGTTGCCTTCTGCAGTAATTGCACGACTTCGTTCTGTACAGACTCCAGTTCGTCCAGGCGCAGTTGCGGATCGGGCACGAGGAACACGTCGCCTGTTGAGCCCTGTTCGTAAATCAAAACGCGGCTCCCGCCATCGCGGGATTCTGTCTTCACTTGTTTCAAGACACGTTTGCGTTCGAGCATCGCAGCGAGGACATAGCAGGCGTTTGCCGGCGGAGAATCCGACGCTATCAAACGCCGAAAGAGTTGCTCCGCATTTTCTCTGGGTACAGGTTCGGCGGCCTTTGGCGGCAGTGGCTCGTACCGTGATTTCCAAAATGAGAACGGCCGAATGTTTTCATTCCGGTTTTGCCACGCCTCTTCACTCAAATCCTCGCGGCGGTAGCCATCGACACCGTGATACAGCAGAGTATAAAAATATTCGCCGGGAACAAACGGCCGACGCGTAACGGCGCAGGAGTCCGCCCGATGCCTGATCGCCCATTCATTCGGGAGAGGGTTCATCGCGCAACTATACGTCGCGCAGTGAAAAGATGAAAGCTGGGCGGTTCGCGATTGGAGGCCCGCAGGTATAACAAGTAGAGACCAATTGTCATGAAAAGAATGTTCGGTGTCCAGGCGGCGATCCATGCAGGAACGCGGGCGCCTTCGCCCAGCGCAAGAAAAAGGTGGACCAAAAAGTTCATGGAAAACACGAGAAAAACCGCAGCCGCAACACTCGATAAAACGCCCCGGCGCGAGTAACCGATTCCCAACGGGGCCGCGATGCAGACAACAACAAAACACGTCCACGGCAAGGCAAGGCGATACTGCAGATGCGTGCGAAACGGCGCGAGCAACGTAGCGGGAAAGTCCGCATTGAAACGCAAATACTCTCGCAGCTCCGGCAGGCTTAGGAATTCTGCTCGTTCGTTGGCGCTGCCCAGCCGGAACGGAGTTTCGCTCCAGTGCTCAATTTTGAGAGTGGGAAAAAACTCCTCCTTGGTAATGTTACCGGTAGGATCGTAGTACGCGACTCTTACGTTTTCCAGGTCCCAAGTTTTCGCTTCAGGGCTGTAAGAAGCACGGATTGCGACATAATTTGTGACGATATTATCGTTGGCGTCCTGTTGAAGCACCTGAACGTTATTGAACGTCGTGCTGCGCGGAAGAAAATTCTGAATGAACCACGTGCGCGAGTCCGTACGATTGCGAAAAATTTGTCCCTGAATGGAACGCCCGGGACGGGACTGCGCTTCGGACAGGAATGCTTTGCGTGCCAATTCGGAGTGCGGCGCAAGCGAATAGTTAAGCGCCATGCTCGCCGCCACTGTAAGCAACCCCATGCCGATCAATGGCAGCAGGACACGGGGAAGACTTACGCCTGCCGTGAGCATGGAAACGATTTCGTTCGAACGCGACATTCGGCCCAGCGCGAAAAGAAGCGACAAAAGCAGCGAAACGGGCAGCAGAATGATGAACACCTGCGGGATCTGCGTGCCGTAATAGCGAATGACAAGGGAAAGAGGTACGTGCTGATCGATGAACGTCGAGATATTGTCGCTGACATCGAAGATAAGCCAGATGGAGATGAAGCCGGCAATGCAATAAAGGTAAATCTGCAAGAAGTTCCGAATGACGTATCGGTCAAGGAGTCTCATGCGATTTTGGAATTTCGATTTGCCATTGGCGAATTACAATAGGATTTGGGTCACCAACTGGGTGTCATTCCGAGCGAAGCGAGGAATCTCTGATCATTTTGTTTGGCCAGCAAGACAGGAATATCAGAGATGTTTCGCTTCGCTCAACATGACAGAAATGCGATGTCGAATCGAAAAATACTAGACAGATACGCGTTGCCAGCGTGCGCTATTTCGAAATGATCGCGCTGAAAGATGTCGTAAGCAGCGAATTTGTGGAACGCGTCCACGCATTCTTTTCCGTAAACGGACCGCTATCCAAAGCTAAGAATTTCGAGTTCCGCCCGCAACAACAGGAAATGGCAGAGCGCGTAGCGCAGGCGCTGGAGGAAGAGCGTCATTTGGTGGTCGAAGCAGGCACCGGTGTGGGCAAATCGCTGGCATATCTCGTGCCGGCAATCCTCTTCGCGCTCGAGCAGCACAAAAAGGCGATCGTTTCCACGCACACCATTAATCTGCAGGAACAACTGCTGTACAAAGACATTCCGATTTTGAAGAAAGTGCTACCGGTCGAGTTTGAAGCAGCGTTGATGAAAGGCCGGCAAAATTATCTTTGTCCGCGCCGGCTCGAGCGCGCGTTGCAAAGCGCCAAGGAACTTTTCACCGGACCGGAGGAAAACGAATTGCAGCGGCTGGCCGAATGGGCCAGCACGACCCGCGACGGATCGCTCAGCGATCTGTCCGTCGAGCCCGATCCAAAAGTTTGGACGCAAGTTTGTAGTGAGGCGCACATTTGCACCCAGAAAGCCTGCGGACAGAATCCGCGCTGTTTTTATCAGCAGGCACGAAAACGTTTGCGGGCTGCCGACGTGATCGTGCTCAATCACACCTTGCTCTTCATCTTGCTCGGCTCCCCGGATCAACAGGAGGAGCGCGAAAGCGGGTTTCTTTTTCCAAATGATTTCCTAATTCTGGACGAAGCGCACACGCTCGAGCAGATCGCCTCGCGGCAGATCGGGATCGGCGTGTCACAATATGGACTGCGATCAGCAATCCAACGGCTCTATAATTCCCGGACGCGCAAGGGACTGTTCACTGTAATGCGCGACGCGGAGGGCGTACGACTCGCCGCAAGCCTGATTGATGACGTTGATAAATTTTTCGCCGCAGTGGAGTCGAAATCAGATTTTCGTAAAGGTCGCGAGTTTCGCGTCCGCGACGTCGATTTTGTTCCGGATACGATAACTGGCCGATTGACTGCACTTCAGGCGCGTATCGCCGAAGTCGTGAAACGCGCCGACGACGAAATCTTGAAGGCGGAGCTGCAGGAATTCGGGCGGCGCATCCGCGACGCTCGGGACGGCATTGCCATTTTTCTCGAGCAAAGCGCGCCGGAGCACGTTTACTGGGTTGAGCGGACCGGTAAAACGGAGCGTTTCCTCGCTCTCAACGCCGCGCCTGTCGATCTCGCGCCTGTGCTGCGGCAGATGCTCTTTCGCGAGAACTGCTGTTGCGTCATGACGAGCGCTACTCTGGCAGTGGGCCGACCGGATCTCGCCTATTTTCGTGAGCGCACGGGCGCAACCGAAGTAGAACCGTTGCAGCTCGGCAGCCCGTTCGATTTTCAACGGCAAATGAAAATGTTCGTCGTGCAAAAGATGCCCGACCCGCGCGACGCCGCTTACCACAGAGAGTTGGAGCGATGGATCGCGCATTTCGTCAAACAGACCGATGGGCGCGCGTTTGTCCTTTTCACAAATTACCGCGACATGCAACAGATCGCAGGGGCGATGCAGAAATTTTTTGCAGAGAATAGCATGAACCTTCTTGTGCAGGGAGCGGGCGCGCCGCGCAGTAAGCTCCTTGAGCAATTCAAATCAACGCCGGGAGCTGTCCTGTTTGGCACGGACAGCTTTTGGGGCGGTGTGGATGTTCCCGGCGAGGCGCTTTCCAATGTAATCATCACACGTCTTCCGTTTGCGGTGCCGGATCATCCGCTGATCGAAGCCAAACTCGAGTTGATCGAGGAGCGCGGCGGCGATCCGTTCATGGAATACTCTCTGCCGGAAGCGATTCTCAAACTTCGACAAGGCGTAGGTCGCTTGATTCGAACTAAAAGCGACCGCGGAATTATCGTAATCCTCGACAATCGCATCGTGACCAAGCCCTACGGCCGCGCCTTTATGCAAGCGCTGCCGAAATGTCCGGTGGAAATAATCTGAGGTTCCCCCCGTTTACCAAGCTGTCATTCCGAGCGAAGCCGAAGGGGAAGTCGAGAATGGAGCAGCTGGGAAGCCGCGACATGGACGGGAAGGCCGGAGGCTGAGCGAACGTGAAGTGAGCGAATCAATCTCTCGACGTTGGGAGTTAGGAAGGGAGAAAAGTTAGAGATGTTCTGGTACGAGGAATTCCCGTGAGCGGCGCGCTCGGCGATCGCGGCCACGGAAGTCAACCTTCTCAGGTTGACTCGGCAGGCTGGCAGCCTGCCAGCCGAGATCGGCTGGAAGCCGATCTTCCCACAGCCGGTAAGGTCGCGCGCGCAACCTCGACTTCGCTCGACATGAGAGGCCGCTGAAGTGTTCACTTGAACATATTATAGGTTTGATTGTAAATTGAGCGCATGAAGCGCTCTGATTTGCCGCAAACAACCGCGGCAAAGCATCGAGAAGCTGAAGTTCAGCAGATCATCACGATCCTGCACAAATGGGGCATTCATACTCTTGGCCAGCTGGCAACGCTTGATAAAGAGCAGCTTGGCGCGCGGCTCGGGCCGGAAGCTGTCCGGATGTGGGAACGGGCCAATGGACAATTCAATCGAGTGCTGAAATTGGTTCGGCCGCCGGAGTCGTTCGCGGAAACCTTTGAATTTGAAAATGAAATTGAAACCGTTGAGCCGCTCCTTTTTATTCTGCGCCGTTTTTTGGAGCAGCTCACACTGCGGCTGAGCGGGATCTATCTCGTAGCAAAAGAACTGACTCTGCGAATCACCTTCGTGAACAAACAAGTTTACGAACGCATTTTCAAAATTCCGCAGCCTACAAACGATATCGGTCTTCTCTTTCGCATGCTCCAGACGCACCTGGAGAATTTTCGATCGAAACATCCGATTGTTGCGGTCGCGCTTATTGCGCAGCCGAGCAAACCTGCGAGGGAACAATTCGGATTCTTCGAAACGACATTACGCAATCCGCATCAACTATCAGAAACACTTGCTCGTTTGACCGCACTACTTGGCGCCGATCGCGTCGGCACTCCGGTTTTGAAAGAGACTCATCGCCCCGACGCATTTCGTCTGGAGCCCTTCGCATGGCAGGTAGGGGCGATTGACCTCAATCGCCCGAAAACCATCAAGCCAATGTCTCGAATTGCGTTGCGCCGATTTCGTCCTGCAGTGGTTGCATCAGTCTTGTTGGACGCAGACATGCCGGCGCACGTTCGCAGCCCAGAAATTTGGGGAAAAATCCTCAAGCAACGCGGGCCATATTTGATTTCTGGAAATTGGTGGGACGAAAAATCGTGGGCACGCGGCGAATGGGACCTGCAACTGGAGACTGGCGAATTGGTTCGCTGTCACGAAAGCGAGGGAACCTGGGAAATGGACGGCATCTATGATTAGCCAGTCGAAGTCATCCTGAGCGCAGCGTAGCGGAGTCGAAGGATCCCGCGGAATAGCCTTGAGGTTTCAATGCGGGATTCCTCGACTTCGCTCGGAATGACGATGAACTACGTTGAACTTCATGCATCTAGCGCGTTCAGCTTTCTCCGCGCCGGATCCTTCCCAGAGCAATTAGCTGAGGTCGCAGCGGAACTGGAAATGCCGGCGATGGCTTTGCTCGATCGCAATGGCGTTTACGGCGCGCAACGATTTTCCGTCGCAGCGCGCGAGCAAAACGTACGACCAATCATCGGCTGCGAATTGTCGATGGAAGACGGAAGTGTTCTGCCTGTGCTGGTCGAAAATCGCACGGGTTACAAAAATTTGTGCGAACTACTCACTCAGGCGCATCTACGCAGCGAGAAAGGCACATGCGCAGTCCACTGGAATGAGCTGCGGGAATTTGCGAAAGGCTTGATCGCGCTCTTTGGATTGGGGAGCGCGGGCGCCTCGCCCGCTGTGTCACGCGCCTCGCGGGACACCCGTGGGAAACTTTTCGGCGGGGGCGCCGAAAAGAGCGGGCGAGGCGCCCGCGCTCCCCGGAACGCAGAACACCGCGCCCGATTTTTGATCGACGCGTTTGGCCGCGAAAATGTTTTCGTAGAAATTCAGCGACATTTCATTCGCGGCGAAGAACGCATCAATCGAGAACTGATCGATCTTGCCCGTCTAAATCGGTTGCCGCTTCTCGCCACAAACGGCGTGCAATACGCGAAGCCGTACGGACGCGAAGTGTTGGATGTTTTCACCTGCATCCGCGAGCACACCCATCTCGATGCTGCAGGAAAACTTTTATCACAAAATGCCGAACGGCATCTGAAGAGTGATCGCGAAATGCGAGCAGTTTTCGCCGATTTACCGGAAGCAATTGAAAACACATCGCGCCTGGCCGAAGGGCTCACGTTTTCACTGGAAAATCTCGGGTACGAATTTCCCGAATATCCGGTGCCGGCCGGTCACACGATGGATTCGTTTTTGCGCACCATCGTCTGGTTCGGTGCGCAACAGCGTTACGCTGCGATTAGCGCGAAGGTGAAGCGACAGCTTGAAGAAGAACTTGCCCTGATCACGAAACTCGGTTTCCCCGGATATTTCCTGATTGTCTGGGACATCGTCAATTTCTGTCGCGAACACAACATCATGGTCCAGGGCCGGGGGAGCGCCGCGAACAGCGCAGTTTGTTATTGTCTCGGGATCACGCCGGTTGATCCGGTGGAAAATCATCTCGTGTTCGAACGCTTCCTCAATGAGAGCCGTAAAGGCTGGCCCGATATCGATCTGGATCTTCCCAGCGGCGACCGTCGCGAAGCGGTGATTCAGGAAATTTATCGCCGCTACGGCAAGCACGGCGCGGCCATGACTGCGAACGTGATTAGTTACCGCGGGCGCAGCGCGGCGCGCGAGATCGGCAAAGCGCTCAACTTTTCGCCCAGCATCATCGATCGGTTTTCACATCTGTTCGCGAACGGCGATTTTCCACACACACTCGAGCTCGAATCACAGATTGAGCAGGCTGGTTTGCCAAAGGTGCACCCGCGGATGCCCGCGTTCATCAGACTGTATCACGCGATTTACGGCTTGCCGCGGCATCTTGGCCAGCATTCCGGCGGCATGATTATCTGCCAAAACAAGCTCAGTTCATTTGTGCCGCTGGAAAACGCCTCAATGCCGGGTCGAGTCGTGGCACAATGGGACAAAGACGATTGCGAAGATCTCGGGATCGTGAAAGTGGACTTATTAGGCCTCGGCATGATGTCGGTGATGCAGGACGCGTTTGAATTGTGCCGCGAACGCGGGCGGCCTCTCGATCTGGCTCACATTCCGAAAGATGATCCGGCGACCTTCGAGATTATGCAGCGCGCCGATACGATCGGGGTTTTTCAAATCGAAAGCCGCGCCCAAATGGCGACACTGCCGCGGATGAAACCGGAATGTTTTTACGATGTCGTGATTGAAGTGGCGATCATCCGCCCGGGACCAATCCAGGGCGACATGGTGCATCCTTATTTGAATCGGCGGGCCGGTCGCGAAGAAGTTGCGTACTTTGACGACCGATTAAAGCCGGTACTCGACCGCACACTTGGGGTGCCGTTATTTCAGGAACAGATGCTCAAGATCGCCATGGTCATGGCTGATTTTTCCGGAAATGAGGCGGAAGAACTGCGGCGCGCTCTGAGTTTTCATCGCTCCGAGGAACGCATGCGGAAAGTGAGCGTGAAATTGCGGGCAGCCATGGAACGAAAAGGCGTCGCACCGGAGAAGATTGAAAAAATCATTCAGTCCATCTCATCGTTTGCGCTTTACGGATTTCCCGAATCGCACGCGATCAGTTTCGCCATTCTCGCTTACGGCAGCGCGTATTTAAAAGTGCATCGCGCCCCGGAATTTTATGCGAGTCTGTTGAACAATCAGCCGATGGGTTTTTACACGCCGGCCACGATTGTAAAAGACGGACAGCGACACGGGCTGAAGTTCAAGCCAGTTTGCGTTTCGAAATCCGAGTGGCGCTGCAGCATTCTTGATGACAACACAGTGCGGATCGGGTTTTGCGTCGTGAACGGACTGCGACAAGAACACGCTGAAGAACTCGTCAGGCAACGGCAAGATCGACAATTCGACTCGTTACACGATTTCAAGCAGCGGGTTCTCCTTTCGAAAGACGAGTTACGCACGCTGGCAGAATTAGGGGCGCTGAATTGTTTTGCCGAACATCGCCGCGCGGCGATGTGGGACGTGGAAGAAACACTGCACGATGATTTGCTGGGGAGCGCGGGCGCCTCGCCTCCCGCCGCTGCGGCGGGATCACGCGCCTCGCGGGACACTCATAAAGAGCTTTTCGGCGAGGGCGCCGAAAAGAGCGGGCGGGGCGCCCGCGCTCCCCTTGCGCCGATGACGTTACCCGAACGGGTGAAAGCGGATTACGAGACAATGAATCTGACGACCGGACCGCATCCGATGAAACTATTGCGCGGCAATTTGCCGCAAATTTGGCGCGCGATCGATCTCGTTCACGCCCGAGACGGTTCGATCATTCAGATCGCAGGAAACGTGATTTGCCGCCAGCGTCCCGGCACAGCAAAAGGATTTGTGTTTATTAGCCTCGAAGACGAAACCGGCGTTTCAAATGCAATTGTCGAGCCAGAGCTGTTTGAATGTTTTCGCCTTCTCATCACAGAGGAAGCCTTTCTGCTCATCGAAGGCGAAGTCCAGAATTCGGACAATGTCGTTTTGATTAAAGCGCAGAAGATCAGACCGCTCGTGCACGATCAGCTCATCGGAAGCGAGTCGCACGATTTCCATTAATTGTAGCCGTTGAGCTGCTGCGCGCCCACAGGGCGGCGGGTACAGCTATTCGCCCGCGTGATGCGGCTCGGGCGTCTTTGGTTCGACCGGTTTCTCGCCTTGTTTTTCCTCGGGCTGGGCCCAGTCGGTGTGAAACACGCCCGGTTTATCGATCCGCTCGTAAGTGTGCGCGCCAAAGAAATCGCGTTGCGCTTGCAGCAGGTTTGCCGGAAGCCGAGCGGCGCGATAACTGTCGAAGTACGCCAGCGAGGCAGAAAAGGCAGGCGTCGCTACGCCATGTTTGATCGCTGTTGCAAGCACGAGACGCCACTTCGGTTGCGCCTTTTTGATGGCTCTCGTGAAATACCGATCGAGCAGAAGATTGTGCAGCGCGGCATCGCGCCGATATGCTTGCACGATTCGGTTCAAAAATCTCGCGCGAATGATGCAGCCGCCTCGCCAGATGGTGGCGATGTCGCTCAGGTTGAGATTCCATTTGTATTCGGCGCTTCCAGAGCGAAGAAGCTCCATTCCCTGCGTGTAAGACACAATTTTCGACGCGTAAAGCGCGTCACGCACTGCATCAATTAGACGGGTGCGATTGCCTTTAAACTGTCGATCTCTCGGGTGCGGCAGAATTTCGGAGGCAGCCACACGCTCTTCCTTTCGCGAGGAGATAACGCGCGCTTCAACGGCGGCGTTAATCGTTGAAATGACGACATATTGCCGGATCGCAGCTTGAAGTGTCCAGATGCCGGTTCCTTTTTGTCCCGCCTTATCGAGTATCATGTCAACGAGTGGTTTGCCTGTGTCGGGATCAATCTTTCGGAAAATCACGGAAGTGATTTCGATGAGATAACTTTCCAGCTCGCCCTTATTCCATTCAGCAAACGTATCGGCAAGTTGTGCGGCGTCCATTCCTAGCACGTCTTTTAGAATAGCGTAGGCTTCGCAGATCAATTGGATGTCGCCGTACTCAATGCCGTTGTGGACCATCTTGACGTAGTGACCGGCGCCATCTGGTCCCATGTATCGGCAACACGGTTCGCCATCCACTTGCGCGGCGATCTTACGGAAAATCGGCGCGATAATTTCCCATGACTCACGCGATCCGCCGGGCATGAGAGAAGGACCTTTTAACGCGCCTTCCTCCCCACCAGACACGCCCATGCCGACGAAATGAATTCCTCTCGCTTCTAATTCCTTTCCCCGCCGCTGCGTGTCGGTGAAAAGCGAATTTCCTCCATCGATGATGATATCGCCCTTTTCGAGCAGCGGGACGAGTTCATTGATCACCGCGTCCACGGGAGGCCCAGCCTTCACCATCATCATTGCTATGCGCGGCTTTTTCAGCGCTCCGACAAACTCCTCAATCGTGCGGGTTGGCTGAATGTTTTTCCCTTGGGCGCGACCGGCAGCGAATTTCTCGGTAACTTCCGTTGTGCGATTGAATACTGCGACAGAAAATCCCTTCGATTCCATGTTGAGTACGAGATTTTCGCCCATCACACCCAAACCGATCAGGCCAATATCACATTGATTGGTTGTCATTTTGGTAATTCCTTTGTCGCTAGTTTAGTCTCCATTTCGAATGCCGCTGTCATGTTGAGCCAAGCGAAACATCTCAGTCTATTGCTGTGAGGAACCAGTCGGTAATAATCAGAGATTCTTCGCTTCGCTCAGAATGACAATTTGTGAGATGATCTATAAGCCAATGCAACAATGTAACGAGGAATTTGAGCGCATGGCAAATGTCGTTTGTGAAGTTCTAGTGACTGAAGCGTCGCTTGATACGCGGCCGAAAGCCCACCGTAGCGACGCAGGAGCGATAAACGACTTTTGGGGAGTGGTGCGGAGACTTGAAGATGGACGCGAAATCGACGGGATTCAATATGAAGCGCATCGCGAAATGGCCGAACATCAGTTGAGACAAATTGCCGCGCAGGCCGCGGAGAAATTTCCACTTCAGCATGTTATCATTCATCACCGAGTCGGATTTATCGCCGTTGGGGAACCATCGCTTTTTCTGCGAGTGGCAACTCCGCACCGCCGCGAAGCATTCCGAGCCAGTCGATGGATAGTGGATGAGTTGAAGAAAAAAGTTCCGATTTGGAAACGACCAAAATTCAAAGTGGATAATCTTCGCCGCGCTTCGCACCCGCCTTCGTGCAGCTACGGCGTGGCAGGCAGCGAGGCGGTTAAAGTATGAATTGGGCAAATCGAATTACCTTAAGCCGTCTCGCGCTTACAGTTGTTTTTGTAGTATCGCTCAACTCTTCCTGGCAGTATGCGCGCACCACTGCACTCGTCATTTTTCTGATCGCAGGCCTCACGGATTTCATCGACGGAGAAATCGCACGGCGATACGGAATAATCACTAACTTTGGCCAACTGATGGATCCCCTGGTGGACAAGATAATGCTGGCTGCGGCGTTCATTTCACTAGTGCCTCTTAAGGCAGTGCCAGCGTGGGCAGCAACGACGATCGTGGCGCGAGATTTTTTGATCACCGGATTGCGTCTAATGGCCAGCGCCAAAGGGCGGATTCTTCCAGCGGAAAGTCTGGGTAAACAGAAGACCTCGTGGCAAGTCATCACGGTGCTTTTTTTTCTAGGTCTGTTTTCAGCAAGCGAACTGCGGTTCGCCAATGAAGGATCGGTATGGTGGCTGCGCGCGTGGAATCAGGCAGGCCCAATTCTAGTCTGGATCACCGTGGCCTTAACGCTTTACTCGGGCCTCGCCTATGCCTGGCGATACCGGGAATTGATCGCTCCGGATCAATAGTGGGCAACGGGGATCGAACCCGCATTTTTATCTCCATCCTCCGGCAACGCCCCGACACGGCGGTAAACAAACGCCAGGAGACATGCTTGTACGTTGCCGGATGTTATGACATATTTATGACCGAAGACTAGTGGCAAGTAATTCACGGAGACCCACCCGGTAACCGCCGCTCCGGATCAGAAAGCCTGGCTGGTCACCCGAACAGGGCGGGGCGTACCCACTCGACCAGTAGGAAAATGATGACAAATCCGCCGCCTACCAACCAGCGAAGGTCGGGGACGATCGTGCCGCTCCAAACCGGCACCAAATCAAGCTCCACGGCTATGAACTTGTAAGGTGCGAGCGGCGCATAGGTGGGGTGGGAAATCAGTTTCAAAAACGTGCGCCGGCTAGGATAGCGCACGACAGTTATATTTCCCCAGGTTCTCTCAGGCTCCATGTTGATCAGGTTCTTGGCTTGGGGAGCTCCGATGAACGTCGGATAAGACGCGTGACTCAACCACAGCCATACGAGGCTCTTTTCATAGTGTGCGTTGGCTTCTTCCGGCGTTCCCTTGAACTCCGGCGCGCCAGGAAATGTCTGCACACTGGGGAAGAAATGGATGAGGTTGAACATGTAGACCGGCTTACCATCGTCTGCCTCCGCCCATGGGCGGAGACGGGCAGTGAACGCGTGAAGCCCCTTCTCAGGCAGCGGTAGCTTTTCGATGATCGCTATGTATTGATCGATCTCCGCTTGAGTGAGCTTGCCCGCGCCTTGAGAATGCCAAGCCCAGAAGGCCACGTACAAGACGACTAACGCGGCGGCAAGAATGAGCTCAAACCACATTTTCGTTTCCTTCTTGAATTTGTGCCGCTCTGCCGAGGCCAATCATGCTGTAAAACCAGTGATTCATCAAACTGAAACACTTATCGCCGGATCGTTGGAGCGCATGGTTAGGCTCCGCCAGTCTGATTATCGATGAAACGCTGTCCCTCATGGCCTCATGACTCTGATTCTGCTGGATGCTCGGCAGCTAAGCTGGCTAGTCGCGTCGACATCGCCAGGTAGCTATTACCTCCTCGTTTTCGGCATCCAGGGGTTAGGCAAAGAATTGGGATAGTAAGGTATTAACCTGTGCGGGCTTTTCGTGTTGGACCCAATGGGTCGCAGTCTCAAACATTTCAAGGTGTCCGTCATCACAGTACTGAAGACTTTCTCTGGCCATTGCTTCACCCACAAACTGGTCGTTTTTTCCCCAAATCAAGAGGGCCGGCATTTTCACTCGCGAAGCTTTGGAATCCAACGCGAATTTCGACGGACGCAATAGCGCCGCTCGATACCAGTTAAGCATAGCTGTCAGCGCGTCCTTCTTGGCCCACGACGCCTTATACTGTTCGAGATCACGATCAGAAAAGACCCCAGGAGGTGAAGTATTCCGGAGCACCCGAACCAGCAGCGCCCAGTCTCGCCTTCGCAGCGTGCGTTCGGGTAGCCAAGGAAGCTGAAAAAAGAATAAATACCAGCTCCTCCGCAGCTGCGCCGGGTTTGTGATGAGGTTTTTTATGAAAATGCGGGGATGGGGAACGCTCAACATCGCGGTGCGGCTAACCCTTTCCGAATATCGGGCAGCCAGGTACCAGGTAACACCAGCTCCCCAGTCGTGCCCGACGACGAACGCTTTTGAATTCGTCACGGTATCCAAAACGCCGACGACATCTTTAGCGAGCAGGTCAATGGAATAGCTAGCAATGCCTGCAGGTTTGTCACTTAGGTTGTAACCTCGTTGGTCTGGTATGATTACGCGATATCCGGAAGAGACGAAGTGATCAATTTGGAGACGCCAGGCGAACCAGAACTCGGGAAAACCGTGGAGAAATACTAAAGGCTTACCGGTTGCAGGCCCGGCAAGAACGACGTGTAGCGCAATGCCATTAATGTGGAAAACGCGAAATTCGAGAGGCGAGCGGATGCCTGATAGTGTCATAAGGCCAGCGTGTTATGACTTTCCCGCATGCATGTTATCACTACAGCCATCAATATTGGCCGATTTACCCATGAAATGAGCGGGCAACGGGAATCGAACCCGCATAGCCAGCTTGGAAGGCTGGAACTTTACCATTAAGCTATGCCCGCATGTGATGTAGCGACGCCAAAAGCGTTCGCGATTTAATAGTGACCGCGGACCGCCGAATAGTCAAAGGCGCCCGCGCTATTCTTCAAACGCGCTGGCGACCAGAGTCGCGTTGTGGCCGCCGAAACCGAAGGAGTTATTTAAGGCGACCCGCACTTTTCTTTCGCGGGCAACGTTGGGCGTGTAATCCAAGTCGCATTCTTTTCCCGGATTTTCTAAATTGATTGTTGGAGGAATTACGGAATCTCGAATGGCAAGCGCGCACGCGGCCATTTCTACTCCGCCAGCGCCGCCTAGAAGGTGCCCAGTCATCGATTTCGTGGAACTGATGGCAACCTTATAAGCGTAGTCTCCGAACACATGTTTGATCGCGCGGGTCTCGCAAATGTCGCCAATATCGGTCGACGTCGCATGTGCATTAATGTAATCGACCTGTTCCGGCGATAAGCGGGCGTGCTGAAGCGCGAGTTGCATCGCGCGCGCTGCCCCTTCGCCGTCTGGCGGCGGCGCCGTCATGTGGTAGGCATCGGCAGACATGCCGTATCCTGTGATCTCGCAATAAATTTTCGCGCCACGCGCTTTGGCGTGCTCCAATTCCTCCACCACCACAACTCCTGCGCCTTCGCTCATCACAAAGCCGTCGCGGTCACGATCGAACGGCCGCGAAGCGCGCTCGGGCTGATCGTTGCGGGTGCTAAGCGCTCTCATGGCTGAAAATCCTGCAAAGCCAATCTCGACGATGGACGCCTCCGAGCCACCTGCCAGGAAGATATCCGCGTCGCCAAATTTGATAATTCGCCAGGATTCACCGATGGCGTTGTTTGATGTCGCGCAGGCGGTAACGATACACAGATTGGGGCCATGCAGATCGAACTCCATCGAAATAACGCCGCTGGCCATGTTGCTGATCAGCATGGGAATCGTGAACGGCGAATTCCGCGATGGACCTTTCGTCAGCAGGATCGTCAATTGCTCCTGGAGAGTTTTGAGTCCGCCGATTCCGGTGCTAACAATCACGCCGAAACGGTCTCGGCGTTCCACGTTGGCGACATCGATCCCGCTGTCTTCGAGCGCCATTTTTGCTGCAGCCATTGAAAGCTGCGTAAATCGATCAGTGCGGCGGACGTCTTTCGGGTTTTTGAAGAATGGCTTCGGATCGAAATCGCGGATTTGCCCACCAATCTTGCAGTCGTACCTGGTGGTATCAAAAGCGTCGATGGTACTAATGCCGCTGACGCCGTTCTTCAGATTCGACCAAAACGTCTCGACATCGCTGCCAAGCGGCGTGATGGCGCCAAGACCAGTGATAACAACTCTGCGATCGGAGTTCATTTAGCGATTTGCCGATGTAGTGATTTGAGCGTGGAACGGTTCAACGATGTAGCGCAAGATCAATCGTTAAATCTCTAAATCACTGAATCGCTAAATAATTCTTAGCTCGTTCCCATTCCGACGCTTTGGACGGTTTGGAAGAGTTTGCCTTCGGTCTTGATAGAAGGAGCAATGATAATCTCCGTTTGCTGAAACTCGGCGATATTGCTCGCGCCGACGTTGCCCATGCAGGTAGTGATGGCTCCGACCAGATTTTGGCTGCCATCGTCAACTTCTGCCGGCCCAAACAGTATTTGTTTCAGCGATCCGGTAGAGCCTACTTTAATCCGGGTGCCTCGCGGGAGATTCGCATGTGGCGTTGCCATACCCCAATGGTAGCCGCGCCCAGGCGCTTCGTACGTTTTGGCAAAGGCGCTTCCCACCATCACGGCGTCTGCGCCGCAAGCCAGGGCCTTGCAAACGTCGCCCCCCCTGCTCATTCCGCCATCAGTGATGATCGGCACGTAGCGATATGATTTCTTGAGGTAAGCATCGCGCGCCGCAGCGCAATCAACGGTCGCGGTGACCTGCGGAACACCGAGTCCAAGCACGCCGCGTGAGGTGCAAGCCGCTCCCGGTCCCACGCCAACCAACACCGCCGCCGGCCCGCACTCCATGATCTCGAGAGTCACGTCGTAGCCGACAGTGTTTCCGACGATTACTGGAATGCGCATTTCGCGGCAAAATTTTTCCAGATCGAGCGACTTATACTCCGACGAAATATGCCGCACCGTGGAAACGGTGCTTTGCACCACGAAAACATCAGCGCCAGCATCTTGCGCGATCTTGCCAAATTCAGCGGCGCGCTGAGGAATGGAACTTACGGCAGCCAATACGCCGCCATCTTTAATCTGGCGCACACGCGCCGCGATTAGATCCTCCTGGATGGGTTCCTGGTAGATCCGTTGCAGCAGCGCAGTAATGTCGGACTTGTCAGCTTCGACGATTTTCTCCAGTACTTCCTGCGGGTTTTTGTACCGCGTTTGCACGCCTTCGAGATTCAGAACTGCGAGTCCTCCGAGTTTGTTCATGGCAACGGCGAAACGCACATCGACGACTCCATCCATCGCGCTGGCGAGAATGGGAATCTTCAACTCAAGTGGATCTGCCTCTTTGCGCGGTAAACGGAACTTGATGTCAACTTCGTTGGGATTGATCGTTACGCGCCCGGGTACAAGCGCGATTTCATCAAACCCATAGGTGACACGGGCCTTGCGGTTCCGGCCTATCCACATTCCCATATTAAATCCGTTCCATGTTGAATCGTTCGTTTAGACTTCCGCAGTGCGGGCACCGCGGAAGCAGCGCGTCGGTTCGATCCTCAAATTCGAACGCGCAAATCACGCAACGCAACCGGTGTTGCAGAGCCCGTCGCTCTCGCCGCCGGCGATTGCATTCTCCAACTATCCAGAAGAGAAAAACCGCCGCAAGAAAAAGCAGCAAATAAATCGTAACGAGAGTCGCAAGGCTGACGCGAATCACGGGCTGACGGTGGCTGCCGATTGTGTCTGTGGGCGAGCGATGTCATTTCCCCACTCAATTGTCGCGATTCCCCAGACCAACAACGAATCGGCTTTACCAGAGTTGACGGTGTTTTTGGGGAAACGGCAACGCGCCAGGTACAAGTGGGCTTGTTCGTCCAGGGACGGATCACCTGACGAATTTACCGGGAAACAGTATCGGATTTCTCCGAGCTCGTTCACGCCCACCCGAAAGCGAATAGTTTGGGGCGTCTCCTCAGTGGAAGCGGCAAAATTCGCTTGTGGCAGCGCTGGAGCGCCCAAAGCGTCGAACTCCACTGAAAAGGAGACGGCGGTTTTGAAGACACCCATAGCGGGCGTCGCTTTCTGACGAACAAGCCGTACCGCGCCTGGTGGGTGGCAACTCGGGATGCGCAGGTCACGTTCCAACGGTGGAATGTTCTTCAACGTCGGCTGCATCGCGAAATAAGACGGCACATGCTCAGCCTTGGGCACCGCATGGAGCCTTGTTTCGGGCGGACGGTGAGTCGTAAAAGCGAGCGCAGGATCTTCCGAATCGATCCAACGAAGCAACGTCCGACCTTCTTCAGAGGCCGACGTGATCAACGTGACGCGAGCTGGCGGCGGCAAAAGCGCGATCATGGGGGGATAGACGATTTGAAAAATGTAAAAGCAGAGAGCGTGAGCCGCCAAAGAAAGCGCGAGAAAAATTGTGATCGCTAATTTTTTGCCGGCAGGCGATTCCCAGCTAAAAATTAGCGGTTCGGCCGCGCTCTCGGAGATGACGCTGTTCATCGCGGCGGACTCGCAGCCAGGCCTACGGAAGTGATGCCATGTTCGAGCGCAGCGTTTGCCACTTCGGCAACCGTTTCGTAAGAAGTAGAACGATCCGCCTTAATGATGATGGATTGCTCCTTGCGCTTGGCTGCATCCAGTAATGGCCCCAGTTGTTCGATGGTGACTCTTTGATCTTGGAAATAAATGGCCGGAACCGCCCCGCCGCTGATGCTGATGATTTGGTGGGTAGTTTGCGGACCAAGCGTAAAGCGCGAGAACGGCATCGAAATCGAGATGCCTTGTTGCAAAATGAAATTCGAACTAAGCAACAGAAAAAAAACTAGCAGAAAGGTGATGTCCACCAGCGCGACAAGGACAACCCAGCCGAAATTATAGGTCGTTGTTCGGGCGAGTTTCATGCGGGCGCAAAAGAGTTATTAACGTCCAACGATTATCAACGACGAAATCCGAATAACGAATGATGAAAGAATGGACGATGTTTGGATGACGAACAACGGATGGCAGCCTTCACTTCTGTTCGAGGTTCGTCATTTGGGTTTCGTCATTTTCATCGATCCTGCAGTGCTTCCATTTCGCGCGCCGTCTCACCCGGTTGCTGAAAACTGATAATGCCATGGATCGGGCGACTTTCGGTTAGCATGTGGACGATTTCAATTCCCGCACGCTCCATATCATGGAGCATCGTGTTCACGCGCGAAGAGAGATAGCTATACGCAACGAAAGTAGGTGTCGCTACGACGAGCCCTGCTGCGGTGGTTAGCAAACTCTTATAAACGCCGCTGGAAAGCTCAGTCACTGTCGCATAGCCTCCACTTGAGGCAATCGTTCCGAATGAATCGATCATTCCTGCCACTGTCCCCAACAATCCGAGCAACGGCGTCAGAAACGCGATGGTAGCCAACACAGGGAGGAACCGCTCTAACTTTGGCACTTCAAGTTGGGCGGCTTCTTGTACGATATCGCGCAATTCCGCCCGCGGCGCATCGTGCCGGATAATCGCTGCATGAATCACCCGCGCCACCGGGCCCGGTGTTCCCGCCGATTCATGAAGTGCCTCAGCGAAATTGCGCCGACGAATCAGGTTCGACAATCCCTTCAAGAACTCGCCCACATGAATCGTGGCACGGTGAAAGTAGAAGAGACGTTCGGCAAAGACCGCAATCGCGATGATGCTACAGCCCAGAATTGGCCACATCAACAATCCGCCCTTTTGGATGTAATCAATCACGTCGGTCTTTCTAGCGCTCTTTCGTAACTGTGGCAAGGCAACAACCGAATGCGACTCTGCAGCCCAGTGAGTGCCAACGATGAAGCTTCAGCGTCGGTTATTTGCAAATAGAAATTATCGCCGAGTTCTCTCGTGGGGTTTTGGCGAGGGCGACGGGCGGCTCCCAGCCGCGCGCTCACCGCCAACTAGTTTTCCCGACGCATCAAATACGGAATAACCAGTCTGCTTCCCGGATGGGTCGTAGCTGTAAACGATCTTGTGCAGAAGAGTGCCGTCCGGTGTACTTTGAGCCTCTTCGAGTATGCGGCCCGCGTCGTTGTACTTGTACCGACTCTTGAGCCGAACGCGGCCGTCAGCACCGGCAACTTCTGCGCTGGAAAACCGCCCTGCGTCATCCAGTACATACCGGATAGTCTCCCGGACTTTGCCATCCTGACCGGTTGTCGTAGCCACTGCTTTATGCTGTGCATTATCGAAATTGTAAACAGTTCGCGAGCCGTCCGGATGCATCGACATAGTGACCCGCACGGCATCCCCCGGAGCTTGCTGTGGGGACTGGCCAAATCCGATCGTGTCGCCACAAACTAGAAGAGCGCAAGGGACTGCCAGCCCGAGCGGGAAAAATTTCATGACCTGAGGAGCTTACGGGGAAGGCGGCGGGGTGCAATATCCTGAAAGATTTTTATTGACCGTCCATTGCACAGGTGGTTAAAAGTGGGGTCAAGTGGGGCAGAATGGACGATTGCTCCACTCGACCAATGGATGCCGATTCCCAACCCGAACGTTTCTATGCCGGCGAGTTCCGGCATTTGATCGATGACAAAAATCGGATCACGATCCCGTCTCGTTGGCGGCGCGATCGTCCTGAGGAATTCATTCTTTTACCCGAGGCGACCCATCAATTTCTCCTCGTGATGTTGCCAAGGGAGTTTGCGAAGATGAGTTCGGCCGCCGAAACAAATCAAAGCGTTTCAGCGCGTGATCGCCGCGTTTTCTTGCGGCAACTGCATTCTCGCGCTCAGCACGCGGGCGCAGACCGGCAAGGCCGCCTGGTACTGCCGGAAGATCTTTGTCGAAAGCTCGGGCTGAATGGTGAAGTTGCTTTAGTGGGCGGGCAGGGTCGCTTCGAGATTTGGAATTTGCAGCGTTGGAAACGGGCGCACGACGAGGAAACGCCTACGTACCAGCACGTGGCAAGTGTAATTGGCTTATAACCGGATGTTTCATCAAAATGCTATGAGCACAGTTTGGTTGGAGCGGCCTGCCGGCGCTGCCGCGGAAGCGGGAATCGCCGAGGAGGAGGCGCACGCAATGGAGGATTTTGTGTATCACCGCCCAGTTTTGCAGAGAGAAGTACTCAGGTTACTTAATCCGAAACCAGGTTCCCTGATCGTAGATGGAACATGCGGCGGTGGTGGTCACACAGAAGCCCTTTTGGAAACGGGCGCCGATGTTCTGGCTCTGGATCAGGATCCTGATGCGGTGCAGCATGTGAGCAAGCGACTCGCGCGTCTTGGCCGCCGCATCGTCGTGCGGCAGGCGAATTTCCGGCACGCAGCCTGTGTCCTTGACGAGCTTGGCATCCGCACCATAGACGGCGCGCTCCTTGATCTTGGGGTTTCTTCGCGCCAACTCGAGAATGCGGCGCGCGGTTTCAGCTTCGTGCGAAACGGTCCCCTCGACATGCGCATGGATCCGCAAACGCAGCTGACTGCCGCTACTATCGTAAATGAATACAGCGAAGAAGAATTGACCCGACTTTTTCGTGAACTGGGTGAGGAACCGGCCGCACGCAGAATCGCGAGCTTGATCGTCAAGATGCGCAAGACTTCGCCATTTCGTGAAACTCTGCCGCTGGTGCGGGCGATCGAAAAGTTGGTCGGGCGGCACGGGCGGCAGCATCCAGCCACTCAGATTTTTCAAGCGCTGCGGATCGAAGTAAATGACGAGCTTCGCGCTCTCGAAGACGGCTTACGCGTTTTAACTGCGCGACTTGCGCCCGGTGCACGTATCGGGGCGATCACTTTTCACTCACTAGAGGATCGAATCGTGAAGAACTTTTTTCGCGACCATAGCCGGGCATGGCTCGACAAGCCGGAGTGGCCAGAGCCGCGGCGCAATCCCGATCACGACCTTAAATTGGTTACATCGAAACCAGTGGAACCGGCTGATGAAGAGCAACGCGCGAATCCCCGCTCGCGAAGCGCAAAGTTGCGCGTGGCCGAGAAGATACATGAACCGTTCACGTCGAAGAAACTGTAATACGGTAAATGCGGCCTCGCTTGCGCGCTGGATCGTGATGACTGCATTTCTGGCGCTGGCCGGATTGAGCTACGTTTATTTGACGCTGCAACTTTATCATCTCGGAGAACGCAAAAAGGCAGCCGAGAATGAGCTTATCAGTTTGCGCACTCAAAGTGACGTAGCGCGCGCGCAGATCGAGGCCTTGACGTCACGTTCGGCATTGCAACGTCGATTGAAGGAGGGCTACCTGAAAATGATCCCGATTTCGGAGGCAAACATCGTCCGGCTGACTATTCCTCCCCGGTCACCTGACGAAGACACGATCCAGCCCGTAGTTAATCCGTCCGCCGCCAGATGAATCCAAACAGCCGAAGCCGTTGCGTCTTGGTGTGCGCTGGTTTCATCGGGCTGTTCAGCATCTTTTCATTTCGTTTGATTTATCTGCAGGCCATAAAACACGACGAATACGCCGGGCTTGCTGCTGAAAAACATATCTACAAGCAAATCATTTATGCAGAGCGGGGCATGATTCTCGACGCGAATAAGGAAGTCCTCGCGCACAACATTCCTGTGGAAACGGTAGTCGCCGACGCTACGCATCTTAACAGCACAGAAGCGACCGTTGACCTCGTAAGCACCGAACTTCGCATCCCGTCTGAAGAGCTTGCGGAAAAACTAAACAGCGGGCGCCGTTACATCGTCATCAAGCGTGACGTGCCGGCGCACACTGCAACCGGGCTTCGTGAGAAACTTCGTGCCGGCAATCTGCACGGAATTTATTTCGAGCATGACGCCACGCGGATTTACCCGAATGGCTCGATGCTTTGCCATGTGATTGGATTTACCGACTTCGATCATCACGGCATCCAAGGCGTGGAAGCCTCGATGGATGAATACCTTCACGGGCAAGACGGCTATCGTTTCATCGAACATAACCGGGCGGGCCAGGAGATCGTACCTTACCGAGGACAGGAGCGCGCTCCTCGCGACGGCTACCAGATCCATCTGACCGTCGATCTTGGTTTGCAAAACATCGTCGAGAACGAAATCGACGCTGCGATGCAGCAATATTCGCCTCAAAAGGCCACGATCATTCTGATGCGGCCGCAGACGGGAGAAATTCTGGCGATGGCCAATCGGCCGCATTTTGATTTGAACCTGCGCTCGGAGGCCAAACCAGATCAAATGAAAAACCGCGCCATCATAGACATGATGGAGCCGGGCTCGACTTTCAAGATCGTAGCGGCCGCCTCTGCTCTCAATGAGCGCAAGATGCGGCCCGACTCGAGCATTTTTTGTGAGAACGGTCTCTGGAAGTTCGGCGGCGCCGCGTTGCACGACCATCGCGCGTTTGGATATCTTACCGTGCGCGACATTCTCATTAAATCGAGCAATATTGGCGCGGCAAAACTCGCGCTCAGTGTAGGGGACCAAAAGTTCTACGAGTACATTCGACGCTTCGGATTTGGCGAGCGCACGGGAATTGAGCTGCCCGGCGAGATCAACGGGCTCATTCGGCCTCCTCAATCCTGGAGCAAAATTTCCATCACTCGTATTCCGATGGGGCATGAGATTGGGGTGACGCCTTTGCAAATGACAGTCGCGATGGCCACGATTGCCAACGGCGGCAAACTAATCATGCCACGCATCGTGAAATCAGTTACAGCGGCCGATGGCAAAACCATTAGTTCACTTTCTCCAATGGTGTTGCGTCAGGTCATTTCTCCTGAAACCGCCAGAGAAATTGGTGATGCGCTTCGAGGCGTGGTAAGCGATGCCGGGACCGCCGCTGCCGCAGCCGTGCCGGGTTTCACCATTGCTGGAAAAACAGGAACCGCACAGAAGGTTAATCCTCGGGGTGGGTATGAAGAGGGAAAGTACGTCGTTTCTTTCGCCGGATATCTTCCCGCCGAGCATCCGGAATTTGTAGGTCTGGTGGTGCTCGATGATGCGCACACGAGCAAACCTGAGTTGAATTACGGCGGGCTCGTCGCGGGGCCGATCTTTGCCCGGCTCGCCGAGAAAGCTGCCCGCTATCTTGATCTTGAGCCGCATGAGGAGATTCGCAAAGCGATTCCCGTGGAGCGAGTGGAAAAAAAGCTGCCGACCGAGCGAGTCCACAAGACTGCGTCGGCGGAACGAGTCGCCTTAACCAATGCTTCGCACCATTGAATGCCTGGTTTGGGAATGTTAAAGCCTCATGCAGCTCAAGACTCTCCTCGCCGCGACGCCAGTTCGCCAAGTCATCGGGCCACTTGATCGCCCGGTGGAAAACATCGCGTATGACTCGCGGCGAGTGCAAAGGAACACCTTGTTCGTTGCATTACGTGGCGAGAAAGCCGATGGACACCAATTCATCGGTCAAGCTATCAGTAAAGGCGCATCGGTGATCGTTGCTGAACGCGAGGAAAAAGACCCGCGCATTACCTGTCTCGTCGTTGAGGATACGCGTACTGCGCTTGCTGATTTTTCAGCGACGTTTTACGGAGACCCGGCACGCAAATTGAAACTGGCGGCAGTCACGGGCACGAATGGCAAAACCACGACGACGTTTCTTATCAAACACATCTGCGAAGGTGCCGGTTTGCGGTGCGGATTAATCGGAACGGTGCGCTACGAGATTGGCGAGCGGCTTCTGCCAGCCATCCGCACGACGCCGGAGTCGTTGGATTTGCAAGAGCTGCTGGCGCAGATCGCCGGTGCGGGTTGTAAGGCGGCCGCAATGGAAGTCTCTTCCCACGCGCTTGCGCAGAATCGCACGCGTGGACTGGAATGGAACGTCGCCGTCTTTACAAATCTCACCCAAGACCATCTCGATTTTCACGGGACAATGGAAAACTACTTCGACGCCAAGCTGAAGCTGTTCAGAGGGCTCGCCGACCAGAAAAGAAAACGCAAACCTGTTGCAATTGTAAATATCGATGACCGCTATGGCCAGCAACTGCTCGACAAGATCGACAAGCGGGTGGCGGTTGTCACTTACGGTATGGGCACGCGCGCGGATTTCCGGGCTTCAAATTATCGCGCTGAGTTTAGCGGCACATGCTATCAGCTCGACGCCCATGGCAAGAGCTATCTGGTTCGTCTTCCTTTAATTGGGCGGTTTAACGTAACAAATTCGCTCGCTGCGCTAAGCGCGGCCGACGCGCTTGGAATTAACCTAAGAAACGCAGTGTTTAGCCTTGCCAAGGCACCCCAGGTCCCGGGACGTTTGGAATTAGTTCCAGCGAAGCGGCAATTCCAGGTATTCGTCGATTACGCGCATACGCCCGACGCGCTCGCCAACGTTCTGAAAACTCTTCGGGAACTCGAGCCGCAGCGTTTGATTGCCGTTTTTGGTTGCGGCGGCGATCGCGACCGGCAAAAGCGCCCGATGATGGCGGAGATAGCAGATCGCCTTGCTGACTACTCGATCATCACTTCTGACAATCCGCGCAAGGAAGATCCAAACGCGATCGTCGCAGATATCGAAAAAGGTTTCCGTTCGAATCGGTATGAAAAAATGGTTGATCGCACCCAGGCGATCGACCGCGCCGTTGCACTCGCGCGACCGCGAGACATTGTATTAATCGCGGGTAAGGGACACGAAAATTATCAGGAGTTCGGCGATTACACGATCCCGTTCGACGATATCCAAATCGCGCGACGCGCGATTGAAAACCATCCCGTCGAGTTCTTGTCATCATGATGCTGTTTTTCGATTGGCCGAGGCGCGCATCGCGTAGAATCCCGAGGCGTATGCGTTCCCGGGTCCCTGCACTATGAATCCGCTACCACTCTCTGAAATCGCGCGATTTGCCGGCGGCTCGATTTCGTGCGGCGACGAAACTGTCACCATCGAGAAAGTCACCACCGATTCACGCACACTTAAGCCAGGCGAATTGTTCGTCGCATTGCGGGGTGAAAATTTCGATGGCCACAATTTCGTGGAGTCTGCCGCACAATCCCGCGCGGCGGGTGCAATCGTTGAGTCCGCCTGGAACGGGAAAATTCCGAAAGACTTCGCGCTCGTTCGTACGGATGACACTTTGCAGGCGTATCAGGAGCTCGCGGCCAACTACCGGAAATCACTCAAATTAAATGTAGTGGCGATTACCGGAAGCAATGGCAAGACGAGCACGAAGGACTTCACCGCCGCAGTACTCGCCCGTCGCTTTCGAGTGACGAAGACAGAAGGAAATTTCAATAATCACGTCGGACTGCCCCGAACAATTTTGCAGGCCACTTCGGGAGACGAAGTCGCTGTCTGGGAGATCGGCATGAATCATCCCGGCGAAATTGCGGCCTTGGCAAAACTGGCAGTGCCCGATGTGGCCATCATCACAAATATTGGTGTGGCGCACATAGAGTTCATGGGTTCGCGCGAAAAGATTGCCGAGGAGAAAGGAGCGCTTGCAGAGGCGGTGGGCGCGCACGGAACAGTGATTTTGAATGCGGACGATCCGTTTACGAGGAGCATCGCGGCCCGCGCACGGGGAAAAGTGATTTTGGCCGGTACTACCGCGGGAAATATCCGCGCCGGCGAAATAAGCCAGAGCGGAACCGGAACAGATTTCACGATTCTCGAGGGCGCCCATCGCTGCCGCGCCCAGTTGCCGGTGCCTGGTTTGCACATGGTGCAGAACGCGCTCCTGGCCGTCGCCGCTGGTCGCGCGTTTGGCCTTTCATTAGAGGATTGCGCCGCCGGTCTCGTTGCTGCGCCGCTCACTAAAGCCCGTTTGCAAATCAAGGATCTGGGCGGCGTGCAATTCCTCGACGACAGCTACAACGCGAATCCCGATTCGATGAAAGCAGCATTGCGCACACTGGTTGAACTGGACGCCGATGGAAAACGGATCGCAGTCCTGGGCGAAATGCACGAATTGGGCGACGAATCGGAACGCGGGCATCGCGAGGTGGGCGAAACTGCGGCCGCGCTAAAGATTGATCAGTTGATAGCGATCGGCGACGCCGCAACCGCGATTGCTGAAGGCGCAAAACACGCCGGCTTACAAAAGACTACCGTTGTAAACTCGACATCGGAAGCCGCAGAACTGTTAAATGAGATCGCCGCGCCCGGCGATCTTATACTGATAAAAGGAAGCCGCGCCTCGCGAACGGAGGAAGTCATCGAGCATTTCGCGGTTCGTCATTCTTCATTCGTTACCTCCCCATGATGTACTATCTCCATCGCCTGAGTGATCATTTCATTGGGTTTAACGTTTTCCTTTATGTCACGTTCCGAGCCATTGCCGCGGCGGTAACGGCTTTCGTAGGCACATTAATGTTCGGCAATTTTATCATTCGAATGCTGATCGCACTGAAGCTGGGACAACCGATTCGCGGAGCGGCAGAAGTTCACCGTCTCGCAGAGCTGCATGGCGTTAAGCAGGGCACACCTACCATGGGAGGCGTGCTGGTTATCGGAGCCGTTTTCGTGGCGAGTGTGATGTGGGCTCGCCTCGACAACCAATTCGTTTGGCTGGCTCTGTTCAGCATGGTCTATCTCGGGGGGCTTGGCTTCGCCGATGATTACCTCAAGGTCACAAAGAAAAAGTCCGACGGCATCAGTGGCCGAATCAAACTCGTTTGTCAGATCGCTCTTGCGGCGATCATCGCTGGCGTTTTCCTCACCAATCCGGTGCTGGAAGTGCAGGCACGCGCTCTGTACGTGCCGTTTGTGAAGGCGCCCGTGATTGCGAACATGAGCTGGTTCACGTTCGTCTTTTTTGCGCTCGTCATTGTCGGTTCGTCGAACGCGGTGAACCTCACCGACGGCTTGGATGGATTGGCGGCCGGTTGCACCATCACGGTGGCATTTGCATATGCGTTGCTTTCTTACGCCGCTGGCAATTTCCGGATCGCGGAATACTTACAAGTCCCATTTTACCCGTTTGCTGGCGAACTGACAGTTGTCTGCTCGGCACTCATCGGCGCGGGCCTCGGTTTTCTGTGGTTTAATTGCTATCCAGCCAAAGTTTTCATGGGGGACACGGGATCACTGGCGATCGGCGGTATGTTAGGCGTGGTCGCCATTTGTTGTAAGCAGGAGCTGCTTTTGGTCGTCGTCGGCGGCGTTTTCGTGATCGAAGCCGTCTCGGTCATTTTGCAAGTGTTGAGTTTCAAACTGACGGGCAAGCGATTTTTCGTCATGTCTCCGCTTCACCATCATTTCGAGCTGACTGGCTGGAAAGAAAGCACCGTCATCGTTCGGTTCTGGATTCTATCGATCATCTTCGCGTTGCTTGGTTTGGCGACACTCAAACTGAGATGAAGAACGGGCGCTACGAAAATCAAAATATCGCCGTTGTTGGCGCAGGCTTGAGCGGCAGCGCGGCGGCGCTGCTGCTCAGATCAGAGGGCGCACAGGTCACCGTGCTGGATAGCGCGGAGGAGAAAAATTTACTCAAATCAACCATAGACAATCTGCGAACACACGGTGTCCGTGTGATTTGCGGCGCTGCGGCGGATGAAGATTCAGCCGCATATCACATGGCCATTTTGAGTCCGGGCATCGATCCGGTTTCGCGATTGGCAGGCAATTTTTCCTCGCGCGGAATTGAGACTATCGGCGAACTCGAGCTCGGCTGGCGCTCCTGCGATATTCCGGTCATTGCTATTACTGGCACGAACGGCAAGACGACCACCACCGAGCTGCTGGCTCAAATGTTGAATGCCTGCGGTCAACGGACGATTGCTTGCGGCAACATTGGCAAGCCGCTTTCAGAAGTGGTGCGCGAAAAGCAGCCTTTCGATGTGCTCACGGTGGAGGTGAGCTCGTTCCAACTGGAAGCGATCCGCACCTTTCGCCCATCCGTCAGCCTCTGGCTCAACTTCGCTCCCGATCATCTCGATCGGTATCGCTCCGTGTCTGATTATCGGGCGGCCAAGCTGCGCATTTTCGAAAATCAAACCGAAACTGAGGTGGCAGTAGTAAATGCCATTGAAAAACTCCCAGCGATCCGGCCGCGCACGATCACCTTTAGTGCTTATGTCGATCACGCGGACTTCCGCGTCTCGCAAGGTGCGATCGTCTATCACGATGAGGAGGTCCTGCGGCTGGCGGATACCAAACTGCGCGGCTTGCATAACATCGAGAACTTGATGGCGACACTCGCCGCCGGCATGGCGCGCGGATTGTCGTTCGCGCAGATGGTGCCACCTCTGTGTGCATATGAGCCGCGTCCGCATCGGTGCGAATTTGTACGCGAAGTCGGCGGCGTCGGATATGTGAACGACTCCAAGGCGACAAATCTCGACGCGGTAGACAAAGCGCTGCGTGCACAAAACAAGCCGGTCATTCTCATCGCCGGCGGGAAGAACAAAGGCTTTAGTTTTGATCCACTTCGGTCTCTGGTGAAGGAGAAGGTCAGATCGACAATTTTGATTGGCGAAATGGCCGACAGTATCAGGCGTTCCTGGAGCGGAGCGGCCGAGTGTGAAATCGCAAACTCGCTGGCGGACGCAGTTGAACGCGCCCATGCCAGCGCAAGGCCAGGAGAAGTGGTCCTATTTTCCCCGGGCACATCCTCCTTCGACATGTTCAAAAGCTATGGCGATCGCGGCGACCAATTTCGCGCGCTGGTGCGTGCGCTCCCCAAATAGACCAATGAAAATCCCGCAGCTCTTCAGACATAAAAAACTCCTGGCCGCAACCGCGCGCCGCGCGTCGGCTGCTGCCGGAATGGATTTCGAGAACATTCCGGAACCAAACATGAAATTGTCGCGGGCGCTGCTGATAGTTCTGCTCCTGCACGTGGTTGCGGTGTCAGGAATCATCGCGTTCAACGCGATCAAGACGCGAGAGAACTCATTTGTACCGGCAGCGCCAGCGAATGCGGAAAACAATGTGGCTGACAGCGCGGGAACGCCGGTCCATGCGGATGCGACAAAACGCCGGCCTGCCATCTCCCAAAGGGAAATTGCGCCGCGTAGCGATCCGAAACCTTCCCATTCAGTTTCGAAAGACGAACATGCCAAGACGCCTTCCTCCTCGGGAAAGACCTACATCGTAAAGAAGGGCGATAATCCAGTCACAATCGCGAAGAAACTTAAGGTCTCCTATGACGATCTGATCGCTCTGAACCACATCGAAGACCCGCACAAATTACAGATAGGCCAAAAGCTGTTGATCCCAACCAAGGTGGCCAAAGCAAAAACGAGCAAGGTCGACCAATGAAGCTACGAGTTAACAGCCGTTTGCGTGTAGCGGAGGCATTTACAACATAGTTATGCATCGCAAGAGCGCTTATATCCTTTTTCTCGCAGTGCTGGGGCTACTTGTCATCGGGATTGTCATGCTTTTCAGCACGAGCGCGTTTGCACGTGATAGTCATGGAGACGTTTATTTCTTTATCAAACGCCAGGCGATATGGTTTGGCGTGGGACTTGTGGTCTGCATCTTCGCCGCCCTGACCGATTATCATCTGTGGCAGCGGACCTGGTGGCTTTGGTTCGCAGTGGCGCTCGTGGTCTTGGCGCTCTGTTATGTGCCGCATATTGGCATGCGCCTGAACGGGTCCCGCCGCTGGATCGGCTGGGGCCCGATTACTCTTCAGCCATCTGAATTGGCAAAGGTTGCCGTGATCTTTTTTCTCGCTGCCTGGTTCTCGCGATATGAAAAAACTGACCGCAAATTACTCCTGGGATTTATTCTTCCGCTTGCGATCATCGGCCTGCCGGCAGCGCTTGTGTTGGGCGAAGTCGATTTGGGAACAACGGCTTTGATTGGAACAACTGCGTTTGTGGTGATGTTCATTGCCGGAGCCAGCCCTCTATGGCTCGGCGCTGTGTCGCTCACCGGCCTGGGCGCTCTTTTAATCGTTGCTACGCAAATCTCCGAGAGGATGGGACGACTCTCCGCTTTCCTTCATCCGCAGCATTTCAAGGAGGATGCTGGTTTACAACAGATGCAGGCGTTGATCGCCTGGGGCAGTGGTGGAATGGAAGGACTCGGCCTGGGGAACGGGCGCCAGAAAATGCTTTATCTACCGTACGCCCACACCGATTTTATTTTTCCAATTGTGGGTGAAGAGCTTGGTCTGCGGTTTAGTCTCCTCGTGGTTTTTCTATTCGTGGTGATAATTGTGTGCGGCACTATGATTGCGCTACACGCCAAGGATCGCTTCGGCCTACTCCTGGGCTGCGGAGTAGTCTCGCTCCTGGCTCTGCAGGCCGCGGTTAACATTGGCGTGACCACCTCGCTCCTGCCGAATAAGGGGCTGCCACTGCCTTTTATCAGCTACGGAGGTTCTAACCTTGTCGCGTGTATGTTCGGCGTCGGTTTATTGCTGAACATTTACCGGCAGGGCATTCTCGAACCGCCGCATAAGAAAACCGCCACCATGCATGCCAGAATGATGCCGCGGATCTAATAATCATCAGTCTTATGAGTTACATAGGTCCCATATGAATGCAGTGATCGCATGCGGAGGCACTGGCGGCCATCTTTTCCCCGGCATCGCCGTGGCAGAAGTGCTGCGCGATCGTGGCCACGACGTAATGCTGTTAATTTCCGAAAAGGACATTGACGCTCTGGCGGTTTCCGGGCACGCAAATTTCCGAGTCGAAAAATTGCCGACGGTTGGGCTCCCCTCGCCTTTTTCTCCCGCGTTCTTTGGGTTCGTTCGCCGCTTTTACGAAAGCTTATCACTTTGCCGCTCTCTGTACCGTAAATTCAAACCTCAGGTGATCCTCGGCATGGGTGGATTCACTTCCACGGCGCCGGTGTTGGCCGGACGAATACGAGGCATTGCGACCTTTATTCACGAATCAAACGCCGTGCCCGGAAAGGCAAACCGATTGACGGCACGGATGGTGCACGCGGTGATGCTCGGCTTCAAGGAATGCGCGCCTTTCTTTCCAAAAACACGCACCGAAGTCACCGGCACGCCGGTCCGGACTGAACTAGTGCGTTTGGATCGGAGGATCGCGCGCCAAAAACTCGGGCTGGATGAGGATCTGCCTACGTTGCTTGTGATGGGAGGCAGCCAGGGGGCAAGCGGAATTAATCAGGCATTGATTAAATCGGTGCCATTCTTGAAAGGTGTGCCGCTGCAGGTGATCCATCTTTGCGGCGCACGAGATGAGCGTTTGGTTTCAGATAACTATCGCCGCGAAAATATTCCCGCTTACATCGCCGCTTTTCATCATCGAATGGAAGAAGCTTACAGCGCTGCAGATCTCGTCGTGGCACGGGCCGGCGCGGCCAGCCTTGCTGAGTTCGCCGCTTTTTCGTTGCCTGGGATCCTGATCCCGTTTCCCTATGCCACTAATGATCATCAAACACGCAACGCAGAAATTTATGCGCGCATTCAGGCAGCAATTCTCATCAAGGAATCAGACGTCTCCGGCGAATTGCTTGCGCGAAATATTCGCGAGTTGATCCAGGACCGGCAGCGGATCGAGCGAATGGCTGCGAATTCTTCACATCTGGCGTCGAAAGATGCTGCTGGGCGGGTGGCTACCACAATGGAGAAATATACGACTCATGAAGCCCGTGTCTGAAGAATGCAGCGCGCCTGCCGATCGCGTCCTGGCAATTGATTTGCCGCGATTCCTGACGCAAGAGCATCACCCGATTCATCTTGTTGGTGTAGCGGGAAGCGGCATGAGCGGTCTCGCGGCGCTTTTGATTGAGCTCGAGCACACGGTGAGCGGCTCAGACAAGGCGAGCTCGATGGAAACAGATCGATTGCAGCGGCTCGGGCTGCGCTTTTATGAACAGCATCGTCCGGAACACGCATGCCCCGCCGACCTTGTTGTTTTTTCCTCCGCAATTAAGAGCGACAATCCCGTTCTCGTGACCGGGCGTGATTCGGGAAAACCCGTCGTCCGTCGCGCGGAAGCGCTCGCTGCAATCATGCGCGCGAAGCGCGGCATTGTTGTCGCCGGAATGCATGGCAAAACAACTACCTCGGCAATGACGGCGCACGTTTTGCGCGAAGGCGGCCTGCATCCATCCCATTACGTTGGCGCCGAAATCCCAATTCTGGGAACGAACGCGCACTGGGACCCACGCGGCGAACATTTTGTCGCTGAAGGCGACGAAAGCGACGGCACTCTGCGCTGCTTCCATCCCGAGCACGCCCTCATTCTGAATATCGAAGAAGAACATCTTGATTTTTATTCCGATCTCGCCGCGATCGAAGAAGTCTTTGCGCGGCTCATCGAGCAAACCAGCGGAACGGTTTTTTACAATATCGATGACGCGAACACGGCGCGATTATGCGCAACCCGCAAAAACACGATCTCGTTCGGGTTCTCGGACGCGGCCGATTATCGAGGCGCCGAAGTAGACTTGCATTCTTTCAGCTCAGATTTTTGCGTTTATTTTCGGGAGCAAAAACTCGGTGAGGCCGTGCTGAACGTGCCAGGGCCGCACAATGTCCACAATGCCCTCGGAGTGATTGCGCTCGCAGTCGAGCTTGGAATTCCGTTTAAAAAAATTGCAGCTTCTCTTCGTAAATTCGAGCACGCGCGACGCCGGTTTGAGATCAAATATGAGAGCGAGCGCTTTTTGCTCGTTGACGATTACGCGCATCACCCGACCGAAATTCGCGCTACATTGAAGACTGCGCGAGCGATTGGCCGGAAACGGGTGCTCGCCATGTTTCAACCGCATCGTTATTCGCGCACGCAAGCGCTATGCACGTGGTTTGGCAGTGCCTTCGACGACGCAGACCGCTTGGTGGTGACTGACGTTTATCCTGCGAGCGAACCGCCGATTCCTGGCATCAGCGGGCAGATGATTGTCGATGAAGTCTTGAAACGCGGTCATCGCGGTGCCACGTACCAGCCGCGCTTCGAGCGCATCCACTGCGATATCGGCAACGCACTCGACGTCGGCGATCTCGTGTTGAGTCTCGGCGCCGGCAACATTCACGAGCAATTGTCGATTTTGGCGGCGGATCTCGTGATTGCTGAAAAGTTAAGGGCGATCGTGGGCGAAAGCGGCGACGTGCGCCTTTATGAGCCCCTCTCCAAACACACCACGTTGCGCGTAGGCGGCCCTGCGCAATTTTGGGTCGAGCCGCAGAGCGAGAACGCGTTTGCCGCACTGATTCGATTTTGTAGGGATGAAAGCCTCCCACTTTTTGTGATGGGTCGAGGCTCGAATCTTCTTGTCCGCGATGGTGGGATTCGTGGCGTGGTGGTTCACCCGTACGGCGGCGATTTCGACAAAATCGAGATCAACGGGTCCGAGATCACTGCAGGCGCAGGCGTGAAGTTGAGAGAAGTTGCTTATGCGGCGCGGACGGCAAATCTCGGCGGACTCGAATGGATGGAGGGAATCCCGGGCGCAGTGGGGGGCGGGTTGCGCATGAACGCCGGCGCGATGGGGGCGCAAACTTTCGAGAACGTGGCGCGCGTTCGTTACCTTGATACCGAAGGCAATCCGCACGTGAAAAATCGAGATGAACTGGAGGTTTTTTACCGGCGATTCCCGTTACTGGAGAATAATTTCGCGATTTCGGCGACATTCCACGCGCAGCCGGCTGAGCGCGCAAAGATCGATGAGCGCTTGCGTGAATCACAGGAGAAACGGCGCACGACACAGCCAGTCGCCAAGAGCGCAGGTTGCATTTTCAAGAATCCCGACAGCATTCCCGCGGGAAAACTGGTGGATGAATTAGGCCTCAAAAACTTGCGGGTAGGAAATGCGCGCGTCTCGGAGGTTCACGGCAATTTCATTGTGAACGATGGCGGCGCCACGGCGACTGAGATGCTCGAGTTGATCGATCGCATCAAGCAAACAGCGAAGGCAAAGCGCGGCATCGAATTAGAAACGGAAGTGCAAATCGTGGGAGAACCGCGTTCATGAAAACAGAAGATTTACCGAAGAAGACAGCGGTCCTGATGGGCGGACCTGGTTCCGAGCGCGACGTTTCGCTTGCGACGGGTCGCGGAGTTTCAAAAGCGTTGCGCTCGTTAGGGGCCGACGTCGTTGAAGTCGATGTGCGCGACGACGATTTCCAACTACCGAAAGGTGTCGATCTGGCTTTCCTCACCATTCATGGAACTTTCGGCGAGGATGGAACGCTGCAAAAAATCCTGGAAGACCGCGGCGTTTCCTACACTGGCGAGGGCGTCGAAGGAAGCCGGAGCGCGTTCGATAAATTTTTAACCAAGGAAAAGTTTGAGCAGCACGGCGTGCGGACTCCGGCGTGGGAAACGATTGGTGCCCACGAGCGTCCGCGCATGCAGCCACCAATCGTAATCAAAGCGCCGCGGCAAGGCTCTACCGTCGGCGTTCACATTGTGAGAAATGCGGAGGAAATTGCGACGGCGATCTCCGGTTCTGCAAAGTACGATCGCGAATTATTGGTAGAAAAGTTTGTATCTGGCCGGGAATTAACGATAGGTATTCTCGGTGACCAAGCCTTGCCCATTCTCGAGATAATTCCGAAAGGCGGCTTCTACGACTTCACCAATAAGTATCCTTTCCTCAATCCTCAGGCGGGCGGCGGCGCGGAGCATGTTTGCCCGGCGCGGATCGACGAAAAGAAAACAGCCGAAATTCAGGAATTAGCGTTGCGAGCGTTTCGCGCGCTCGGCTTGCAAGTTTACGGGCGCGTTGATGTCATTTTGTCCGACAGCGGCGAGCCGTTTGTGCTGGAGGTCAACACCATTCCCGGAATGACCGAGGCGAGTCTGCTGCCGGAGGCTGCTGCGGCCGCCGGTATCGGCTACGTCGATCTTTGCGCCCGCATCATCGAACTGTCTCGCGCCAGAACAGAAGGGATTCGGAGATGAATTTCGGCCAAAAAAGCCCTCGATTGCGAAATCGACGAGTGTCCAATGTGCGCCAGCGGCGTCAGCAGCACTTGCTCGATGTGAAGGTCCGTTCCCGCAGAGCGACGCAGCATCGCATTCGAAGGGCGATGGGCGTCCTCTGCAGAGTATTTTTAATCGCTGCGTTGTGCGGCGCCGCTTATGCCGGCGTGCGCGAAGGTGCAAGACGCCTGTTGTTTGAGAATTCAGATTTTCGAATAAAGACAATTGAATTGCAGACTGACGGCACTTTGCAGCGAGAGCAGGTTTTGAAAGCCGTCGATCTGCATGAAGGCAAAAATATTTTTAAGGTAAACCTCGCGCGGGTGCATGATTCCATACAGCAGCTTCCTCAAACTGACGAAGTTCAGGTGGTGCGAAAATTGCCGGGTGAGATCGATATTCATGTGGTGGAACGAAAGCCGGTCGCCTGGATCACCAGCGAAAAAGAAATTTCCGATCCATTTGCATCAGATGCTGCGTTTTTGGTGGACGCGCGTGGTATTTTGATGAAACAAAAGAAGTTGTTGCCCGAATATCTCGGACTGCCGCTCATCCTGGGGTGCTCGAGCGAATCGCTCGAGGCGGGGAAAGCTGTCGAATCACACGAAGCGAAAACAGCCCTGGAGCTACTGCGTCTAAGCGAGCGCAGTTTTTTGCAAATGCGCTTCCAGATTCGCGAGATCGATGTTTCGAAAGGTTATTGCCTGCTGGTGACGGACAAAAACCACGCGCGGGTGACGCTCGGGTTTAATGATCTGCAAACGCAACTACGGCGGCTGGAACAATTTCTTGTTTATTGCGACGACTCAAAACAGGAACTCGGGACTCTAAACCTTCTTGTGCAACGAAACATTCCCGTCACTTTCGCTGACCTTCCGGCCGCGGTCATTAACGATACGATCGCACCCGCTGTGGAGCCGCGGATCATGAAGGCAATCCCAGTGGCTGCGCCTGAAACCCGCCTTCGCCAAGGCTCCGGCGGCCAAGAAACTGCGGCGCCTGCGCCGAAGTCGCGCGCGGGTTCAACGCCCTTTATCAGGGCAAATCCCAGACAACGACAGAAAACGGATTAACAACCATGGCTAACAATAATTTGATGGTCGGTCTTGAGATTGGGACATCCAAAATTTGTGTCGTTGTCGGCGAAGGTCGGCCTGACGGCACCATCAAAATCCTGGGAGTCGGCCAGGCGCCTTCACGCGGCGTGCGCAAGGGGGAGATCGTCGATTTTGAGACGGCGATGAAATGCGTGCACGAAGCAGTGGTGGATGCCGAACAGAAAAGCGACGTGATGATCCGGAGCGTTTATGTCGCCGTCGCTGGCTCCCACCTGCAAAGTTTCAATAACCGGGGATGCGTCATGCTGCCCGAGGATCGCGATGAAATTGATGAACGGGATGTCGAGGACGTAAAAATTAATGCGCGCGAGGTGAGCATTCCGGCGCAAAACGCGTTCCTTCATTCCCTCATTCAACATTATCATGTGGATGGACAAAACGGCGTGCTGAACCCGATAGGAATGCTTGGGCAAAAATTGGAAGCCGATTTTCATATCATCCATGGCGTGCGCACCCGGATTCAAAATACCATTCGCTGTGTGAAAGAGCTGCCGCTGGATGTGGAGGACGTTGTTTTCGGCGGGCTTGCTTCTGCGCAGGTCGTGCTCACCCAGCATCAGAAAGATCTTGGCGCGCTGGTGATCGATATGGGCGGCGGGACGACTGATTACATCTTGTACGCCGACGGTGCGGTGAAACAAAGCGGTTGCGTGGCTTTGGGCGGCGACCACATCACCAACGATATCTCGATGGGGCTGCGCATCCCAATGGCCCGCGCGGAGAAATTAAAAATCGAAGAAGGCAGTTGCACTCTTGGTAATTGTTTGCCTGGCGAAATGATTTTGTTAAAGGACGATTCAGGGTTCGCCGGAAGAGAGATCGAGCGGGAAATGCTGAACACAATCGTTCACCTGCGCGTGCGTGAAGGATTTGAGTTACTTAAACGCAGGCTGGACGAAGAGCCGTATCTCAATTATCTCGGCGCAGGCATCTTCATTACCGGCGGTTGCAGCCTTCTTAGTGGTATCGATCATCTCGCAGAGGAAATTTTCGAGATGCCTGCGCACGTCGCGCACGCGCAGACCACCTGGGGCGTAACATCTGCAGTGGAGGACCCCCAGTTCTCGACAGCGATCGGCTTGGTCAGGTTCGCACAAGTGATGCATACAGATCGGCCGCCGCGAGGGTTTGGCAGAATCATTGGAAGGCTTTTCAGCGGAATGCGATGAACCCCAAGCACCAGATTACGTTATGATTCAACTCAGTAAAAATTACAGTCTCCCGGATCGGCTGTCAGAATTTGTTCCGGTTAAAGTTGTGAGCGTTGGTGGTGCCGGGCTAAGCGCTCTGGATCGAATCGTGCTCGACGGCTTGGAGAAGGCCAGCGTAGTTGCGATCAATACCGACGTACAGTCACTCACTAGTTCGGTTGCGGCGCATAAGGTGCAGCTCGGCCGTAGTATAACGCGCGGTTTGGGGACGGGCGGCGACCCCGAACTCGGTTATGACGCAGCTGTAGAATCGGCTGACGAAATTCGCGAGGCGATGGCCGATGCGCGGATGATTTTCGTTTGTGCAGGGCTTGGCGGCGGCACCGGGTCGGGTGCGGCACCGTACGTTGCGCATCTGGCTCGTGAAGCTGGGGCGCTTGTGATCGGCTTCGTTACTCTTCCCTTCACATTTGAAGGCAAACGGCGCAACGCCCAGGCGCGAGACGCGCTCGCCCGGCTAAGCGAGGTTTGCCACTCGGTGATCTGCTTCGAGAACGATCGGATGGGCGATTTGGTCTCGCCGCAAGCAGGAATTCATCAGGCGTTCGCAATGGCGGATACCACAATCAGCCAGAGTGTGCGCTCCGTTGTGAACTTAATTCAGCGGCCGGGACTAATTCGAATCGGCTTCGATGATTTGCTGGCAGCATTGCGCACGCACAACGGCCGTTGCTTGTTTGGCTTTGGCGAAGCCGATTCGGACAATCGCGCGCACGACGCTCTCACGCAGGCGCTTAAAAATCCATTGATGGATCGTGGCCGGATGCTGGCGGACGCTACAACCGTACTCGTGCAGGTGGCAGGCGGGCCCGGTATGACGCTCTCTGAGGTCGAAGTCCTCATGCAGGAACTTGGCCGTCATGTTGACGAGCAAACACAAATTCTTTTCGGCGCAGTCGTTGACGGACGATTGGGAGATCGTTTGACCGTGACCATTATCAGCTCCCTCGCTGCAGAAGGCGATTTGATTTCGCAACCCCAGGACTCCGCGGCGTTGAGCAGCGCATCCGCGCAGCCGCCACTCGACGAGGAACAACATCACCCTGAGCCACAGATTTATATCGAACCTGAGCCAGCGGCGATGGAATCAGCGCCTCTTGAGGAAAGTCTTTCGTTTGAAGAGCCGGTGGCGGCGGAAGCGACGCCGCCCTCCCCACCCGTTCCAAGCGAACCCAAGCCGCACACAGTTGCGCCTCCGAAGAAAGTGGCAGCGCAAAAGGAAGAAAAAGCGCCAGCCGAAAAATCCCTGCAGGCGAAACAGGAAACGTTGCAATTCGAGCCTGTCACGCGGGGACGATTTGAAAAAAGTGAGCCGACGATCGTCGAGGGCGAAGATCTCGACGTGCCAACCTATCTGCGGAAGAATATCAAGGTGAAGTGACATCGCGTGTCAGGCGATGTCATCCCGAGCGAGGCGGAACGGAGTCGAGGGATCCCGTGGATTTGCCGGACAGTTCCGCTACCGGATTGAAGCGCATGTCATTTCATCAATTCCAGCACGGCTGCTGTCATCGCCACAATGCCGACGCGAATTGTCGGCTCGGGAACAGGCGCAAACTTGCTCGAATGCAGACTCGGCAATTCTTTTCCCGTTTGTTCGGATTCAGCAATCTTCGCCGGATCAACAGCACCGAAGTGAAAATTGACCGCAGGAATGGAATGATCCGGCAGGCTGTATTCGGAAAAATCTTCACCGCCCATTGTTGGATCGACAATCTCCACGTTGTCGGCGCCTAACGACTTCTTCCAGATATCGACCAGCCGCTTTGTTAGCTCGGGATTGTTGTACATCGCAGGGCAGATTTCATCTTTGCGCACTGTCACAATAGGCGCGCGCTCACGCGGAACTCCGGCCGCGGCGGCGATCTCCCTCGCGATCCTGTCAATTGCGGCCAGCGCCTTGTCGCGCACCTGCTTTTTGTAGGTGCGAACCGTCAACTGCATCTTCACTTCATCCGGAATGATGTTGCGCTTTGTCCCGCCGTGAATTGAACCAACGGTGACAACGATCGGATCGAGCGGATTATTTTCGCGACTTGCGATGGTTTGCCATGCGTTGATGATCTCTGCAGCAAGCACGATCGGATCTTTGATTTTGTGCGGATACGCTCCGTGTCCGCCTACGCCGCGCACGGTTACATCGACTGAATCGACATTCGCGGAAGTGTACCCTTCCGTTACGCCGATGTGGCCAGTCTGCAGGTCGGCCTTGTCATGAAATCCCAGCGCGAAAGCCGGTTTGCCGAATCGGTCGTAGAGTCCGGCCTTGAGCAGCGCGCGTGCACCATTTCCGGTTTCCTCCGCTGGCTGCCCAACGAACACGATCGTGCCGTGCCATTGATCTTTTAGCTTCGCGAGCGCCCGTGCCGTGCCGATGAATGCGGCGATGTGCACATCGTGTCCGCAGGCGTGCATAACATGCACATCCTTACCTTCGTCATTCTTCGCCGTGACCTTGCTGGCGTATGGCAGTCCCGTTTCTTCTTCTACGGGGAGCGCGTCCAAGTCTGTCCGCACAAGAACGGTCGGTCCATCGCCATTTTTCATCACGCCGATCACTCCGTAGGCTTTCAACTTTGGATCATCGTAAGTGCCAAAATGCTCGGTGACCTCGCACCCGGCTGCGCGCAATTCCTTTGCGACCAACGCTGCCGTGCGCTCTTCACGCCCGGACAGCTCCGGATGGCTGTGGACGTCCTTGTAAATCGTCAATAGCGACGGCAACTCCGCGTCAGCGAGCGATTGCGGCGTCGGTTGCCCGAAAAGAGAGAGCGCAGGTAGGATCGTGAACAAGAAGATCGGAAACGAACGAATTTTCATTCCTGACCTATATCCACAGATTTGACAGATTGGAAAGCCTGGCCGTCGCTTCGCGTCCGTTGCAGCCGCACGTTATTTTTCGTTGGGTTCGACCCTCACCTGCCGCTACGCGTCCGGCTCGGGTCGGGGATCGCGACCAGGCGGAGCGTTGAGAGGATTGAGGTGAGGGTCAGTTGGCTTTCGAATGCGCGGAATGCGCGTAATCTGCCGTGCAACCATGGAATTCGAGAAAAACACGTTGCTGTTTGGCGCTGATCCCACGCCGCGAATTGTCGCCATCGAACTCGGCGAAACTGGAACGGTTCGTGTTTACCGCCGGGAAGCGGACGGATCGACAGTCGCCGATATCGAGCCGTTTCATCCGTTCGTCTGGGCTGACAGCGACGTTGTCGATCTCGGTATCGAAACCGAAAAACTTCAGAGCAATCTCAAGTACGGCTGGCTGATCACTGTCGATAGCTGGAAGGAACTGATCGCGTTGCGAAATGGACTGAAAAATGCCGGGCGCGATTTCTTCGCGTTCACTGACCCGGTGCAGCATTATCTCACCGCCACCGGTCGCACGTTGTTCAAAGATCTGCCCTTTGAAGAACTAAAACGAATCCAGCTCGAAGTGCTTTCGTTTGATGCTGTAGCCGGAGTCGGTGACTCCGGCACCGGGGTCGCCGACCCCGGCCGAGACGATCATATCATGAGCATTGCTCTCTCGGACAACAGCGGCTGGGAAGAATTGATCGTTGTCGATCCAAACAATGTTGAGGAATCCGAAAGAAACGCGCTCAAGCGACTCACCGCACTTATCAAGGAACGCGATTCGGACGTTATCGAAGGCCATGACTTGTTTCGAGTGTATTTGCCGCTGCTCGTGGCGCGGGCGAAGAAACTCAAGACCAAACTCGATTGGGGGCGCAGCGATGGCTTCTTACGCTCCCGTCCGTCGCGACTCCAAATTGCAGAGAAAACCATCGATTACCCGAAGTTCACAGTCGGTGGTCGCCACTTTGTCGATACATTTTTGCTCGCGCAATTCTATGACGTCGGAATGCGTTCCCTGGCGGGCTTCGAACGGGCGGATGTCGCGCGTCATTTCGATCTCTGCGACAGCGAACAAATTTCTGCACTGACCGGTAGGGAGTTGCAGCGTGCTTATCTGGAAAGTTCAGAAACCTTCCGGCGACGCGCATTATGCGGCGTTCGAGAAACACGCGCGTTATCGGACCTGCTGAGCCCGAGCTACTTCATCCAGGCGCAGATTTTTCCCTACAACTACCAGGACGTCATCGTGCGCGGCAACGCCACGCGCATCAACGCACTTTTTGTGCGCGAATATTTTCGACAGCGGCATTCCATTCCCGAACTGCCGCTGGTGCGCGCATTCGAAGGAGGTTACACCGATATTTTCTTTACTGGCGTGGCGCGCGACGTGTGGCATTGCGACATCGCTTCGCTTTACCCGTCGGTCATGTTGCAATTCGACTGTTTTCCCGCAACGGACCAACTCCAAATCTTTCGACACTTGCTGACCGATCTCCGTACGTTTCGCTTGGAGGCAAAAGCGAAAATGCGCGCGGAAAAGGATCCCGCCAAGCAACACCATCTTCAAGCGCTGCAAAACACGTTCAAAATTCTGCTGAACAGCTTCTACGGCTATCTCGGATTCGCGCAGGGACATTTCGCCGACTTCGACGCCGCAGCGCGTGTGACGCAGATCGGGCGCGATCTGCTTAAGAAGATGATTGAGTGGCTCAACGCACATGGAGCGCGAGTCATCGAGGTCGATACGGACGGTATCTATTTCGTGCCGCCTTCTTCTGTAGCGGCAGGCGTGTCGCCTGCAAAAGCGCAATCCCATGCAGCCGGCACGGCTGCCACTACAGAAAATCAGCTCGACGAACTACAACATGCCCTGGCAAAGGAATTGCCGCCCGGGATCGATGTCGAAATCGACGAGCAGTTCGACGCAATGTTCAGCTACAAGGCCAAAAATTATGCGCTGCTCACTAAAGATGGCGACGTGATCATCAAAGGCGGCGCGCTGAAATCGCGTGGACTCGAAAAATTCCAACGCATTTTTCTCGAGCAAATGATTAAGTTAATCATGCAGGGAAAATCGGAGGCAGTGGGCAATCTGCGAAACGAATTTGAACAAAAAATTCGCGATCGGGAATGGAAGATCGACATGCTGATGAAAACCGACACGCTCCAGGATTCGCTTGATAAATATCGGGCGAAGATTGCTGGCTCCGCGCGGAATCGCGCCGCCGCCTATGAGCTCGCGCTGGCCAGCGGCCGCAATTACAAACCCGGCGACCAGATCAGTTACTACATCAAAGCAACGCCGAAGAAAGCTCCCGCCTATGAAGCCGCTAAACCCGCCAGCGAATTCGATCCCGAAAACCGCGACGAAAACGTCGATTACTACGTTGCGAAGCTGGACGATCTCGTGAAAAAATTCACCAGCCTAACGGCGGTGGCTTCGGCGCCGAAGCAGGAGAGCCTGGCGCTGTAGCCTGTCACTGATCACATTTTCTTCAGAAAATTGCGCACATGTTTGTGGTCGCCTGCTGTTAAGAACACGAGAACGCCGGGATCGGCGCGGAAAATCAGCCGAATTTGCAGACCTGCACGGCACTCAAAATAATTCCGTCGCAGCCGGCGAATACCGAGGCCGGAATGAAGATGCGGCGAATCAAATCCATCACGAGCAGCATCAATGGTGCGAGCAACTTCGCGGCGCCGCGATTTCGGCGGGCCACTGACTGCTGCGCGAAACGACTGCGAAAGATCAATCTGCAATGTCGGCTTCCAAATCGCCGCTGTAGCGCTTCATCGTGCCAGCTCTGCGTGCCCGAGCAATCTTTTTGTCCATCCGCTTAACGAATCGATCGAGCTCTTTCTCCGTCACGCCATACTCCTGCAGCGCGTAATCGTCCGAGTGAACTGTGACCGGCCGAAGCGCGATGACTTTGTCACCATGCAAAATGCCAATGTCCTCCCCATTGGCGGCGCGCTTGAGAAGGGAGGTAAGATTTGCCCGCGCACGTGTAGGAGACAATGTCGTCATGAGACGATATTAAGACGATATGGCGAGCAGCTCAAATGCATTTCTTTAACTTGCCGACCTGCGTTACGCCGCCACATGTAATATTTATGAAAATATTTCTTGGTTCTCTGCTCGTTTCCATCGCCACCGTACCCCTGTTTTACCAATCCTTTGGAGCTGAAACCGACCTTGCCCCAATCAAAGCCGAAGTCACGAAACGGCATGATGAAGCCGTGAAGCGGTTGCAGGATTGGATTGGCCAGGTGTCGATCGCGGCGGAGAACCGCGGTTATCCCGAAGGCGCGGAATACATGGCGAAGCTCGCGCGCGATGCGGGATTTCAGCAGGCGACCGTGATCAACACCGATGGGAAACCGGGAGTTTTCGCCACCCTGGATGCAGGCGCACCGAAGACGGTCGGGCTTTATTTCATGTACGACGTAAAGCAGTTCGATCCTGCGGAGTGGACGTCGCCTCCGACTGAAGCGCGAATCGTGGACAAACCGCCGCTGGGAAAAGTCATCATCGGTCGCGGCGCGGTGAACCAGAAGGGACCGGAAGCAGCTTTTCTGGCGGCGCTGCACGCGATTCGAGGCGCTGGAAAGAAGATGCCCGTGAATCTCGCGATGGTCGCGGAAGGCGAAGAGGAGATCGGTTCGCCGCATATCCCGCAGCTCGTCAGGCGACCGGAAGTTCTGGAGGCGCTGAAGAAATGTGTCGGCGTGTTCATGCCGCACGCCACACAAGATTTGGACGGTATCGTGACAGTAAACCTCGGATCGAAAGGCGTCATCGAACTGGAGCTCGTCTCGAGCGGCGAAAAATGGAGACGCGGTCCGGCGAAAGATATTCACTCCTCGCTCAAAGCGATGGTGGACAGCCCCGCATGGCATTTGGTGAAAGCGCTCGACACGCTGGTGTCCGAAGACGGGAATGAAATTGCAATCGACAACTACCCAAAGCCCCTTCCGCTAAGCGGCGAAGAAAAATCGATGATCGAAAAAGTGTCAAAGGTGCGCAGCGAAGCGCAGGCAAAGAAGCAATTCAGCGTTCAGCATTGGATCAACGATTTGCCATGGGAGCAGGCGAACGAGCGACTTGAATCGCAG